>ENA-UEQP01002411-UEQP01002411.1-human-gut-metagenome-genome-assembly--contig:-NODE-2411-length-14177-cov-4.845248_pt1 | contig 14177 bp, 11 predicted proteins | sample MGYA00242951_ERZ507951 | MGnify/ENA primary metagenome ERZ507951 (study PRJEB26167, sample SAMN06115539) | human gut metagenome | host: Homo sapiens | place: China:Shanxi | collected 2015-11-18...
CCACCGCGCGCGCCAGGACCGGCTGAAGATTGCTTGTCCCGCTCGGATGCAGATCCGCGATCAACTCGCGGAAATCCTCGATCATCTCCGCCTCGATCTTTTCGCGCAGATCATATACATCGCGGTAATGCGCATAGAATGTGCCGCGGTTGATGTCCGCCTCGCGAACCACGTCGGTTACCGTGATGCTCTGAAAATCCTTCTGCTGCATCAGCCGGGTCAGAGCCTGCCGCAGCAGCTTTTTCGTGCGCCGTATGCGCTTATCCTCCTGTACTGCTCCTATCATTTTCCCTTTCCTCCGTTCAGAATGCGTTCAACTTGTCTCTGTCCCTTTCGGCTAAACGCACATTATTGAACATTTTCATATTTTATGTTCTTTTACGTACACATTATTTATATTTGCCTATTGTGTTCGTTAACCTTATGTACTATACTATATCACGAAAAGAAATCCGATACAATATCTATTTTCCCGAAAGTTGGTGTTTTCCTTGTGAAACTTAACGGACACAATCCGGTTGATCTAATCATTAACCACAGAAAACTGATCGAAAAGGTATTTACCATACTCGTCGTGTTCAGCCTCATCTGCATCCCGATGGTCGGCATCAACTACGACCTGACCAAGTACCTTCCCGACTCCTCCCCGTCCGCGCAGGCGCTCGACATCATGGAGGACGAGTTCACCTATCCCGGCATGGGCCGCGTAATGCTCCATGACGTGACGCTTTACGAAGCGAAAAACATCAAGGACCGCATCGCAGATGTTGAGGGCGTGGACATGGTCATGTGGGCCGACATGACGGCCAACATCTACGGTTCGAGCGAATTCATCGACTACGACGACATCGACGACTACTATCACGAGGACGACCAGTCCGCCTACATGGACGTCATCTTCGAGGACAAGGACTCGTCCTCCCAGACGCACAAGGCCGTCCGTCAGATCGAGCAGATCGTTGGCGACCGCGGACTCGTCGCCGGCTCCGCCGTGTCCGACACCAACCTCGGCCCGACCATCAACAAAGAGGTCGCGCGCGTCATGGTGCTCGCGGTCATCATCATTTACATCATCCTGACCATCACAACGACCTCGTGGTTCGAGCCGGTGATGTTCCTGTCCGTTCTCGGCATCGCCATCATCATCAACATGGGCTCGAACATCATCCTCGGCGAGATCTCGTTCCTGTCCAACGCGGTCGGCGCGGTGCTCCAGCTCGCCTGCTCGATGGACTATTCGATCTTCCTGCTGCACTCGTTCACACAGGAGCGCGCGCAGGGCATCGAGCCGGAGCAGGCCATGGCGAACGCATGGCGAAGCGCGTTCTCGTCCATTTTCGCCTCCGGCATGACGACGATCGTCGGCTTCGCGGCGATGTGTCTGATGAACTTCGGCATCGGCCCGGACATGGGCGTTGTCCTTGCCAAGGGCATCACCATCAGCCTTGTCACTGTGCTGCTGCTCATGCCGGCGCTCATCCTGCGCTTTCAGGATATTGTCGCCAAGACCAAGCACCGTCCGTTCATCCCGACGCAGAGCCGCAGCATGGGCAATTTCGCCTACCGCATCCGCCGTCCGCTGTTCATCCTCGTGCTGCTCATCATCATCCCGTGCTACATCGCGCAGGGCATGGCGAACTTCACCTACGGCAACGAGGCGGTCGCGAACTCCCCCGGCACGCCGGTCTATGAGGCCGAGCAGCAGATGAACGCCGCCTACGGCAAGAGCAACATGATGATCGCGCTCGTCCCGCTCGACAGCAGCCTGACCGAAAAGGCGATGACCGACGAGATCGACGACCTGCCTTACGTCAAGTACGCGCTCAGCCTGTCGTCCGTTCTGCCCGAGGGCATCCCCGAGGACTTCCTCCCCGAGAACATCACGAGCATCATGCACTCGAAGAACTGGGCGCGCGTGATCATCAACGTCCGCTCCTCCGGCGAGAGCGACGATGCGTTCAAGTTTGCCGACAATATCCGCGGCATCGTGGACCAATACTATCCGAACGAACAGACCTACCTCGTCGGCGTCACCCCGTCCACGCAGGACATCAAATCCATCATCGTGCCCGACTACAACCGCGTCAATATCGTTTCGCTGCTCGGCGTCGCGCTCGTTGTCGCGCTCACCTACAAGGCGCTCATCCTGCCCTTCGTCGTTCTCATCCCGATCGAGTGCGCGATCTTCATCAATACCGCTCTTCCGTACATCTACGGTCAGCGCACGATGTATCTCGGCTTCATCATCGTCGGCTGCATCCAGCTCGGCGCGACCATCGACTATTCCATCCTGCTGACCGGCAACTATCTGGACGCGCGAACGCAGGGCGACAAAAAGGAAGCCGCCATTCGCGCCGTCTCGATGAGCGCGGAGTCGGTCATGACCTCCGGCATGATCGTTATGACCGTTGCCTACGGCCTGTACTTCATGACCTCGGTCGAGGCAATCTCCAGTCTGGGCCGCCTGATCGGCCGCGGCGCGTTCATTTCGGTCATCATGGTACTGTTCTTCCTGCCGATGTGTCTGATGATCTTCGACCGGTTCATCATCAAGCCTGACCACGCGGAACGAAAGCACGCAAAGATGAACCGTATCCATGCGATGAAGGTCAAGCTGCCGACGCTCAGCGCGCTGCATGAGCAGCGTCTGCGCCTGCATCAGCAGATCCGCGAAAACCGTCATGCACGCCACAAGCAGACGCGCGCCAAGTGGAACAATCTGCTCCACGGCAAGGGCTTCACCCTTCCCGAGCAGCCGGATAACGGCGAGGGCATCGAAACGCCCGAGACCGCGAAGCGCACGCTGCCGAAGCGCGTCCGCATGCGGCTGAAGGCACGGCTCGACCGCCGCAAGGCGCGTCTGAGCGACCTTATTTCCGCAAGAAAGAACGACAACGATAAGAGCAACACGGAGGAAAACGACAATGAAAAGAAATAAGCTGCGCCGCGTTACCGCGACCGCACTCTTGCTTTCGTTCGCGCTGCCGCAGTGCGCCCAGGCCGCCGCTCCGACAGTCGAGACCGACGAAACCGTATACATCAACATGGATTACTACGGTGCGCCGACCAACACGCGCATCGTCAAGGGCGTAAACCTCAACGGCCACACCGAATTCACCGATTTCGGAGACTACAAGGACGTTTACAATATGTCCACCTTTGACGAGCCGACCCTCAAGGAGGGCTCGGTCTACTGGAAGCTCGACACCGACAAGAACCGCTTCTACTACGAGTGCATCCCGAACGACACGGTCAACATCCAGATGCCGTGGAACTTCGATGTTGCCTACAAGCTCAACGGCGTTCCGGTCGAAGCAGACCAGTGCGCCGGCGCGAGCGGCACCATTCAGATGGACATTCACGCCGTGCCGAACACCTACGCAAGCGACTACTACAAGAACAACATGATGCTGGTCTGCGCGACCGGCATCGACATGAGCAAGGCACTCTCCATCGACGCGCCGGGCGCACAGATCCAGTCGTTCGGCACCTACAAGCTCGTCATGTTCATGGGTCTGCCGGGCGAGGAAAACACCTTCACCGTCCGTATCGGCTCGAATGACTTCGAGAGCATGGGTCTCATCATGTTCATGACCCCGGCGACCACCTCCGCACTCGACATCATGTCCAGCATGCGCGACATCAAGGACCGTCTGGAAAATTCGGGCGACAACCTCTATACCGGCGTCAGCTCCATGCTGAGCACCATGCAGGCCGTGCAGGGCAGCCTTTCCTCGATGTCGAGCGGCATTTCCGGTATCGATCAGGTGCGCAAACAGCTCATCAAGGACCGCGGCACGCTCGACCCGAGAACGGATGCGGCGCTGAACGCGCTCGATGAGCTGACCGGCAAGTCCGACTCGCTCATTCCCGAGCTGAACTCCGCCAAGGAGACGCTCACTGCCCTCAACGCCACCACGAGCAGCATCCTCACCACCCTTGAAGAGTCCGGCAAGGATATTCCGGAGTACCAGAAGCTGCTGAACGACGTCAAGACCTCGCTCGGCAATCTGGAGGATCTGTTCGACGACCTCGACGACGAGACCGACAACAGCAGCTGGACCATCGCCCGAATCCGCAGCGCAAGCGAGGATCTCCAGAAGGAGCTGGGCGCGCTCCAAGATGATTTTGAAAAGCTGTCTAAAAACCTGAAAACTCTGCCAGACGACCTCGACAAGCAAGTTACCACGGAACTGACGAATTATGTCAAGAAGATGGCGTCTACCGCCTCTTCAACCGTTACCGAAACGGTGCGTCAGCAGGCTTATGAAAAAGCCATGGAGCAGTTCCAGCCTGCCATCGATGCCGGCCAGATGACCGAGGAAGATGCTAAGGCAAAGGCGAACAAGATTGCCGACGCCGCCGCTTCTTCTTCCGATGCTTCCGCCGCTGCCAGCTCCGCCGCTTCTCAGGCGCAGGCTTCCGCCTACAACAACGCACAGGCGCTCGCCGCACTCATGACCGGCATCAAGAGCGGTTCTTCGGCTGTCACGTCCGACATGCAGTCCATGACCAAGCAGCTCAAAAGTCTCACAGAGAAAATGTCCGGTCTGCTCGACGCGACGAACTCCCTGCTCAAGGACCTTGAGGACATCGCGGACGTATTCGACGAGTACAAGGGTCTGCCGCAGGACTTCACGCAGGAGGGCAAGAAGCTGACCGAGCTTGCGAACGGCTCTCTCGACCGCGTGAACAAGATGCTCGCCGATATTCCGGCGCTGCGCGAGTCGCTCGACAGCCTCACCAAGACCGCGACCTCGTCCATCGACAAGACGACCGACCTCATGAACTCGACCACCAAGGCGCTCTCGACCTCCTATGACCTCGTGAACACCGCGAACAGCGTTCTGCGCTCGGTGCGCAGTCAGGCCGACGCCAGCACGCAGGCGACCATCGACGGCCTGCTCGACACGCTCGGCAAGCTGTCCGGCTCCACGGCTTCGGGTCAGATGCAGACCGCGACCGATTCCATCCACTCCGCCGTCAAGGACGCGGAGACCGACCTCGAGGACGACACCAACGTGCTCAACATCGACACCTCGGCCGACCTCGAGTCTGTCACCTCGAGCATGAACCCCTCCCCGTCCAGCCTTCAGTTCATCCTGCGCACCGAGGAGATCTCGGTGGACGATGATGACGACGACGGCACTTCCGATCAGGACGCCGCAGACGAAGGCGTATTCGCCCGCATCTGCAACATCTTCAAAAAGCTGTTCACCGCCATCACCGGCGTGTTCGCGTCGGACGATTGACCGCATACTGCAAAGCACCGCTTCCACATGGAGGCGGTGCTTTTTTGCGCAGAAAAACACCTCGCAGACAGCATTTCTGCGAGGTGTTCGTTTTTACGCCTGCGCCGCGTCGTTCAGACGGGACAGGTACTTGCTCTGATAGAACTTCAGCTTGCTCTCGAACTGAGGGCCGGACTTGAACTCCGCCTTCGCATAGGCGTGCGTGTCGAATTCCTCTGCGCCCTCGACGAGCTGAATGGTGTAGATCGCGATGTTCGAGCAGTGATCGCTGATCTTCTCAAGGTCGTGCACGATGTCGAGGAAATGAATGCCGGTCTGCATCGTGCAGCCGCCCTCGCCAAGGCGCTCGATATGACGGCTCTTGAGCTGCTCCTTCATGGTATCGACGACCTCCTCGAGCGGCTCAACGCTGCGCGCGAGCGAAACCGACTGCGTAACATACGCCTCGACCGTCATGTCGAGGACCTCGCTGACTGCGTCCGTCATGGCGTGCAGCTCGTTCATCGCGGTCGTGGAGAAGCTCAGGCCTGCCTGACGGAACTCGTCGGCGCGGTCGAAGATATTCTGCGCATAGTCGCCGATCTTCTCGAAGTCGGACAGCGAGTGCATCATCTCTGCGCTCTGGCGGCGCTGATCGACCGAGCGCACGTTGTGCATCGTGGTCAGGTAGCGGCCGATCTCAACCTCTGCGCGGTCGAGGAACGCCTCATGCTCACGGAAGATCTCCTCGCTGGCCGCACTGCCGCCGAACATCGGGTCGACCGCAAGGTGGAAATTGCTCTTCGCCGCCTCGCCCATGTCAGCGATGCAGCGCTGCGCCTGATCGAGCGCGAGAGCCGGCGTGGTAAGGAAACGCGGCTCGAGCTTCGCAAGCGGGTCCTCCTGCGTCTCGCCGGTCGGCACGCTCCACCTAGCGAGCTTGACCAGCAGGCCGGTGAACGGCAGGAACAGTAGGGTGCAGGTCACGTTGAACAGTGTGTGGAAGTTTGCGATGCCGCCCTTGTCGATCGGATTTTCCCAGAACGAGAAGCCGACCGTGTACTGCACAGCGTAGATCGCGACCAGAAACGCGATCGAACCGATGAGGTTGAAGTAGAAGTGCACCATCGCGGTGCGGCGCGCGTTCTTCGAGCCGCCGAGCGAGGACAGGAACGCGGTGATACAGGTACCGATATTCTGACCGAGGATGATCGGGATAGCGGCAGAATAGGTGATCGCGCCCGTCGTGGACAGCGCCTGCAGGATGCCGACCGACGCCGAGGACGACTGGATGATCGCGGTGACGCCCGCACCGACCACAACGCCGAGCACCGGATTGGAGATCGCTGCAAACAGATTGGCAAACTGCGGCAGATCCGCGAGCGGCGCGACCGCGCCCTCCATGACCGCCATGCCGATGAACAGGATGCCGAAGCCGGTGAAAATGTCCGCGATGTCGCGCGTGCGGCGCTTTTTCGCGAGCATCATGATGATAACGCCCACCAGAACGATGATGTAGGCGAGATTTTTCGGCTTGAGCAGATCCATGAACAGGTTGCCCGAGCCTTCGCCGCCGCTCAGACGCAGGATCTGCGCGGTGACGGTCGTACCGATATTCGCGCCCAGGATAACGCCGACCGACTGCTTGAGCGTCATGATGCCTGCGTTAACAAAGCCGACCACCATGACCGTCGTCGCGGACGAGGACTGAATGACCATCGTCACGACCATGCCCATGATAAGAGCGGTAAAGACGTTGCCCGTCATTTTTTCCAGAGTTTTTTCCAGCTTGGAACCGGCAGCGCGCTCCAGTCCCTTTCCCATTGTTGTCATACCGTAAATGAACAGCGCCAGTCCGCCGATCATCTGCACGATTGACAGCACATCGAATTCCATACGCTTCCTCCGTTTCACATTCTCTAAATTATCTCTTTACGAAACGCATACATTTTAAGTGTATCAGCAGGAGCGCATCCTGTCAATTCCAAAGGATGAAAAATAAACGCAATCTTTACGCCTGCGCTCGTTCATTATGTTGCATTGTTGTTACATTTCGCATATTGGTCTATGCCATCCGCATCATGCTGTAATTGAGATACGCCGCAAACAGCAGCCATGCCGCATACGGCATGAGCAGCCTGCCTGCGGCTTTGTCGAGGCGGGAAAACGCCGACAGCGCTGCAAGCACGAGCGCGAGCAGCAGGAGCAGCCACCAGAACGCGACCTCGTACTCCTGCGCCTGGAAATACAGCAGCGGCCAGACGAAATGCACGGCGAGCTGCACATAATAAAGCATGAGCGCGTTTCGGCTCTCCTGTGTGCCGAGGCGGTACACTCTGCGGCTCGCCGCCCCCATCAGCAGATAAAGCACGGTCCAGACGGCCGGGAACACCCATGCGGGCGGCGCGAGCGGCGGCTGCGGCAGCGCACTGTACTGCGCCATGGCATCCATCGTCAGCACCGCGGCGGCCCCGCCGACAGCAAGCGGCAGCACGGTCAGAAAAATCCCCATTCTCCCCTCTCCTTTGCCTTATCATATGCGGAGAGCGCGAGGATTATCCGGCCGGCTGCCGCCTGCCTGCTCAGAATTCCTTTTTCTGATAGATTTTGATCCCGATCTGCCAGCAGAGGACGTAAACCGCTCCGCAGACCGCGAGACAGCCCGCGAGGAACGCCGTAAACCTGCTCACAGGCCAGCTGTCCATGCCGCCGACCGCCTGTACCAGACGGTTAAACGCCGGATGGTTTTTCAGCGCGGTCAGCGCGATGATTGGCACCCAAACGACGCCCATCAGAAAATACCGGCCGCGTTCCGTGCCGAAGCGCAGGATGAGGTCAAATTCCATGCCCATCAGCAGCAGAGCAGCTGCCTCGCAGCCAAGCAGGCCGAGCAGATTTTCCACAAGCGAACCGTCGCGGTACACTGCGCTGAACACCATCGTCAGGACCACGCCGACCAGCATCAGCGCGGCGTTAAGCGCAAGGCTGACCGTAAACTTGCTGCTCACGATATCGCGCCGCGACACCGGCAGCGTCAGGCTGAGCCTGTCCCAGCCGTAGGCATGATCCGTGCTCATCAACGTCGCCGGACCCATGACCGACAGCATCGTGACCATGAACGGAATGAATGCGCTGCCTCCATAGGCAAACGCCGCGACTGCCATGACAGCGAATACCCACAGCAGCGCCTTCATCGAACGGCGGATACTCATCCAGTCCGCAAAAAGCATCGCCTTCATTATGCTTCCTCCCCTCTCGTCAGAAACAGCATGATCTGTTCCACGCTGACCGGCTCGACCGGCCAGTTTTCCGGGATGCCGTCCCGTTTGACCAGTGCTTCGCAGCCAAATGCGCCCTTTCGTACCGCTCGGACTGCGTCCGGGTCGAGCGCGTTCAGCTGCTCCTCCGTGCAGCGCAGCACGCCGTGGCGGTCGATCAGCTCGTCCCGTCCCTCGCTCAGCAGCACGCGGCCGCGATGGATGAACGTGATATTGTCCGCGATCTTGTCGAGGTCACTCGTGATGTGGCTGGACAGCAGCACGGCGTGCGTTTCGTCCTGCATGAAATCGTACAGCAGGTCGAGCACCTCGTCCCTCACGACCGGGTCAAGTCCGCTCGTCGCCTCGTCCAGAATCAGCAGCTCCGCGCCGTGCGAGAGCGCCGCCGCGATGGACAGCTTCATTTTCATGCCGCGCGAATAATCCTTGATGGCCTTGCGGCGGTCGATGCCGAAGCGGTCGAGGCAGGCCGCGAACTGTGCCCCGTCCCACGCGCGGTAGGCTCTGCCGAGCAGCGTGTCCACCTGCGCGGCGTTCATCGTGCTCAGAAAGCCGCCGTCCTCCAGCACCACGCCGATGCGCTCACGTACCGCCGCATCATCCGGCCGTCCGCCGAGCACCTCAATTTCGCCGCTGTCCGGCCGCACAAGGTCGAGAACGGTCTTGATGAGCGTCGTCTTTCCGGCGCCGTTTTCGCCGACCAGACCCATCACGCAGCCGCGCGGCAGAGTCAGATTGACGCTGTCCAGCGCAAATCCTTTGTATTTCCTGGTCAGCCCTCTGATTTCGAGTGCGTTTTTCATTGATTCCCCTCCTCAAAAGCCGTTTGTGCGATCTCCATGAACTCCTCCGCGGTCAGTCCGCCCTGCTTCGCCGCGTGTACCGCCTGTGCCAGATACGCCTCCACGGCGCGGAGCTGTTCCTCGCGCAGCCGCGCGCCGCTCACCTGCGCGACAAAGCTGCCGCGTCCGGTCTGCGTAACGATCAGCCCCTCGCGCTCGAGTTCTTCATACGCGCGCTTTGTCGTGATGACGCTGATGCGCAGCTCCCTGGCGAGCAGCCGCATGGACGGCAGCGCCTGCCCTGCCGTAAGTTCGCCTGAGACGATCTTCGCCCGGAGCTGCCGCGTGATCTGTTCGTAGATCGGGGCGCTGTCCGTGTTGGAAAGAATGATGTTCACGCTCTCCCTCCTCCGTTTATTGTATATACTCATTATATACAATATTCACGCTTTGTCAAGTCCCCTGCCGTCGATTATTCAATTTTCACAAACAGCGTTTTGTACAAACCTTTCTCTTTATTTTTGTTGCATATGCCTATTTCCAGCCATCAAATAAGCACGCGCTAACTCAACGAAAATTTAGTCGAAATGACGAAATATTTAACTTGCATTTGTGCAACTTTCGCGCTATACTGAACTTGTCAAAGGGAAGAGCAAGGAAACGCTTCCCCATAAAATACATCCTTGCAGCTGCGGCCAGCGCAGCATATTCTAACATAGACCATCTCTCTTTTTCCTTTCTTTTTACGCTTTTTTCTTTGTGAAATCGAAACTCCCGTTTCGATTACGCGCAGGAAAGCGAACCGCTCCCGGTTCGCTTTTTTGTTTTAGGACAGTCGAAAACTGCGTTTTCCGACAAACTAAAAGGACGCTTTCCGTTTTTCGAAAGCGTCCTTTTCTTTTAACCCTGTTTACTTCTTGATGATCAGCGCCATGAACACGAGGTCGGTGTCTCCGGTGTTGTCGAGCGCGTGGCCGCTGCCGTCCGGGCAGAACGTCACATCGCCGGTCTTGACCGGGAAGGACTTCTCACCGTCGTTGTACGAGCCTTCGCCGCTCAGGATGTAATAAGTCTCGGTCTCGCCGTGGTGCTCGTGAAAGCCCAGCGTGCAGCCCGGCTTGATCGTTACCTTCGCGTACAGGCCGCACTTGCCGTCGAGCTCTGCTTCGCCGAGCAGGTGCTCGATGATCACATGACCCTTGCCGCCGGCCATCTTCTCTACCTTGTCGATTTTATGCTCGCTTGCAGTCGTCATCATAATAAAACTCCGCCTTTCCTGTCGCCGCTGTTTTGCAGCATTCATATCATTTCCTATTATAACGGTTGTTTTTCAAATTGCAAGCGCGGCAGAAAAGATTTTATAAACCGTAAACCGGGAAGCTGATGCGCACCTTGAACAGGTCGCCGTCCACCGTTACCTCGAACGCGCCGCCGCAAGCTTCGGTGTAGCTTTTCGCGATGGCGAGACCCAGACCGCTGCCCTCGGTCGAACGCGCCGCGTCGCCGCGCACAAAGCGCTCGGTGATTTCATCGGGGGCGAAGTCCATTTCGTAGTTCGCGGTGTTCTTGACCTCAAGCACAGCCTGCCCATCGCACTCCGCAAGCGAGATAAAGACGCGCGTACCGTGCAGCGAATACTTGACGCAGTTGCCGATGAGGTTTTCGAGAACGCGGCTCATCTTGCGGCCGTCCGCCCGGATGGGAAGCTCCTTTTCGGGCAGCGTCACCTTGAGCGCAAGGCCGCTCGCCTGAATGGCCTTCTCCTGCTCCGCGAGCGCCTGCCGCACGAGCGTGGCCGCGTCCAGACGCTCGCAGTTCATCTGCTCCACGCCGGACTGCACCTTGGAAATATCGAACAGGTCGCTCGTCAGGTTCTTGAGCCGCAGACCTTTCTGGTGGATGATTTTCGCGTAGTCGTTCGCCTCCTCGGGCGTCAGCTCCAGCTGAAGGAGCAGGTCGGAATAGCTGAGGATGCTCGTAAGCGGCGTTTTGAGGTCGTGGCTGACGTTGGTGATCAGCTCGCTCTTCATGCGCTCGGCGCGGATCTCGTTCTGAACCGCCGCCTGCATGCCGTCACCGAGCGAACCCAGATCCTCTGCCATCTCGGCGAACACGCCCTCCGGCATATCGGTCAGCCGGGATTCCATATCGCCGCCGCGCATCCGATGCAGCGCGTCCACGATGCGCTCGAAGCCGTGAATGCGCCGCGCGAGGAAATAACCCGCCGCGAGGAACCACGCGATACCGAGCACGAATGCGAGAAACGAGCCGCCCTCCGCGCCGAATACTGTGGCAAGTAGCGCCAGAACGACCGTGTAGCCGAAAAAGAGGAGCAGGACGTTGCGCGTCTTGTAGTCGCGTGTCAGCAGGTGCATCAGCTTTCGCGTACTCTCCCGCACACCGCGCCGGCACCAGCAGACAAAGCGGACGCACCAGCACTGCCGCGCAAAGCTGCGGTTCTTAACAATCCGCACGAGCGACAGCGTAAGCTCCAGCGCGAACGCGAACGCCGCCGTCAGGAACGCGACGGACGGCATCAGCAGGAAGATCATGTCGCTCGAACCGTTCGCGATTTCCGCCGTGAGCGCGATATTCAGGCCGCCCGCAAGTCCCAGGGCGCTCCAGAACAGCAGGACGTTTACTTCGACCGGCAGACGGTCGAGCGTTATGAGGTGCATCTCCTCGTCCTCCGGGCGGCGTCCGGTGACGAACAGAAGATACACGAACAGCAGCAGCGCCGCCGCCGTCAGCGTGAGAACGATATAAATCGTATGCGCGAACGTATCCCTCTGTGCGCTCCATATTTCCTGATACTGCGCCGCCTGCTCGGAGGTGACGCACACCCTGATGACCGTGCCGAGCGGATAAGTAGCAGACCGGACGTTGTATTCATCAGTCGGCTCATCGTCAAAGCTGTCGTCAATCGGCTCATCGTCAAAGGGCATATCGTACCACGAAATATTGCTCTGCGTCGCGTCGTCCGGCCGGGCAATCAGGTAAAACGCCGCGTTCTGCGTCGCGCTGTCGTTGAGTTCGGCGTTCGAAATCACCTTTCCGTTCATGACGCCGTAGTAGCTGCCCGGAAAATCCCGGGTCTGCTGCTCGAACTCCTGTCTGGATATGTCTCCCTCCAGAGCCGCCTCCAGCATTACCGCCGTGTTGTTCACCTGCCCGGCCATGTAGCTCGACTGGGAGAAATCCGTTTCGAACTGATAAATCATGCCGTCCCGGCCGCATCCGGCAATCGCGTTCTCTCCAATGAGCACCGCCGCCGCGAAGCACCCCACAATGCCCGCGAACGCGATGATTTTTGCCGCCGTACTGCGTAAGATCCCCTTGATATTCATGCTCACTCGCTCCTCTCTATCTTATATCCGACGCCCCATACTACCTTCAGATACCGCGGCTCCTTCGGGTTGATCTCGATTTTCTCCCGGATATGCCGCACATGTACCGCAATCGCGTTATCGCTTACGATGTCGTCGTTCCAGACCTGCCGGTAGATCTCCTCGGTGGAGAACACCCTGCCCGGGTGGCGGCACAGCAGCTCCAGTATCTTGTACTCGAGCGGCGTGAGCCGCACCGCCTCGCCATCCACCATTACACTTTTACTCTCGGTATCGAGCGCCAGACCGCGTATCACGATCTGCGCGGCGGTCTTCTGCATCGCGCCGAGCTGCGTATAGCGGCGGAGCTGACTTTTTACGCGCGCGACCAGCTCGGAAGGATTGAACGGCTTGGTCACATAATCGTCCGCGCCTGCCGTCAGACCGAGAATCTTGTCTGCGTCCTCGGATTTTGCCGAGAGCAGGATGACCGGGATGTTGCGGCTCTCGCGCAGCTTGAGCAGCGTCTTGATGCCGTCCAGCTCGGGCATCATGATGTCGAGTATGATCAGATGGACCGTGTGCGTCATAACGATGTCGAGCGCTTCCAAGCCATTATACGCCTTCTCGATCTCATAGCCGTCCGCACGAAGGAAGATCGCGATGCTGTCCACGATCTCGCGGTCGTCGTCCACCACCAGTACCTTCAGCTTTTCCATTTCTCTCTCCCCCTTTCCATGCTTCTATCTTACCACAGGTTTCTGTTGTTTTCCGCAGGGAATTTCTTTCGATTTTATTAAGATTGAAAAAACCCCCTTAAAAGAGGGGATTTTTCAGAGTGCTGTATTTCCTTATAAGCTGTACGCCAGTTCGTTGTAAATCATCTGCGCGGCATACTGGCGCGGCAGCGGAGCATCAATATCTGCCTCTACGCCCTTCAGCAGACCATCCTGATCTGCAAGTTTCATCGTATTGGCCTTCCACTGTGCACCGGTCAGACCGCTCTGCGCTGCATCAACGCCCGAGTATACCAGCAGCATTTTCGCCGCTTCAACCGTAGTCACGGGGGCATCCGGCGCAAAAACCGTGCTCGACTTGCCGGCGACGATGCCATAGGCGTAACAGTATTTAATGTAGCCGCTTGCCCAGTGGTTATTTACGTCGTTAAAATCAGTAGACATTTTTTCTGCATATGTCGCAGCGTCTGTGCCGCCATTCGTACGCAGAACGTAGATCATCTTCGCCATCTCCGCGCGCGAGACCGTCTCGTTCGGCTGAAACGAGCCGTTCTCATAGCCCTTGATGACGTTTTTCTCGACCAGCGTGTCGATCACCCTGCTGTCGACCTTGATGTCGCTCTGATCGGTGAACGCCGCACCGGCGCACACTGTCGCGGCGCACGCCGCTGCAAGGGTCAGCGCTGCAATCCTCTTTAATTTTTTCATTGGGGTATCCTCCTTTTATTACGGATACGTTTGCGTATCCTGTATATAACATAGTATATTACTCTCCCTGATTTTGTCAACATTTTCCTTGCATTTTCTCCGGAGAACGACAAAA
>ENA-UEQP01002415-UEQP01002415.1-human-gut-metagenome-genome-assembly--contig:-NODE-2415-length-14142-cov-5.578457_pt1 | contig 14142 bp, 11 predicted proteins | sample MGYA00242951_ERZ507951 | MGnify/ENA primary metagenome ERZ507951 (study PRJEB26167, sample SAMN06115539) | human gut metagenome | host: Homo sapiens | place: China:Shanxi | collected 2015-11-18...
ATATCGGAATGTTCGCGAGCTTCGATCCGGTGGCTCTGGACCAGGCCTGCGCGGATGCCTGTCTGAAGGCAGCTCCAATCGCCAATAGCCAGCTTGGAGAACATCTCTCCCAGCCGGGATGGCACTGCCACCATGATCATTTCAAGGATTCCAACCCAAATATCGAATGGCAGGCGACTCTCGATCAGGCGGAAAAGATCGGTCTCGGCACGAGACAGTATGAGCTGAAACGGATCTGATCAGGATTTCCCACGAAATAAAGAATGGGGAGAAGTTCCATTTTACGGAACTTCTCCCCGCTTTTTATGTACAATTGCAGCGCGTCATTCCGTTCACGCTCAATCGTATCAATCAATTTTTTACATCTTCATTCCAATCGCTCTCGGCTTGCATCCGTCCGGAATCGGGCAGTGATAGGTGTCGCCATCCAACTCCTCCTCCATCTCCGCTTTCGCCTTCGCGATGATCTCCGGATCCTCATACATATCGATCGCTGCGCCTGCCATTGCCTTTGCCGCGTAGATCAGTCCCTTGTGTGCCAGTCCGCTCTTGCCCTGGGAAACGACCTGCCAGGAGTGGCCCGGTGTTCCAGCCGCCCATGTAGCAACGTAGGCCTGAGCAGTCGGACAGTTCCAGCTCACATCACCGACGTCCGTGGAACCGAAGGACATGATTCCGTCCGGATTGAACGGAGCGACAAAACGGTACATGCTCTCGCCCTTATGGGACAGGACTTCCGCCTTAGCTGCTTTGTCCTTGCAGCTCTTCGCGATCTTCTCTAAGGACTCAAAACGGCTGTCGCCAACGCCCTCACTGATGGCTTTGGCAAACTTCATCTCCTCTTCCGTGTACTCCGGAGCACCAAGCTCTACAAGGTTATCCCAGAGTTCCTTTGCGATCACTTTGTTGCTCATGAGGTTCGAGCAGCCTTTTACGAAATCGATCTCCACGCGGGTCTCTGTCATATGGGCAGCACCCTCAGCGATCTTGTTGACACGCTGATAGATCTCCTCCACCTGACTGTTCTTCGGGGCACGGATCAGATACAGAACTTCCGCGTACGGCTGTACAACGTTCGGGGAATATCCGCCGGTGTTTGTGATCGCATAGTGGATTCTCGCTTCCGGAACCACATGCTCTCTTAAGAACTGGACACCCATGTTCATAAGTTCCAGCGCGTCAAGAGCGCTTCGTCCAAGATGCGGCGCTCCGCCTGCATGGGCACTCTTTCCATAGAATTTATACGCTACCTGATAGTTTGCGAGGGAGCTTCCCGTGTCGGCCTGCGTTAAATCTCCCGGATGCCATGTGATCGCCGCGTCAAGATCCGCGAATACACCGCCTTTTGCCATAAATGCCTTTCCGGATCCGCCTTCCTCACCTGGGCAGCCAAAATAAATCACGGTTCCCGGTTTTCCGCTTTCTTCCAGATACTTTTTGATTCCGATCGCCGCGGAGAGGGACGCTGTGCCGAGCATGTTATGTCCGCAGCCGTGTCCGCTGGCACCATCATGCACAACGATCTTCTCGGTAGCTCCCGCTTCCTGATCCAGTCCGGACAGGGCATCGAACTCGCCTAAGATACCGATCACAGGTTTTCCGGAACCGAACGTGCCCTTAAACGCTGTCGTTACACCCGCAAGACCTGTCTCAACTGTAAAACCTTCTGCTTTCAGAACATCGCAGAGGATCTTCATCGACTTTTCTTCCGTGAAGGCCGTCTCCGCGCAGCCCCAGATCTCGTCGCTGGCGGTAAAGATCTCGCTGGATTTCTTATCAATTTCTTCCCAAGCTGTCTGTTTTCCCATCTCCATATCACCTTTCCTGTACATGATTTCCGGCTGTTGTCCGCACTGCTTTTTTCATTTTTTTTTAAAAGCGGCCCTCGAACTTGCATATTCGAGTTATTCTGATTTTTCGCACAATACACAACCAGTTGTCTATAATTATACTATTTTATTCCATGATGCGCAACCTTTTTTATTCTTTTGTGCATAAAGTAAATTTTCCGTTTTAATTATATCAAATTTTCTCTTCTATTTATGTTGCTCTTCACAGCCGCTTCCGGCTTCGGAATTTTTTTGGACATGGCTTTTTGCTGAATCAAATTAAGCTTGCGCTTTTATACCTGCGATGGTATAATTTATAAGTAATGCCCTGTGATACAGGGTGAACGTGAACACACTGGAGGTATCCACATGAACTGGAGTATCGTAGCAAATGTCATTCTTGTCATTCTCCTGATCCTTGTCGTTGTCCTCGCTGTGCTTTACTTCCTCGGACGTAAGATGGAAAAGCGCCAGGTAGAACAGCAGAGCGCGATCGATGCCGCTAAACAGACCGTAAGTCTGATGGCGATCGACAAGAAAAAGTTGAAAATAAAAGAGGCCGGACTCCCGCCGATCGTTTATGAGCAGACTCCATGGTATGCAAAGCGGATGAAGGTTCCGGTAGTAAAAGCAAAGATCGGCACAAAGATCATGACCATGATCGCCGATGAGAAAGTTTTCCTTCAGCTCCCGTTAAAGACTGAGATCAAAGTTGAGATCAGCGGTCTTTACATCACAGCGATCAAGTCCGTTCCGCGTGGAGGACTGATTCCGCTTCCGAAGAAGAAAACGATCGGTCAGCGTATCAAAGGAATTTTCAAAAAAGACTGAATCGACAAGAAAAAGACAAAATAAAAAAGCCCTGTCTTCTGATGAATTTAATTTTATCCAGAAGACAGGGCTTTTTTATTTGATTTTAGATCAGTCCCACAGATTTCATAAAGAAGATCCATAAGAACAGTGTAAACATGGATACCGCCGTACTGATCACGACAAACTGTCCGGCAAGCTCCCCGTCACCGCCCATATTCTGTGCCATGGGGTAGGATGCGGCTGCAACCGGTGTCGCGTAGACAGCGATCAGAAGGAACAGCTCAAGTCCACGAAGTCCAAAGGCGTAAGCGATCGCGATGATGATCGCCGGAAGAAAAAACAGCTTACAGGTAAGCGTTGGAACCAGATATTTGAGGTTTTTCCGGATCGCCTTAAACTGTAAGGTTCCTCCGAGCACATAAATCGCTAACGGAGAAGTCATATTGGAGAAGGCGGAAATCGGTGTCACAAGGCTTCCCGGCAGCTTGATCCCGAGGAAAAAGAAGATCAGACCTACGATGGCACCCTGCAGGAGCGGATTCGCTGCCACCGCCTTCAGCGTCTTCTTAATATCCGATTTTCCCTCTCCGTTGAACATCTCAAGAATAAATACCGACGTGGTATTGTAGATCGACACAACGACTGTAACCAGCATAGCCGCGATCGATGCCGCTGAATCTCCAAATACCGCAATTGTGAGCGGCAGTCCGAACAGGACAAAGTTGCTTCGAAAGATCGCCTGAATGATAACGCCTCTTCTGGGGTTTTCCTTTACGATCTTCGGAATGATCACGATCAGGATCGCTTCGACGATCAGGATGCTGGCCCCCGTAAAGATCAAAAGCAATGGCCTCGGAAGCGACTCGGCATCGGCTTTATAAATATTGTAGAAGGTCATAAACGGATAAAATACCCGAAAGACCATCTGGTTCAGCTTCTGTAAAAATTCCTCTTTCACAACTCCTCTGATCTTCATCGTATATCCGAGCGCCAGATAACAGAAGAACGGGATGACCGCATTAACCGCGACTAAAAAACTCTCCATACATCGTTTGTCCTCTCACAGCTTCCCCTTTGACCGCGATCTTTCCAAATACAGTCCGCGAGACCCGCTGCGTCCTTTCTTTTTTATCCTGTAACCTTCCAATACCTCACATCCGTTTTCCGTTACATCGGGATTCCCAATACCTCTTCTTTTCTTGATGACGCCAGGATCTCTGTATTACAGTCGAATGCATACTCCCCGTTCATCTCCATGGAATATTTGATTCTTAGAAGAATGGACTCTTCGTCCTCCTCAACTTCGAGCAGGGAAGTCGTAATCCCCATCAGGAACAGTCCCATCGGCGTCCGGTAGTTTGCTGTCGTCCGCCTTCCGGGTTCAAAGATCATGTGGCTCTCCACGAGTCCGCGTTTCATGACCTCGATCCGGTTCTCCATCACTTTCACCGTATTGTGGGTCGGTGTGCCCGTCTCGTCAAGCGACTCATCATAGATCAGATACTGCTTGCCGTTTTTCACATAATACGTCCCCGGGGTGATCATCTCGACCGTGTCCTCTTCCTCACCGATCGTCTGTACCCCCCGGACACGGACTAAAATGTCCTTTGTCATGTAAATCTCCCCTGATATATCATTTTGAACGGTCCGCACGGCTTCAGGCACGGACCGCTGTGAACATTTTTATCTCTCGTATCTCCGAAACGCGTGATCGATCAGATCGTCGATCAGCTGTCTCTTGTTTACACCTCTTGCCTCCCACAACATCGGATACATGCTGATGGCGGTGAAGCCAGGAAGTGTGTTGATCTCATTGAATACGACCGTTCCGTCTGCTTTTACGAAGAAATCCACGCGGGATAAGCCGTAGCCGTCCACTGCATTAAAGATCTTAACAGCAGCCTCACGGACACGCTCTGTGGCTCCGTTAGGAAGCTCCGGGTCAACGACGGTCTTGGACTCCGCATTGTAGTATTTCGCGTCGAAATCATAGAACTCAGCCGCAGCAAGGATCTCACCCACGCCGGAGGCTTTCGTGGAATCACCGTCACCGAATACGCCGCACTCAATCTCACGGCCCACGATCATCTCCTCAACGAGGATACGGCGGTCATTGTCAGCCGCTTCCTTTAAGCCGGAGATCAGCTCGTCGCGGTTATCTGCTCTTGTAACACCTCTGGAGGAACCGGCGTTAGACGGCTTTACAAATACCGGATATGGGATCTCTTTTTCAATCTTTGCGATAACCGCATCCATATCCTTTAATTCCGCTTTCATGACAGAAACGTAAGCTGCCTGACAGATGCCGAGTCCGCTTACCATGCGCTTTGTGGAAAGCTTATCCATCGATACCGCGGAAGCGAGAACGCCGCAGCCGACGTACGGGATCTTCGCAAGCTCAAGGATTCCCTGTACGGTTCCGTCCTCTCCGTAAAGACCGTGAAGAACCGGGAATACCACATCCACCGGAATCTTCTCAAAAGAACCCTTCTCTGTGACGATCAGGCATTTCTCCTTTGCGTCCGGGGACAGCACCGCCCCCGCTTTTGACTCTCTCCAGGTATCATCTTTGACCTGGCTTAAGGAGTCCACCTTTACCCAGTGTCCGTCCTCCGTGATCCCGACGAGGATCACGTTATATTTCTCCTCATTGATATTTGCTGCCACATTCTGTACAGACATACAGGATACCACATGCTCAGATGACTGTCCGCCAAACAGGACAACGATATTTTTCTTTTCCATGATGTTTTTTTTGATTCCTCTCTGATTTTCTATTCAAGTCGAACGTCCGTGAGATTTGGCGCGTGATCCCGGTCAGCAAAGCCGGCAGATTCCTTACAGGACCACTGTGCACCCGAATCATTTACCCCGATGCACTGGCACTGGACGGGCTGTTTTGACATGTTATCGTTTAGATTATAGCACAACTGGTAATAATTACAAACAGGAAATAACATTTGCCTCTGACATAAAAAGCAAAGAAGGTGTATCTATGAAACGAACCTGTAAGCTCAGTCTCTCTTTCCTGTGTTTTTTGATCTGTTTTCTTCTTTCCATGTCCGGCATCCGGGCACGGGATGAGGCGCTGGCTGCGGATATTGCCCCGAAAATCCTGCGTTTTCATGTCCTCGCGAACAGCGATTCCGCCAGAGATCAGGCATTAAAGCTCTACATAAAGGATCTTCTGCTGGAAAAGATCCGGGACGATGCCGCCGTAAAGCAGATCGCCGGAAAAGAGGAACTGAAAGCATATATTCTTTCTGAATCTTCCACACTGGAAGCCGATGCAGAAGACTTTATCCACAGTTTCGGCTATGATTACGGTGTACGTGTGGGGATCGAGACCTGCAGATTTCCGGTGCGCACCTACGGGGACATGACATTTCCCGCCGGGATGTATGAAGCTGTCCGGGTGACCATCGGAAACGGTGCCGGGCACAACTTCTGGTGCGTCCTGTATCCATCCCTATGCTACACGGACAGCATTCATGCATCGATGCCGGAAGGATCGAAGGAGACATTGAAAAGTCTGATCCCGGAGGATGATTATGAAGCGTTGCTGCGCTCCGGACCACAACGCTCGCCGTCTGATGAGGAATCATCCGCAAAAAAAAGTGAGCAGGAAACTGCTTCCCTGCCCACTGTAAAGATCCGTTTCCGGATCGCCGAACTGTTTTCATAAAAGACGGCCTCCTTTGACCGCTCCCGGATTACTGGCTGAGCTTTAAATTTCCTTTGACCGCCCAGTCATAGGTCTCCATCGCCTGAAACAGCGCGAGATCACCCGTTTTCACTGCGATCTCCTTTGTCTTTAAGGCGTTCTGCTGCTGCATATACTCAAGACGTCCGATGGTCCCTAACTGCCATTTTCTGTCAGCCGTCTCCATCTTCGTCTTTTCCAGCTCGTAAGCTGCCTTTGCGGTCTGAAGCTCGTTCCTCTTCTGGAGAACATCGTTATAGAGATTTACGAGAGATGAGGAGACTTCTTCCTTCTCCTGCTTGATCGTGCGCTGTAAATTCTGGTACTCGACGGACCCGGCGTCCTTATTATCGAGATCCAGCACATTGTAGCGGATCGTGAAGTTATCGTCCTGTGCCGCCTGCTTATCTTTCTCCGGATCCATTCCGTCGATCCTTGCAAGATCTGCCGCCGGAACATCCCTGATCTCCGGCACTGCGTCGTACTTCCAGCCAAGCATCGTGCAGAGTGTCTGGCGCAGCTTCTGCTCATTCGCTGTCAATGTCAGCTTTGTCGCCTGAGTAGACTCCAACTGCTGTCTCGCGGAAAGAACCTGACTCTGGGTCGCAAGGCCGTTGGCCGCCTGATTCTGGGTCGACTGATAAACTGCGGCCAGAAGCGTAAGACCGCTCTCTAAACTCTCCTCATTCAGTTTTAACTGCTTATAACCGATCATGGCACTCTGGGCACCGGCCTCCAGCGCTGCACGGTTCGCATCGATCACCTTGATATGCATCTGCTCCGGTGAGATCTGGGTCAGGCTGTCACCCATTAAAAGTACCTGCTCCGCCTGATAGTCCAGGAGCTCGGAATTGTAAACTAACTGGGCATATGTCGTCGGAGCCGTCGGGAGCATGCCGATCAGGTCCTTCATCTGGTCTGTCATCCCGTTCATCTGATCCGCAGCATCCAGGATCGATGCCGATTTGTCTGATAACTGGGATTTCAATTTTGCAACATCCTTGGACGCATCCTTTTTGTCGGAATAAGTCTCCTTCAACGTCTTAAACGTCGGGCTGTACATCTCAACAAGCTTCCCGATCTCGTCATATTCCAGCACATTATCCGCGAGCTTCTTCATCGTCGCGTCATCGTACTCATTTCCCGGCTGGGATACAAATCCGTTTTCGTCCGCGATTCCGGTTGCCTCGACCGCCTTTGTCCTTGCAAACGAAGTCACAGGCGCTGCCGCAAGCGCAAGCGCAAGTGCCGCCGGGATCACACGTCCTGTCAAATTTCTTTTCATTCTGCTTCTCCTTTAGCTCTGTGATGAGGAACCGATATCGAGAAGTCCCTCAAGCGCCCACTGATAATTTTCGATCGCTCCTGTAAGGTCCAGCTTCGCCGCCGTGTGGGATGCTTCACTGGAAAGCCATGCGGACTCTGCCTGAAGGTATTCCTGACGGCTCAACATCCCCAGCTCATTCTTCCGGTCAGCAGCCGCTTTATCGGCCTTTGCCGCCTCATAGAGCGTTTCCGATGCCTCATAGGCTTTCTGTTTCTGTTTCAGGTCCTTATACATAAGATCCAGGGAAGAACGGACGGAATCTTCCTGATCCTTGATATTTCTTGCCTTCGTGACTGCTCCGCCCGCCGATTTGGAACTCGTCATCCTTGTATCATACAGAGTGTAGTTCATCTCGATGGCCTTCGCCTCATCCTTCTTCGGATCAAAGGACGCGATCACGGAAAGATCCGGCTCCGGAACCTTCGCGATCTCCGGATCAGCGTTGTAATCCCAGCCCAACATTGTGATCAGCGTCTGTTTCTGGGTATTGAGGCCGGACGCTGCCTGAAGAGCACTTCCGTTCGCGGAATTCAGTGCGTCCTCCACGGTCAGAACATCCTCCTTCGACATCATTCCCAGATCCTTTTTCTTTAACGCCGCCTCGTAATTCTGCTTTGCGATCTCCTGATTTAAAAGGGCGATCTCATACTGGTCCTTTAAGGTCTCATAGGTCCGCATTGCTTCCCTCGCGGTCTTTGTCTTCTCATTTCTCGTGATGCGGAGTCCGCGGAGTGCAGAGGAACCACCGGCTCCCTTTCCCTTTGCGGCATCCTCCAGCTGCTGCGCGTATGCCCGCAGAGCATGCATATTTGCTTTATATCCTTTATACACGTCGCGGGATACTGTCTCGTCATACTGAACATCATTCGCATCCCGTTCCATTTCATCCGCCTCCGCGCGCAGATCCGCCGCCATCGCTAACATCTGATCCTTCGTAAGACCCGTGGATCCGCCCGGATTATAGTAGAAGTTTTGCAGCTGGTTCTGATAATCGGTATTATACCGCTCGATGAGTCCCGGGATCTCCCAGTATTCCAGAGTATTGTCCTTGAATTTTACAAGTGCCGCCTCGTCATATTCTGTGACCGCGACGTCCTTCGTCGCAGCTAACGCAGGAATTCCGGTACCCGCTGCCGCTATGGAAAGACTTCCCATAAAAACGGCTGAGAGCACGGTCAGACCTGCCTTTTTCCATTGATTCTGTCTCATAGGTTTCCCTCCATCTATGAGCATAACGATTTCATCGCAGAAACGCAATAACGTTTCTCTTACATTTTCTTTCCAAATACGGCAATCCGGTGGCAATTTTTATTCCCCCGGCTTCCGCTTCCAAAAGCAGGAAGCCCCGCAGAGCATTCTGCATTCCGGCTGACCGCCTCCCGACCGGGCAGCGGCCGTCTCTTGCAGACTCTGCAGGGATCCGCTTTCAATGTTCAAAGCTTTAATCTACGTCAGCAATCTCTTTCTTATCCTGATTCTTTCCGCTCATGATCACATAGAATACCGGAAGAACAAGAAGTGCCATCGCCGTGGAGACGATCAGTCCGCCGACATCAACGAGTGCAAGTCCCTGCATCGTCTTACCTGCATTTCCGTAAGCCGCCGCCATCGGGATCATTGCCACGATCGTTGTGAGCGTTGTCATGAACATCGGGCGCATACGGGTCGCACCGGCCTCGATGACTGCCTGTTCAAAGTCCATCGACGCCCGGTACTGGTTCGCCGTATCGACGTATAGGATACCGTTGTTTACTACGGTTCCGACTAACATTAAGAAACCTAACAGGGAAGTCATGCTGATCGGGCAGTCCACTAACCATAAGAACAGGAAGGAACCGATCAGAGCGAACGGGATCGTCGTCATCACCATGATGGAGAACTTCGGTGACTCGAACTGTGCAGCCATTACAACAAATACGAGGAATACGGCTGTGGCGATCGCCTGTCCCAGGGATGCAAATTCTTCGTTCATCATCTTTGTGGATGTGTTTTCCTGCATGGAGATCGTGCCGGATAAGTGCTTGTCGATCACATCCTTCTGAATCTTCTGTTTTGTCGTGCTGTCCGCGCCCTCTGTCAGCGTACCGGTGATGGTCACCTGATACTGCTTATCGCTCTTTGTGATACTCTGCGGGCTGTCCTTAAAGCCGATATCCGCGATATCCATAAGAGCTACGGATCCGCCGGTCGCTGTCGGAAGAACGATCCCCTGGAGCTTATCGATCGTATCGTACTCATCATCCGCGTACTCAACCTTTACATCGATATCATTTCCGTCAACATTCAGGGTCGTTGCCGTCGTTCCGCTGACCATCATGTATACCTGGGAAGCAACGGCGGTCGGGGAAAGTCCCTCCGCTGCCGCCTTGACCGGATCAACATTGATCTTTACAAGGGGAGCGCTGTTTTCAAGGGAAGAGTGGATGTTTGTCGAATCCGGGCGTTTCTGAAGCTCGGAAACGATCTCATCCGATGCTTTCTTTAAGTCATCGTACTGTGTGCTGACAAGAATATATTCGAGATCCTCCGCATTTCCCATGGACATCCCACTGCCCAGAGAGCTCTGGCTTTCCAGACTGACCGAACAATCCGACCATTTCTGCATATCGCGTTTCCATTCCTTGAGCACCTGATCCGTCTTTCTGCCTCTGTCATCCTTTAAATATGCCGTCAGGGTCGCTCCGCTTCCGCCCATATTCATGGAAAGTCCGGAACTTCCGTAGGAGAGCATGTAGGAATCAAGATCCGGATCCTGAGTCACATAGTTCTCTGCTCTCTGGAGGATCTTATCGACCTCCTCGATCTTAAGACCCGGCTGGGTCTCAATCGTCACTGCGATCGTTCCCTGATCATCTGCCGGCATAAGCTCTGTCTTTAACTTTGTCGCAAGGAACAGGGAGAAGATCACAAGCACAACGGCGGTTCCCATGACCATCGCTTTTTTCTTTAAAAGCTTCTCCATCAGGGAACGGTATCCATTCTGCAGAGCTCTCATGATGCCGGAGGCCGGGGTATTTTCCTTCTCCTTCGGACGATAGTACACGTAGCAGAGCGGTACAAGCGTCATCGCGGAGATCAGGGACGCGATCATACAAAATACGATCGTAAATCCCAACGGCTTGAACATCTGTCCGCTCATTCCGGAGATCAGGGCTAACGGGATAAATACGACACAGGTCGTAACGGTACCGCCGATAATGGATTCCAGAACGGCTGCCGTACCATCGATCGCGGCTTTTCTCGTTTCAACAAAGCCGCCGCCCTTATCCGTAAAGCGGAAGCAGCTTTCCAGTACTACGATCGAGTTATCGACCATCATTCCGACGCCGAGAACCAGGCTCGACAGGGTGATAACGTTTAGCGTAAAGCCCATGACCTTCATGAGGATGAGCGCCGCTAAAATTGATACCGGGATGGAGGTTCCAACGATCAGGGATGCCTTGATATCCCCGAAGAACAGCCAGATGATGAACATCGCGATAATGACTGCCATGATCATGGTCTGGAATACGCTTTTTAAGGAATCGCTGATCTGATCACTGTAATCGTTGACAACAACATACTCCAGAGACGGATCCTGTGCTTTTAACGTTTGCATTGTCTCCTGGACTGCCTTGGAAACGGTAATGTGGTCGCTGTCCTGATTTTTCTTGACGCCGATCGTCATCGTGTCCTTGCCATCATAACGTCCGATACTGTCCTTTGCCTCAACGGTATTGTAGATATTGGCAACATCTTCCATATAAATGATGTTTCCGTTGCCCAGTGTGATCGGGATCTTCTTTAAAAGCTCCATCGTGTCAAAGGACGTTCCGGATGTCACGGAAAGCTCCTTGTTTCCAACGGAGGTACTTCCGATCGGCATGGAAAAGTCCGCAGACTTTAAAGCCGCAATGATGGTATTCATGTTCACATGATACTGGCTTAATTTTTCCGGGATCAGCTCCGCCTTGATGTAAGCCTCCTGACCACCGGATACGTCGACACTGGCTACGGAGGTCAGCTTTTCGATCTCCGGAACGATATCGCCATTTACGTAGTTATAGAGGTTATCCACGCTGTCATTGTTGACTGCGAGGGTGATGGACGGTGTACTGTTGATATCCATCTCGATGATCGTCGGGGTATCGACATCATCCGGGAGATCCGACTTGATCCCGTCCAGCTTTTTCTTTAAGTCATCGTAGGCTTTATCGATATCCTGGTCATAATCATACTGGACCAGAACCATTCCGAAGTTTTCCGAAGACATGCTGGTGACAGAATCGACACCGGAAAGCGTTCCGATCTCATCCTCTATCTTACTGATCACAAGCTGATCCACGTCATCCGGGCTCGCTCCCGGGTAGACTGCGCTGATGATAAGCATCGGCATCTCCATTTCCGGGATCAGCTCAAGCTGGGATGAAAAGATCGAGCTGAGACCGAATACGATCAGGCAGAGCACAACAAGAACAGTTGTGACCGGCCGTTTTAAGACCTTTTTGGTAAGTCCCATGTTCCTTGTGCCTCCTTATTTTGCTGCCGTTTCCGCGGCTTCTGTAGTCTCTTCTGCTGTTGTCTCACTGCTGTCGGCTGTCGTTTCCGCACTGTCATCACTGCCCTGAATATTTACTGCGGCGCCGTCATAAAGCTCCTTGGACCAGCTTGTGATGACCTCGTCGTCGTAGGAAAGTCCGGAAACGATCTGAATCTTGTCAGAATCGATGAGTCCGTCTTCCACCGGAGTCTTTTTCGCTGTTGCTGTCGCAGCATCATATGTATAGACGTAGGCGTCTCCGTTGCTGTAGTTGACACAATCCGCCGGAACGACCATGACGTTGTCCGCCTTCTCCGCTGTCACATAAACCTTTACCATCGTTCCGCTGGCAAGTCCGTCCGCGTCCCCCAAGGTCGCTTTCACCTTGAAAAGTCCTGTGGACGCGTCCACCATGCTACCGATCTCGGAGATCGCGCCGCTGTAATCTGTTCCGTTCTTCTCCACCGTCACAGGATCACCGATATTTAATCCCTTCATGACACGCTCCGACACGTTGAAGGTCAGTGTTTTTCCGCCTGCACCGGATACAACGCCTGCGACAGAACCGCCCGCAGACATATCATGCACCTGCACGCCGAACTGCTCTAAGACACCGGCGATCGGCGCGGTAACGACCGTGTTCTCGCTCTGGGTATCATAATTTAATTTTGCGGAATCATACTGGAGCTTCGCCATGGACAGACCGCTTACCGCCTGCTCGTAGGACTGGGCGGAAATATCTCCGCTCTCGTAGAGCGCCTTCATCCTGTTTACAGATGTCTGGGCATCGTTTAAGGATACCTGAGTCGTATTTAACGTGATCCTTGCCGCGTCTAACTGCTTGTTGTCGATGCGGAACAGCTTCTGCCCCTTCTGTACGGTATCGCCCTGATTTACATAAACCTCCAGTACTTCTCCGCTTCCCTTCGGGATAATGTATACCTGATCTGCCGGTTCCACAGTACCGGTCAGTCCTGTGGAAAGTTCAATATTTCCTGTCTCCGGTGTCTGGACGACAACGGTCGGGTTCGGAACGGCCTCGATCGGCTCTTCTTTTTTCGTAAATCTTGTGAACATCAGGGCTCCAAATGCACCGACGCATACAAGCCCGATTACGATCTTACCTGCTTTCTTCATGGTTCCTCCTCATTTTCTGTAACCTGTTGCTTTTTGATCTCTCCTGCGGATCCTTTTTTGTCTTCCGATCCGCATGTTCTGTTTCGCGGGCAGCTTTTCTTTTCTATTCCTTACCGCTGCTCCTCTTCCCTGCTGTCTGATCTATATGCACATATGCCGTAGTGGAGCATATGGATATGGCGTTTGTAATACTCGGAAGCTTTCTCTCTCGCCTCCCCGTCACGGAAAAAGCGCTTGATCGACATGATAAATACAACCATATGCATTTCGATCAGCTCATTTAAGGCCTCTCTGCTGATCGGTGCTTTGTCCTGATCGATATTTTCATATAAAAGCTTCATAAACCTCTGATTTTCCCGGCATACCTGCGGGTCAGACTCCGGATCGCCCCTGAAAATATCCATGAACTTCGCACTCTTGATCAGATTCTGGAAAATTTCGATCAACCCGGCCCGCTCCATAAGATCCATTCCGCGGTCGAACACGCTCTCAAGCATATCCCACAGATCGCCTCCGTTTTCCCGGAGCCGCTCGATATAGTTCTTAAAATGCTGTTCCGCCTGGGCGTAGATCAGCCACTTCAACAGATCCTGCTTATCTTCAAAATATGTATAAAAGCTTCCTCTTGATATATCCGCGTCGTGAACGATCCGGTTGATCGACGCCTCCTCCAAAGGCACTCTTATAAACTCCTTTGCCGCTGCGATCCGAATTGCTTCAATTTTTTCTTTCGGAAGCCGCAGAAACCGCTCGGTCGGCATAATTCCATCTCCCTTCTGTCGAAATCAGGTATATATTTCTGACTCTTTCCTTC
>ENA-UEQP01002419-UEQP01002419.1-human-gut-metagenome-genome-assembly--contig:-NODE-2419-length-14129-cov-4.015656_pt1 | contig 14129 bp, 16 predicted proteins | sample MGYA00242951_ERZ507951 | MGnify/ENA primary metagenome ERZ507951 (study PRJEB26167, sample SAMN06115539) | human gut metagenome | host: Homo sapiens | place: China:Shanxi | collected 2015-11-18...
AGCACAGGAGCCTTGGCAGGGCAGTAGTCCTTGCCGTCTTCCATGGTGTGAGCGGGAGTCGGACGGGAGTTATCCACGCCCCACTTCTTGGCCAGCCAGCCGCCGTAGAAGATATAACCTACGATCAGGACAGCGCAGCCGATAATAAGGAACAACGCAGCATTCATATAGCTCTCTCCTTTCTGAATAACGATCTCTTTTGCTTATGAAACAGGCCTCTTTCGAAAACCTGTGCTGCACAATGGCCGCTGGCGTTGGTGCTGATCTTTTCCTCCGGCAGCACCACCAGCCCGGTGTGGAAATCCATCCAGCCCCAATAGGACATCTTGAAGCTCTTGTACAGCCGGCACTTTTTCAGCGCCTTACGGGCATCCTCGTCGCAGCTGTCGCAGACGAACAGCGCCGTAATATAGGTGTACATGTGCTTGGGGTTGGGGGAGATGCGCGCCATGCCCTGCTCGTAGGCCAGCTTTTCGCACTTCTCGTAGATCTCCTTCGTCAGATGGGGAACGTTGAACAGGTACACATACTCGAAGCTGTTGGCCTCCCAGAGCTTGGCCTTTTTGGAGAGCACGTACTTTTCTGCGGTGGCGTAGAAGTCCATGGTGGCGGCGAGGGAATGCTCGTTCTCGTCGCAGCGGGTCACATCGTAGCTGCCGGCGTACACGTCGCACAGGCGATCGACAGCCTCCTGTCTGGTCATAACAGCGCCTCCTGTTCTCTAACGATTTCTTAACACCCGGCGCGCAGAAGCACGCGTCTTTCGCAATTAAAATCGTGAAAGAAGCGCATGGAAATAGTTGCATTTCACTATACTTACGCCATGAAATGACGTTCCCGGATGACAAACATAAATATACGCCGCCATTTTTCAACTTTCAAGACGTAAAAATGAACAATTTTTGACCATTAAGTTTATGTAAATTATTAGTTGATTTGCGTAAAGGAATATGATACTATGATAACGTTACCGCTCTGTGCGGGATTTCGTTTACTTCTCATTTGTGCAGCACAGGCGGACGCGACGCCCGGTTGACGTTCGCGGGACGTAAACAGTGTGCAAAATGTACCCGTTTGCCGCGTCCGGTTTCCTATAAAGTCAGCAAAAAGCACCACTCTGACGAGTGGTGCTTCGGCATTTTGAAGGGTCTTTACCCCAGATGTCGCTTGAAGTTGCCGCCGGCGTGGACGCCCTCCTGCACGATGTAGAAGGCGTCGGGATCCACCTGCTGCATCACCTGGCGCAGGGTGTCGATCTCGTACTTGGACAGGCAGACGCACAGCACCTGCACATCGTCCCCCGTCCAGCCGCCCTTGGCCGCCCAGCTGGTAACGCCGCGATCCAGCTGCTCCATGATGTACCGGGGCAGCTGCGGGTCGTTCTTCTTGGTGAAGATCAGCAGCTGCACGGTGACGTTCTGGCGGTGGAGCCGATCCAGAAACAGGTTGCTGAGCACATTATATATAGCGGAGTAGATGGCGGTGGTGGCGTCGAACAGGAAGAAGCACAGGGTGTACAGTCCGGCGTTGAAGGTGATGGAGAACCGCCCCACGGTGAAGCGGCTGCCCTTTTTGCTGAGATACAGTCCCAGAATGTCCAGCCCGCCGGTGGAGCAGCCGCAGCTGAGCACCAGTCCGCCGGAAAAGCCCACCAGAATGCCGCCCACCATGCAGCTGGTGAGCATGTCCGGGATCACCGGCACGGCGGGGGAGGGGATGATGGCCAGAAACAGGGAGTTGGCGGCGGTACAGATGGCGGCCTTCAGGAAGAATTCCCGTCCCAGCGCGCGGAAGGCCAGCATAAACAGCGGGATATTCACGAAGAAATACAGCACGCCCGCCAGATCGAAGGGCAGCTCCAGATCCAGCGCCCGCAGCACCAGGGTACGGATCACCTGGCAAAGACCGTAGGCGCCGCCGCCGTACAGCCCCTGGGGAACGATGAACACGTTGATGGCGGCGGCCAGCAGCAGGGAGCCCAGCAGTCCGCCCAGCAGACGCAGCCCTTTTGTGTGGAGAAGCTTTTGGTACATGGAGCAGTCTCTCCTTTTCTTTGGTGTGGTCAGGTTCTGATATAGTATGCGACGGAGGCGGAAAAGTCAAGTCCCCGCCCTTCGGCACCGTCTGATAAAGCAGACAAGAAAAACCGCAAGCGCGGTACAGACCACGCCCCATAGGGCGGCCACCATGTAATAGCCCGTAAAGTCAAACCGCTCCGTGCCCGCCAGCAGATAGGGCTGCCCGTGGGCTTTATATAAGGCAGCAGCGCAGGCCGCGCCGCTGTACAGGCAGAGCGCGCCCGCCGCCGCGCATACAAGCATCCGCAGGACACGGCGTTTCACTTCCAGGACCACAATGCCAGTCCGTTTCCACGCAGTCGAATTCGCAAAGGGCTTTTTCCACCCGTTCCGGCGTGTAGACAAGGGTCTGCGTTTTCAGGGCGAAGTCCTCCTCCACCACCGCGTTCCACAGGCGGAGCGACCAGCGGCTGCAATTCCCGCCCAGCGTCCAGCCGTCCTCCCGGTCGATGTACGCTTCGATCGTCCGCAGCTGCTCCTCCCCGATGTTCGCGCTCAGGGAGCGTCTGCCCACATACCGGCCATAGTCCCGGATATAGCCCGGCTCCATGTTGAAAAGCAGCCCCGAAAGCCCGCGAACCGCCCAGACGGAGAGCGTGACCTGCTCGCCGTCCCCGATCTCGCAGTCCTTCAGATATACCGGGTGACCGGAGCGGTTGTCAAGGGATATCCATGTATGGCCGAAGCATTTGACAAGGGGCGTGGATTCACTCTCGCCGTCAAAGGTCGTGATGGAGAGGATCAGGCCGCTTTCCTCGCAGGGGAGCGTCCGGGAGCCGTTTTCGTAGACGTTGCCATCGAGCCACAGGCCGAAGGCCGCCGCCAGCGCCAGAACCAGCGCAAGAAGCGTGACGGTTCGTTTTTTCAGCCTTCATCCCTCCCGACACAGCGTAATACTGCGGCGCGGTGTACCCGCACCGACAGTATAACGGAAAATGCCCGGCGGCACAAGTGCTTTGCGCAAAACCGGGCTGTTTTCGTTACAGGCTGTATTCCAGGCAGCGGCGCAGCCGCTGGAACGTGCGGCGCAGGGAGCGGGAGACGGTGGATTTGTTGATGCGCAGCTGCTGGGCGATCTGGGACATGGTCATGCCCCGGTCTATGTACAGCGCCAGTATCTCCCGCTGGCGGGGCGTCAGCTCCGCCGCCACCGCCCGTGGCAGGTTCCGCAGCAGCCGCTGGCGGCGCTGGCTGTTGTCGCCGGACTGGGCGCGGAGCCACGTCTGAAGCCCCGCCCTGTCCGCAAAATCATAACCGGTATTCGTCATAGCCGTAAAAGTCCCGGTCGTAGTACCGCGCCGTCAGGCAGGACAGCTTGCGGCACTGGGTAAGCATGGGCTTCAGCTCCGCCATGCGGCGGCGCAGGCGGCGGGATTCGTCCTCGCTGCCGCAGACGCGCAGAGCGCTGCGCAGCTCCGCCAGCCGCCCGGAGATCAGCAGGGCGCTGTCGTCGTACAGCGCGGACATTTCCATCAGTGTCATTGGTGTGATTCCCCCTCTTATGTACGTTTGTGGATGTTGCATAGCTTTAAAGCGATAAATTTTCTACTTTCGTGCGAAGTTTGTAGTTGACAATTCAGAAAACCTCTGTTATAATACGGTTCGCTGGTGAGATGCTGGTGTAGCTCAGCTGGTAGAGCAGCTGATTTGTAATCAGCAGGTCGGGGGTTCGAATCCGTCCACCAGCTCCAATTCCATATTGTATATGGGGGATTTCCCGAGTGGCCAAAGGGGACAGACTGTAAATCTGCTGGCAACGCCTTCGGTGGTTCGAATCCACCATCCCCCACCAGAAAACAGCACTTGCTTTGCGAGTGCTGTTTTCCTTTTTGCCGCCTTTGGGTGGAATGTCTGTAGGGGCGAGCGACTCTGTCCGCCCGGACGGATAACGCGCATTCCTCGGCGGGACACACGGGTCCCGCCCTACGGATGAGCGCGGTGAGCCGTCTGTAGGGGACGGCGTCCTCGCAGTGGAGCGCAGCGGAACAAGTGCCCTTGGGGTGCGACGTCCCGTTTTATACGCCGCCGCGTTCCGCGCCCTGCGGGGCGCTTTTTTTGTTGTCAAAACGGCGGCGGCACGGTATAATGGGGATATATCGGATAAGCAGGAGGTACCGGCATGAAAAAGCTCACTTTCCTTTTTGTCATATTGGCACTGCTGATGCTGTGCGCCTGCGGCAGCAAGACCGGCGCCACCGCAGACGGCGCCACCGCGCCGGACAGCAGCGACATCCCGGAGGTCTGCCGCGTGTATGAGGACTACGTCCTCATGGAAGCCATCGCGCCCCAGAACAGCCGCCTGCCGCTGGCGTCCGACGCCGCGCGGGGCGCTCCGGACTACGTCCCCCTGTGGCACGAGGGTGAATACTCCCAACTGGCCGCCCACGGCGGCGAGGGCTGGCGCATGGACGAGCTGACGGACGGCAAGGCCACGGAGGGCGGTGACTACGGGCGCTTCTGCTGGGACGGACAGCTGTACCACTGCATCCATGTGCAGGGCGCGGACAGCTTTATCCCCGGTTTTTGCAGCGTGGGCGGCGGCGTTCTGTGGCTGGAGCTGGAGGGCGACTGCCGGGCGGACAACGGCACCGGCGGGGAGATCGGCCTGTTCGGTGGGTTCGACACCGTGGTCATCACCGGTACCGGCACGCTGACACTGGCACAGGGCATCGAATCCGGCACCGGCGCGAAGCCGTGGCCGGCGCTGATCGTAGACGGCGTGGACATCACCGCCCCCGGCCTGTCCCTGACAGCCAACGGCGACGCGGGCAGCACCGCCAATCTGGTGGTGCAGAGCGGCAGTCTGACCGTGGAGGGCATGGCCTTTGTTAACGGAGATGTGTGCGTCACCGGCGGCTCCCCGCGCGCCGACCGGCTGACGGACTGTGCCCTGACCGCGGGTCAGCTGATGGACTGCGCCCGGCTGGTCTGCTGGGGCGGCGAGACGCGGCTGACCGAGGGCTGGGGCTTCAGCGAGGGCAATACGGACATGACGCCCACGGTGCTGCTCAACGGCGGCGCCTTCCGCGCGGACAGCTGGCTGCCGGAGAACATCGAGTACCAGCTGTGGCGGGGCAGCATCGCCGCGCCGGGCGTCCGCCACTGGCCGGGCACCCACCTGCTGGGGGACGATGTAGAGATCACCGACCCGTTGGATGCGTGATATGCCATGTGACGGCCTCTGCCGCCGCGCCTGTGCGCGGCGGCATTTTTGCGCAGGCTGCCAACAAATTTCTTGTGAATAACCCGTGCAGAAAACAAGAAACTTGTTTGTGAAGCTACTGTATCACAAGATTCTTGTGATGTCAATGCTAAAATCACAAGAATCTTGTGATTTGCCATTGACAAAACCAAAAATTCAGAGTAGTATACGAACAGAGAATGTCGAAAGCTGTCGAAAACGGCGAGGAGGTGGCCTGCGTGTCCTTTGGTGAGCAGATGCGGCGGCGGCGCGAGGAGCTGGGGCTGACCCGGCAGCAGCTGGCGCAGCGGCTGGGCGTGTCCGTGTCCGCGGTGGGCAACTATGAAACGGGCGTCAGCGCCCCCAAGGAGGAGGTGCTGCTGCGCCTGTTCACCGCGCTGGAGGCCGAGCCGAACTATCTCTACCGGGGCAGCTTCCGGGATGGGGAGGACAGCCACAGCGACGAGGAGCGCCGCCTGCTGGCCAAATACCGCGACCTGCCGCTGTCCGGGCGGCAGACCGTCCACTCGCTGGTGGACGCGCTGACGGTGATGACCGGCGAGCTGCGCGCTGCCGCGCCCGCCGCCGAGGTGCGCACCATCCCGCTGTATACCTCCCCCGCCGCCGCGGGCTTTGCCGCGCCGGTGTTCGGAGAGGATTACGAGCTGATACAGGTCAGCGGCGACGTGCCGCCGGGCGCGGAGCTGGCCGTGCGCATCCAGGGGGATTCCATGTCGCCGGTGATCGAGGACGGGTCGGTGGTGTATGTGAACCACGACCCGGTGCAAAGCGGCGACGTGGGCATCTTCTGCGTGGACGGCGACATGCTGTGCAAGCAGTATTACCGGGACGGCTTCGGCATGGTGTATCTGTTCTCGCTGAACAGAAAGCGCGCGGACATGGACGTGGTCTTCCACCGGGGCAGCGGGCGGAGCCTGACCTGCTTCGGGCGGGTGATGCTCCACAGCCAGCCCCTGCCGGAGGGACATATATAAAAAGAGACGGCGTAAGCCGTCTCTTTTGCTAATTGGAAGAGCCTGCCATTGTAAGCGCCTGCAGCGGGACGTCGAGGACGCCGTCCCCTACTGCTTCTTCTCCAGCTTTTCCAGCATGCGGGTGAATTCCTCCGGCAGGGGACAGTGCAGCTCCACCGGCTCCCCGGTGCGGGGATGGAGGAACCGCAGCCCCGTGGCGTGGAGGCACTGACCGGTCAGCCCCGGCACGGGCTTTTTTGCGCCATAGACCGTGTCGCCCAGAATGGGGTGGCCGATGTACGCCAGATGGACGCGGATCTGGTGGGTGCGCCCCGTCTCCAGCCGGCAGCGCAGGTGGGTCACGCCGGGATACCGCGCCACCACCTCCCAGTGGGTCACGGCGCGGCGGCCGCCGGGCACCACAGCCATCTTCTTCCGATCGGCGCTGCTGCGTCCGATGGGCGCGTCCACCGTGCCGCTGTCCTGCTTCATGTTGCCGCTGACCAGACACTCATAGGTACGCGCCAGCGTATGGTCGCTGAGCTGGGCGCTGAGGGCGGCGTGGGCGGCGTCGTTCTTGGCGGCGATGATCAGGCCGCTGGTGTCCCGGTCGATGCGGTGGACGATGCCGGGGCGCTTTTCGCCGCCGATGCCGGAGAGACTGTCGCCGCAGTGGTGCAGCAGGGCGTTGACCAGCGTGCCGTCCGGATGACCGGGAGCGGGGTGCACCACAAGGCCGGTGGGCTTGTTGACCACGATCACGTCCCCGTCCTCATACACCACGTCCAGCGGAATGTCCTGGGCTTCCACGGCGGCGTCCTTCACCTCGGGGATGTCCACCGTCACCTGCTGCCCCGCCGCCACGCGGCAGCTCTTGGCCGCCGGGCGGCCGTCCACGGTGACGCGCCCCTCACCGATGAGCCGCGCCGCCTGCGACCGGGACAGCTGTCCGTCCGCGGAGAGAAAGGCGTCCAGCCGGACGCCGGCGTGTTCACTTGTGGCTGTCAGCTGCCGTATCATCGCCCGGCTCCTTCCCGCTGCGCTTGTCGTATTTGTCGTAGAACCACAGGTAGTACACAGCGCCCAGAATGACGCCCATCACCACGAAGATGTCCGCCAGATTGAAAATGGGGTAGTCCATGAATTCCAGGTCGAACATATCCACCACATAGCCGCGGAAAATGCGGTCGATCATGTTGCCGATGCCGCCGCCCAGCACCAGCATGGCGGCGCTGAGCCCCAGCGGGTGCCGGACGATCTTTTTTACCACCAGATACACCACGGCGGCCAACAGCACCACCGTCACCGCCGCCAGCAGGCCGGTCTTACCGGAGAAGCTGCTCCACGCCGCGCCGGTGTTGTGCAGGCGGGTGAGCTGCACCACGCCCGGCAGCAGCGGCGCCGACTGTCCCACCTCTAAATGGGACGTGACCCACCATTTCAAAAGCTGGTCAAGGCCGATGGCACCCGCCAGCAGGATCGCATACCACATAATTTCAGTTCCTCCCGGAGTATAAGTGGCTCTATCATAGCCCATTTTCGCGGGGATTGCAACTTTATCTTGGCGGGGCGGGAGCGCCTCGCCTTTGTCAATTTGCACGGAGCCGCCCACCTGTCCGGTAGGCATTGCATGTATATTCACCAAATTGCCATAAACAGCGGATAAATATACAAAAATCGCCTTGACATTTCCAGTTGCCGGTGGTAAAGTATGCACCATCAACGAGAGAGACACAGCCGAGCGTTCCCGCACCGGGCGCGGCAAGGCACATCACCGGAAAGGCGGTACACCTATGATAAACCATTGTAATACAAGGGTGAGCGCCCTGCTTATACTGCGACGACGACAGAGCCAGCGACGACATCACGCCGCGTAACGCAGATGGATGCAATATGCATATACACGAATAAATATACATCTTCCATGCAGGGTATACAGAAAGGATATACGACCATGAAAAAGTTTTTTGCACTGATGCTGGCGCTGGTTATGGCGCTTTCTCTGGTGGCCTGCGGCAGCAAGGCCGATACGACAGCCGATGACAAGACCGATGACACCGCCGCAGCAGAGGCGGCCAACGCGCTGGAAAAGATCAAGGCCGACGGCGTGCTGACCGTGGCTCTCAGCCCCGACTTCTCCCCCATGGAGTTTGTGGACTCCTCCAAGACCGGTCAGGACCAGTATGTGGGCTTTGATATCACGCTGGCCAAGTACATCGCCGAGAATCTGGGCGTGGAGCTGGTCATCGAGCCCATGGGCTTCGACGCCAGCCAGACCGCCGTGTACACCGGCTCCGTCCCCATGAGCATCTCCGGCTACTCCTGGACGGAGGACAGAGCCGAGAACTATGAGCTCAGCGATTACTACTACGCCGGTGAAAACGAGACGAGACAGGCTCTGCTCATCAAGAAGGAAAACGCGGATAAGTACACCTCCCCTGAGGATCTGGCCGGTCAGGACGTGGGCGCGCAGAACGCCTCCCTGCAGATGCAGCTGGTGACGGAGCAGCTGACGGACGCCAATCCCATCTCCATCGGTGACATCACCGTGGGCGTCATGGAGCTCAAGAGCGGCAACATCGAGGCGCTGGCCGTGGCCTACGGCAATGCGGAGATGATCGTGGACGCCAACCCCGATCTGGCCATCTGCACCTGGGAGTTCGACGTAAAGGCCGAGTACTCCGCCAACGTTATCATGATGCAGAAGGGCGAGACGGAGCTGCTGGACGCAGTGAACGCCATTCTGGCGCAGGCCAAGGAGGCCAACCTCTACGACGGCTGGTACAAGGACGCCGTGGAGCTGGGCAAGAGCGAGAACGCACAGGAGCTGACTCTGGGCTGATACCGGTACACCTTCCGGCGGCGGGTACGGACGCCGTGCCCGCCGCCATCAAAGATAAGGGAGACACCCCATGAAATTCATCGACTTTGAAAAGCTGGCCGCCCTGTTCCTGAAATACTGGGACAAGTTCCTCATCGACGGCGTGGAGTACACGCTGGCGCTGGCGGCCATCACCGTGGCCTTCGGCGCGGTGTTCGCGTCGGTACTGGCGCTGATGAAGATGTCCAAAATACCGCCGCTGCGGTGGCTGTCCACCATCTATATCGAGATCATCCGCGGCACGCCTATGCTGCTGCAGCTGTACTTCTTCTATTTCGGCCTGCCGATGCTGATCCCGGCGCTGAACAAGCAGAAGTTTCTGTGCATCGCTATCGCCCTGATCTGCAACAGCGCGGCCTATGTGTCCGAGGTCATCCGCTCCGGCATTCAGGCCGTGGATCCCGGTCAGCGGGAGGCAGCGCTGAGTCTGGGCTTCAGCGAGAGCAAGGCCATGTGGTTCGTGGTGGTGCCCCAGGCGGTGAAGAACATCCTGCCGGCGCTGGGCAACGAGTTCATCATGATCATCAAGGACACGTCCCTTGGCTCCACGTTCTTCATCGGCGACCTGATGACCCAGTATCTGGTGGTCAAGGGCGCCACATACCTGCCCATCGAGCCGCTGGTGATCGTGGGCGTCATCTACTTCCTGATGACGTTCATTCTCAGCAAGGTGTTCGGCCACTTCGAAAAGAAGATGCAGAAGGCCGACCGGCACAGCGGCTATGAGCGCAAGCGCAAGCAGCAGCGGGAGGTGCATGTCTGATGGCACAGAAGCTGATCGAGGTACACGACCTGAAAAAGTATTACAACGGCGGCGATGTAAAGGCGCTGGACGGCGTAACGGCGGACGTGTACAAGGGCGACGTCATCGCGGTGATCGGGCCCTCCGGCGGCGGCAAGAGCACGTTCCTGCGGAGCCTGAACCTGCTGGAAACGCCCACCTCCGGCTCCATTCTGTTCAACGGGGTGGACATCACCGGAAAGAAGGTGGATCTCCCCCTGCACCGGCAGAAGATGGGCATGGTGTTCCAGCACTTCAACCTGTTCCCCAACAAGACCGTGCTGGAGAATCTGACCATGGCGCCCATCAAGATCAAAAAGACGCCCAAGGCCGAGGCGGAGGCCAGGGCCATGGCGCTGCTGCAAAGAGTAGGGCTGGCGGACAGAGCCAATGACTATCCCGCCCAGCTGTCCGGCGGGCAGAAGCAGCGGGTGGCCATCGTCCGGGCGCTGGCCATGGAGCCGGAGGTCATGCTGTTTGACGAGCCCACCAGCGCTCTCGACCCGGAAATGGTGGGTGAGGTGCTGGAGGTCATGAAGGAGCTGGCGCAGAGCGGCATGACCATGGTGGTCGTCACCCACGAGATGGGCTTTGCCCGGGAGGTGGGCAGCCGGGTGCTGTTCATGGATGCCGGCAGGATCGCCGAGCAGGGCAGCCCGGAGGACATATTTTCCCATCCCCAGAGTGCCCGCCTGCAGGACTTCCTGAGAAAAGTCCTGTAATAGCGGCGCTGAAAGCATACATCAGCCGTTTACTTCCTTCCTTTTTGGTGCTCCCCGTCCCTTCGCGGGGCGGGGAGCGTCGCATTTCAAGACAGGAGATCTATTATGAACACAGAAAAGCAGGCGGCGCTGGCCGCCATTGACGAGAAGAAAGAACTGGTGGCGCAGGTGGCGGACGCCATCTGGGACTACGCCGAGCTGTCCATGCAGGAGGTGAAATCCGCTGCCCTGTTCGTCAAGGTGCTGAAGGACGAGGGCTTTCAGGTGGAGGAGGGTATATGCGGCATCCCCACCGCCTTCTCCGCCTCCTTCGGCAGCGGCAAACCGGTCATCGGTCTGCTGGCGGAGTACGATGCGCTGTCCGGCCTTTCGCAGGAGGCGGGCAGCACCGTGTACCACGAGCTGGTAAAGGGCGGCAGCGGCCACGGCTGCGGCCACAATCTGCTGGGCGCGGGAGCCATGGCTGCCGCCATCGGCCTGAAGCACTATCTGACCCAGACCGGCAAAAGCGGCACCGTCATCCTGTACGGCTGCCCCGGCGAGGAGGGCGTGGCGTCCAAGGCCTATATGGCGCGGGAGGGTCTGTGGTACGGGCTGGACGCGGCGCTGACGTGGCACCCCGGCGACAGCAGCGAGGTGACCACCGGCTCCACCAACTCCTGCATCCAGATGATCTACACGTTCCACGGGCTGGCGTCCCAGGCATCCACCGCGCCGGAGCGGGGACGCAGCGCGCTGGACGCAGTGGAGCTGATGAATGTGGGCGTGCAGTTCCTGCGGGAGCACATGCCCCGCGACGCACGGGTACACTACTCCATTCTGGACGCAGGCGGCGTAAGCCCCAACGTGGTGCAGCACCAGGCCAGCGTCCTGTACATGATCCGCTCCAACTTCGTTAAGGACTGCATGGCTCTGCACCAGCGGGTGGACAAGATCGCGCAGGGCGCGGCGCTGATGACGGACACCACCATCGAGCGCCGCTTCGTGGACGGCCTGTCCGACACCGTGTGCAACCACGCGTTGGAGCAGGTGCTGTACGACAACTTCTCCCAGCTGGGCGTACCGCCCTGCACGGCGGAGGAGCACGCCTTCATGGAGGCGCTGTCCGCCACCTACCAGGGGCGGGATATTCCCGGCGGCGTGGGCGCGGAGAACGACCCCGCCTTCGCCGAAAAGGTGAAGGCCATGCAGACCAGCCACTTCAACGACTTCCTGATGCCGCTGTATCAGGGTCCCGCCTTCAACGCCGGCTCCACCGACGTGGGCGATGTCAGCTATCAGTGCCCTACGGCGCAGATCCATGTGGCGCTGTGGCCCAACCACGTCCCCTGCCACAGCTGGCAGGTGGTATCCTGCAACAAAACGCCCATGGCGCACAAGGCCACCGTCCACGCCGGCAAGGTGCTGTGCGCCGCCGCCATCGACCTGCTGGAGCAGCCCGCGCTGCTGGAGGCCGCCAAGGCCGAGTTCCGGCAGCGGACGGCGGGCGGGTACACCTGCCCCATCCCGCCGGACGCCGTGCCGGCGCCCCTGGAGCTGTAAAAAAACCAGACCGCTTCCCGCGCGGAGCCGCCGATCAGATAGTCGGTCTGTCCGCCGTGCATTCTGCCGGAAAATGTGCTATAATGGCGGCAAAACGTGAAGGGAGCACATCGCCATGAAAGGAACGGTCATCTATCACGCGCCTGTGGGCGACCTGCAGGTGGACTGGGAGGACGGCGCGGTAACGGCGCTGAAGCGCGCCGGCGCGGACGTAAAGGAGGCGGGCGCGCCCAACGGGCTGACGGAGCTGGTGTTCCGGCAGCTGGACGAGTATTTCGCCGGAACGCGCAGAGCCTTTGATTTCCCGCACCGGCTGCACGGAACGCCCTTTCAGGAAAAGGTCTGGGCTGCCCTGCGGGACATTCCCTACGGCGAGACGCGCAGCTACAAGGACATTGCGGAGGCCATCGGCCACCCGAAGGCGTTCCGCGCGGTGGGCATGGCCAACCATGCGAACCCGATATGCATCGCCGTGCCCTGCCACCGCGTCATCGGCGCGGGCGGCGCTCTCGTCGGCTACGGCGGCGGGCTGGACATGAAAACGGCGCTGCTGGCGCTGGAAAAGGCGCACCGCCGGTGAGAAACGCCCCGCCCGTCCCCCTGTTCACAGAAAATTTTCCCTTTCCGCCGCTTTTCGGATGGCATCTTGGCGGGAATCATGGTAATATAGTAGGTACTATTACCGAGAGGCGGGATGGATTTGGAGCTGAACAAGAGAAACATCAAGCGCATCATGCTGCTGATCGCGTTCGCGGCGCTGCTGTACTGGGGACTGAACAACCTGTCGTGGCTGAGCGGCATTCTGAGCGGGCTGTTGAACCTGCTGTCGCCGCTGCTGCTCGGTATATGCATCGCCTTTGTGCTGAACCTGATGATGGCGGCGCTGGAGCGGCTGTGGGATCGGGCGCTGGCCAAGTGGCGCAGCCCGTGGCGCGACAGGCTGAAGCGTCCGGTATGCCTGACGCTGACCATGGTTCTCTTTGTGGGCATCATCTTCGCCATCTTCTTTATCCTCATTCCCCGGCTGGAGGAGGCCGGCACCACCATGGTGGCCAACATCCCCACCTACGTCAGCCAGATCCAGAGCTGGTGGGAAAACCTCAGCGGTTTCGCCGCCGAGCACGGCGTGACGCTGCCGGAGCTGTCCCTCAGCGCCGATCAGGTGAAGGAGACGATCACCGGCTTTTTGCAGGAGAAGGGCGACAGCGTGGTGAACACCACCCTGAACATCACCACGTCCATCGTGGGCGCGCTGGTGAATTTCCTGCTGGCACTGGTGTTCTCCCTGTATCTGCTGGCGCAGAAGGAGACGCTGCTGGCACAGTCCCGCCGCCTGCTGCGGCGCATGCTGCCTCAAAAGGCCGCCGACCGGCTCATGCACCTGCTGAGCCTGGCCAACAACGCCTTTTCCAGCTTCGTCACCGGGCAGGTGACGGAGGCGTTCATTCTGGGCACGCTGTGCTGCATCGGTATGCTGATCCTGCGGCTGCCCTATGCGCTGCCGGTGTCGGTGATCATCGCATCCCTGTCGCTGATCCCCATTTTCGGCGCATGGATCGGCGCGGCCACCGGCGCGTTCCTTATCGTGTTCCAGAGTCCCATCAAGGCGCTGACGTTCCTGATCTTCCTGCTGATTTTGCAGCAGGTGGAGGGCAACCTGATCTACCCCAAGGTGGTGGGCAAATCCGTTGGCCTGCCGGGTCTGTGGGTGCTGGCAGCCGTGACCGTCGGCGGCGGCGCCTTCGGCGTGCTGGGCATGCTGCTGGGCGTGCCGGTATGCTCGGTGGTATACGCGCTGGTGCAGGACTTCATCCGCTCCGACAAGCCGGTCAGAACACCGCCGGAGGAATAATATGTGATATAACTGAAGCCGCCCGGAGGGGCGGCTTCAGACTGTCAAAAAAGCCTGTCATTGCGAGCCAGTCCGCGCCGCGAAGCAAGTGCCCTTGGGGTACAGACTGGCGTGGCAA
>ENA-UEQP01002427-UEQP01002427.1-human-gut-metagenome-genome-assembly--contig:-NODE-2427-length-14100-cov-6.154033_pt1 | contig 14100 bp, 5 predicted proteins | sample MGYA00242951_ERZ507951 | MGnify/ENA primary metagenome ERZ507951 (study PRJEB26167, sample SAMN06115539) | human gut metagenome | host: Homo sapiens | place: China:Shanxi | collected 2015-11-18...
CATCCGTCACGTCTGTGAAATAGAAGCGATGAGGTTCATATGCAAAAACCTCAATATTAGACCTCGACCACGTACCGTTATAAGTGTAAACATAAAAACTTGTTTCATCTTTAAAAAGTCTGATATTATTCTCTCCCTTTGCCAATAACATATTTGCAAATATACTATTGTCTGAGATGATCACACGAATATATCTGCAAGTATCCAATGTGCCATTAGGTGCACTATAGATATATAATCGATGGACAATATTTTGGCCATAATCACAAACCTTAAACAAAATAGCATTCTTATTTCCGGTAGAAATGTTATAAATCGTAGAGTTTAAGGCTTGTATACTATCGCTCAAGCCTTTATTTTCTTTCGTCGCAATCCCAATCAGTCCTCCCAGGTCGTTCCATGAAGAATATCTATGTTATAATTGTTACTTTAATTTTAGCCCATTTATTGAAAGTATTTCCATTGTTACCAATAGACCGAATATATATGTATGGATCTACATTAAAATTGTCAGGAACAAAATACTGAGACCCAAAAAAGCCAGAGTTTACCACAAGTAACGTTCCAAACTTATATGCTCCTGTAGGGAAGTTATTGGTTGTGGTATCATCCACATTATAAACTCCGGCTATAGCTGTGTTGCAGTCTTCTATTGCAAACCGTCTTCTTATCCACGTATCATTTATCCCGATCAGTCCTCCCAGGAGTGTAGCTAATTGCTGTTTTGTAACTTTTGCCACGTCATTTCCTTTTACAACCAACGCATAATCAAAGTCCGTCAACTGCGATACTTGATTTAATTTTTTGTCTGCCATAATCGTATTTTTTTTAATTATTTATTACTACTTGAACATATCCGCCCGAAACAAGATTTTCCAAATCGAATGCCATGCCTATTCCACTGTCACGGATACAGAGATAAAGTACTTCCTTATCGGTGTAATACTTGCCTTCCTCCAGTACCATGTTATGTACCCAAGGTATAGGATCATCCAATGTACCGGAGTGTTCTATCTGCACAACCTTGTACAAGGATTCCGTACCCGTTCCCGGCTTCCAGTCCTCCTGCGGTGTATGTTTCTGTACAACCTCGTAGAGTGTACCATCATAACGGAACCGGAACGACACATCAACCTCCGTACCTATCAGATCCTCCCATGCCGGAAAATAGTCTTTCTTCGACAATGCTTCTTCTGTAGTAAGCCCGGCATTGTTGATATTCGCTGAGATACCATTGAGCAGCGTATCCACACGGTCAAGTGCTTCAACGTCTATAGCCGCCACATCAATAAATGACGTTTCGGCAATCATCTGCTCCTTCTGCTTCGATGTGATCTCTTTCCACACAGCCACATCCTCAGGGCTGTTTATTACTACCTGATTTTCAAATCTTCGTTCCGACAGAGGCATATCCTCGGCCTGTGTCAGATAACAATCATAACCTGCTTGTAATATCATTCTTGTTCCTCCTTTTCTTTTGTGTCCAAATAATCGTTTATGGAATCCGCATAAACTCCCGAAAACAACGGCGTACAGTCGCGTATAATTCGTATTTCCCGTTCATCGTAATCTACTTCTCCTTTGCCAGAGTAAATCTTATGAGCCAGAGAACTGGCGGCTATGCCCGGAACATTTGTGTATATGGCATTAGCCAATGACTCCGCAATATCCATCTCAACTCTGATATCCTTCTTTATCCCTGTGTAACAAGGAAATTTTGTAAAATCTATTTTCATAATTTATATTTTTAATTCCAACAATCAATCCAGTTCATAAACCACTTGTTATTATGCTTGTCATAATACATTGCTGCCGCCTTTGACTTGGTCAAACCTATCGAAGTGCTGACCTCCCCGGAATTCCAGCCGACAAGATTTGTTCCGGCTATGGTCACATCACCACCAGAAACGTTTCTTATCCAGTAGAACTGCCCGTCTTCCGCAGTGGACGGAACAGTCAGCGTAATACGGGACGTTACAGCCATGATAACACTATCCATCACTGACAAAGTTGTGCTCTTGCTTATTCTGCGCAATCTGAGCCTAAACCCACAGATGTCCCCCTTGACGATATACAACGCATGATTCCCGGTATACTGAAAATCATTATCATCATAAGCATGGGAACCTTGTATGTCAAAATACATGCCCACATTGCCATACGCCGTATTCGTTATATTCCTATTAACCGAAATACGGGATGGGCATAATATTGCCCCCCCACTAGATGAAGGAAAAGTATCCGCTCCAATAAACACGCTTGAATAACTTCCGGTAAATCTTACCAAGTTGGCGGAAAGGAGCATGGCATGATTCCCGGAAACCGATTCCATACTTGAGGTGGAAATATTGAAACCGCCAATATTTCCACCTGTGGCAGTTATTGTCCCCGTGATATTTGCCTTCGTTGCAACAAGATTCCCTTCCTGATCCACCCGGAACGGAGCACTGCCCGGAACACCACCGCCAGCCCATATCCTTACAGGTGTCGTACCGGCTTCCTTGCTGCTTCCTCCTGTAAGACCGGCTACGACATTATTATTCGAATCCTTTATTATCAGTTCATTCCCTTGGACGAAATCAAGACTGGCGTTCTTGGCAATAATAAGACTGGTATAGATGGGACCAACATTACTTAATTCCGTCCAGTAGGTAGTGTTAGTATAGGTTATAGAAGACGAAGATGTATGTGTTTTAATACACTTATAAACATCCCATCCGTCCACCGCACTATTGTTTCTCACCATTACGATATCAATATACCGCGTGCCGCTTGTAAGGGCTTCGTCATTTCTGTACGTTACCCCGGTTGTCCATTCGGAATCCCGTATGATACAGCCCTGTATTCCTTGTACGCCCTGATCTCCCTTATCTCCTTTGTCCCCCTTTTCACCATCATCACCCTTGTCGCCTTTCGCTCCGGTATCGCCCTTTTCGGCCCATACATCATATTCTGCGGTGTTTACTCCACCCGTCAGCACATAGCCGCCATCGTTGAACGTGAACCGGTTGCCGGCATTGTCCGTCCAGCACCACAAGGGAGGATTCGTAGTGGATGCCTTGGCTACATAAGAGCCGCCACCCATCGAAACGACACCCATTTTGGGAACGACCATTCCGGTCTTGAACTGGCCCATTTGGGTGTAACCGTCACCCTTGTCACCCTTGTTGCCCTTGAATTGCGACCACGTGTAGTCGGCAGGATTGCTGCCCTCCGTGGCGGTTTCCTTGTTTACCGCGATGCCTATATATTTGGTATTGTCATTCGGCTGCTGGTACATTCCGCTTCCGTCCGCGTTGTCCGAGTAGGCTATCCATGTGTAATAGGTTTTCCCGTCGGCACCGACAGCACCCGGAACGCCCTGTTCGCCCTTGATGTCACTCCACTTGTAATCGGACGGATTGTCACTCTCCACAGCGGTTTCCTTGTTGTATGCCAGTCCGATGTATGCTTTTCCTGTGGGATCATTGCTGATTCCGTTTCCCTGAGCATCATCCGCATAACGTATCCATGTGTAATAGGTCTTCCCATCCTTTCCCGGTGCACCGGGAACACCGTCGGTGCCATTGACCCCGTCCGTACCATCTCTTCCCGGTTCAGCCAACACATCATATTCAGCAGTATTCACCTCACCCGTCAGCACATAACCACCGTCATTGTAAGTAAACCGGTTGCCGTCGTTGTCAGTCCAACACCATAAGGGGGGATTGGTAGTGGATGCCTTGGCTACATAAGAGCCGCCGCCCATCGAAACGACACCCATCTTGGGTACAACCATTCCGGTCTTGAACTGGCCCATTTGGGTGTAACCGTCACCCTTGTCGCCCTTGTTGCCCTTGTCACCTTTAGAAGCAATTTCCAGCCAATCGCCATTAGATCCCGGTGCAGAGGACGAGCCATCCTCATTGATACACGCCCACATGCTTCCGTTATAAGATAAGCTGTCGTAGTAATCGTAATGTTCGCCAGGTATATAGCCTTCCTCACGGAAATTCAAAGTCTGTACAGGTGTTCCGTCCGGCTTTATCTGCTTGATAATACCTGTCATATATATATTATTCAGATACATGGAGTAACCATCCATGTTCAACCCGAATATATTCAGATTGGAAAGGTCGCCATATTGTAGGGCGACATTGGCGGCGGAGATCTCCCATGTATTCTGCTTCCACAACATACGGGTGTAAGTCCTTGTTTCATAGACTGAGGTCTGGCGCTCCGTATTAGTGAAGCTGCCGTATGCCACGAAAGTCATCATCTCAAAAGGGTCGAAAGAAGAAGGCCACGATGAAGAAGTGGGGCGCAACTGGTACTTGAATGTTTCGTTTCTTTCACCTGTAACTTCCGTAATCGTGAAATAGACTGTACAGAATCCGGCAAAACGTCTGTTGCCCTTTCCATCGTCGTAATCCTCCGTAGCGTTCCCGGTGATGTTATGATAGATACCCATACAGATATCGCCTACTGCGACAGCACCAATCTCACCATCTTCCAGCTTAAGTGTACATGTCTTGGCTCCCGTATCTACTGTTTCTATAATGCCGGCTCCGGGCGCACGCCACTTGTCACCCAGCGTGACCATCACACGATTGTATCTTAATTCGGGAACTTCGAGAAACCGGCGGATAAACATGCTCTCAAACTCCCCATGCCCTGTATCGAATATCTTGGCTCCGAATCCGGTTAAGCCGCTTGCAAAACCATTCTTTCCGAAAACAGCACCGGCAAACATGCTGAGAAGGAACTTAGTGGAATCCGCCACGTCCTTCCGCAAGAATATCTCTTTCAGCTTCTCCGCACTGTTCTCTATCTCAGTCATTACACGCAATGCGCTCATCACGTCTTTATCGGTGTAGGTGATATCTTCGTCACCCTGCTTCACAATGCGGTTTACCAAATTCCCGGCTATTTTCAGACCTTTGAGAAAATTGATTATCCCTTGCGCATCATCATCGTTCAGTGCGGATAAGAACCAGTTATGTACAGGTGTGTCCTCATCTAGCGTATATGCGGAGTTGGCATGAACGGTGTTGATGACATCGTTGCTTGTTCCTGTTCCTGTTCCTGTTCCGCCTAATGTTACATTTGTCGTATTCTGTGTTGAAGCGGTCTGATTTTCCTGTGCCAGCCGTTCATAGAAAGACAGTATCTTTCTTCTTGCAATGGTGCATGAATATGACGGGAACAGATTATCTTTGGAATATTTTATTTCCAACGATTGTATCTGCAACTGCATATCCACAATCTGTCCATTATCGGAAAAATCAAACACTCCTATTCCATCATCCCTTACCTTTAGCATATTACCTTCTATGAAGTCAATGAAAAGGTTAGGATGCTCTGCGACAAATCCACTAGATATGTCTATTGAAACAGTTTTATTCTCATGGTCATATTTTGACAGGTAGTCAAGAGCCGCCTTTTCAAGCGTATTCTCAGCCATTGTCACATACGATTCGGGCATGACAATATTCAGAATGACAAACTCCGTTCCTGCTGCAATTGAAGGAGATTTACCATCCGTGTAAAGGGGAAGTTTGGCATTGTCGCTATCCGTTCTGTAACATGATATTTTATATCGTGCCCCCTTATTAAACATGGCAACATCCTCTTCCGTTTCTCCTGTATCACCGTTTACTTCACCGTAAAGAGGAATAATACCGTTTTTGTTTATCTTAAATTCCGTTCCCGTATAAGTTCCTGTACGCATACTGAACACCGCGTCCGTTACAGAAGCGTATTTATAATAGAACCTGTCCTGTGAACCGTCCTGATTACCGAAATGTATGTTGCAGGTCATTTCCTCACTAAAGCCTATCTTACAGCTTCCAGCAGGAACATCGGAATCAAACGTGAACTCAACACGTATGGTGACTGTCGTATTCTGACCTTTTTCTATATATCCTACAAGAGCGGTCTTGTCGTAAGGTATTTCAAGCATACCAGTAGCACCTTCCTCTCCGATAACAACCTCTTTCAAAGGAGAAGTCTGACCCAATACACGGTGCGTAACCATACGTAGGTTAATCTTCACCTTTTTCCCTACAGCATCACTTCCTATGGGCAATACACTGAAAAGCATCTTCCCGGAGAATGTGGCAGTAACCTTTACAGGCTGGTCATAATATGCCCTTGTACCATATATATCAAAACGCTCAAAATCCCTGTACTTGTCAAACATAGCATGGGGTTTGTACTGGGGCTGCACATTGTCGTTTATCTTGTCGGATGAATCACCGTCCTCATATACCTTGTACCCTAGGTTGAATCCTGGAGAGGTCATATAAATGAAGAAACTGTCACTATCATCACTCTTTATAGGAGTAGACCCGATGATTTTATCTATTCGTGTTGCTGCGCTAGCACCCTCACCTGCCACCTTTCCCGATTGAGGGTCTGGTTCTCCATCCGCCTTGTATGTATCCCATTCGGGAAGTCCTGACGGGTACAGATCGCCAAGCTTTTTCCCTCTGATGGAAGGATATATCCCACTGAACGTGTTTGATATGGTTTTTCCTCTTACACCATAGTTCTTCAATCCATATTCACTGTCAATGAAATATCTTATGTTCCCGTCAGAATCATTCGGAAGAAGGATGTACGGGCAATAGCGTGATTCATCGGCAGGCTTAGCGTCCTTCTTGTATTCAGGCGGAACGTTCCTGCTTCCACCTTGTGGTATGATTCGGGTTATGACAGGTGTACTTGTATCTACGGAAGAGGAAACTTTTACAGCACCCCCACCGTCACCCTGCTTGAATGTCCAGTTTACGGACGGTCTTGTCTTATCTGTAATGGTTATTATTCCTCCATTGGCTGTCGTAGAGAAATAATAGTTTAGATAAAACTTGTCATAGAAAAATTTCAATGCTTCAAACAGGTTGGTGCCATCGGTTATGTCAATCATATCCTCTGTCAGTTCGCCTTCCGCATCCACATTCAATGTCCATGTGCCAATGCCTGTATATCCTGCACCCAATGACGCATTGTAAGACTGTATATTCGCTTCTATACGTGCGGCAAGCTGTTTTGCATCACCCCAAAGCTGGAACAGACCGCCATGAGTGTATCTTATCTTATTTATTTCCCCACCTGTTCCGCTTACTATGTCAAGAAATGCCACATTCTGCAAAAGCACCTCCTTACCGTAAAACAGAAGGGAGTATTTGTATTTCCCTGCTTCGTTAAGATTATCTCCCGATGGGGCTTGGTACAGGATGAATGTATTACCGTTATATACGACTGTATCGTATTCCGATTCGCTTTTTGAGTTGTATGCCTTGAACTCTATCGGAACAACGGAAACGACTTCACAAGTCAATTTTCTCACTTCCTGCAAAGACGGGCTGTATGAAAAATCAGCACTTTCCGCAACAACTTTATTTCCTCTTTTAATCTGTAAAATCATTGGTCTTTAAATCGCTGGTTGGTCAATACTGAAATTTAACGAAAATGTATATGCAGACACAAGTTTATCCGGGTTCTGCAAGTCCTGAACGTCCTGATAACTCATCTTTGCGCCTGTTTCAAAACCAGTGCATCTTATCACCTGCTTTGCCGATTCGCCCCATATATCATTCCATATAGAAAATGAAGATGAACCGTAAGGCGTATCTGGAGTGGCAGGTATCACATTGGTTATATATGAATAGAACGAACGGATATTCGTCTTTACCGTTTCCACATCTCCCAAAGCGGCAAATGTTATGCTTCCTTCCGTTGGCTGGTAAACAGGCGTTACAGGTTCGTACACCTTCTGACCGTTCTTGTCATACCATTTTTCGGCATAGGCTTCCTTTCTTGTCGGCAAATCCCATAATCCCTTGCTTTCAAGTATATACAGCCTGTATGTGGCATACAAATCCTTTGCCGTATCGCTTCCTTTCTTTATAAAATATTTAGATATAGACATCCGTTCAATTTTCAATTAATGCAAAATTAGAAAAAATATTTTAAAAAACAATCAACTTCACAAATTATTTTTCTATATTTGCATCACAATCGGTGCTTTGGATGAGTGGTTTAGTCAACGGTCTGCAAAACCGACAACAGCGGTTCGATTCCGCTAAGCACCTCAAGTGATTGGATTTTTTGTTCATAATCAAACTGGAACGCCCTGCCAACTGTGAAGCTAGCAGGGCGTTTGTTTTAGTCAATTATAACTTTTATTGCATTTCCGCCTGACCTTGGGGCAATGGAAACGACACTTAGAAGTGCTGTCTTTATCGCCATAGTTGCGGCAAGCTGCTGGGTGAGAACCTCCAACTGTGACTGCTGTATTGCTGTCATATTCGTTCCTCCAGTTCCTGCCGAACCACCATTTAACGATACCAACTGACGGAGAAGATCGCTTTGGACAACCATTTCGTATCTCATCCCGTTAAGATAACCCAATGCCTGGTTGAATGTATTCTCGTCAACTCCTGCAATGGCGTTGGACAGACCTTCCGCGTTCTCTTCCGTTTCGGTAAGCATTCCGCCTAGGGCGTTGTTTATCTCATTGACTACACCCCCGGCTTCCGCAAAGGCTGATTCCAATGAACCCATGACATTTCCTAGTATTATAAGTTCATCCTTGTCTATCTTGTTATCCGCAAACATACCACCTTTACCGTCCGCTCCAAATAATATAGTCTGTACCTGTTGCATTGCCTTTTCTATGTACTGTTGCTGTACCCAGCTTTTGACAACATCCCTCATAACGTCCGCTACGGTATCCTTGTACGCCTTGGCTGCATCTTCCCCTTTCAGCCATGCTTCGACAAGAGCGTCACCTATCTGACTAGCCCAGCCTTTCAAGTCAATACTATACAACTCACTAGCAAGTGTTTCTGAATAATATCTTATTTCGTACTCTAATTCCTTTATGGTTTGTTTGTATTCTTCTACCTTTTCTCTATCAGGATCTTTCTTTTTTTGTTCGGAAGCAAGAATATCCTTTTGAATCTGCAACTGTTCTTTTAGGTTGGAAACCTGTTGAGATGTAACCTCATCAAGTCTTTCCGGGTCTATAATGTGATCAAATTCTTTTTCGAGCATATTATAGATATTGGTCAGTTTCTTTGATTCAAATTCAAGATCCTCTATATGCTTTTGAAGTCTTTTGTCATGCTGTCTGTTAAATGTAGCGATAACATCAAGCGGCATGGATATAGCCGAACCTATCGCACCTGCAAAATCACCACTTTTGAATGAATCCCATGATTTCTTCACACCCTCATTCATAACGCCCATAACTTCCGAGAACTGGTTCATCTCGCGCATGAAACCACTGTCAGTATCCTTACCCATAGAATCCATAAGGTTGGACACAGATGCAATTATCTGCTGCATAGCCTTTATAGCATTGTATATATTGGTTATGATAAAGTCAATAAGATTCACCGTCTGCAAAGCGTTCTGTGCGGCAGCCATCATTCCTTTGCCAGTCTTGACAGCTTCCTGTCCGCTCTTGTATCTTGATTCGGCTTCCGACTTGGCACTCAAAGCGGCATTGGCGGCTTCTTCATCACCGTTCTTCATTGCGTCCTCGTATGCCTTGGAAGCATTTTCTATGTCAGCCATAGCCTGTTGCATATCATTCATGCCTGCCATCATCTTTGACTTTCCTGCATCATAACGCTTATTATACAGACCTTCAATCCCATCTTTCATGTACGTCTGAAAGTCAGACTGGTTATTCTTCATCATCTTCTCTATCTGCTTGTCCACACGTTCAAGTTCCTTCATGTATTCCTTTGCGCTGATAGCACCAGACCTGAACGCACTGTTGAGCATTTCCCTTACCTTGTCAGCTACGGTATTTGCAGCCTCCATAGACATCGCTTCAACAGCACCGAAGAAGTTCTGATAGTCTGTGGTCAGCTTGAACAAGTCCATTTCTTCACTTTTCTGCAACGCGGAAGATAATGAAGTGTTGCCCATACCCTTTGCCGTTTCAATTCTTTTTCGGTAATTCTCCCTGATAATATCAACCTGTGTATAGTAGTCACCATATTTTTCAAGGTCATTCGCATACTGCTTTGCCATCTCACCGAAATAGCCTTTCCATGCGTCAATCATTCCTTGTATAACCTCTTTCTGATCTTCTCCGATATTCTTATTCCCCTTAATAGCCTCCTGTACCTGATTGATATACTGGTTCATTGAGGTGAATGAAGACGTGTCGGGCACGACAGAAACGCCAAGGTCAAGATTCATTCCTGCCAATGCGGATTGCAGATTGTTGTATATACCTGCCGCAAAACTTTCAGCCATGGTAGATGTGTCACCGCTGAATTGAACGGCAAGGTCTAAGGCAAGGTCTGAATCACCCGTTATCCCAAGTATATCACTGTAAAAGTCATACTTGTTCCTGTATCTGTCAAACTCATCTGTAATTCTTTTCATTACCTTTTTAGCTGCTTCAACATAAATTTCAGAGGACAATTCGGCAGCTTTCCTTGCGTTCTTGACCGCATCCTGTGGAACACGTGTTTCCAATTCCTTTGCAGCCTTGTTGTAATTGTCAACAATAGCCTGTTTGTCATATACAATATCCACGCCAAGTTTTAACGCCTGTGAACCGTATATGGCTTCAATCTGCTTTTTAGCTTCTTCCTTACCTATGTTAATGCTCAAATCCTTAAACTTGGAATAGGCGGATTCAAGCAATGACAACCTGTTTTTCCAAAGGTCAGCAAGAGGATCTCTTTTCTTCCCTTCCTTCTTCTGCTTTTCCAGTTCAAGGTTGAATTGTTTTGCTGTTCCCGTAGCCTTTGACATCGCTTCGTTGGCAGCGTTAATCTCATATACCGTCTGTTGTACTTGCTCGGCTTCATAAGGGCTTACAATGCCTGTAATTTGATACTCATCTCCAAGTTTCTTGACCTTTCCTTGGCTAACATACATATCAATGGTGCGCTGTAAATTTTCTATTGAACTTTTGGCGTCTTTATATTCCTGTTTTACCGATTTAAAGTAATCCTCCATAGATTTCACATCGGCAGCCTTTATAGCAATAGTCCATTTATGCCCTGTAATTTCATCAAGAGATTTTTTCCATCCTGTCAAACCTTCTTGTGCTTCCTTATCGTCAAGACGTATTTGCACTTGCCATTCTTTTCCTGCCAAATCCTCAAATACTCTTCTAGCGTTTTCTCCAAATTCCTGTGCTTTAGTGAATTGTTCTATCTGGGATTTTAAAAAATACAATTGCGCTTCATCTTTCAAATTAATACTTCCAAACGCATCAACCAATCGTTGTTCTACATATCTTGCAAACTTATTAAACGATAAGGATATTTTTGTCATTTTCCCTTGTATCCCTACTTCTAGTTTGTCATATTCCTTTAATAGAACATTGCTATCAAAGCCAACCTTATCGGTAAACAACTGAAAAGAACCAACACTTTTTGTTTCAACAGCCAAAGAACGCACCTTTTCTATTATTGTTGCAGCAGACGCACCCTTGTTTATCAGCTCGTTTAATTCCGTAGTCCATTTTTCTGTATTATTACTAACCTTGGCTATTTCTTTTGCGGCATCTACCACTTCACCCCTAAATTGTTCTATACGATTTCCAGCAGCAGATAACGCCACAGCACTTTCTTCATAATCTTTCAACAATGTAGATAGTGCATCATCTTGCCAAAAGAAAGCGGATGTGTCGGATGCTTTATCTGCTTTAAGAAACATATCCGATTCAAGAATATTCAACTTATAAGCCGATTCTAATTGAGAAAGTGCTCTTTGTAAAAATTCTACACGTTTAACAGCATTATCTATTCCTTTATTTTGTTGAATAATAGATTGCCCTATATTGCCATATTTTGACAATACTCCAGTAAGTGTTTCCTCATACGACTGCAACTGTTTCGTATCAAGCTGTTCAAGGTTTTCCGGGGTGAGTTTGTCGAAGTTTATCTTGTCAAGGTCTTTTTGCAAGTCACTGTATGATTCGCGGAAAGACTTTGCACTATCTTTTATCTTCTGGTTGAACTCTTCCGAACGTGCAGACATCACATGAAACGCTTCCGCTACAAGACCTGCAACGGTGAGTATTGTCATAAGAGGATTAGCCTTTATCGTAAGCCACAATGTTTTCAATGAATTTGTCAAACCGAATGTTGCCAGTTTGAATCTGTTCATCAACATTGTCGTTTTTGTCATAGATAACATTCTTGCAGCTTCCGCACCTGTCAGTTTAAGTTCGGTGACAAGAAGATGCCGTTCAGCCTGTGTCAGCATATTCGTGGCAAGAATACGTTTTGCCATCTCTGCTGACATCTTTCCCGAATTAACGGCAGCAACTATCTCTACGGCAGACAGTTTTGACGCTGTCGCTATCTTCCACCTCTCGGCAGTAGTGAGCGTTCTGTACATAGCAGCCTGTTTAAGCAACTGGGCTTCCCGTAATTTCTCAGCCTTAATAGCATTAGTTGTTGCGACAACTTCTTTTCCTAGCATGGCTGTTCTAGCCAACTGCAATACTTTCAATGCGGCATATCCTACAGCAACACCCTCTATTGCTTTGGAGAAATATCTCCAGTTCCTCATCGCATCAGTCATGCTTCCTACAATTCCTTTCAGAACGGAATCATTCGCCTCGCCTATGTCATTCATCATAATCTTGTATGAATCGGCAAGGTTACTTACCATACCTTTCAAAGACGCAGCTTGTATTTCCTGCATTTTGTAGAAAATACCACCATCTTCCGTCATTGTGGTAAACATCTCCCGAATATACTCAAAAGGAATCTGACGTGTTGATATGGCATTGAACACATCATCAGTAGTTTGAGCCACGCCTCTTACTTCTTCCAGTTTCTTTCTCAATGAATCCAATGCAGGAATACCGGCCTCTGTCAATTGACGTAATTCCTGCCCTCTCAATACACCTGCGCTTCTTATCTGACCATAGGCAAGAATGATACGTCCCATATCAACGCCAATACCTGCGGAAACGTCCGCAAGGCTTTTCATGGTACCATACAATTCGTTGACAGGTATCTGGAATGCAGCAAGCTGTTTGGTATATCCAACCAAATCACTGAACTGGAAAGGAGATATTACAGCAAGACCCTTAATCTGACTGAATATCTGGTCAGCACGTCTTGCATCCTGTATGATGGCACGCAATGACACCTGTTGTAACTCGAACTCTCCACGAATGGCAACAAGTTCCTGAAACATATCTCTGAAAAAGTAGAATCCGGCATAAGTCTTTATCGTATTGACAAACTCACGCATCATTCTGCTCTGCTTTGTCAGTTCCTCGGAAAACTCTTTTGAACTTGCAGCATTTTTCTGATTGGTCTGCTGCATCTTTGTTCCATAGGATGTGGCTTCGTTTACAAACTTGTTATGCTCCTGTATCTTCCTGTTTAGAAGAGTAAGGGTACGGTTATAGTTTGCATCAGTCGTATTAAGTGCATTACGCCTGTTCGTCAATTCAGAAATAAGATTGTTAGCCTGATTGATAGACGTAGGATTGATATTAAGCAATTCATTCGTTGATGTTTTTCTTAAAGATGATTGCAACTTCTCCAATCTGCCTTGCAATTTCTGAATAAGAGCGTCAGCCTTTGTTATCTGATTGCTGTTTAAAGGAACTTCAACCTTAAATTTATTCAATAGTTCAAGGCGTTTCTGTATGGCAGCAATCTTCCTGTTCAAGTCCTCAGCACTTCCCTCCGGCATACCAAGGGCAAGTCCAGACTGACCAGAAAGATATTGTAGATACTTCTGATTGGTCTGCTGCATCTTTTTATTCGCCTGCTCCTGCTTTGATGCTTGTCTATCCATCTCCTTTGTCCGTGCAATCTCCATCTCGTATTGCTGGCGTAGAAGGTTAAGTTCTCTCTCATCGGAAATGGATAATTTAGGCGCACTGTTAGCAGTAAGGGAATATGCCGTTTTCAGTCTGTTCAATTCAGCCACAAGATCATCTATCGCTTTCTTCTGACTTTCAAGATTGGCTTTTCTTGTAGCCATTCCCTTATCTCCGCCTGCATTGCCTAGGTTACGGTAAGTCTTTTCCAGTTTGTCATACTCTCTTGTCGCTTCGACAATCTTGTTTGACAACCCTTCCATCTGAACAAGTATATCCATTTTCTTGTT
>ENA-UEQP01002428-UEQP01002428.1-human-gut-metagenome-genome-assembly--contig:-NODE-2428-length-14099-cov-5.778491_pt1 | contig 14099 bp, 10 predicted proteins | sample MGYA00242951_ERZ507951 | MGnify/ENA primary metagenome ERZ507951 (study PRJEB26167, sample SAMN06115539) | human gut metagenome | host: Homo sapiens | place: China:Shanxi | collected 2015-11-18...
TACGGTGACTCCGTCTCCAGCTTCATTCTCTGCATTTTCCAAAGGAGCGATAGAGGTTGTCTGCATTTTGCCGGAATAGGTGCCTTCTACATCTTTGAGAGAATATACCGGAATATTTTCATCATCATCACTGCTACAAGAAGTAAAGATACTAGTCATCCCCAATGCCATTACCAATAAAACAAAACGACTTAAGCAACATACTTTTTTCATTTTAGTTAAGGTTTTCATACTTGTTAAACAAATTAGATTATTAATTCTCAAAATTAAGGTGTACGTACAATAAGTAAATACTTGAGATATTGAAATACTGCATGAAGATAATAAAAAAGACAAATAAGAATAGTGACACTATTTTCTGAGGAAGGTGTCACTGTTTGAGTGGGATAGTGAGGCTGTCTAACAACAAAAAGATAGATGGTCTCTTGTTGGTAAAATCATCTTCTATGGTCTATGCAAATAGTAAGAGTTGTCTCATCGGTCTTTCGATAACACTCCGGAAGGGGTTCAATCTTTATTGGATTTGAGAGCTGGTTATCGGCTCTCTTTATCCGAACTCTTGTTTGTGCTGAAAACATAGTAAGTTATGTTACATAGTTATCTGTTTTAAGTGTCTCCATAGGGCTTTCCCTAGCTTTAGTTCCGTTAACTATAAAGCAGCCAATAGGCTTGTAATGAGGTAAAAATGATCGCATTGACGCCAAAAAATAGCAAACTATGCGTATTGTAAACTGGAGTTATACAAATTGCCTGACAAAGACTTGGTGAGATTTTGAGGAGGAATTATTATACGTGACAACTTGGTCAAGCAAAAAGTATTAAGCATAAAGTCATTGGAAACATTCTCCCAAATGGCTAAGTTCGCTGCTTGCGGAGGGAAAACACAAAGCGTCTGTAATCAATGTTGTAAGAGCCAATATCATAGCAATGTCTTTTTCCGTGATACGAAAGTAAATTCCATTCTATTGGTCGTATAATAAAAAGTTCTTAATTTTGAAAATGTCTTATGTTTAGGAAGTAGCTATATACTTCTGATGAGCAGTTACTTGCATATACAAACTTACCCAAGAATACGTTGATGTTAGTAAACTTGGGTAAGATTTTATAGATCTGCTCTGATACTAAAGAATATCAGTTTAAATATCAATATGTATCTATTATTTCTTTAATACTATTCATGTTGTTTATTACTTTTCTTTCCTCAAAAATACCAAATAAAAAGTCGTTTGTCAAGTGTTTCAGAAGAAAAGCTGATTATTCATTGAACCAATCTATTTTCTTTGAGAAATACATCACCATTGCCAGGATAATAAATAATACCAAGCTGCCTGTCAACAGAGCAAAAGTCTCTAACTGGATAAGGACAAATATATAAAGATAGAGTACTCCCAATAACCCAGACATGATTAATGAAGGTTTCTTTCTCTTGGTGATGCCAAACATATATCCGCCTACCAGTATAATAGTCAGTGTAGCAGATAACAGATAGGCAGGGTTGAAGCCGATGTGTTCGGAGAAGGAGAGGAGCAAACTGTAAAATAGACAGAGTGCCAATCCCACTAACAAATACTGTAAAGCATGAATACGGGTTTTATTCATAATTTCAGTGAAGAAGATAACGCCGAATGTCAACAGGATAATCAGGATAGCATACTTTGCGGAACGCATGGATTGCTGATACTGCTCTACCGGAATCTTGAAATTGACGCCGAAACTGGACTTATCTATATTTTTAATATTAAAATTGGTATAGTCAATCATTACTTGTGAGTAATTCCGGTTCAAGTTCAAGACTTGCCATTGTGCCGAAAATTCTTTCTCGGTAATATCCCGGTTATTGGGTAAATAGCTTCCTGTAAAGCTCGGTGTGTTCCAATTGGCTTTCAAGTCGACGCGGGTTGTTTTACCCAATGGGATGAAGTTAATGGATTGCGAGCCTTTCAGTTTGATTTTTACTTCGTAAGGCAATTTCTTATTGTTCTTCAGTTCCGATAAATCCGCAATGGCATGTACGCCCGTATTATCAATCCCTCTGTTGTCTGCCGGAAAGAAGACCCGAACGACCGTCGTAATAAACTGGTGTTTCTGACTCCGGCGGGTGAAGAGTTTAAAGAGCAGATTCGTCCGGTTTTAGACTAGGTTTATGTATATGCAGAACACATTATCGGTATTGAAAGTATTGAAACCATGTTGTCTGAATTAAACAGTGTTTATGATGTTCTTGAAAAAATATAAACTATATCCGGTCATTTTATTCAGCCTGTTTTCTTTTCCCCAATTGATGCACGCACAAACAGACTCTTTATTTCTTACTGTCGACCAGCTCTTTGAACGGGGCGTACAATATAGCCTGCAACTTCAGGCGGATGCAATGAAAGAATCTATGGCGCAGAAACGGACACGGATTGCAAGAACTGCGCGACTACCGGAACTACAGATTGGACTGAAAGGCGGATTCGTCGGTCAACCCGTCGTTTGGGAACGGGGACTGTCCGCACCTCTCTACCCGGACGCGCCGGACTGGTCACAAAATTATGCGATTGATTTGGCACAACCTCTCTATCAGGGCGGTAAAATCCGAAGTGCTATCCATAAGGCGGATATTGAAAAGCAAGTCGCCGAATTGCAGACTTTGACCGACCGGGCGGAGATTAAACTGAAACTGCTGAATCAGTATATGAATCTCTTCAGCCTCTTTAAGCAGCATGAGATACTGATGCGAAACATTGAAGAATCGGAACTTCGGTTGTATGATATACGGCGGATGAAAAAGGAAGGGCTGATTACTAATAATGATGTATTGCGAAGTGAGATGCAGTTGACTAACGACCGCCTGTCTTTGCAGGAAACGGAAAACAGTATTGTGCTTGTATCGCAGCAACTCGATATTCTGTTGGGGCAGGACGAGAATGTATTATTGCGGCCAGATACTGCCCTGCTTTATCGAGCAGTTGCCTTGCAATCTTATGATGATTATATCGTTCAGGCTTATGCGAACAACCCGGTGATGAAATTGCTTCGTGCACAAACGGAACTGGCAAGGAATGAAATCCGTTCAACCAAGTCTTTCTCATTACCCGGTATATCGTTATATGCATCGAATACATTGGCACGCCCTGTCTCGCGTACCTTGGCGGATATGTACAATAACAACTGGAATGTGGGCGTATCGGTTTCTTATCCTTTATCCTCATTGTATAAGAACAATCATAAAATAAAAGAGAGCAAAATGAGGATGTCTTTGCGGAAGAACGAGGAAGAGCAGAAAATGCAGGGAATCCGCATGGAAGTACGTTCCGCATTCTTACGGCATCGAGAAGCCATGCAGAGGGTAGAGGCTTTGAAACTGTCCGTCCGGCAGGCGGAAGAAAATTACCGTATCATGCAGAACCGCTATCTGAATCAACTGGCTATCCTGACTGATTTGCTCGACGCAAATTCCGTCCGCCTGAATGTCGAGTTGCAGTTGGTTACTGCACGCACCCGTGTGATTTATACTTATTATCAACTTCAGAAGGCTTGTGGTCGTCTTTAATATACAAAACAGATATGGCAAATCAATTGAAAGAAAAACAGAAGAAGCTGAAAAAGCTCAGAACCCGCAATATTATTTTAAATTTGGTATGTATCTGTCTGGCAGGTTCCGGCCTTTGGTGGACTGCCACTTACTTTTGGCGTTATGTAAATTATGAAGTGACGAATGACGCTTTTGTAGACCAATATGTAGCGCCCTTGAATGTACGGGCTTCGGGTTATATAAAAGAGGTATGTTTTAAAGAACATCAATATGTGCGTCAAGGGGATACTTTACTGGTGCTTGACAACCGTGAATATCAAATCAAGGTGAAGGAAGCGGAAGCTGCTTTGTTGGATGCACATGGCTCACAAGAAGTGCTTCATTCGGGCATTGAGACTGCCCATACAAATATCGCCGTGCAGGATGCCAACATTGCCGAAGCAAAAACGAAACTCTGGCAACTAGAGCAGGATTATCATCGCTTTGAACGTTTGTTGAAAGAAGAATCCGTCCCGGAGCAACAGTTTGAGCAAATTAAAGCTGCCTATGAAGCGGCAAAGGCGCGTAATCAGGCACTGGTTGCTCAGAAACAGTCGGTACTCTCACAATATACGGAAACAAGTAAGAAAACAACGAGTGCGGAAGCCACCATTTTGCGTAAGGAAGCAGACCTCGATCTGGCTAAATTGAATTTGTCTTATACGGTTCTTACGGCTCCCTATGACGGATACATGGGCAGGCGGACTTTGGAACCCGGTCAGTATGTACAGACCGGACAAACCATTTCTTATCTGGTACGCAACAAGGACAAATGGATAACCGCCAATTATAAAGAAACGCAGATTGCCAATATCTATATCGGCCAACAAGTGCGTATAAAAGTGGATGCAGTGCCCGGAAAGATTTTCCACGGAGAAGTTACCGCTATCTCCGAAGCGACGGGTTCCAAATATTCATTAGTTCCTACGGATAACTCCGCCGGAAATTTTGTAAAGGTACAACAGCGGATACCGGTACGGATTGAACTGGAAGATGTCTCTTCGGAAGAAATGGCACAGTTGAGAGCCGGTATGATGGTAGAAACAGAAGCTCTGCGCAAATGATAACGATGAAGGAGTTGGAAGCACCTGTCCGCCAATGGGTGCCCGATTGGCTTGGACTTATCAGTATCTTCGTCGTGATTCTTCCTGTCACTATGCTCAATGGTTCTTATACGGGTAGTATGCTCGAAGTTTCGAATACACTCGGTACGAATTCGGAAGATATAACAATGGGATATTATGCCGCTTCGGCAGGCATGGCTATCGCGTATCCCATTATTCCTAAAGTCCTTGCTGCCTTTTCCGTGAAATCGCTGTTGCTGATTGACTTGATACTGCAATTCTTCCTGAGTTGGGTTTGCGCCCGTACGCAGAATGCCGATATTTTGATTGTTTGCAGTTTTGCCGTCGGCTTCTTAAAAGGATTTCTTATGCTGTGGTTTATCCGTTACGCCCAAAAGATTTTCAGCCGGAAGAATGTGCGTAGCGAGTTTTATTCTTATTTTTATCCGTTAGTGTACGGTGGGGGACAGGCTTCGATGTTGGTAACCGCTCTGTTGGCATATTATTATAACTGGAAATATATGTATTATTTTATGATGATGCTGATTTTGATAGCTATTCTATTTGTTATCATCTGTTTCCGTCATAACCGCCCTGTTAAAGCCGTTGCCTTGTCCGACTTGCATATTCGTGAAATGTTTGTTATCTCGACCGGACTGCTGATGTTGATGTATGTTATCAATTATGGAAAAGTGCTCGATTGGATGGCGTCCGGCAAGGTATGCGCATATATCATCATAGCTCCTATGTTGATTGCCTTGTTTATCTGGTATCAGAGCCATTCGGAGAAACCTTATGTAAGTCTTGCACCCTTATTTCAGGCTAAAGCGATTGTCGGCTATCTTTATATGATGCTTGTCATGTTTTTCAGTACATCAACCACTTTATTGACTAACTATCTGACTATTATTCTGAAAGTGGACACTACGCATACCTATTCTCTTTATATCTATCTGCTTCCCGGATATATAGTCGGTGCGTTTATCTGCTTCTGGTGGTTTCGCTGGCAGCGTTGGCGTTTCCGCTTTCTGATAGCGGGGGGAATGAGTTGCTTTGTGATTTTCTTCGGTATCCTGTATTTCGGCATCTCTCCGAATAGCACTTATGAAATGTTATACCTGCCCTTATTCTTTCGTGGCTTGGGAATGTTGACTTTGATTATAGCTTTCGCCTTGTTTGCCGTAGAAGATTTGAATCCGAAATTCTTATTGTCGAATGCTTTCTTTCTGATTATTTTCCGTTCCGTATTGACGCCCATTATGGCTACTTCGTTTTATAGCAATGTACTGTACCGGCTGGAACAAAAATATATGTATTCTTTGTCGGAGACTATAACGACTGCCGACCCACTGGCAGCGTCACGGTATAGTCAATCTTTGAACAACGCACTGGCGCAGGGGCACGGAAATGCCGAGGCGGCACAACTGGCAACTAATTCTTTATATACCACCTTGCAACAGCAAAGTCTATTGCTCGCACTGAAAGAAATACTGGGCTATCTGCTGGTTATATCAATCATCATTGCTGTTGTTTCCCGTTTTATTCCGTTCCATAAGACACTCCGTGTCACATTTAAAAGAACAGGCGACGATATGGTTTAATTTGTCCTTCGCGGATTTTGATGAATGGTAATGCAATGATTGTTAGTGATTTTTTATATCTTTATGGCAAAATCTAAAATATGGAGACAAAGAAAGGCTTTCTCGAGCTATTGCTCTTGACTGATGAGCAAGAATATACGATTGATCGATATTGGGAACGTGGTGGTATATTCGTTCTTTTACTATTTATATTGTCAGTACTGCCATATTCATCGAAAGCCCAGATGTCGTCTGATAGCCTCGTCCAAAAAATAGCCGGATATGTCGATGCTATACAGAATTTTGGGGATGTACTGCCGCAAGAAAAAGTCTATTTACACTTTGATAATACTAGTTATTATCAGGGAGATCCTATTTGGTTTCAATGCTATGTCGTCACACCCGGACTGAACCGTCCGACAGAGCTAAGTAAAACACTCTATGTAGAATTGTTGAATCCTGGTGGTGAGATAATTTCAAAACGAGTATTACCTATACGGAACGGTCGTTGTCACAGCAGTTTCGAATTGACGCAACTTCCTTTCTATTCCGGTTTTTATGAAGTCCGTGCCTACACGAAATATATGTTGAATTTTGGGGAGGAGATTATTTTCTCACGCGTTCTTCCTGTTTTTGATAAACCTGCTAATCCGGGTGAATATAAAGAGAAAAATATACAAAAGTATGCGGTTTACAAGTATCCGCAGACCAGAAAGAAAGCAATGAAGGCAAAAAAGGTTAATTTAAAGTTCTTTCCTGAAGGAGGAAATTTGGTAAAAGGTGTTCCTTCACAGGTTGCTTTTGAAGCAACTGATGCTTACGGAAATCCCATAACGCTCTTTGGTAGGATTATCAATCGGAGAAAAGAAGAAATCGGTCATTTTGCCACTATACATGAAGGGCGGGGCGTATTTACTTATATACCTACCGGTGAAGACGCTGACAAAGCCGAAGTGGAGCTTGGTGGAAAGAAGTATCGTTTTGACTTGCCGGAGGTCTGTTCGCAAGGGTATGTATTGCACGTTGATAATCTTACCTCGGAAGATAGTATAGCTGTCAGTGTACAGAAAAATACATATACACCATCAAACTTATTAGGCTTGGCTGTGATTGCTCATGGAAAACTATTAAATTCTTGTCTGTTAAATGTGGGGAAGAACACTCCTGTCTCCTTCAAACTCGACAAATCGGAATGGACACCGGGAGTAGTACAACTTGTATTATTCGATACTGCGGGACAGATCATTGCCGACCGTCTTGTCTTTACGCGAAAACCGGAACTACTGGCAGTTGACGTACGCAAAAGCAAAGAAAGTTATCAGCCGTTTGAACGTGTCACGTTAGATTTTTCAGTTCGTGATACGACAGGTAATCCTGTGAGTGCTCCTATGTCAGTTTCTATACGTGACGGGTGGGAGGAAGTGGAAAGTCGTCATTCTATGTTAGTGGATTTATTGCTGATGTCGGAGATTAAAGGGTATGTTCACCGACCGCTTTACTATTTCGAGGTGAATGACATGGAGCATAGGTTGGCTTTGGATTGCTTGTTGATGGTTCAGGGATGGAGACGTTATAAATGGAAGTACGCAGCGGGTGTAGAGCCATTTGAATTAAAATATATGCCTGAACAGGGAATAGAAGTGCATGGACAAGTCGTCTCATTCGTTAGGGGTAAACCAAAACCGAATATGCAAGTGTCTTCTTTCTTAGCGAAACGGGGAGAAGAAGAAATTTCATCCGGAATGACTTCATTCGGTCTTCTCGAAACGGATAGTTTGGGGCGCTTTGCCTTCATTACCAATATCGAAGGCAAATGGAATCTGATTCTTTCGGTGATGGAGAAAGGGAAGAAGAAAGATTGCCGGATTATACTTGATAGAGTTTTTAGCCCTCAACCCGTAAGGTATTTGGCAGGTGAAATGCAAGTTAGCGTTTCTGGAAGGGACACTTCGGAATTTGAACAGGGACTTCAAAATGACACCGTTGTTATGAATGATGTAGATTACAATCGTTTTATGGATGCCTATGAAGATTCGTTGGCGCGACGGGGCATACAGGAGAAGAATCACCGGTTGGGTGAGGTTGTTGTAAAAGCGAAGAAATGGAGTCGCGAGAAAGACATTTTCGAAAATCGTTCTAAGTCGGTTGCTTATTACGATGTGCCTTCGGAAATAGATGATATTCAGGACAAGGGGGATTATGTAGGCGATGATATTCATGAATTGTTGATTCGTATGAACCGGAATTTTATACGTAGGGTTGATCGTAACGGCGAATGGCTACAGTATAAGGGGCGTTCTCCTTTGTACGTTATCAATTATGAACAGACACAAGCTACTGAAATAGATCAGACCAGATATCAGACACTCCGCTTGGAAGCTATCAAGTCGATTTATATCAATGAGGAATTGTCGGCAAAGTGTCGTTATGCAGATTCACGAATGTCTCCATTGGAAGTAGACGAAATGTACAGTTGTGTTGTTTTTATTGAAACCTATCCGGAAGGAGAGATTTCCGTGAAGGGTGGGAAAGGAGTCAGAAAGACTTGGTTGGAAGGTTATAACAAACCGGCTGAATTTTATCACCCTGACTATTCCATATTGCCGAAAGAAGAAGATTACCGACGGACATTGTATTGGAATCCCGAAGTCTTGCCGGACAAAGCGGGTAATGCCCGCGTGAGCTTCTATAATAATGGCCGTTGTCGGAAGTTGAAGATAACAGCCGAAATGATTGCAGCTGATGGAACGATTGGGATGTTCAATGAGTGACCGTAGAACAAAGAAAGAGTTGCTATCCGGTTCAATACATTATTGAATGGGGATAGCAACTCTTTTTTATCTATATCGGTGATCTTTTTATAAAGTAACGCCTGTCTTGAAGATAGCTATTTCGCGATAATCTTTCTTTTCATTGTTAACGAATTCACCGCTCGCCACTTTGATAACGTAGTCGATAAAACGTTCGCAAGTCTTTTCCATTGGTTCGTTCTCAACGATTACTCCTGCATTGAAGTCAATCCAACCCGGTTTGTTCTTCGCTAGATTTGAATTGGTGGAAATCTTCATTGTCGGGACAAAGGTACCGAAAGGCGTGCCACGTCCGGTAGTGAAAAGTACCATGTGACATCCGCAAGCGGCAAGGGTAGTAGCGGCTACCAGGTCATTGCCCGGAGCAGAAAGCAGGTTAAGTCCTTTCTTTTGTAGGCGTTCGCCGTAAGGCATTACACCGGACACATAACTCTTACCACATTTCTGTGTACATCCTAAGGCTTTTTCTTCCAATGTAGAGATACCGCCGGCTTTGTTTCCCGGAGACGGATTTTCACCAACAGGCTCTCCGTGTGACAGGAAGTATTCTTTGAAATCATTAATCAAATGTACTGTCTGTTCGAACAAGCCTTCGTCTGAACAACGGTTCATTAAGATAGTCTCTGCACCAAACATTTCCGGCACTTCGGTCAGGACACTCGTACCGCCTTGTGCAATCAGGAAGTCGGAGAACATACCCAATAGCGGATTGGCTGTAATGCCGGAGAAACCGTCGGAACCACCACATTTCAGACCCACACGGAGTTCAGACAAAGGAACATCGGTCCGTTCATCTTTGGATACTTTGGCATACAATTCACGCAGAATTTCCATTCCTTCTTCATATTCATCACCTACTTTTTGAGTTACCATGAATTTTACACGGTCTTTGTCGTACTCACCTAGAAATTCACGGAATACATCCGGCTGGTTATTCTCGCAACCCAGGCCTACTACCAACACCGCACCTGCATTGGGATGAAGCACCATGTCACGAAGAATCTTTTTCGTATTTTCATGGTCGTCGCCAAGCTGTGAGCAGCCGTAGTTATGTGGGAAAGCAACGATTGCATCCACGCCTTTTCCTGCTGTTTCACGGCGCAGTCCTTCTGCTAATTGTCCGATAATACCATTTACGCAACCGACAGTCGGAATGATCCATATTTCATTTCTTACGCCGACATCGCCATTCTTGCGGCGGTAGCCTTTGAAGGTTAAGTCTTTATGAGGGATATCCAAAGAGACCTGAATCGGATTATAGGTATATTCCAGTAATCCGGCGAGGTTCGTTTTGATATTCGTTTCGTTCATCCAGTCGCCTTGTTTCTTTGCCATTAGGGCGTGTCCGATAGGATAGCCGTATTTAATGACGTTTTCGCCTTCGGAGAAATTCTTTAATGCGAATTTGTGTCCTGCGGGGATGTCTTCATTTAATGTAATCTCTATTCCATCTACGGAGAGATATTCTCCTGCCGGGAGGTTAACAATGGCAACGGCAACGTTGTCGGCAGGATTAATTCTTAAATACTTTGTTTCCATGTACTTGTTAGTTGGATTTGTTTTTTTGTTGTTATTTGCTATGGTAATAATCAATGGTTTCTACTGTCAACAAGTCAATTGGCATATAGTTGATGCAGGTCACTTCTTTCTTGAAAATAAGGTGGTCGCAAAGAGCTTTAATACCATTGAAACCTTGCAATTCCGGTTGCTGGGCAATGAGGAAGGAAACACTTCCTTCTTTCAGGCAGGTGACATTCCGTTCGAGAAGGTCATAACCTATCAGGTTGAAGTCTTTCTTTCCGTGACTTTGCAGATATTCGCCCACGATGTAGACTTTGGAGTTAAAAGTAATTCCGTTCTTCACTGTCGGGTGGGTGCGGAAGAGTTCATCCAGCATCTCATTGTCTTCGTCGTTGCGTTCGGCATGCAAGTCGAGCTCCAGTATAGTACAAGACGGATGATATTCTTCCATGTACTGCCTGAATCCGATTTCTCTGTTCTCTTGCTGGTTAGAACCGACAATTCCTTCATGTATTTTACGGAAAATGACGATTTCTTTTTCATCTCTGGCGAGCAGCATCAACATCCGTGCAGCAAAATATCCGCTCTGACGTGAGTTCTGGCCGAAGAAGGCGAGGGGAGGAACATCCTTGATATTCGAGTCTATATATATATAAGGTATGTCTAGTGTGTGCAGCCGGTCGGTGAATCCTTTCGTATATTGCGGAGCGGTGGGGGCCACCATGACTCCGTCCGGTTGAAGAGTCATAATCGTTTCGCTGGCATCAACAAAGGAATGATAGTCGTATGGGTCGTAGTAGTTGATTTTCACCGAGGTATTAAAATCTGAATAGGTAGCAATAGCCTCGTGGATACCCAGTTCTACGGCAGTCCAGTATTCACCTTCCAAATGTTCCGGCAAAAGGCAGATGAACGTATATTTCTTATTGGAAGCCAGCGCACTGGCATACATATTAGGCTGGTAGTCAAGTTGTTTTAGAATTTCTTCCACTCGTTTCTTACTTGCTTCCGATACTCCGCTACGACTGTGGATCACACGGTCTACCGTTCCTACTGATACATCTGCCAGACGCGCGATATCTTTAATTCTGATTCTTTCGGGCAATTTATTCATACGATTACCTTATTTATATAGGTTTTTGTGCTCGCACACAATAATAATCTTAATATTTTCGATACAAATATATAACAATTTTTGTAATTACGAAAATTGTTGTATCTTTGTGCCCGCACACGAAAGGTATGTAGTGTTAGTCGTTTTATAGATTAACGGTCATATAATCAATGTGTTAACCCCTAAAATAGGGCTGAAATGATAAATTGAAAGTTCATAATATTAATAACTTAGAATTTAAAACATAAGATTATGGGAAAGAAAGTCGTTACATTAGGCGAAATCATGCTTAGATTATCAACTCCGGGTAATACTCGTTTTGTTCAATCTGATTCTTTTGATGTAGTATATGGTGGTGGAGAAGCGAACGTTGCTGTAAGCTGTGCCAACTACGGACATGACGCCTATTTCGTAACTAAATTGCCGAAACACGAAATTGGACAGTCTGCTGTTAACGCATTGCGTAAGTATGGTGTGAAGACAGACTTTATTACTCGTGGCGGCGATCGTGTAGGTATCTACTATCTTGAAACAGGTGCTTCTATGCGTCCTAGCAAGGTTATCTATGACCGCGCTCATTCTGCTATTGCTGAAGCCGACGCTGTTGACTTCGACTTTGACGCTATCATGGAAGGCGCTGACTGGTTCCATTGGTCTGGCATCACTCCGGCTATCTCTGACAAGGCTGCCGAACTGACTCGTTTGGCTTGTGAAGCTGCAAAACGTCATGGTGTAACTGTTTCTGTTGACTTGAATTTCCGTAAGAAACTGTGGACAAAGGAAAAAGCACAGTCTATTATGAAACCGTTGATGCAGTTTGTCGATGTATGTATCGGTAACGAAGAAGATGCAGAACTTTGCCTGGGCTTCAAACCGGATGCAGACGTTGAGGCCGGTCACACAGATGCTGAAGGCTACAAAGGTATCTTTCAACAGATGATGAAAGAATTCGGATTCAAATATGTTGTTTCTACATTGCGCGAATCTTTCTCCGCAACTCACAACGGTTGGAAAGCTATGATTTACAACGGCGAAGAATTCTATACTTCAAAACGTTATGATATTGATCCGATTATCGACCGTGTAGGTGGTGGTGACTCATTCTCCGGTGGTATCATCCACGGTTTGATGACTAAACCTAATCAGGGCGAAGCTCTTGAATTTGCAGTGGCTGCGTCTGCCTTGAAACACACTATTAATGGTGATTTTAACCTTGTTTCCGTAGAGGAAGTGGAAGCATTGGCTGGTGGTGATGCAAGCGGTCGTGTACAGAGATAAAGAGATAAGTTGAAAGTTTAAAAACAATTCATTTAAAATAGGAGATTAAAATGGCAAAATTCGATAAAATAGCCGTATTGAATAAAATCGGTTCTACAGGAATGGTTCCTGTATTCTATCACAAAGATGCAGAAATTGCAAAAAAAGTGGTAAAGGCTTGTTATGACGGTGGTGTTCGTGCTTTTGAGTTTACCAATCGTGGTGACTTTGCACAGGAAGTATTTGCTGAAATCGTAAAATTCGCAGCAAAAGAATGTCCTGAAATGGCAATCGGTATCGGTTCTATCGTTGATCCGGCTACTGCCGCTATGTATTTGCAACTGGGTGCTAACTTCGTAGTAGGTCCATTGTTCAATCCTGAAATTGCTAAGGTATGTAACCGTCGTTCTGTGGCTTATACTCCGGGTTGTGGTTCTGTATCAGAAGTTGGTTTCGCTCAGGAAGTAGGTTGCGACCTTTGCAAAGTATTCCCGGGTGATGTTTACGGAACAAACTTCGTGAAAGGTTTAATGGCTCCGATGCCATGGTCTAAGTTAATGGTGACAGGTGGGGTAGAACCTACAAAAGAAAACCTGACAGCATGGATTAAGGCTGGTGTATTCTGTGTAGGCATGGGGTCTAAATTGTTCCCGAAAGATAAAGTGGCAGCAGAAGACTGGGCTTATGTAACAGCTAAATGCGAAGAAGCTCTCGGCTATATTGCTGAAGCTCGTAAATAAGATTAGAGAGCGAAAGCTGTCTATAATAAAAAAGAGGCTGGTGAGACAGCCTCTTCAAAATATGCCTCAAAGGGTTAGTTAGTTTAGTTAGTAATGAGGCATATTTTCATTTTGTTTAAAGGTGTTTAAAGGGGATAGGCCATCGGAATGAGTGATTCATTTCGGTGGCTTGTTTTTTGTTACTTTTCATTAAGAATGATGAGGCAATCGCATTTTGATGACACGCCCGACAATAAGAGCTATAATATAGAATACGGCAAAACCGATAATAGAAAAAACGAATGGCTTTTGTTCATTGAAGGTACGTCGTGGAGGAATGACAGTGTAAGTTTCTGACGTAACCTGATTGGTTGGCTGTGTGGCAGGAGAGACCTTTAGTGTTGTTCCTGTTGTTTCCATTTGACAGCTATCTGTTGCAGATATTGTATCCTCTGTTATTTCTGTAAACATATCTTTT
>ENA-UEQP01002432-UEQP01002432.1-human-gut-metagenome-genome-assembly--contig:-NODE-2432-length-14089-cov-5.957180_pt1 | contig 14089 bp, 10 predicted proteins | sample MGYA00242951_ERZ507951 | MGnify/ENA primary metagenome ERZ507951 (study PRJEB26167, sample SAMN06115539) | human gut metagenome | host: Homo sapiens | place: China:Shanxi | collected 2015-11-18...
ACCATCGCAAATAAGAAGAAGTAAGAAAGGAGAACAGCAATGGCACAGGCAAAGAAAGTCATCCGCCGTCGGCGGGAGAAGAAGAACATTGAGCGTGGCCAGGTCCATATCCGTTCTTCTTTCAACAACACCATGGTAACCGTTACCGATACCCAGGGCAATGCTATTTCCTGGGCTTCCTCCGGCGGACTGGGTTTCCGCGGCAGCAAGAAGTCCACTCCCTTCGCGGCTCAGACCGCAGCCGAGACGGCTGCCCGCGCCGCTATGGAGCATGGCCTGAAGACCGTTGAGGTCTTCGTCAAGGGTCCCGGCCAGGGCCGTGAAGCCGCTATCCGCGCGCTGCAGGCCGTGGGTCTGGAAGTGACCATGATCAAGGACGTCACCCCCATCCCCCACAATGGCTGCCGTCCCCCGAAGCGCCGCCGCGTGTAATCGAAAGAGGAGGTAACAAGCAATATGGCAAAGAATATGCAGCCCATCGCCAAGCGCTGCAAGGCTCTGGGCATCTCTCCTGCTGAGATGGGTTACGCTAAGAAGACCACCAATCGTAATCCCGGCGGCCAGATGCGTAAGAAGAAGAGCGAATACGGCCTCCAGCTGGCTGAGAAGCAGAAGGTCAAGTTCATCTACGGTGTTCTGGAAAAGCAGTTCCACGCTTACTATGAGAGCGCTGCTGCCGCTTCCGGTAAGACCGGCGATAACCTGCTGATCCTGGTTGAGCGCCGTCTGGACAACGTTGTGTATCGTATGGGTCTCGCCGCTACCCGCCGTCAGGCCCGTCAGCTGGTGAGCCACGCCCACTTCACCGTCAACGGCAAGAAGGTCAACATTCCTTCCTACCTGGTGAAGGCTGGCGATGTCATCGAAGTGGCCGAGAGCAGCCGTTCTTCCGAGCTGTTCAAGCGCCTCACTGGTGAGAATGCCCCCATGACCCTGCTGCCTGCCTGGCTGGAGCGCACCAAGGGCACTCTCCAGGGTACGGTTGCTCACCTTCCCACCCGCGAGGAGATCGATACTCCCGTGGAAGAGCACCTCATCGTCGAGTTGTACTCCAAGTAATTGGGAGGATACCCTCGAAGAATGGTACGAACTGCAAGCGGCACGCGGCTTGACCGCGTGACCGCAATGACAAGATGAAGGAGGGTAACCGCATGATCGAAATTGAGAAGCCCCAGATCGAGTGCATCGAGACCCCGGCTGACATCACTTATGGCAAGTACGTGGTAGAGCCTCTGGAGCGCGGCTATGGCACCACCCTCGGCAACGCCCTGCGCCGCATTCTGCTTTCCTCTCTGCCCGGCACTGCGCCGACGACCATCAAGATCGACGGTGTGCAGCACGAGTTTTCCACCATCCCCGGCGTCAAGGAGGATGTGACGGAGATCGTTCTGAACATCAAGAGCTTGCTGACCAAGCTCCATGGTGATTCCGGCAAGACCGTCTATATCGAGGCGGTGGGTCCCTGCACAGTTACCGCCGGCGACATTAAGGCCGACGGTGAGGTGGAGATCCTGAATCCGGATCTGCACATTGCGACGCTGGACAGCGGTGCCACGCTGAACATGGAGATCACCCTCTCCCATGGTCGGGGCTATGTGCCCGCCGACCGGAATAAGCCCACGCAAAACGTCATCGGCACCATTGCCGTGGATTCCATCTATACCCCTGTCAAGAAGGTCAACTACACTGTGGAGCCCACCCGTGTGGGTACCTCCAGCGACTTCGACAAGCTGACGCTGGAAGTCTGGACCGACGGGACCATTTCTGCCCGGGACGCTGTTTCTCTGGGCGCCAAGATCCTGTGCGACCACTTCACTCTGTTCACCGACCTCTCCGAAAGCGTTGGCAGCAAGCCTACGGTGGTGGAGAAGGCGGAGGCCCAGCGTGACAAGGTACTGGAAATGACCATCGAGGAGCTGGACCTCTCTGTCCGCAGCTTTAACTGCCTCAAGCGCGCCAACATCAACACCGTCGAGGACTTGATCTCCAAGACCGAGGACGAGATGATGAAGGTCCGCAATCTGGGCCGCAAGTCCCTGGAAGAGGTCATCAACAAGCTGGCGATGATGGGCCTGCACCTGGCTGACGAGGAAAACAACTAAATTTTCCGCCGGGAACACCCCGGCGCACCAAAATCCTTACAAGGAGGAGAACCGAAATGCCCGGAACTCGGAAACTTGGCAAGACCAGCGACCAGCGCATGGCTATGCTGCGTCAGCAGGTCACTGATTTCCTGGATAACGGCAAGATGGAGACCACCATCACCCGTGCCAAGGAAATCAAGCCCATGGCTGAAAAGATGATCACCCTGGGTAAGAAGGCCGACCTGGCCGCTTACCGTCAGGCGATGTCTTTCATCACCCGCGAAGATGTCTGCAAGAAGATCTTCAAGGAGATCGCTCCCAAGTATGCGGAGCGCAACGGCGGCTATACCCGCATCATCCGCACCGGCATCCGCCGCGGCGATGCTGCTGAGACCGCTATCATCGAGCTCGTCTGATTCAGACCCGCTCACGGCGTAAGCACTGATAAAAGCCCCATTGTCATGGAACTCGAGACCATGACAATGGGGCTTTTTATGGGTTAATTAAATAGCTGTAACGCCATTTTATGTAGAACAAGCCCCCGGAAAAGCTTTCGGGGGCTTGTTCAGAAAAAAGAAGAAAAAGAAGAAAAAAGAGAAAAGCAAAAATAAGAACTGGACTTACCGCACGCCAAAGAGGAGATCTCCGTAGGTGGGGAAGGGCCAATATTTGTCGGCAGTGATGGACTCTGCCTCGTCGCAGACCACTCGCAGCTCTGCCATTTTTTGCAGGACCACATCCCGGATCACATAGGCTGCGTCCGTTACATCGGGGATTGCTTTCAACCGGATCAGGGTGGTATCCAGAGAGGAAGCGGCGTCACTGATCTCATCCGCCAGCTTGGAGAGTTTGGAGATCTGGTCCTTTTCGTATTTACAGGCCAGCCCGGGAACCGCCGCGGTTTTGGCGGCCACGGTGCCGGACAGATCGCCCAGATAGGCCTCAACAGCAGGCAGAATTTCCTTTCGGACCATATCTACCATGGTAAGCCCCTCGATATTGACGGTCTTGCAGTAGTTTTCCAGACAGATCTCATACCGGGAACGGATCTCCGCTTCGGAAAAGATCTTCAGAGATGTGAGCATTTCCACGTTTTTCTTTTCCAGCACGGTGGCCAGAGCATCCGGTGTGGTGCGGAGATTCAGCAGTCCCCGTTTTTCTGTGGCCTCCTTGATCCAGGCGTCATCATAGCCGTTGCCGTTGAAAATGATCCGCTTGTGGGCCTTGATGGTCTCCTTGATCAGGTCATGGAGCGCGGACTCAAAATCAGACACACCCTCCAGCCGGTCGGCAAACTCCTTCAGCGTTTCCGCCATTGCTGCGTTGAGCATGATGTTGGCACAGGCGATAGAATCAGAAGAGCCAACCATACGGAACTCGAATTTGTTGCCAGTGAAGGCAAAGGGGGAGGTCCGGTTGCGGTCTGTGGTGTCCCGGGTGAATTTAGGCAGCACATGAACGCCCAGCTTCAAAACGGTTTTCTCGGTGCCGCTGTAAGGGGTGTCCGTCTCAATGGCATCCAGAACAGCGGTAAGCTCGTCGCCCAAAAAGATAGAGATTACAGCAGGAGGTGCTTCGTTGGCGCCCAGACGGTGATCGTTGCCGGCAGTGGCCACAGACAGCCGCAACAGGTCCTGATAATTGTCCACGGCCTGAACGGCGGCGCACAGGAACAGCAGGAACTGGGCATTTTCGTAGGGCGTCTCACCGGGTTTGAACAGATTCACGCCGGTGTCCGTAGCCAGAGACCAGTTGTTGTGCTTGCCGCTGCCGTTGACGCCAGCAAAGGGCTTTTCCGCCAGCAGGCACACCAGACCGTGACGGGAGGCAACCTTCTGCATGATCTCCATGGTCAACTGGTTGTGATCCGTGGCGATGTTTGCCACGGAGAAAATGGGAGCCAGCTCGTGCTGAGAGGGCGCTACCTCATTGTGCTCCGTTTTGGCCAGAATACCCAGCTTCCACAGCTCCGTGTTCAGATCCTCCATGTAGGCTTCTACCCGGGGCTTGATAGCACCGAAATAGTGGTCATCCAGCTCCTGTCCCTTGGGAGGCTTGGCGCCGAATAAGGTCCGGCCGCAGAAGACCAGATCCTTCCGCTTTTCGTACATGGCCTTGTCGATCAGAAAATACTCCTGCTCAGGGCCTACGCAGGGATGGACGCACTTGACGTCCTCATTGCCGAAGAGCTTCAGGACCCGAAGGGCCTGCTTGTTCAGCGCCTGCATGGATCGCAGCAGCGGCGTTTTCTTATCCAGAGCTTCCCCGCTGTAAGAGCAGAAAGCTGTGGGGATACACAGGGTATGGCCTTTGATGAAAGCATAGGAGGTGGGGTCCCAGGCGGTATAACCACGGGCCTCAAAGGTGGCCCGCAGACCGCCGGAGGGGAAGGAGGAGGCATCCGGCTCTCCTCGGATCAGCTCCTTGCCGGAAAATTCCATGATGACGCCGCCGTCGGGAGACGGAGCAATGAAGCTGTCATGCTTTTCCGCGGTGACGCCGGTCAGGGGCTGAAACCAGTGGGTAAAATGGGTGGCGCCGTGTTCCACAGCCCAGTCCCGCATGGCGGTAGCTACCGCGTCTGCCACATGGGTGTCCAGAGAAGCACCCTCATCAATGGTCCTCTTCAGAGAAGCATAAACATCGGAGGGCAGCTTGGCCCGCATGACCCGGTCATCAAATACCAGACTGCCGAAATAGTCAGAAACTGTACGCATGTGTAAACTCCTTTCCCTCATGAAAAAGGGGGCACCGATCCCCCGGAATCACATTCCGGGACACCGTTGCCCCTCCGCATAACAATCAAAAATAGCGTCTTGAAGATTACTCTCCAAGACGCCATTGCCTTTGATGTTGGGGATTATACACGATAAGATTTTGCTTGTCAAGATGTTTCCTACAAAAAAACGGAGGAATTTACGGGAAATTTGCCGAAGCCTCTTGACATCCCGGAAATACCTGTTAAGATAGAAATACAATTTCAAAGTCCCTTATCAAGAGTGGCGGAGGGAGCGGCCCGATGAAGCCACGGCAACCTGTTTTCACAAGGTGCCAATTCCGACGGAAACGACAGATGAGGAGCGGAAAACGATCTTTTCACGCGCTTCCATGTCGGAAGCGCGCGTTTTTTGTCATCCGGCGAGGGACAGCAAAGGAGAAAGAACATGGCAAGAACCTACTTATTTACCTCTGAATCCGTGACTGAGGGCCACCCCGACAAGATCTGCGACCAGATCTCTGACGCGGTGCTGGACGCCATTCTGGCCAAGGACCCCAACGGACGCGTGGCCTGCGAGACCACCGCTTCCACCGGCCTGGTACACATCATGGGCGAGATCACCACCAGCTGCTACGTGGATATTCCCAAGATCGCCCGGGAAGTTATCCGGGATATCGGTTATGACCGCGCCAAGTACGGCTTTGACTGCGATACCTGCGGCATTATTTCCAACATCGACGAGCAGTCCAGCGATATCGCTCTGGGCGTGGACAAGTCTCTGGAGGCCAAGGAATCCGGCGAGGCCGAGCTGGATAACGGCGCCGGCGACCAGGGCATGATGTTCGGCTACGCCTGCGACGAGACCCCGGAGCTGATGCCCCTGCCTATTTCTTTGTCTCATAAAATGGCCCGGAAGCTCACCGAGGTCCGCAAGACCGGACTTGTGAACTATCTGCGGCCTGACGGCAAGACTCAGGTCACTGTGGAGTATAACGGCGAGAAGCCCATCCGTGTGGATACCGTGGTGCTCTCCACCCAGCACAGCCCCGAGGTGACGCTGGAGCAGATCCGCAAGGATATGATCGATATGGTCATCAAGCCCACTATTCCCGCAGAACTGCTGGACGAGAATACGAAGATCTATGTGAACCCCACCGGCCGGTTCGTCATCGGCGGCCCTCAGGGTGACAGCGGCCTCACCGGTCGGAAGATCATCGTGGATACCTATGGCGGCAGCGCCCCTCACGGCGGCGGCTGCTTCTCCGGCAAGGACCCCACCAAGGTGGACCGCTCCGCTGCTTACGCCGCCCGCTGGGTGGCCAAGAACATCGTGGCGGCAGGACTGGCCCGGAAGTGCCAGGTGCAGCTGGCCTACGCCATCGGCGTGGCCCAGCCCGTCAGCGTGCTGGTGGATACCTTCGGTACCGGTACGGTGGGGGATGAGAAGCTGGAAGAGGCTGTGAAGAAGGTCTTTGACCTGCGGCCCACCGCCATCATCCGGGATCTGGACCTGAGAAAGCCCATCTATCGCCAGCTGGCGGCCTACGGCCACATGGGCCGCGAGGATCTGGGCGTATCCTGGGAAAAGACCGACCGGGTGGACGCCCTGAAGGCTGCCCTTCAGTAACGGAATCAACTGTCAGATAGAACCCACCCCGGAGTACACAGTACTCCGGGGTGGGTTTGAGTTTACCGATAAAGCAGTAGATTTTCCGTAGCGGTAAGGAAGGGTGTGCGCGGGAAACCCAAGAAGGGTGTCCTGCGCAATTGAGATCCTAAGTTTTCAGAAATTCTATAAAGTTCTGAAAACTTGTTCAGCGGGGAGAAAAAGTTTTTTTCGATACGCTGAACCCACCCCGGAGTACACAGTACTCCGGGGTGGGTTTTTTCAAATCTTTTCCAGCATGGACCGGACGGCGTCCAGATCCGCGGAAGTGAGGCCGTAAAGCGCGGCTATCGCCCGGTCAAGCTGCTGCCGGACGGCGTCCTGACAGCGAGGGTCTGAGGCTCGGTGGCCCTCCTCGCAGAGAGCGGCGATGGACAGATGACGGCTGTCCGCGGGGTCAAAGGCCGGAATATGCAGCTTGTCCAGCACATGAGCGGAAATACTGGTGGGGTTCATGTAGCAGGTGACGCAGCAGCGCACCGGAGCGGAGCTGAGAATCCCGCAGAGATAATAGGCCTCCTCCCGGCAGTCAGTGCCCACATAGACCACCTTTTCGTTGGGCAGGGGCAGCGTTTCTCCCAGATAGGGGTCCTGCATCGGTGCGATGACCGCCGTGATGAAGGAGCGGGCGATGTAGCGCCACGCTACCTTGTAGCGGGAAAACGTATAGGGCCCCACCCGCAGCAGCGCGTAGAAGTAACGCTCTTGGATGGCCCGTTCCCACCCGGCGAAGCCTTTCCGGGTTTCCAGAAGATCCCGGAACCGGGTCAGGTAGGCGTAGGTCAGCGGCAGATCCTGCCGCAAATCCGCTTCCGCAAGAGGATAGATTTTGGTTTCAGCCGTGTGGGGGCACAGCAGCCAAGCACGGCTGCGGACGCTCCACTGGGAGAGGTCGCTGCCCTGAATGAGGGGATAGACGCAGGTTGGCTCCAGCTCCGCCGTAACGGCGGGGGCCTTGCGGTGGGCCTTTTCCGCCAGATTGGTGACTCGCAGGGCATTGCCTGTCCGTTCCAGAATCTGGAACCGATAGACGGCGTTGGCCCCGCCGGTGAATACGCCGGTCCGGGCCTGATAGGGATTGCTGCCTAAAAGAGCGTCCAGTACTGGAGCAAGTCCATTGGGAGCGCTGACCCACACGGAGCCGGGATCATCCCGGTGGGCGGGAGCGGCGGTCATGTCCTCCATCCGTACAAAGGGAAGAACGGAGGCAATCGTCGCGTCCGGTGACCGGACCGCCCGCCGGAAGCCGGGTTTTGCCTGCCAGTGCCGGTAGGGGACAGGGAAAACGTGGCGGGCGTCCCGCTGGATGAGTACCAGCGCAACAGGGGTGCAGATCCCGTCAAAGGGTCGGATACGGCCAAGGTTCTCCACCTCAAGCACCCGGAAATCCAGACCGGGGCCGTCCAGATGGAACCGCCGGAACCCGGCACCGTTCTGCGCGGAGCGGAAAGTAGCCTGCCGCAAGATAAAACTGAGGTGTCCGCCGGGGACGAGAAAGCGGTCCAACGCGGCGCAGGTGAACAGGGTAGACACATCCTCCTTGGAAAAACCGAGCCGGGGGCCTTTTACCTGCAACAGGCCGTATTCCCCCCACAAATGCTGGGACCCGGCCCGATACCGGGGGGACAGGTACTCCCAGTTCACCCATGGGGGATTTCCCATGACTATATCTGCCTTTTGATGGAAGAACGCCCAGATACGGTTCAGTAAAATACCGGCCAAAAGACGCCGCCCATTCGGGGGCAGAGAGGTGAGCAGACCGCGTGCTTCCGGCATGGAAAGAAATTCCTCCGGATCGGGGTGCATTTCCACTGCCTGACGGCAGAGGGACAGGGGAACATCACATACCAGACCACAGCCGGTGTCGATCACCAGTGTATCCCCCCGGAGGATGGGAATATTCAGAGCATCATAGCGGTAAATGGGAAGAAACAGACCCGCTTCCGGCAGTGGCTGGCGGGCCATGACGGCCAGATAATTGACCTTCGCCGTCAGGACTGCCAATGGGTGGAGGTCGAAGCCTGCCACCTGATCGGATAAGGGAGGACCTTGGGGCGTATCCGCCCGGATCATGCAGAGAGCCTGGATCAAAAAAACACCGGAGCCGCAGGCGGGGTCCAGAAAGCGCAAATCTCCGGCCTGCCGTCCGCTGGCGCTGACGGCATTTTGCAGGGTCCGTTCCGCCAGCCAGCCGGGGGTGTAGTATTCCCCAAGGGCATGGCGGAGGGCCGGGGGGACCACGGTTTCGTAGATGCGGCTGAGACTGTCCGGGGAAAGGGTGCTGCCTTCCGGACAGGTGTCAAAGGACTCCAGACAGGCCCGCAATTCCTCACACTGGGTTTCCAGCGCCGGGTCCCAGATGTCCAGCGGCCAGATATACCAGTCATCCCCACAGAAATTGCGGATACCCCGGTTAACAAAGGCCCTGCCGGAGAGAAGCTCCGTCAGAGGCGGTTCGGGGGTCGCACCCCGGAGGGTGTTCCAGGCGATGAGCTTGATGAGCACACTGTAAAAGGTCTGGATGCTTTGCAGGAGCCGGGGCAATTCCGGCGGTGTGTCAAAACCAAACCGATCACCCAAGGACCCGGCGTCGGTTTTTGCATTGGGAGAGAGCCGCTGGCGCAGATCACCGTAGATCAGCTCCAATTCCTGCGCCCACAGCTCAAACAGCGCTGAACCTTCCCACAGGGTGGGGTCCAGCCACTGATAAAAACAACGGACACACCGCACCATGACACCATGGAGCGGTGTGTCCTCTTTTTTCAGTTGGATCAAGATGGAATGCAGATCGTACATGGTCCCTCCGGCGGGCTGACTGCCGCCTGACAGTTTATTTGGTTTCCACAGCGGCCCGGACGGGCAGTTCGCTGATAAGGGTGGAGCCCAGCACCAGAACGGCGCCAAGGATGCCGCTCCAACCCAGAGGCTCCTTCAGCAGCAGAGCGGAGAGGAAGATGGCTACGATGGGGTCGATGTAGCTGAACAGCACCACCGTCTGGGCGGGGAGATAGGTCATGGAGCCGAAGAACAGGGAATAGCACCAGCCGGTGTGGAAAACACCTACGATCAGCAGCAGTACGGCGCCCAGAGGTGTCAGAGTCATAGCGGCTACATCCTCCGTCAGCAGGATATAGGGGATCATCACCAGTGCTGCCACCGCCAGCTGTACCAGAGTCCGCTCACAGGCGGGGACCTGATCCAGAAACTTGTTGATGGACACATCGCTGGCATAAAGCACGGCGGAAAGAAGGGCCAGCAGGATACCGGTGGCCTCTCCGGCCTCCGGCAGACCGGACTGGGGGACCCCGGAGACAAACACCATGCCGCACAGGGCGGTCAGCACGCAGAGGAGCTTTCTGGTGGTCAGCTTTTCGTGGAACAGAAAGGGGGAGGTCAGCGTCACGAACACCGGCGCCATGTAGTAGCACAGGTTAGCAGTGGCCACGGTGGTGTAACGGTAGGCTTCAAACAGCGTGATCCAGTTGAAGCTGATGATCGCGCCGGAAAGGGCCAGCAGCTTCCAGTGCGGCTGGACGCTTGCCCACCGAAAGGGTGTCCGGCGGAAATACAGCAGAAGCAGCAGGAACACTGCGCCCACCGCGCCGCGGACAAAGGCGATGACGGAGGAGGGCAGGCTGATATAACGGACAAAAATGCCGATGGTGCCGAAGGCGGTAACGGCGATGATGAGATCCAGCTTGGCACGGTTGACGGACTTCATAGGAACGAACCTCTCTTGGACGAAAATAAGAAAATTCTGGTGACAGACTTACGCCAGCAGCGGCAGCAGAACATCTGTCAGCAGTCGGAGAGCCTCCGCCAGATCGGACTGGGACAGACCGGCGTAGTTGACCACCAGCGTGTGGGCGAAGCGGGGGTCCGGTACGGCGGCATACTCTGAGAGAAAGCTCAGCCGGATGCCGGCCTCCGCCGTCAGGCGGCGCAATTCTTCATCGGAGCGGTTGGTATCCAGCCGCAGCAGAAAGTGCAGACCGGCCCCCTCCTCGGAAAAGGTGACATGGCTGGCCAGCGGCGAGGCCCGGAAGGCGCTGATGGTGGCGGAGCGGCGGTCCCGGTATTCCTTCCGCATCCGGGAGAGGTGACGCTCGTAGTGGCCCCCGGCGATGAAACGGGTCAGAACGTGCTGCTCCAGCGCAGGGACCGTACAGGCATAGAAGCCCAGCTCCTGTCGGTAGCGTTCCAGCAGCCGGGGCGGCAGCACCAGAAAGCCGAGGCGCATAGAGGGGGAAATAGTCTGGGAAAAGGTGTTCAGATAAATGACCCGGCCCCGGTCATCGATGCTTTGCAGGGTGGGGATGGGACGGCCGGTGTAGCGGAACTCGCTGTCATAGTCATCCTCGATGATGGTGGAACCGGTATCCTCCGCCCAGCGCAGAAGTGCCTGCCGTCGGGCGATGGGGGTCACCAGTCCGGTGGGGTACTGATGGTTGGGAGAGATGTGCAGCGCCCGCGCATTGGATCTCATCAGCGCCGCCAGTTCTACGCCCTGATTATCCAGCGGAATGGGGGCGCAGACGGCCCCGCAGGCGTCATAGACCTGACGGATCTTGGGATAGCCGGGGTCCTCCACGGCGAACACCGTGTCCCGGCCCAGCAGTTGGGCCAGCAATAAGTAAAGGTATTCCGCACCGGCGCCGATGACGATCTGTTCCGGGGAGACTGCCATACCTTTGAAGTCCCGGAGATCGTCGGCAATGGCCTGCCGCAGGGCAGCCAAGCCCTGATGGGGGACCGGGGACAACAGAGCTTCCGGTGCTTCCGAGAGGACCTGCCGGGTGAGACGGGCCCAGGTGGAAACAGGGAACCGGGCGGTGTCCACCTGATTGCGGGCCAGATCCAGCCGCCAGGAAACAGTGGTGGTCTCCGGCATCAAAACCGAGCGGACAGCAGGCGGTGGGGCCTGCTCCACGGCGGAGACAAAAAAGCCCCGCTTAGGTTGAGCCTGTAAATAGCCCTCCGCTTCCAACTGGCTGTACGCGCCCTCCACGGTAACAACGGAGACCCGCAGATGCTCCGCCAGCGCCCGCTTGGAGGGAAGCCGCGTCCCGGCGGGCAGAGCACCGCTGAGAATGTCCGCCCGGATGCGGCGGCACAGGTATTCATAGAGGGGGAGCGTGCCCCGCTCCTCCATGGGGTAAGTCAGCATAGCGGCACCTCCGGAATGGGATGGGAAAAACGCCCCGGCAAGGGTGACCCAGCCGGGGCGGAATGATTAGAAAGAAAACTCAGAAACTGCCCGGGCCGTCGGAGAAATCTGACTGCCGGGAGCGGAACTCCGGCATATCTTCCTTGGCGGCATCGAAATAGGCAAGCTGGACGCACTGGTAGTTGGGCAGGTAGAAGATGGACAGCGCATAAACGAAGGCGGAGGCTGTCAGGATCTGCCACAGAGGCATGGGAGCGGCGAGGGCCGCATAGGGGTCCATACCGCTGAACCCAAGGGTCAAGATCGCCTGACTCGTAAAAAAGAGACTGGGAAGTATACTCAGCAGGATCCATCCCATATAGCTGAGATCCAGCTTGAACAACTCCATTTTATATCCCTGCGTCTGCCGCTTGCTTAAATTCAGTGCCTCCATAATATCCATATCCGGATTTTCATAGAGATTATAGAGGGCGAAGCGGTAGCGGTAGTAGGCAATGATGCCGGGAACCACAAACAGCATGGACCACAGGAACACAAACAGGTTGATCACGATGTTCAGAGCGATGATCTTGCCGGTGAAAGAGAACCCGTCGAACAGCACAGCGTATTCCGAGCGCTCCCGGCGGCGGATGTCCATGCAGTAGAGGGCAAAGCCGGCAGCTAAGATCCATCCGGCCAGCGTTGTGAGGATGGAGAGGAAGGTGGACACCAGCTCCGGCCCAGGAATCAGGGCCTCCAGCAGGCTGAGCAGAAACAGACAGGCGCAGTACAGGGCCGTCATACCCTTGGGGGATACCTGCGCCGTCTGCAAAAGTTCTCGGGCCTGAGCCTTCAGTGCGGCGCGGTCAATGGGTTTCGTCATAAAAAGGGACCTCCATTCGCCGCTCCGGCAGACAGGCCGGGCTGCGGCGATACTTTCTGAAAGATATGCTTCATCATAGCATACCTCCGAAAAAAAGACAAGAGAGGCAGAGGAGGTACAGCGACTGCGGGAGTTGTCGGCAGGAAAATATGCAGGTTGACCAAAAAGAGAGGGTGGGCTTGTGCAAAAACAGGGAAAAAGTGGAGGAATACAAAGAAATTGATAAATTTTATACAAAAAAACGAATTCATAGTCTGGACATTTTTCGATGGGTGGTGTAGAATAAAGCGCAGTATGTGATAGTGTGCCGAAGCATGGCCTGCCATGCCATTGCCCGATGGCGGGGCGGGGTATGCTTTGACACCTATCAATGGAGTAAGAATGAGGTGAAGACAATGGCACAAGCTTTCTTTGGCGGCGTTCATCCCCATGATATGAAGGCCGCAACCAATGAAAAGGCCATCGAGCAGCTGGCACCCCCGGCTACCGTGGTCATCCCCATGTCGATGCACTTTGGCGCACCCTGCACCCCGATCGTAAAAGTAGGCGACCAGGTAAAGGTGGGTCAGAAAATCGGCGAATTCAAGGGGCTGGGCGCCCCGATCCATGCCAGCGTTTCCGGTACGGTGAAGGCCATCGAGCCCCGGCCCTTCTCTATGGGCGGCGACATGGTGTCCGTTGTGATCGAAAACGATTTCCAGAACACGGTCAGCGAAGAGGTGAAGGCTCCTGCCGATCCCGACGCTCTGACGGTGGAGGAAATGGTCGAGATCGTGAAGAATGCCGGTATCGTGGGTATGGGCGGCGCGACCTTCCCCACGCATGTTAAGATCTCCGGCGGCATCGGCAAGGTGAAGGACGTGCTCATCAACGGCGCTGAGTGCGAGCCTTACATCACCGGCGACCATCGGGCCATGCTGGAGCGTCCCGAGGAGATCATCGGCGGCGCTACCTATCTGGCCAAGATGTTCGGCGTGGACAAGGTCATCATCGGCGTTGAGGACAACAAGCAGAACGGCATCGACGCCATGAACAAGGTCATCGCTGAGAAGAAGGCCCCCGTTGTGGTGGAGCCTCTGCGCTGCCGTTACCCCCAGGGCGGTGAGAAGCAGCTGATCCAGGCCATCACCGGCCGTCAGGTGCCTCCCGGCGGCCTGCCCGCTGATGTGGGCTGCGCGGTGTTCAACATCAACACCACCATCTGCATCTTCAAGGCCATCACCACCGGTATGCCCGTGGTGAACAAGGTGGTCACCGTGTCCGGCTCCGGCATCGTGGACCCCAAGAACATCGAGTGCCCCATCGGTACCCCCGTGTCTCTGCTGCTGGACGCTTGCGGCGGCGTGAAGGACGGTACTTACAAGCTCATCGCCGGCGGCCCCATGATGGGCATGGCCCAGTACACTGCGGATATTCCCGTGGCCAAGGGCACCGGCGCTATCCTCGCTTTCTGCGAGAAAGAGGAGCAGACCGTTGAGCATCCCCAGTGCATCCGCTGCGGCAAGTGCGTTGCTGCCTGCCCGGTGCACCTGGAGCCTCTCTTTATGTATCAGTATGCCGAGAAGGGCATGGTGGATGAGCTGAACGAGGC
>ENA-UEQP01002438-UEQP01002438.1-human-gut-metagenome-genome-assembly--contig:-NODE-2438-length-14050-cov-6.414299_pt1 | contig 14050 bp, 20 predicted proteins | sample MGYA00242951_ERZ507951 | MGnify/ENA primary metagenome ERZ507951 (study PRJEB26167, sample SAMN06115539) | human gut metagenome | host: Homo sapiens | place: China:Shanxi | collected 2015-11-18...
TAGCTTTTCTGGGCTTCATTGATTATGGTTTGTGGCTCCTGCCATATGTATTGATTATGGATTATTATAACAACAAAAAATTCAAAAAAATATATATGCAGCAGAATTTTGAACAACGCATCAGTGATGAATCAAAAGAATTACGTATCAGTATTTCTGAAAGGAATGAAGAATGGGTACAGCCATACATTACGAATTTAGTTTATGTACTCAAAGTGCCTAAGCTGTTATATGCTGTTTGTACAGATCAAAATGGAAAGAAATTTTTACTTATTGATAAATGCAAAAGAAAAGGCAACATTGAAATAGTTCCTTTTGATAATAATACTATTCTGCTTACAGACCTCAACTCAAAAGATGTTGATTATTCAGTAGAAATTGAAATCAAAGACAATCCATAAATAGTTTACCATTTATCGAACAGCTCCCTCATCACAGCACTTTAACTGGTGCTGTGATTTTTTTCTACTTAAAGATTTTGTGCAACAAAAAAGGACTTCCGTACACCCACATTAGTGTAAGCATACGGAAGCCCTACTTCCATACATTACATTTACAAACTGCAATACTAAATCATATATACAAAAAAAGAGCCGTAGCAAAAGCTACAGCTCTCTGGCTCCCCCTGTTGGACTCGAACCAACGACCCTTCGGTTAACAGCCGAATGCTCTAGCTTTATGTATTATTCATAACGCAAATTCATAATTTTTAAATAGACCCGCTGTTTTAGCTAAGTCTATGCGTTCAAATGAAAATATTAAACTAAGCATTGATCGTGCTTTTCTTATTCAGCACATCCCAGTTATCACAGAATTCCTGATAGTCCATATTAAGCTGCACATTCAGTTTGTAGCCTTTATAGACCTCTATCCTGCTTATCAACTGAGATATTATCATTTTCTTCTTTTCAATGGAACTCTCGTCAAACTCTTTCGCCCAGCCTACGAACATCTCATACATAGGCTTCAGACTTTCCATTGATTTTCTTTTGCCAGCCATTTCTGACTGTAGAGTATCAATATCTGCTTTAACCACCGCTATCTTTTCTTCGGTGCTTTTTATCACCTTGCTAAGAACGTCCGGCGAAAACTGGCTGTTTCCCATAAGGCTGTCAGCCACCTCGGCTTCAAGTTTTTCAAGCTGCTGCTCATGCTTTTCAAGCTCATGATTCAGCTTTTTGATCTTTGCTCTGTAGCTTGCCATCTCCTTATCGAAGTTCTTTTTCAGTACGGCTTCGTCAGGAGATTCTTTTATGCCTGCAAACATTTCATGTAACAGTTCACAGACTGCATCATCTATCCTGCTCACAAGATAGGTAGTCGAGCCGCTGCACTGGCAAAGTCCTCTGCTCTTGTGATAGCAAATGTATTTCGGCTGTATCTTAACATACTCGGTGCCGTCCTTGCGGGTGTGCCTGTCCGTATGCTTGATTGTACTGAGATGTCCTCCGCAGTGACCGCATACCATAAGTCCCGATAGGAGCTGCTTTGTCTTGGTCTTTCGTGCGATCTCACGAGTTTCCTCATTCTTGACCATACGCTGTTCGAGAATGACTTGCGCTCTTTCAAAGGTAAGCTCGTCAATGATCTGCAAGTCCTTCATCTTAGGTGATACCGTTTCTCCCGAAACTACATATCCGCACAGCAATTTGTTTCTTAATATACGATTAATATTATTGCTTGTGAACCTTGAACCGTTATGTGTCCTCACTCCGTTGTTATTCAGCAGTTCCGCACATCTGTATGTGCCGTAGCCTTCATTGACTGTCTTTGAGAATATCTCTCTTACCCACTCTGATTCAACAGGCTCTATCGCAAGGTCATGCACTTCCCTGCCCTTTTTGTTGAGCCTTCCGGTATTCACAAGAGTATATCCAAACGGTACCGGACCACCTGTGTAGCTGCCCTCTGCTTTAAGCTGCTGCATACGGGTCTTGATTCGCATTGAGGTCTTTTCACTCTCGCCGGAAGCCTGCCAAAATCTTATGTAGTTCATCAGCTTATCAACGTGGCTCTCAAACCTCTGCTCGCCCTCCTGAACGCTCCATACTCTTATTCCCTGCTTGACGAACCATTCCACAATGAAAGGTGTTTCATCATCAATTCTTCCTATACGGTCGAACATGAACACAAGGAGAATATCGAACTCTTTGTTAAGAGCCGCAGCTTTCAGATCCTGTATAGCATCTCTGTCATTTGCAGAAACCTTGAAGCCTGATACACCCTTTTCAAGAAACTCCTTGCCTATCTTCCACCCCATGCGGTCAGCGAACTCGTGGCAGGCTTCTCTTTGCATGGGAATATCGTCCTTCGTTTTATCTACCTGCTGTTTGGTTGACACTCTATATAATGTATAAACCATTTCCATTTACGATTACCTCCGATTTCAGATTTTGTTGTTCTAAATATCGGCAGATAAATCGTTGTGCTTGTCCAATTTAGGGGTTATTCAGTTGTCAAGATGCTCTATGATATAGTATAGCACATCTTGAACGATTTGTCAACGATTTAAAGCGCAAAACCGATATTTTTTCTGCTCTACCTTATTTCTACTTTTGAGGGAATATTTTTGATATATTTTTAATTGTAGGTCAAGTCTTGATTCACAGTGTAGGTCAAGTCTTGATTCACAGTTTATTGACTTAATGCCTGCGGTATGGTATAATTGACATATATCTATTTTGAGGTGTCCCATGATATACATAATCCGCCACGGAAAAACCGAGCTTAACAAAGCAAACGTCCTGCAGGGGCGCAGCAACTATCCGCTTAATGATGAGGGTATAAAACAAGCGCAAAACGCCGCCGATATGCTCAAAGATATTCAATTTGACTATGTATTTTCAAGCCCGCTTATCCGTGCGGTGCAGACGGCGGAGATAGTTGTCCCCAATAAAAGGATAACTCTTTATGACCGCCTTATTGAAATGGATTACGGGCGTCACGAGGGTACTGACCTTAAAAATATGCCGGAGGAAATCCGTGTGTTTTTCAGCGATTTCGTACATAATCCTGCGCCTGAGAGTATGGAGCAGCTTTCGGAGGTGCTGAAAAGAACAGGAGAATTTCTTGATGATATTAAAAGTATTTCGGGAAATATCCTCATCTCGACACACGCTATTGCTATGAAAGGCATTCTTGAAAATCTGACGCCCGATTCGCAGGGCGGTTATTGGTCTAAGTACATCGGCAACTGTGCGCTGTATGTGGCTGACAATCAGGACGGACATATAGGTATCCCGACAGAATATAAATCAAAGAAATAATACAATGGGAGGTATCACCATGAACGAGATCTACACAAGAGTAAGTATACGCAAATTTGAGGACAGACCTGTTGAACCTGAGAAGATCACACAGCTTCTCAAAGCCGCTATGCAGGCACCCTCGGCAGGCAATCAGCAGCCGTGGGAGTTTTACGTTGTGACGGACAAGGAGAAGATAAAAGCGCTTTCCGAGAGCAATCCTTACGCAGGTTGTGCGGCAGGCGCACCTGTGGTCATTGTGCCTTGCTATAAGACTGAGGGTGCGAGATTTCCCATGTACTGCGAGATCGACCTGAGTATCGCTACTGAAAACCTGTGGCTTGAAGCCGCTTCACTTGGTCTTGGTGCGGTGTGGATAGGTACTGCTCCGCTGAAAGACAGAATGGAAAAGGTCGAAGCCGTCCTCGGAAATCCCGACGGGCTTCACGCTTTTGCGCTTGTTCCTGTGGGCTATCCTGCGGAGACAAAGGAACAGCAGGACAGGTTTGATGAGAGCAGGATACATTATTTGTGAGTTGGTATGAATTATGAAAACAGCAGTAAGATATTTTTCAAAAACGGGCAACACCAAAAGCATAGCCCATGCCATTGCAGGCGGAGCTAAAACAAAGGCTGTGTCAATAACAGACGAACCGCAGCTCAAAGAGCACGTTGACACGCTGTTTCTCGGCGGTGCGCCATATGCGAATATAATGGCTCCGGAGCTGAGAAGGTATGCCGAAGAATTGTCAGCCGATAAGGTAGGCAAGGTGGTGCTTTTTACGACATCGAACTGGTCACGCAGGACGGTCTATGCTCTTAGAAAGCTGCTCACCGAAAAGGGCATAGCAGTCGAGCAGGAGCATTTTTATGCGCACATGCTGAACATCAGCGGCAGGCTCGATGAGGCTAAGGAATTTGGTCGGAAGTTTGCAGAATAAGGCTATATCGACTTTGTGAGGTGGATATTTTATGTTTGACAACAAAGTAGCCGTCATCACCGGTGGTGCAAATGGTATCGGCAAATGTATCGCCGAGGAATTTAAAAAGCATGGCGCAGAGGTCTGCGTTATCGACAAGGCAGAGGGCGATCATTTTGTCGGGGATATTTCCGACAAGGCGGTGCTTGAACGGTTTGCGGCAGAGGTCTTAGAAAAGTACGGTCACATCGACTATCTTATCAACAACGCCCTTCCGCTTATGAAGGGCATTGACGAGTGCAGCTACGAGGAGTTTCAGTATGCGCTGTCGGTGGGCGTTAGTGCGCCGTTTTATCTTTCTAAGCTTTTTGCTCCATATTTCAGCAAAGGCGGCAGTATCATCAATATCTCCTCATCAAGAGACAGAATGAGCCAGCCGCAGACTGAGAGCTACACCGCTGCAAAGGGCGGCATTGCGGCACTCACTCACGCACTTGCTGTGAGCTTTGCGGGAAAAGTTCATGTCAATTCTATCTCTCCCGGGTGGATAGAAACCGGAGGAAAAGTGTATGAGGGTGCCGACGCTTATCAGCAGCCCTGCGGACGTGTAGGCGAGCCGCTCGACATCGCAAATATGGTGCTGTTCCTCTGCTCGGACAAGGCGGGCTTTATCACAGGCGAAAACATCTGCATTGACGGCGGTATGACTAAGCTCATGATATATCATGGTGACAATGGGTGGTCGCTGAACTGAAAACGGAGGGATCTTATGTCACAAAATGTTATGATAACAGGCGCAGGAAAGGCAGTAGGACTTGGCTTTAATATGGTGCTCAGGTACCTTGAAGCAGGTGACAATGTAGCAGCCACTGTACGAAAACCGTGTGCAGAGCTTGATGACCTGAAAAAACAGTATGGCGACAGACTCATAATACTTACAATGGATATTGGCAGCACGGCCTCGGTTCAGGCGGCGGCCGAAGAGCTTACGAAAAAACTCGATCACCTTGACCTGCTGATAAACAATGCTGTTACCGTTTCCCCTGACTGCGACAAGGGATTTTTTGAAGCAGACCTGGACTATATCGCACATACTGTAGATATTGCGGCAGTCGGACCCATGAGAGTCATCAAGGCTTTTTATCCGCTGCTTAAAAAGAGCAAAATAACAGCACTCATCATGAACATATCCTCCGAAGCCGGCAGTATCTCAAAATGCTACCGAACAAATATGATAGACTACGGCATGGCTAAGGCGGCACTCAACATGGCAACAATGAACCTTGTAAACACCTTCAAAGATGACAGGAGCATAAACATTTTCTGCGTTCACCCCGGCTGGATACGCACCGATGGCAGAGCAGACAACCCTGCTCCTCTTTCCTCTTATGAAGCGGCAGAGATACTGCGTCTGCTTTTTGAGACGAAACGCAGCGACTTTGATGGTCACAGGTTCATTACCAATCTCGATGAGGATTATCCGTTCTGAAAGGATAATATATATAAAATACAAACAGGAGGTGTTCTCTATGATTTATCAGGAGACCTACACGCTGGCAAACGGGAACAAGATACCGAAGGTCGCTCTCGGTACATGGCAGACCTCGGAGCAGGACGCCGAGAGAGTCGTAAAATACGCTCTCGACATCGGCTATCTACACATTGACACGGCTATTGCATACGGAAACGAAACCGGAGTCGGCAAGGGAATGAAAGCGAGCGGCAAGCCCCGTGAAAGCTACTATGTAACTTCTAAGCTGCCTGCCGAGATAAAGACCTATGAGGAAGCAGTTCAGCACATAAATGATTCTCTTGCAAGACTTGACACGCCCTATCTTGACCTTATGCTGATACATTGGCCCAAGCCCTGGGGCGGCGACCAGAGCAAAACATATTTTGAAGAAAACCTCGCCGTATGGAAAGCCTTTGAGGAAGCCTACGAAGCCGGAAAGCTCAAGGCTATCGGAGTTTCCAATTTCAGCATTGATGATCTGCAAAACCTGATCGGCAACGCAAGGATAAAGCCTATGGTAAACCAGATCAGAGTACATATCGGTCACGTGCCGCAGGAGCTTATGGATTTCTGCAAAGAGAATGATATACTCGTTGAAGCCTACTCCCCTAACGCTACCGGGCGGCTCTCGGGCAAGGCGGAGATCGAGGCTATGGCAAAGAAATACGGCGTTTCGGTTTCCCAACTCGCAAACCGCTTTGATCTTCAGCTTGGCACTCTTCCTCTGCCGAAATCTGTCCATGAGGAATACATCAAGGAAAACACCGAGCTTGACTTTATCATTAGCGATGATGATATGAAAGCTCTGCTTGCTATGACAGAATAATCAAAAAAGTATTGACATCTTCCGTCCAAAGTGCTATACTATTTATTGGCGGATGCCGTAAGGCGAAACGGCATTTGATGAGGACAAGGGCAACAGGGCTTTACGCCCGGAGATCGTAGGGCTGCTGCGTGGCAGCCCTCTTTCTTTTGTCCTAAAACCGTCATTCTGCCGATTGACACCGAGCCCTTAATATAGTATAATGATAGAGCTGTGTGTTACAGCAGCTAAACACTCAGGAGAAAGTAAAATGGACGAATTAACAGTAGGTACAACGATCACACTCATCAAAGAAATAGATAGCACCAAGCCTGTCGGCTCAACTGCAACAGTTGTTTATATCGACGATTTCAAGCAGATCTTCGTTGACTGGTCGGACGGTAGTCAGGGGCAGTTCACAGAGGAGCAGCTTGAACAGTACTTTGAGATACCCACGAAAATAGCATGACCCCCTTTAGCAGCCGGCAGAGATGTCGGCTGCTGTATTTATGATACGACAAATGTGACTGTCTCGCTTCTTATCTTTTCGATATTCTTATTGATGTTAATCCGTCTTTTGTAGAACACCTTCATATTTTTTCTTCCTTTCGCTGTTTTATTTGATGTGACACCTCCCTTCTGCTTTCAAAAATATATTCTTCTGATTTTTGCCCATATAGGCAGACCGATCTATATGCGACGAAACATATAGACAGTTAGAGCAATTATCACACAGTTCTATTTCTATGCGCCTTTGTCAGTATCCTCTTTCTGTTCGTCATTATTCATGACTCTGTTCTCAAAGCTGTCGCACAGCAGAGAAAACAATTCATCCTTCAGCTTTGGGTTGCTGCCCTTGAAAGTAATAGTGACATCGCACTGTCCGTATCTGCGCTCTATCTTCTTTTCCTCGCTCAGACTATCCCCTCCCCTGCTGTAAGTGCCTGTTTCAGCGACTTGCTTGCGCAGAGCATAGCGTTCTTGTTGCCCTCCAGGTCGGTAACAACTGTAAACTTTCCAAAGCTGCCGATCTTTATTTCCTCACCCTCGGCAAGCACCTGCCGGATAGTGTCCATGACCGAATTTACATATCTGTAAGCGGTCATCTCGGAAACGCCCTTGCGCTTAGCGACCTCTTTCATAAATTCTATCGAATCCATTATGTTCTCCCCTTCCCTCTCACGATTTCCGTGACCGCCAGCATGACCTTGTAGTTCTGCATGATACCAAGTTCGGTGTTCAGCAGTTCGACGATTTTCTGTTCTGTCTTTCCTATATACTCTGCAAGCTCGTTTATGCTTACGCCGGCGAGTATCATTTCATTCTTTATTCTTTCGTTAGGCATTGATAGTCCCCTTCCGATCTTTCAGTTCTTTTCTGATAAAGATGATGTATCTGCGGCGAGTTCCGCCGATACGCTTTTCCGGACGGTATCTCATATCCTTCCGCATCACCCAGATGACCTTGATAAGGTTAGCCCTGAACAGGGTGTTGAGAATAAGCTGCATATTGGTGTGGGGCTTGCCCAACTTTGTGAGATAGTCATCGCACATACCAACAAGTACACTGGGTATAAGGTAGATGTAATCATCATCATAGTAGCCAAGCAGCGTTTTGTTTGGATCAAGTGCGTAATACTTATCTGTCGGAAGCAGGTATGTATGGCTATCTGCAACAAAGGTCTTTACGAGATACATAAAGATCTCTGTGTCTTTGTTATCAAACCTCATAGTCGTCACCCCTCTTGGCTGCTGCGAGCAGCGCTGCGGTGAAAAATCCGACAGTTCCGCCGACCATTGTACCTATAATAAACTTTATCATTACTTTTTCCTCCATATTTTACATAGCGTGTTTTGGCGCAGTCCGGCTGACAGCATCAAGCTGTTCCAGCCGCTTTTTTATGGTCAGAGGATAGTCTCTGTCCATTTCATAAAACCTACGCTGTTCACTCTCATTTCCATAGAGAAGCTTATCGAGATAGTATTCCGTGTAGCCCCGTTTGTTGATACTTTCAAGATAACGCTCATTGACCTTATCTATCGGGCTCCGGGGGTCATAGATCTTCTCCCAATAATTCAGCAGCTTTTTGTATTCCAGAAGCGTATGCACCGATTCATCGAGCCACAAGAGAAATGCCTCGTCTTTTTTGGGCTTTAGCAATCTTGGTTTTACGGGAATGGCGAGTTCTCCGTCATCAAGTCCCAGCCCCAGGTCGTGACTGATCTTTTTTGCAGCTTCAATATTTGTTAGTCCATATATCTTCTGAACGAAATCAACATGGTCTCCGTGCTCACCACAGCCGAAGCAATGGTAATGATCTTCATAGACTTTAAAGGAAGGGTTCCTCTCGTTGTGGAACGGGCAGCAGGCGAAGCCGCCCCGATCCACTTCCAGACCGTAATAGCGAACGAGGTCTTTGAGGTCTACCCTGTCTTTGATGTCTTGAAAGATATTGCTTGTCATATCTCCTCCCTCATTTTTGAAATTGAGCGAAGTCTTTTCATTAGGCAGACCGAGCGATATTCCGGCGAAAGAACATCGTGGTTGAAAACCTTCTCTCATAAGGTAGTACAAAAATCGGCATTTTTCGGAACCGTTTTTCCCGATTTTTCAAAAGTTTGTGATTTCTCACAAATCAGAATAATCCTCAGCAATGCTAATTTGTTTCATTCGTAGAACTGCTGTCTGAGTGGTTCCGAAAAACAGTCGATTCTGTACTACCTTATGAAAGGGGGTGTAAAAGTCGGCTGCATACGCAGCGGTCAAATGATATTTTGGGCGGCAGCCCATACGGGCTGATGTATTGAATGATATGGATAATGCCCTAATATTCGTTGCCAGCAGAAGCAAGTATAGAAAGTGGTGCATACTCACCACTTTCCCTCAAACCATTCGGGCGGAGCCCTCCGGTTTGTCTGTTAAGGGAACCCGTCGCCCTTAACACAAGCCCTCTTTCGAGGGAAACAAGAAATATACTACAGAAAACGAAAGGAGCAAAAGAAGTATGAGAAAGTACAAGCAAGTAAAAGAGAAGAAAATCACATTTGATATGAAGCAATGGGAGGAGGTCGAGAGAAGGGCTGATGCCTGCAACAAAACTACAACGTCTTTTATTCGTGATAAGGCTGTAAGTTCGGAGGTCAGGGTTTTAGACTTAAAGGGACTTGCCCCTTTGATAAACGGTATGAGGACTATTTCCAACAACATCAACCAGATAGCTCGAAAGGCAAATGAAACGAACAATCTCTATGCCGGGGACGTTGAAAAGCTCAGAAAGGAAGTGGAATGCTTATCCCATACGTTAAGTCAGTTTGTATCCACACTACAGTGGAAAAAAGTTTAAGGTACATACTGAATCCCGAAAAGACCGAGGATTTAGTGCTTACAGCTTCGGTCAATTGCTGCACCAACGCCCGTGATGCATATTTACAGATGAAAACAGTTTACAATCATTTTTCAAGAGATAGTTTTGACAGTCCTCCGCCGCTTTCAGGCAAAGGAACTGTAAAAGCGATTCACTATGTTATGAGTTTTGCAGATGAGGAGAATGTCACACCCGAACTTGCTCACAAGATAGCAAAGGCTTTTGTTAGAAAGAACTTTGGAGATGAAGTTCAAGCGGTCATAGCCACGCACGTTGACGCTTCGCACGTCCACAATCATGTGATAATAAATTCTTACTCGCTGTCGGGACAGAAGTATTATGCCAACCGCAGCTCTTTACGCCAACCAAGGGAAACCATCAACGGTGTATGCCGGACCTTTGGAGTGAAACCTGCGCTGAATTTTGAAAACAAGGGGCGGTCGGTAAGCTACTATGAATGGAGTCAGAACAAAAAAGGCACTTCGTGGAAAGAACAAATACGACAGGAGATCGACAAGCTGATACCCTCGGTCAACTCGCTTGATGAGCTTTTACAGGTGCTTGAAGAACGTGGATATGAGGTCAAGCGTGGCAAGTATATTTCTATCAAAGCACCCGGGCAACAGAGATTTGTTCGTACTAAAACGCTCGGTGAGGAATATACCGAGGATAGCTTAAACACACGCATTCTTTATCGTGAGGTGGGTGCCGGAACTACGCCCTCACAGAACGAGCAGACCAAACTAAGCGAAGCCTATGCCGCCATTCTGCATGATGTTAGGATACTTGCCGGACAGCGGAAGAAAGTCCCTCGCAAGCGAATAGTCACGACGGAATACTCGGTTGAAAATGACCTTGATGTTTATAGACTGTCGGCACAGCTTTCGGTAATCAGCAAAGATAATATCTGTTCTATCGGTGACTTGGAGGGCAGAATCGCAAAGCTGAGAACTGAATACGAAAAGCAGCGGCAGGAGATAAACGAGCATATTGAGGAATACAACCGAATGGTGAGTCTGCTCGAACAGGCACCGCTTTTTAAGGAGTTGTCTAATAAGGGCAAGCTATCGGACACTGAGCAGCTACAGCTCAAAGTTTGCAGGCAGGCTTTGGAGCAGAATGATATTCACTTCCCTGCTGATGTGGACAGTATGCGTGAAAAGGCTCTTCAATTGTACCCGCCCAATAATCCCCCATTCCCTAAAACCAAAGATCCCCGAGTCCGAAACTCGGGGATATATTTCACGGTAATTTGCAGATCTTCTGTGTAGCCTCATTCCACGGCATCAGTTCTTCCAGAATATCCGGATTGGTCAGAAACTCCATGCTCGGAAGAACTGTCAGCAACAATTCAAAGTATTTGAACACATCAAGCCTGTTCGCTTTTGCTGTCTCAACGATGCTGTATATATCAGCGCTGGCTTTTGCTCCGTTCGGAGTATCACTGAACAGCCAGTTCTTTCTGCCGACTGTGAACGGACGAATCGCATTTTCCGCTGCGTTGTTTGAAATAGCACAGTCGCCGTTTTTGAAATAATTCCCGAGATACTCTCTGCGCTTGAATGCATACTCAAAAGCCTTTCCGAGCTGCGTTTTCGGAAGAACTGTAGGTGCGACTTTTTCAGCCCATGACCAGAAAGCCTCAAACACAGGTTTTTCCTGCATAAGACGCTTGTTAAATCGATCCTCGGTAGTGAGACTGTCAAGCTTCGCTTCTATCTCAAAAAGCTTATCGCAATAATCTCTCGCGACCCTTGCTATGCTGTCCTCACTGTTCACTACCATCGCTTCATGGAACTTTCGCCTAACGTGTGCCCAGCAATTGCAGTGCGTGACCTTGGTCAGCTTGTTGTAGCCTGCATAACCGTCTGTGTGGAGATAACCGTCGTAATCTCCGAGAAACGCTTTCGGCACGTCGCCAGACCTCGACTTGTTGTAGTCATAGATCACGATCTGCCTGTCCGAATGCTTTCCAGTGCGGTACACCCACATATATTGCTTGCTTTCGGAGGAAACGTTTCTTTCCTTGAGGACCTTGACGTATGTTTCATCGCAATGAAGGATTTTTTCTTTCAGCATCTCAGTTTTGAGTCTTGCCACAAATTTGCTGAAATAATCCTCACTGCATCTGATGATCCAGTTTGCCATGGTAGTTCTGCTGAGCGAGTATCCGAGACGTTCCCAGTCCTTTTCCTGACGGTACAGCGGAACAGCATTGACGTACTTTTGGTATATCACCCACGCAGCCGTTGACGCAGACGCCAATGAGTGAGGGAGCACAGGTGCGGGAACTAATCCGTGAAGAAAAACAGGCATATTCTTTTTCTCGCACTTTTTGCAGCCGTAGGTCAGACTGTAATATTTCTTTACAACCAGCTTCGCTGGGATAAGCTCTACCTCTTCACGGACATATTTTTTGCCAACGACCTTCATCTTACTTCCGCAGCGAGGGCATATCTGCTCATTTTCGGGGATAGTGCAGGTGATGACCTCGGTCTCGATGTTTTTTATGATCTCATCACGTTTTGTCTTTGCACTTTTTCTGACATAACCCTTGACATCTTTCTTTACAGGCTCTTCCGTTTTCTCTGCATATTCCTGTTCGGCCTCGTTGAAGAAAGATTGCTGATCTTCACATTCGGTTCGCTCGCTTTATGCTCCGAATATTTTATGCTTAGAGAGTATAAGCGCTTCAAGGAAGATATGATTATCTTTTCTGAGACATTCATTTTCGACCTCTAATTTGTCTATCTTTTTATCACGCTTTCTGATCTCTTTTTCAAGTACAGCGATATATTCTGCGTCTGTCATATTACCTTTTTCTATCACTGCACTCGCCTCCAAAAGTAAGATCTCACTGTATATATTTTATCATAAAAAGCCCGAAAAGTCTATTAAAATCAGACGTTTCGGGCATAGAATATATATCAACAAATATGTTCATTTTTTCTGTTGAAAACTCAGCACACTTTTCCTTTCTTTGCAGGTTTGATGGCTGTTTTTTGATCTATCGAAAGACCTTCCATCAGCCAGCGAAATTCTTTCTGAGTTATCAACTTAGCCTCATTTGAATCTCTCGGCCATTTGTATTTTCCGTTTTCCAAGCGTTTGTAAAGCAGTACAAAACCGTCTTCTTCCCAGATCAGAGCTTTGATGCGGTCACATCGTTTCCCGCAGAACAGAAAGAGGCTTCCTGAAAAAACATCGAGTCCAAAATTCTGCTGAACAATAGCAGTAAGACCATCTATTGCCTTACGCATATCAGTGTATCCGCACACAATGTAGATATGCTCCGCATGGCTCACATCACCTATCATTTCAAAACCACCAGCAATCGTCTGAGGGTTTCCGAATTGAAATCTTCGGGCAGATTGACGACTACGTTTCCTACGGACAAAGATATCTGTTCGTGTGATACTGCGATTTCCGGTTCAGTACTTACCGGAACGATCTCATGCTTTTCAACTTCGCCGCACAAAGCCTTACGCACCCGATTCAGGCGGTAGTAATAGGTTTTCTGATTTATGCCATTCTGTCTGCACCACTGTGAAACGTTCAAGCCGCTTTCATTTCTGAGTTGCACCATTTCTGCCCATTGCTTTAGTCTGACTTCGTTCTTTATCCTTGCTATTTCGTTCATTCTGATCAACTCCAATTAGACTTTTTTTCTTACTTCTAGTTTAGTCTATTTGGTGTTCGTTGGGTAGGGTGGTGGGTTGTTGGGCGGGGACAGATCTCCGCCTGCTCGATCTTGTCATAAACATTTGAAAGGACAACGTCATCGAAGCGCTTGCTGTATCTATTACCGTTTGCTTTGAACATAGACAAGTATTCCTCATAGAGCCAGCCAGCAATCTTCTCACGTTGGGACATTTTAAGGTCAGAAAAGGATTTATCCGTCTTTAACAAGCGACCATCTACCATTTTATGGTTTTTTCTTGGCATTAAGCATCTTCCACCGTTCTTTATGTGCAATACAGCCAGAAAAGTAATGTAAATATATTATACTGATGTTTTTCGGTTAACAGTATTTGAAAAACGAGGTATTTTTGTTGAGATAATTTCCATAAATCACCATTTTCACAACAACCGTACATACCGCCCAATAAATCTAAAAGCCCATAAACATAGCGCGTACGGGCTTTTCTGGCTCCCCCTGTTGGACTCGAACAAACGACCCTTCGGTTAACAGCCGAATGCTCTACC
>ENA-UEQP01002460-UEQP01002460.1-human-gut-metagenome-genome-assembly--contig:-NODE-2460-length-13975-cov-2.596705_pt1 | contig 13975 bp, 12 predicted proteins | sample MGYA00242951_ERZ507951 | MGnify/ENA primary metagenome ERZ507951 (study PRJEB26167, sample SAMN06115539) | human gut metagenome | host: Homo sapiens | place: China:Shanxi | collected 2015-11-18...
CCTTATCGCAACTTTCCGCCGCTAAATTACTTCTTAGCTTTGGCTGCCTTAGCCTGCTCAGCAGAAGCGTTGAGAGCGGCATTCTTAGCAGCAAATTTCTGACGGAATTTTTCAACACGGCCGGCTTCGACGATACGTGTCTGAGCGCCAGTGTAGAAAGGATGAGATTCGCTGGAGGTATCAAGCTTAACCTGCGGATAGGTAACGCCGTCGATTTCAACGGTGTCACGAGCGTCGGCAGTAGAGCGAATGATGAAGGTCTTGCCGATGGACATATCGGTGAAGGCAACTTCACGATACTGCGGATGAATATTCGGTTTCATGAGTATTCCAAAAAATGTCGGTCGCCACCAACCTTGCGAGACCGCTCACCGTTGTGAGTCTTACATCCGGCATGTCAGAACGTGCCTAAGTTAATAAAAACAAGGGCAAAATTATACCCAAATTTCTTTTTAAAGCAAACAGATGTCGCTCATCGGCGCATCATGGCAAAGAACTCAGCGTTGTTCTTTGTCGGGCGCATCTTATCAAGCAGGAATTCCATTGCCTGGATTTCGTCCATGTCGTAAAGGAACTTTCTGAGAATCCAAATGTTCTGAAGTTCCTGCGGAGCCAGAAGCAGTTCTTCCTTACGGGTTCCGCTCTTGGCAACGTTGATGGCCGGGTAGACGCGTTTTTCAGCAAGACGGCGATCCAGATGGATTTCCATGTTGCCGGTGCCTTTGAATTCTTCATAAATCACATCGTCCATACGGCTGCCGGTTTCAACCAGAGCGGTACCGATGATGGTGAGAGAGCCGCCTTCTTCCAGGTTGCGGGCTGCGCCGAGAATACGTTTCGGGCGCTGCAGGGCGTTGGAGTCTACGCCGCCGGTAAGCACTTTACCGGATGTCGGAACCACGGTGTTGTAGGCGCGGGCCAGACGCGTAATGGAGTCAAGCAGAATAACGACGTCTTTCTTGCTTTCAGCCAGGCGCTTGGCTTTTTCGATGACCATTTCAGCAACCTGAACATGGCGAGTAGCCGGTTCGTCGAAGGTGGAAGCAATGACTTCGCCTTTAACGGAGCGTTCCATTTCTGTCACTTCTTCAGGACGTTCGTCGATCAGAAGGACCATCAGGATGACGTCCGGATAGTTAGCGGTAATCGCGTGAGCGATATGCTGCATTAAAACGGTCTTACCGGACTTCGGAGAAGCAACCAACAGAGCACGCTGTCCCTTGCCGATCGGAGCCAGGATATCGATCAGACGACCGGTAAGGTTTTCGTCGCCGGAAATGTTGCGTTCAAGTTTGAGCGGCTGATTCGGGAAAAGCGGAGTCAGGTTCTCAAAAAGAATGCGGTGTTTAAGAGCTTCGGGAGGAAGACCGTTGACTTTGTCGACTTTGACCAAAGCAAAATAGCGCTCGCCGTCCTTCGGAATGCGGACTTCACCTTCAACCGTGTCGCCGGTATGAAGATTGAAGCGGCGGATCTGAGACGGAGAGATATAAATATCTTCCGTACTGGCTAAATAAGAAGAAACAGGAGAGCGAAGGAAACCGAATCCGTCAGGAAGGATTTCTAAAGTTCCGTCACCGAAAATCTGTTCGCCGGCTTTCGCGCGCTTCTTCAAGATGGCGAACATGAGTTCCTGCTTGCGAAGGCGGCTGGCGTTATCAACGTCGAGTTCTAAAGCAATGTCAAGAAGCTCGGAAACGTGCTTGGATTTTAGGTCGGATAAATGCATAGGAATAGAAGCTCTTGCGAATGAGGATTGCACAATAATCCCAAACGAAGAGGTTTAAATAAAAGAGGGAGGAAGAACGAAGAAAGGAAGAGAGCAACGGTCCGATAAAGAGGAAATCGAACCGTTGTAAAGCAAAATTAGATGAAGTTCTTGAGGAATTCAGAGAACTGAGCGGAATTCATAGCGCCGGCCTGCTGAGCCTGGAGCTGGCCGTCTTTGTAAACGGCAAGAGTAGGAATACCGCGAACGCCCAGCTGAGAAGCGACATCCTGGCATTCATCAACGTTGTATTTAACGATCTGAACACCGTCGGGAAGGGATTCGGCAGCTTTTTCAAGAACCGGTCCGAGCATACGGCAGGGACCACACCAGGGAGCCCAGAAGTCAACGACTACAACACCTTTTTGATTCAGGACGTCGTCAACAAAGCTGGCGTCTGTAACTTGTTTTAAGGCCATTTTTTAAATTACCTCCAATTATTGATTCCCCGGAACCAAGATGGCTCCAACGGATGATGGGATACTATCACCGAGAGGGCTTAGAGCTAATTCAAAAGCCCCAAAAAGGTGAAACAAATTTCTTGTAACTATACACACTTGAAAGAGACTTGAGCGCGTGCTCGTGCAATGTCAAATCCGGTCAGACAAATCGAAAATATTGAGAGCGTCGGCGCTGTCTGCCATAACAAGGATTTGTAAGGTTCGGTATCAAGACATCTCAGGCACGAAATTAAAGATAAACGCTCCGAATTCGTTGACGAAAAAGAAACAGCGCCGAGGAGATAGACAATTGGTCTTCTCCGGACGGCGCCGGTGCTTCAAGAGAGGAGTTTAGTTTTCTGCCAGCTCAACCTCTTTTTGAAAGAGCTTGCCCGTGTAGTCAACCTTGACGACAACACGTTTTTTCTGTGCGTGAATCTTCTTAGGGGCGGGAGCTTTACGGATAACGGCCGTTTTCTGAACTTTAAATTTACCTTGAGCGTAAGCTGCCGGGGCCCAGCGGCCGACGAGCTTGGCATTGGCCACGCCGGAGAATGCGAGCATCAACGCGATTAAAGGAACGCAGAATCTGATCAATTTCTCCTCCTCAAAGATGGTAAACAGATGTTACCACCGCAGATTGAGAAAGGCCATTTTTCGATGAAGCACGGTTCTTCCCGGCTGGCGCAAAACTCAAATTCATATATAATTCGTACCCGGCGAGCCCCCTCGCATGTGAACGTCGTGAATCTGGTCAGGTCGGGAACGAAGCAGCCATAGCGAAACTAGCAGTGCCGAGGTGTGGTTCGCCTTTCCTTTTCAATAAGGTGCTCAAATGGATAATTTCAATATTCGCAATGCTCGTCCTCAGGATTGCCCGGTTATTGCCGAACTTATCCGCGGATTGGCCCATTACGAAAAACTCGATGACCAGTGCCAGGTCACTCCCGAACTCCTTGAAAAATGTCTTTTCGGCGATAAGCCCGAATGCTATGCCGTTGTCGGCTGGATAACCGAAGAAGACGGAACTGAAAAGCCCGTAAGCTTTGCACTCTATTTCTATAACTTCTCCACATTCCTTGCCCGCAAAGGTCTCTATTTAGAAGATATCTTTGTGCTTCCCGAATATCGCCACCGCGGCATCGGCAAGAAGATGATGAATTACCTTGCGGCCAAAGCAGTCGAAGACGGCTGCGGCAGATTTGAATGGTCTGTTCTCGATTGGAACCAGCCGGCGATCGATTTCTATGAGAGCATCGGTGCCACGGTTATGCAGGAATGGCGTATTTGCCGCCTGACCGGTGAGAAACTCGAGCAGTTTGCCGAGACTAAACCGGCCAAGTAAAAAGCAAAACCTACTTTTGTATAGAGCGTCCTTTGAGGCGCTCTGTTTTTCTAGAGCATTTCTATCTGTCCGGATAGACGCGTCCGGATTAATTGGAAAGAGCTGTCGTCTATTTTCACGTAAAGAAGTATTTCCTAACTCGCTGACGGATAAGACAATCCGAGCCGAATTGATATAGGATTATTGTCATGCTTAAAAAGCTGATGACCGGGGAGAAACGCTCTGTCGAATCGGCTGAACAATAAATTTCGGAATAGCCTAATGTCATACCAAGTTTTGGCACGCAAGTGGCGGCCTCATGATTTTTCTTCTCTGCTCGGACAAGATCACGTTGTTCGTGCCTTGACGCATGCCCTGACGGAAAATCGACTTCACCATGCTTACCTCTTTACGGGTACGCGCGGTGTCGGTAAAACGACGATTTCCCGAATTCTTGCCAAATGTCTGAACTGTGTCGGGCCGGACGGAAAGGGCGGCATTACCGCTGAGCCCTGCGGCGTTTGCGAAGCCTGTCGAACCATTGACGAAGACCGCTTCGTTGACTACATCGAAATGGACGCGGCATCCACCCGCGGTATTGATGACATGGTCTCGCTTTTGGAGCGCGCCAAATACGTTCCGACGAACGCTCGCTTTAAGGTCTACATGATCGACGAAGTCCATCAGCTGACCTCCGCGGCATTCAATGCGATGCTCAAAACCTTGGAAGAGCCGCCTGAATATGTCAAATTTATTTTGGCGACGACTGATCCGCAGAAAGTTCCGGTAACGGTGCTTTCCCGCTGCCTGCAGTTCAATCTGAAGAGCCTTTCTCCTCAGCTCATTTCTTCGCATATGGCTGAGCTGCTGGATAAGGAACAAATTTCGTTCGAGAAGCCGGCGCTTCGTATGCTGGCCTCCGGAGCCAGAGGTTCGATGCGTGACGGCTTGTCTCTGCTTGATCAGGCAATTGCGTACAGCGCGGGCAACGTTACCTTGGAATCCGTGCGCGAGATGCTCGGCACGATCGACTCGACAACCTTGATCCGCTTGCTTGGCGCCTTGGCCAATCATGAGCCGAAAGAGATCATGAAGGTGGCTGACGAGATCGGTGCCCGCAGCCTGTCTTACACGCAGGCGATGAAAGATTTGGCCGTTCTTCTGCACCGCATTGCGATGGCGCAGCAGCTGCCGGAAATTCTCACCGATGAAGAGCCTGATGCCTCCGAGCTTCGTCAGTTAGCAAGCGTGTTCTCTCCGGATGAAGTCCAGCTCTTCTATCAGATTGCGATTCACGGCCGTAACGACATGGCGCTGGCACCTGATGAGTATGCAGGTTTCACAATGGCGCTGCTGCGCATGCTGGCGTTTGCTCCTCTAGAAGGAAAGATGCCGAAAAGCCTGCCTGCTGCCGTAACGCACAAAGAAGAGGCACCCGCTCTCCCAAAAACTGAGCCGGCCAAGACTGAGCTGCCGGCGCAGCAAAAAGTTCAGTCTGCGGAAATTCAGCCGAAAGCGCTCGAAGCTCCGGCGGCTTCTGCAAAATCGGCTTTATCCGCACAGGAGCTGGAAGACATTCCCTGGGATCACAGTATTGCGACGGGCAAACCTGTGTTTGTTCCGCAAGGTTCGGAATCTGCAGTTCCTAACTTAAAGAAGAAAGCGGCCGAAAAGACAAAACCGGCAGCATCGGCTCCCGCGGCAAAGGAAGTCAAACCTCAGCCGAAGGCGTCGGAAGCTGAGCCTTTTCCTCCGGAAATAGCGGGCGTTCCTGCGATCCCTTCCATCGACATGCCGGATGACGATGCGCCGTGGGTTCCGGAGACTGACAGCGTTCCCGCTGATGACCTCGACTGGATGGCGCCGCCGGCTTGGCCCGAAGAATATTCAGAAGAAGCCGGGGTCTCCGTGCTTCCGCCCGCTCCTCAGGAAAAGCAGAAGGAATATATTCCCGCAGAGCCCGTTCAAATGAACGCATGGCTTGAAGCGGCAGAAAAAATTCATTTGGATCCGGCGTCTCAGCCGTTAGTCACGAGTGCCGAGCTCGAGAGTTTCGACGGTCAGAATATGAAGCTCACCGTAGATTTGGAAAAACTGACAGCGCACGATATGGTTGCTAAACTTGCGGCCGAATTGAAGAAGGTTCTTGGGAGCGACGTCCACGTCACAGTGACGACGGCACCCACGAAATACCAGAATCTACGTACGCTTTACGCGCAGAGATTTTTAGCAGAAAAGCAGAAAAAGCTCTCCGAGCTGAAGAAAGACAAAAGAATTCTTTCTTTCATGAAGGTCTTTAACGTCGAGCCGAAGGCAGAAGACTTGGATCTTTTAGATAAAGAAGGCAAAGTTAGAACAATTTAAATTTGAAAGGAATCAAAATGAAAGGATTTGGCGGAATGGGTCAGATGGGCCAGATGATGAAACAGGCTCAGATGATGCAGATGAACATTCAGAAAGCTCAGAAAGAGCTCGAAACCATTGAAGTCACCGGTGAAGCCGGCAACGGTATGGTCAAAGTCACGATGACCTGCAAGAACGTCTGCCGCCGCGTCATGATCGACGACAGCCTGGTCGGTGCCGATGCTGACCGCGAAATGCTCGAAGACCTCCTTCTGACAGCAATCAACGACGCTTCCAAGAAGGTCGAAGCCGAAACCAACGCCAAGATCAGCAAGGCTACCGGCGGCATGAAACTCCCGTTCTAATTCAATGGAACAAATCGGAGCAATTGCCGAACTGATTGATGCGCTGAAGAAGCTCCCCGGAGTCGGTCCGAGAGCTGCTCAGCGCATTGCTTATCAGCTGTTAAATGGCGACAGAAGTGATGCGAATCGTCTCGGAGAAGCGCTCTTAAAGGCCACTAAGACGGTGCATCGCTGTGCCCGCTGCAACAATCTGACCGACGGCGAGCTGTGCAGTTTCTGCGCTTCTCATAACCGTGATGACTCCTTGCTTTGCATCGTTGAAAGCGTGGCTGACTTGATGGTGATCGAGCAGAGCCTTTCTTATCACGGCCGCTACTTTATTTTGATGGGACGCCTGTCCCCGTTAAACGGCGTCGGGCCGCACGAAATCGGCTTGGATAAGCTCTTAGAGCGCGCCGGCGAACCCGAAGTTAAAGAAGTCATCATTGCGACTTCTTTTACCGCAGAAGGCGAGGCGACTGCCTTTGCCGTGTCGGAACTTCTTTCCAAACACTATCCCCAATTAAAACTCACGCGTATTGCCCGAGGTGTTCCGGCCGGGGCCGAAATCGAATACACGGATGTCAACACCGTGGCGCAGGCAATGCTTAACAGACGTGTTCGTGAAAGCGACTAAGACGCGTTCTTAGCAATTTGAGAAAAAATTTTTCTTCTAAGCGTTATTACTTAGTTGGATTTCCGCACAAACGAGATTTAGGCGGTATTCTTTATCTGTAACTCAATTTTACAAACGGAAGAAAAGTGACGAATACAACAGGCAACCGAAACAACACTCCGGCAGTCCCGGGGTTTGCGGCTGTTTGCGTCCTTTCTCTTAACGGTCTTAGCTTGGCTTTGGGCTTGTTGCTTCGATTGCGCCTGAATGTCGGCTAGGACTGTTTTTGTATATATCGTTTCTTATCAACTAAATTCGTAGTTCAAAGACGGTCCGCCAAGCGGGCCTTTTTTATTATTGGGGAATAAAAATGAATAAATTCACACGCCGTACCGTCATCACAGCCGCCTGTGCCGCTGCAGCTATGACTTTCGCGCCGATGTCTTTTGCTCAGCAAGCACCGGAAAAGAAAGACGTGACGATTGCCGTGGGCGGTAAGAGTCTTTACTACTATCTGCCTCTTTCCATCGCAGAACAGCTCGGTTATTTCAAGGACGAAGGTCTGAACGTCAAGATCGTTGACTTCCAGGGCGGCTCTCGTTCGCTTCAGGCTGTTGTCGGCGGCAGTGCAGATGTTGTGTCCGGAGCCTTCGAACACACCATTTCCATGCAGGCTAAAAAGCAGCCCATGACTGCCTTTGTTCTGCAGGGTCGTGCTCCCCAGCTCGCTCTCGTTGTCTCCAATAAGACAATGAAAGACTACAAACAGCTGAGTGACCTGAAGGGCAAGAAAGTCGGCGTTACCGCTCCGGGATCTTCCTCACAGATGGTTGCCAACTTCATCCTCAAAAAGGGCGGTCTCGGACCTAAAGACGTTGCTTTCATCGGTGTAGGTTCTTCTTCCGGCGCAGTCTCTGCGATCAGAAGCGGCCAGATCGACGCCTTAATTAACCTCGACCCGGTTATCACAATCCTTCTGAAGAACGGAGACGCCAAACTCGTCGCCGATACCCGTAAAGTTAAAGAATCCGAAAGCTTCTTCGGCGGCACAATGCCTGCCGGCTGCCTCTACGCTCCGGTTTCTTTCGTTGAGAAGAATCCCAAGACAGTTCAGGCTCTGACCAATGCTATTGTCCGTGCCGATGACTGGCTGGCTAAAGCTACTCCGGAAGAAGTTGCTAAGGTTGTTCCGGCTTCTTACTTAATGGGCAACCGTGGTATCTATCTTGCAGGTTTTGAAGGGAACCGTGATGCTCTGTCTCCGGACGGACGCTTCCCGGACGGCTGTGCCAAGATCTCCCTGGGTGCCCTTCAGACCGTGAACGATAAAATCGATCCGGCCAAGATCGTTTTAACCAAGTTTTATACCCATAAATTTGTTGATGAAGCCTTAAAGAAATATCCGGCTAAATAAATAAAATAAGAGGCGGAGCCCAAGCGCTCCGCCCAAGAGAAAAAACCAAATAACAACTAACAGCAGCATTCAAGATGAATCAGCCAGCAGTGGAATTTGACGATGTGACGTGCAGTTTTGTCAGTGATGACAATAAACACTACACGGCCGTTAGGGATGTGAATTTAACAATCGGAGACGGTGAGTTCGTCAGCGTGGTCGGTCCGACCGGATGCGGTAAATCGACCGTACTTAATATGGCAGCGGGGCTTTTAACGCCGTCAAAAGGAACCGTCAAAGTCTTTGGAGAAGAGCTTGTCGGTTTAAATAAGCGAGCGGGCTACATGTTCCAGGCAGAAGCTTTAATGCCCTGGAGAACGGCCATTGATAATGTTTCTGCAGGTCTGCAGTTTAAGGGCGTTCCTGAGAAAGAACGCCATGAACAAGCTCGTCATTGGCTCTCTCGCGTGGGCTTAAGCGGCTTTGAAGACCGTTATCCGCATGAGCTTTCCGGCGGTATGAGAAAGCGTGTTGCTTTGGCCCAGACGCTGATCATGGATCCGGACATCATTCTGATGGATGAGCCGTTCTCTGCGCTGGACATTCAGACTCGTCAGCTGATGGAAAACGAAGTGCTGGCTCTGTGGTCACAGAAGAAAAAGGCCGTTCTTTTCATTACGCATGACTTAGACGAAGCCATTTCTATTTCCGACCGCGTGGTGGTTTTCTCCGCCGGCCCGGGTTCTCATCCGATCGGTGAGTTCTACATCGATATTGCTCGTCCGCGTGACGTAGCAGAAGTCCGTGTCACACCGCGCTTCATTGAACTGCACAACGCTATTTGGGCCGACCTTCGCGAAGAAGTGCTTAAGGGCTATGAAAATCAGAGAAACAGGGTGAAGTAAAAAATGAAAAAAGGAAGCACACCTATTCTTCAGTCAAAAACGAAGTTAGTCACCTGCCAGCTGCTTCTGCTGGTTGCGATTTTCTTCTTCTGGTGGCTGATGACCAAGCCCGGCCTCATTCCTCCGTTCATGTTCCAGGACGAGAATCAGGCAGCGTTCTTCTTCGGTGAACCGATTCAGATCGGAAAGGTTATATGGGACTGGTTTGTCGTTAACTTAGAAATCTATCCCAACCTTGCCGTCACACTGACGGAAACCGTCTTAGCATTCGTTTTCGGTACAGCTGCCGGTCTTTTGGTCGGACTTTGGCTGGCATTAGCTCCGACCGCTGCTGCCATTGCAGATCCCTACATCAAGGGTCTGAACTCTATGCCTCGTGTGATCCTGGCGCCGATCTTCGGTGTTTGGTTCGGCTTAGGCATCGGCTCTAAAGTCGCTCTCGGTATCACGCTGGTGTTCTTCATTGTGTTCTTCAACGTTTACCAAGGCGTTCGTGAAGTCAGCCCGAACGTTCTGGCAAGCGCACGTATGCTGGGCGCCAACAAGACACAGCTGCTCCGATTTGTTTATCTTCCGAGCGCGATGAGCTGGGTATTCTCCTCACTGCATTCTTCTGTCGGTATGGCCTTCGTCGGTGCGGTCGTCGGCGAATACTTAGGTTCAGCAAGCGGTGTCGGTTATCTGATTCTGCAGGCTGAAAGTACGTTTGATATCAACACGGTTATGGCTGGTATTTTGGTTCTGACTGCATTTGCGCTGGTGCTGGACTGGATGGTGTCTCTGGCTGAACATCATTTCATGAAGTGGCAGCCGAAGGGCGGCAGGAGCGAAAAACTCTAACCTCAGAATTTGTTAACAGTGGGCGCTTCGGCGCCCATTTTTGTAGCTGTCGTCGGGAGGAAAAGATTTGAAACATTTTTCTTGAGTCTGTCCTTCATGTGCAACAATCTCTTGCGAATTGAAATTTACGGCATAGAAAATTCATGTTACCCATCATCCGTATTCATTAGTGGAAACCACGACAATTAATAAATGAGTTTTCAATGCTTTGGTCAAGATAAAGTTTTAAAGAATTAGATAACTGATTGATTTATAGGGACAGTTAGAGAATTGGATTGAAATAAATTAAGTCCCTGAAAAGTCAATGACCACAAACAAGCGATTTTTAGATAGCAACGTGGTTGATAGAATCTTCGAATCATTCAAAGGTAAGCGTCAAGACCACATAGTGATACTTACTTTCTTAATTTGAGGAGGAGACGAATGATTCGTAAGGCTGTTTTAGGAACTGTTCTTGCCGCTGCATGCGGTGCTGCTTTTGCCGCATTACCGAACGTTGCAGTTTACGCGACCGGCGGCACGATTGCCGGGCAATCCGCGGCGTCTGACAAAACCAATTACTCTGCTGCCAAAGTCGGTGTCGACAAATTAGTGCAGGCAGTTCCTGAACTTGCAAATATTGCCAATGTCACCAGCGACCAGGTTGCACAGATCGGCTCTCAAGATATGAGCGATGCTGTTTGGCTGACACTTGCTAAGAAGATCAACGCTGAATGCGGCAAGAAAGACGGTTTTGTGATCACTCACGGAACCGACACGATGGAAGAAACCGCTTACTTCCTGAACCTCACGGCAAAGTGCAATAAGCCGATCGTTCTGGTCGGTGCGATGCGCCCGTCGAATGCACTTTCTGCCGACGGTCCCGCCAATCTTTACAACGCCGTCGCTGTTGCCGGTGATCCTTCTGCTGCCGGCAAAGGTGTTATGGTTGTGATGAATGACCGTGTCCTCGGTGCTCGTGATGTTACTAAGACAAACACAACCGGCGTTGAAACCTTCCAAAGCCCGAACGCCGGACAACTGGCAACGATCCACAACGGAAAAGTTCTGTGGGATGCGGCACCGGTAACCAAACACACAACTCAGACACCGTTCAAGGTTGACGGTTTAGACAAGCTGCCGAAGGTCGGTGTGGTCTATCAGCACGCCGGAGTTGAAGGTATCCAGGCTCAGGCATTGGTTGACGCTAAATACGACGGTATCGTTACTGCCGGCGTGGGAAACGGCAACCTGCATAAATCCACTTTCCCGATCATTGAGAAAGCAGCAAAAGACGGTATTGCAATCGTCCGCTCCTCTCGTGTTCCGACCGGTTCTACAACCAAGGACGCAGAAGTTGATGACGCTAAGTACGGTTTTGTTTCTTCCGGTTCTCTCAATCCTCAGAAAGCCCGCGTTCTTCTTATGCTGGCTCTGACTCAGACCAAAGATCCTAAAGAAATCCAGAAGATTTTTGATCAGTACTAAGCCGACAAGTTAAAGAGGCGATAGCCTTTTCAGAGACGGCAAAACCCGGGCAATCGCTCGGGTTTTGCCGTTGAGAAGTACAAAAATTATTCGTCGACTTCTACGTCTACAGGTTTCATCGCCGGCGTGCTTTCTAAGTGACGGCTGACGAGTCGGACGGTATCAATAGTACGAATGGCGTTGATGATCTTCTGCAGATGTTTCGTGTCGCTCACCAGGATTGTGAGCTCAACCTTATCCACGCCGTTTTGCTGGCTCATGGCAAAGCCGGTGACGCTCGAGTGCTGCTGAGCGATCATGCTGGTCAGCCTTTCAAGTGTGGCATGAGTATTGGTTAGTTCGATATCGAGTTTGACCGGATAGCCGCCTTTGTACTTGGGATTCCACTGCAGGTCGCGCCAGGTCTCAGGATCAGCTCGCATTCCGCGCTGGACGTGGCTGCAGTCTTTACGGTGGACATGAAGCGTATTGGTGCCTGCGATGTAATGGCCGATGATGACATCGTCCATTGCCGGCGTGCAGCAGGGAGCAAGTTTGCAAGTCTGACCTTTAAGGTCTAAAACGGGTTCCTGAACTTTCTCAGCGACGGTGATTTCTTCATTGCCCTTAAGTGTGTAGGGAGCCGTGAGCTGATGCAGGAGAAGGAGAGAGTCTTTTTGGCCCGCGCCGATCGCGTCCAATACGGCGTTTTTATCTGCAAAACCGTTGGATTTGCAGACGCGGCTCCAGTCTTCGTCTGTGACTTTGGAGTAGGGCAGATGGTGGGTCTTAGAGGAGCGTTCCAGCAGTTTGGCACCGAGTTCGATCTTACCTTCCTCAGAGAGGGAGCGCATGTACTGACGGATTTCTGCTCTGGCTTTACCGGTACGAACGCTGGCAAGCCAAGAAGGATTAGGTGTCGGTTTATCGCCTTTGATGATGTTGATCATCTCACCGTTCCTCAGTTCGCGCGTGAGCGGCGCCGGTTCACCGTTGATCTCGCAGCCGATAGTGCAGTTGCCGAGGTCGGTATGGATCTGATAAGCAAAGTCCACGGCAGTGGAGCCCTTGGGCAGCTGAATAATTCTGCCGCGCGGGGAGAAGACGTAAACGCGGTCCGGGAAGATATCGACCTTGATATTTTCCATGAACTCGAGAGAAGTACCGCTCTGTTTCTGAATTTCCAGCAGGCCGTTGAGCCAGTCCATCGTATTGCGCTGCAGCTGGTCGGATGTGTTGCGGTCGCGGTAAAGCCAGTGCGCTGTAATACCGTCCTCACAGATGTGGTGCATTTCTTCGGTACGAATCTGGAACTCGACCATGAGGCCGCCGGGACCGATGACGGTCGTATGCAGGCTCTGATAACCGTTCGCTTTCGGAATCGCCACGAAGTCTTTGAAGCGACCCGGAACCGGCTTGTAGAGCTCATGGATGATGCCCAAAGCTCGGTAGCAGTCGTCTCTCGTCGGCACTAAAACACGGAAGCTGTGAACGTCGAGCACTTCGCTGAAACGGATTTTGCGCTCTTTCATCTTTGAGTAGATGCGCCAGAGCGACTTGTTTTTGCCCTGGACGTCCCCGCGGATTTTGCGGGCGGCCAGACGATCTGAAGTCTCGTGATAAATCTGATCCAAAGCGTTTTTCTTACGCATACGAGATTCGGCGACTTTCTTTTCAAGAACTCGGTAGCGAATCGGGTACATGTAAGAGAAGCTCATGTCAGAGAGCTCTCTGTAAACAGAAAAGAGACCGAGGCGGCTCGCAATCGGAGCGTAAATATCCATGGTCTCTTTAGCAATATGGAACTTTTTGTGCGGCTTGACGGCACCTAAGGTGCGCATGTTATGCAGGCGGTCGGCAAGCTTGATTAGGATGACGCGAACATCGCGGGACATTGCAAGCAGCATTTTGTGGAAGCTTTCCGCCTGAGCTTCTTCATTGGAAGAAAATTTGAGCTTGTCCAGCTTTGATACGCCGTCGACAAGCTCAGCTACTTTCACTCCGAATTTTTCGCTCATTTCGATCTTGGTAATGCCCGTGTCTTCTAAGACATCGTGCATGAGACCGGCCTCAATGGTTTCTGCGTCCATGTGCCAAGAGGCGAGGATTTCAGCAACTGCTATCGGATGAGTAATGTAGGGAGCGCCGGAATTACGGAATTGACCTAAATGCGCCTGGTCTGCATACCGGAATGCTCCACGAATCTTTTGGACATCACTGTTTGAAAGATATTGGCGGCAGCGTTCTGCTAGGAGATTGGCAGATGCAACAGGATTAAGTTTTTCCTGAGCAAAGACGTCTTCTTTGGGTTCCGGCTTAGGCGCCGATTTCATGCCGACGGCTGACATGAATAAGTCTGCGGCTTTTTGTGCGTAGCTTTTTCCTGCAGGTGCGGTATTCGGGGCCATGGTTGCTCTCCTAGCTAGGTCTTATTCTTTGTTTTCTTCTGCGCTTCAACAAAAAACAAAAAGGAGTCCGGCTGCTAGCCGAACCCCGACTGTGCAGATAACTTCTATTATCTTATACCGTTGAGCATTTCTAAGCCTGTAACGCCCT
>ENA-UEQP01002463-UEQP01002463.1-human-gut-metagenome-genome-assembly--contig:-NODE-2463-length-13947-cov-3.481255_pt1 | contig 13947 bp, 10 predicted proteins | sample MGYA00242951_ERZ507951 | MGnify/ENA primary metagenome ERZ507951 (study PRJEB26167, sample SAMN06115539) | human gut metagenome | host: Homo sapiens | place: China:Shanxi | collected 2015-11-18...
GGAAATATTATTGCTGCTATCGCAGTTCTGGGCGCTCTGGGCGCTCTGTTCGGACTGATCCTGTCCGTGGCTTCCAAAATCTTTGAGGTCAAAAAGGATCCCCGCGAGGAGGCTATCCTCAGCCATCTGGCCGGCGCGAACTGCGGCGGCTGCGGCTACCCCGGCTGCGCCGGCTGCGCGGAAGCGATCCTCGCCGGCAAGGCTCCCGTCACCGCCTGCGCGCCCGCCGGCGCGGAGGGCGCTGCCAAGATCGCCGCGATCATGGGCATGGAAGCGCCCAGCGGTGAGAAGATGGTCGCTCACGTCATCTGCAACGGCGGCGATGCCGCTGTGAAAAACTTCGAGTACGTCGGCATTGCCGACTGCGTGGGCGCACTCAAGGTCGCCGGCGGCCCGACCGCCTGCTCTTTCGGCTGCCTGGGCTTCGGCTCCTGCGTCGCCGCCTGCCAGTTCGACGCTCTGCACATCAACGACAAGGGCGTTGCCGAGGTCGACAAGGAAAAGTGCACCAACTGCGGCGCCTGCCGTGAGGCCTGCCCGCGCAAGCTGATCGTCGAAGTCCCCTACAAGCAGAAGGTGTTCGTCAACTGCGCGAACAAGAACAAAGGTCCCGCCGTCACCAAGGTCTGCGCCAACTCCTGCATCGCCTGCGGTATGTGCGAGCGCACCTGCAAGTTCGACGCCATCCATGTTGTGAACAACGTGGCTGTCATCGACTACACCAAATGCCGCAACTGCACCATGTGCGCCAAGGCCTGCCCGAAGAACGCCATCGAACCCATTCCTACTCCCGAGGAGAAGGAGAAGTTCAAGGCCGCGCAGAAGGCTATGGCCGAGAAGAAGGCCGCTGCCGCCAAGGCTGCTGCCGAGGCTGCCGCCGCCGCGAAGGCCGCGGAGGCTCCGAAGGCCGAATAAGGCATCCTATTGCAAAAAGGAAGAGGAAAACCGGAAACGGTTTTCCTCTTCTTCTTTTATCCGCCCTTAGTTCACAAACTGTTTACACGCCGCCCTATTGACATTGGCATACACTGGTGGTACACTGCGTTTAGCACTCGGGGATAAGGAGTGCTAAATCTATGAGAGAGGGTCGGAGGCATGGAGCTGAGCGCACGCAAAAAGCAGATACTCAAGCGTGTGATCGAGGATTACATTGCCTCCGCCGAGCCGGTCGGCTCGAAGGCCATCGCGCAGGAGATGGGCGGGAGCGTTTCCTCCGCCACCGTGCGCAATGAGCTTGCCGAGCTGTCCGATCTGGGCTACCTTGAGCAGCCGCACACCTCCGCCGGCCGCGTGCCGTCCCCCAAGGGCTACCGGCTGTATGTCAACGAGCTGATGGAGCGGCGCGAGGTCTCCGAGGCGGAAGCGGAGGAGATCAACGAGACGCTGCAGGACAAAATGTCCGCCGCGGGCAGCATGATCTCGCAGGCCGGGCAGATGGTATCCTCCATCGTCGATTATCCCGCCTACGCGGTCGCCGAGGGCAAAAGCGGCGTGACCGTCAAGCGCTTCGAGCTGCTGGGCGTGGACGACACGAGCTTCATCACCGTCGTGATGACGGACGACAGCCGCGTGAAGTCCCAGCTGCAGCGCTCGCCGCTCGCGTTCGACCGCGCGCGGCTCACCGATCTGAGCGCTCTGCTCAACACGCACTTCACCAGGCAGTCCCGCGAGGAGATGAGCGCGAAGCTCATGGGGCTTTCCGATCAGATCGCGCCGGAGCTGTTTCTGGTGCTCTCCGCGACGGTCGGCTATGCCGCCGAAATTCTGGAGGAGGCCGCCAAAAAGGACGTGTTCACCACCGGCGCGAGCCAGATTCTGAAGATGCCCGAGTACCGCGACCTCGATAAAGCGCACGACCTGATGACGTTCTTTGTGGACAACAAAGAAAATCTCCCGGTCCCCGAGGACGACACCCCGCTGAAGATCCTCATCGGGCCGGAAAACGTCAACGAGGCACTGCGCGACACGAGCGTCGTCGTCGCCAGTTATGACATCGGCGGCGGGATGCGCGGGCTGGTCGGTGTGGTCGGCCCCACAAGAATGGATTACGCCACCGTGACCGCACGGTTGAGCTACTTTGCAGACAGTCTGACGCGGATGTTCGGAAAAAGCGAGCTTCCGCCCAAGGAAGAGAAGGAGTAAGAAATGCCGAAGAAGGATAAGCAGAACGCACAGCCCGAGACCCCCGAAAAGGAGCCGCAGGCCGCGGCTGCCGAGGAAAAGGAGCTTCCCCCCGAGGATAAGAAGGAGGAGGCGAAGGCCGAGACTTTCACCGTCACGCGCGAGCAGATGGAGAAGATGGAGGGCCTTGCCAAGCAGCTTGCCGAGGAGCATGACCAGTATCTGCGGCTCGCCGCCGAATACGATAACTACCGCAAGCGCACCGCCAAGGAAAAGGAAGGCATCTACGCCAACGCGAAGATCGACACCATCAAGGGCATGCTTCCGGTGTACGATAATCTCGAGCGCGGCCTCGCCCAGTTCGGCGCGGAGGACGACGATCCCCACAAGAAGGGGCTTGAGATGATCTTCAACCAATATAAAGAAGCGCTCACCAAGCTCGGTGTCACACCGATCGACTGCGTGGGCAAGGAATTTGATCCCGAGCGGCACAACGCCGTGATGCACATTGAGGACGAGAGCTGCGGCGAAAATACCGTGGTCGAGGTCCTGCAGCAGGGCTTCATGCTCGGCGACAAGGTCCTGCGCTTTGCGATCGTCAAGGTCGCCAATTAAAATCGCAAACAAATAAAATTAAGATAGATTCAGGAGGACAAAATTATGTCTAAAGTCATCGGTATTGATTTAGGTACTACCAATAGCTGCGTTGCCGTTATGGAAGGCGGCGAAGCCGTCGTTATCCCCAACGCGGAAGGCAACCGCACCACGCCGTCCGTCGTCGCGTTCTCCAAGACCGGCGAGCGTATGGTCGGTCAGGTCGCCAAGCGTCAGGCCATTACCAATCCCGACCGCACCATCTCCTCCATCAAGCGTGAGATGGGCACGGATCACAAGGTCACCATCGACGGCAAGGCCTATACCCCGCAGGAGATCAGCGCAATGATCCTGCAGAAGCTCAAGAGCGACGCCGAGGCCTATCTGGGCCAGACCGTCACCGAGGCGGTCATCACCGTCCCCGCGTACTTTACCGACTCTCAGCGTCAGGCCACCAAGGACGCCGGCAAGATCGCCGGTCTTGAGGTCAAGCGTATCATCAACGAGCCGACCGCTGCCGCCCTCGCCTACGGCGTGGATAAGGAGCAGAGCCAGAAGGTCATGGTCTACGACCTCGGCGGCGGCACATTCGATGTCTCCATCCTCGACATCGACGACGGCGTGATCGAGGTTCTTGCCACCGCCGGCAACAACCGTCTCGGCGGCGACGACTTCGACGAGTGCATCATGAAGTGGATGGTCAGCGAGTTCAAGCGCACCGACGGCGTGGACCTCAGCGGCGACAAGGTCGCCATGCAGCGTCTGAAGGAAGCTGCCGAGAAGGCCAAGATCGAGCTGTCCGGCGTGACCTCCACCAATATTAACCTCCCGTATATCACCGCTGACGCCACCGGCCCGAAGCACCTCGACCTGACCCTCACGCGCGCTAAGTTCAACGAGCTGACCGCGCACCTGGTCGAAGCCACTGCCGGCCCTGTCCGTCAGGCGCTCAGCGATGCGGGCCTCACCGGCAACGACATCCACAAGGTCCTGATGGTGGGCGGCTCCAGCCGTATCCCCGCCGTGCAGGAAATGGTCAAGAAGCTCACCGGCAAGGAAGGCTTCAAGGGCATCAACCCCGATGAGTGCGTCGCCATGGGCGCGGCTCTTCAGGCGGGCGTGCTGACCGGCGACGTCAAGGGCCTGCTGCTGCTCGATGTCACCCCGCTGAGCCTCGGCATCGAGACGATGGGCGGCGTGTGCACCAAGCTCATCGACCGCAACACCACCATCCCCGTGAAGAAGAGCCAGATCTTCTCCACCGCCGCCGACAACCAGACGAGCGTTGAAGTCAACGTTCTGCAGGGCGAGCGTGAGATGGCCGCTGCCAACAAGAGCCTCGGCCGCTTCCACCTCGATGGCATCGCTCCGGCCCGCCGCGGCGTGCCTCAGATCGAGGTCACATTCGATATCGACGCCAACGGCATCGTGAACGTCAGCGCGAAGGATCTCGGCACCGGCACCGAGCAGCACATCACCATCACCTCTTCCTCCAACATGAGCAAGGAGGATATCGAAAAGGCCGTCAAGGACGCCGAGCAGTACGCCGCTGAGGACGCCAAGATCAAGGAAAAGGTCGAAGTCCGCAACCAGGCCGACCAGATGGTCTACCAGAGCGAGAAGACCCTCGGCGAAGTGGGCGACAAGATCCCCGCGGACGAGAAGGCCAAGGTCCAGAGTGGTATCGACAAGCTGAAGGAAGTCCTCAAGGGCGACGACACCGACGCCATCAAGAGCGCGACCGAAGAGCTCACGCAGATGTTCTACCAGATGAGCGAGAAGCTCTATCAGCAGGCGAACCCGCAGGGCGGCGCACAGGCCGGTCCTGACATGGGCGGCCAGAACGGCGGCGCGCAGACCGGCCCGAACGGTCAGCAGTATTACGATGCTGACTACAAGGTCGTGGATGACGACGAGAACAACAAGAAGTAATTTGAAACCGATCGACGCAGCGGGGACAGTTTATACTGCCCCCGATTGCGGCGTTTTTAGGAGCGTAGTCTATGGCTGAAAATAAAAGAGACTATTACGAGGTGCTCGGCGTTTCCAAGGGCGCTTCGGAAGAAGAGATCAAAAAAGCATACAAAAAGCTCGCACGCAAGTATCATCCCGACATGAACCCCGGCGACAAGGAAGCCGAGGAGAAGTTCAAGGAGATCAACGAGGCGAACGAGGTTTTGAGCGACCCAGACAAGAAGGCGCGCTACGACCAGTTCGGCTTTGCGGGCGTTGACCCGAATTACGGCGCAGGCGCCGGTGGCGGCGCTTACAGCGCGGGCGGGTTCGACTTCGGCGACCTCGGCGATATCTTCGGCAGCTTCTTCGGCGGGGGCTTCGGCGGCGCGCGCGCGAACCCCAACGCGCCCCAGCGCGGCGAAAGCCTGCGCACGAGCGTGAACATCAGCTTTGAAGAGGCGGCCTTCGGCTGCGAGAAGGAAGTCAGCATCGACCGCATCGAGCAGTGTCCTGACTGCCGCGGCTCGGGCTGCGCCAAGGGCACGACCGCCGAGGTCTGTCCTGACTGCCGCGGCAGCGGCGTGGTCCAGCAGCGCCGCCAGACGCCGCTGGGCTATATGTCGACGTCGGCCCCCTGCCAGCGCTGCGGCGGCAAGGGTAAGATCATTCATCAGCCCTGCCCCAAGTGCGGCGGCAAGGGCATGATCCGCCACCGCAAGACCATCAAGGTCAGTATTCCTGCGGGCATCGACAACGGGCAGACCATTTCACTGCGCGCGCAGGGCAACGCGGGCAAGAACGGCGGCCCCGCGGGCGACCTTCTGATCGTCGTGTCCGTGCGTCCGCACGAGATCTTCCGCCGCGAGGGCACAAGCGTCCTGTGCGAAGCGCCCATCACGTTCACGCAGGCGGTGCTCGGCGCGGAGCTCGAGATCCCGACGATCGACGGCAAGGTGAAGTACACCATCCCCGAGGGGACGCAGAGCGGCACGACGTTCCGCCTGAAGGGCAAGGGCATCCCCGGCCTCAACGGCCGCGGCCGCGGCGACCAGTACGTCACCGTGTATATCGAGACGCCGCGCAACCTGAACCGCGAGCAGAAGGAAGCGCTCAAGAAGTTCAGCGAGTCGCTCGGCGAGAAGAATTATGAGGAACACAAGAGCTTTTTCGGAAAGTTCAAGCTGTAACGAATAGAAGATGTATTTATCCGATTATCACACCCACTGTTCGCTTTCGTTCGACTCGAAAACGCCGGTGGAAGACATGGTGCGCGCGGGCATCGCGCAGGGTTTGCAGGAAATGTGCCTGACCGACCATGTAGACCTGTTCCGCCCGAGGGAGACGGCGCACTGGGAGCACGATTTTTCGAATCGTGAAGAGATCTTTGCGCGCGCCGACCAGGCGGCGGACGGGAAGATCATCGTCCGCCGCGGTATCGAGCTCGGCGAGGCGATGCGCGACTTTGCCTACGCAGACGAGCTGCTCTCGCGTTTGCCGGAGCTCGACTTTGTCATCGGCTCGCAGCATCAGCTGTCGGAAAAGTACGATTGGAACGACCTCTACTTCATGCCCGAGGCCACGGAGCAGGAGGCGCGCGAGCAGATCGCGGACTATTTAACGCTCATTCTGGAGACGGCCAAGTGGGGGAAGTTCTCCGTGCTCGGCCACCTGACGCTGCCGCTTCGCTACATGAACGAAAACCACGGCATGCACATGAGTTTCGACGGCTTCGAGGACGAGGTGGCGCAGGTGTTCCGCGCGCTCATTGAAAACGGCTGCGGCATCGAGTGCAACGTCAACCGCGGCAACACGCCGCTGCCGGACGCCAAATGGCTGAGGCTCTATCACGAGCTCAGCGGCGAGATCATCACCATCGGCACCGACGCGCACACGCCGGAATTCGTCGGCATGCGCGCCCGCGAGACGCAGGAGCTTTTAAAGAGCTGCGGCCTCAACTATGTGTGTACGTTTGAAAAGAAAAAACCGGTCTTTCACAAAATCTGACTGACAAAAGGAGAAACACTATGAAGATCGCATTGGGCTGTGACCACGGCGGATACGCCATGAAGGAAGACATCAAAAAGCAGCTGGAGGGCCTGGGCCACGAGGTCAAGGTCTGCGGTACCTATTCCACCGAGAGCTGCGACTATCCCGTTTTCGGAGAGGCCGCCGCGCGCGCCGTCGCGAGCGGAGAGTGCGAGTACGGTATCGTCGTGTGCACGACGGGCATCGGCATCTCCATTGCGGCGAACAAGGTCAAGGGCATCCGCTGCGCGCACTGCGCCGATACGCTCGAGGCGCAGCTCTGCCGCCAGCACAACAACGCGAACATGATGGCCATCGGCGCGGGCTTCACGGGCCCGAAGCTGGCCGCGGCCATGGTTGAGACGTTCCTCTCCACCGCGTTTGAGGGCGGCCGCCACGCCCGCCGCGTCGCGCTGATGGACGCTATCGAGGGCTAAAGCATACAAAAACGGAAAATCAACAAAAACCGAAAGGTTTTTGTTGATTTTTTTGCTCTCAAAAGGTAAACTGTTGCACGAGAAAAAGGAGGCGGATGCAGACAATGGCAAGAAGATCGAGCGGAACGAAGGGCTATACCGGTTATCGCGGGCGCAGGCGCGGCAGAGGCGTGCTGGCCGTGGTGCTGGTGGTCATTTTGCTGCTGGCGTGCGGCTTTTTGTTTGCGCAGCGCTATATGGTATACGATGCGGATGGCTCGGTCCGCTTTGAGTTCCCCTGGATAAAGAAGACCCCACAGGACGACACCGCAAATGGCGGCGACAGCGGCGACGATAAGAAGCAGGACGACCTTGAGATCACGGTGCAAAAGCCCGTCATCAAGGATACCTGCGCAGTCGAGCTGGGTGCGGACGCGCTCGGCAGCGATTGGCAGGCAGCGCTCGATGGCCTTGATAAGGACGTGAACGCCGTGGCGGTCGAGCTCAAGGACGCGAGCGGCAAGCTCTACTATAATTCCAAGGTGCAGGGCGCGATCGACTGCGGTGCGGTGGCCGGGAACAGCACATCGGACACGGCCATTCAGGGCCTTGTCGACTCGGACTATTACACGATCGGCCGCATCAGCACGCTGCACGACAGCCTGTACGCCTACGAGCACATGACGGACGCCGCCGTGTGCCAGCTGACGGGCTTTGTCTGGTACGATACGAACAGCACCCACTGGCTCGCGCCCGAAAAGCAGGCCGCGCGCCAGTATGTGACCGATATCGTCACGGAATGCGGCAAGATGGGCTTTGATGAGCTGCTGCTCGACGATTTCCACTACCCGCGCGAGGGGCGCATGAGCCGCATCAAGACGGACGAGCGCACCATGACGCAGCAGGAGGCGCTTGCGCTGCTCGCCGACGATATCCACACCGCGCTTGAGCAGGCGGGCTACAAGGGCAAGCTCTCCGTCAGCGTGGACGCGGACATCGCGCTTGCGGGCAGCGAGGCAAACTCCGGCATCGTGATGAGCGAGCTCACGGAAAAGTTCGACCGCGTGTACGTCAAGGTCACGGCAGACCAGCTCGAGAGCGTCACCGAGGCGATGAAGGCCTACGACGTCGAGTTCGTCCCCATCGTGACGGAGGCGGCAGACAGCGGCAGCTATCTCATTGAAAAGTGAAAAGGCGAAGGGCGGGCCGCTGATACCTCAGCGGCCCGCTTTTTGCGTAAAAAAACAGCACGAAGCAGTGCCCGCTGCCTCGTGCCTTTTTTTGATGTGGAGAAAGACGAGGGGGGACGCCCCGTTCGGGCGTTGGAAAAAGCGTTGATAACCGCTTTGGGACATAATGTACAAAAGTTGAATGAATTCGACGTAATTTAAACGCTTGATTTTGTGCAAAATAGATAGTATACTGTTGCCCATACCAAAAAAAGGACCCTCGAGGGCCGCTGCGCCCGCGCGGGAAAGAATATGCCCGCGGGCGAAAAAGAGGATATGAGACGCCCACTCTCCGGTGAGTGAGAGACCTGCCGCAGCGCACAGAGGGGCGGAAACGGGCCAATACGGAACATACAGCAAATTCTGCACAGGATAGAGCATCATGCTTGAAAACAACCACACGATCCACCTGACGCTCAACGGCGAGAGCCGCGCGTTCACGGTGGAGCCGCGGGAGACGCTTCTGCACGTGCTGCGCGAGCGCGCGCACCTGACGGGCGCGAAGAAGGGCTGTGACCTTGGCGAATGCGGCGCCTGCACGGTCATCATGGACGGGCGCGCGGTCAACTCGTGCTGTGTGTTCGCCATCGAGGCGGACGGCAGTACGGTCGAGACCATCGAGGGCATCGGCACCGCCGACGAGCCGCACCCGCTGCAGCAGGCGTTTATCGACGCCGGCGCCATCCAGTGCGGCTACTGCACGCCCGGAATGATCATGGCGGCCAAGGCGCTGCTCGACCGCGATCCCCATCCCACGCGCGAGGAGATCCACGCCGCCATGTCCGGCAACCTCTGCCGCTGCACGGGCTACACGAAGATCGAGGAGGCCATCGTCGCGGCCTCCAGGGTCATTGAACAGTACGCGAACGGAAAGGAGGCGCAGCAGTGATGGAACAGCATCATTTCGACATTGTCAACCACGCCACGCCGCGCCTTGAGTCCATGGATAAGGCGCTGGGCCGCGGCAAGTACACCGACGACTTAGAGCTTCCCAACATGGCCTGCGCCGCGCTCGTGCGCTGCCCGTATTCCCACGCCAAGGTGCTGAGCATCGATGTGAGCGAGGCGGAAAAGGTTCCCGGTTTTCTCGGCTGCGCCCTGCCGGAGGAGGCCCCGCAGGCCTACTTCAACTGCTCGGGCAACCCGCCCTCTCCGCTTCTGATGGCGGATGAAAAGGTGCTGACGACCGAGCCGCTGACCATCGGCGACCGCGTGGCCGTCGTCGCTGACGGCGTCCCAGCAGATCAGAAACATCGCCACCGTCGGCGGCAACATCATGCAGGACCGCCGCTGCATTTACTTCAACCAGCCGCACCTGTGGCGCAGCGGCCTTGCCTACTGCTTCAAGACCGGCGGCAGCATTTGCCACCAGATCCCGAACTCGCCGGTCTGCCGCGCGATCTACTATTCCGATGTCGCCACCGCGCTCATCGCTTACGAGGCGGAGGTCGAGTACATCGAAGACGGCGAGACGCACCGCACCGACCTCAAGTCCCTCATCGAGCGCCACAGCGTGGCAAACGGCCTTGCCTGCCACGAGCACCTGCCCATCCTCGTCACGCGCTTCTTCATCCCCGCGGCGGAAGAGGGCGAGCGCAGCGGCTTTTATAAGTACGCCATGCGCACGACGATCGACTTCCCGATCATCAACTTCGCGCTCCGCTGCGGCGGCAAGCGCCCCGCGCGTCTGGCTGCGGGCGCGGTCGCGCCCCATCCGGTCGTGATGACCGAGACGGCGGCGAAGATCGACTCCGACGCCACGGATGACGAGGTCATCGCGCAGGCCGAGGACGAGCTCAGAAAGCTCGCCATGCCCATCAAGGAGGTCTGCATGACCCCCCGCGGTCAAGAGAAGTCTCTATCGCCACGTCGCGATGCTGCTGGATCTGAGAAAATAAGCAAAAAAAGAACCGTCCGATCGGACGGTTCTTTTTTGTCGTAGAAATTTACTTCGCGGCGCGGGCCAGAACGGCCTCGGCGCTCATGCTCGGGTTGATGGTCTCTTCGCTCTCGACCGCGATGGCCGCGGCGGCGGTGCCGGCGGCGCAGCTTTCGGCAAGGTCGCGGCCTGCGAGGAACGACCAGACGAGGGACGCCATCATCGCGTCGCCCGCGCCGGTGGCGTTGCGCATCTCGGCCTTGCAGATGGGTTCCAAATGTGTCTCGCCCTGCTGCGCGGCAAACACGCCGTCGCCGCCGAGCGACAGGAACACGCGCTGCACGCCCTGATCGAGCAGCGCCTGCGCGGCCTGATGGAGCGTTGCATTGTCTGTGATCTTCACGCCGGAGAGGAGCTCTGCTTCAATGCGGTTGGGTTTGAGCGTGTGGACGTGACTGAGTAAGCCCTGGAGCTTTTCCGCCTTGACGGTGGACACCGGATCGACGAAGAGCGGCGCGGCGCAGTGCTCGACAAGGTACGCGATGGACTTGCGCGGCAGGTTCGCGTCCACGACCACCGCGGCGGCGCCGTCGAGCAGCTCCTTCTGGGAGGCAAAGTAGTCCGGCGTCAACTTTTCGCAGATCTCCATGTCAGATACGGCCACGGCCATGTCGCCGTCGCTGTCGCCCACGAACACGTAGGTCGAGGTGCGGCCGTCGGGCACGCGCAGCGCGTGCGAAAGGTCGATGCCGAGTTCTTTACAGCTCTCTTCGACCTGGCTTGCGCGCGAATCGCCGCCCACGGCGGTCAGAAGGTAGGTCGGCACGCCAAGCAGGCGCATGTTGTGCGCGATGTTGCGCCCCACACCGCCGAGACTCAGCTCGACGCGGCCGGGATTGGAGTCACGGTCGCGCAGGGGAGCGAAGGAATGGGCGCCGATGTCGATATTCACGCCGCCGCAGACGACGGCATAGGGAAGATTCTTTTCGTTAGACATGATGTTGCTTTCTCCGAATTATTTGTGATAAAGACGCTTGGATTCATACTTCGGCTCGCAGCTGACGTGAATGCCGAGGCGCTTGTAGAGCTTGATGTCCTCCTCCGAGATGATGATGGAGAAGTGCGCATCGCAGCTGCGGAGCGTGCCGAGCTGGGCTCTTGCCATGTCGGCGAGGGGGTTCGTCAGCGCCGAGATCGCCAGCGCGATGAGCACCTCGTCAGAGTGCAGGCGCGGGTTGTGGTGGCCGAGCGACTGGATCTTGAGCGCTGAGATCGGCTCAATGACCTGATTCGAGATGAGGTTCATGTCGCTGCGGATGCCCGCCATGGCCTTGAGCGCGTTGAGCAGCAGCGCCGCCGAAGCGCCGAGAAGGGAAGAGGTCTTGCCCGTGACAACGCGGCCGTCGGGCAGCACCATCGCGCCCGCGGGCGCGCCGGTCTCCTCGGCCTTCTGCTTGGCCGCGGCCACAGCGGGGCAGAGGTCGGGCGTCACATCCGCCTGCTGCATGACGAGCTCGAGCTTTCTGAGCTGGCAGGCGTCAGCAATGCCGCGCGCGACGTCGACCTGCGCGGTGTAGTAGCGGCGCAGAATTTCCATGCGCGAGGCCTGACGACAGACCTCATCGTCGATGATGCAGTTGCCCGCCATGTTGACGCCCATGTCGGTGGGGGATTGGTAGGGGCACTTGCCGGAGATGCGCTCGAAGATCGCGCGCAGGACGGGGAAGATCTCCACGTCGCGGTTATAGTTCACGGTCGTCTCGCCGTAGGCCTCGAGGTGGAACGGGTCGATCATGTTCACGTCGTCAAGGTCCGCGGTCGCGGCCTCGTAGGCGAGGTTCACGGGGTGCTTGAGCGGCAGGTTCCAGATGGGGAAGGTCTCGAACTTGGCGTAGCCCGCGCTCACGCCGTGTTTGTGCTCGTGGTAGAGCTGGGAGAGGCACGTCGCCATCTTGCCGCTGCCGGGGCCCGGCGCGGTGACGACGATGAGCGAGTGCGTCGTCTCGATATACTCGTTGTGGCCAAAGCCCTCGTCGCTCACGATGTGGGCGACGTCGGAGGGATAGCCCGCGATGGGGTAGTGGCGGTAGTTGCGAACGCCAAGCGTGTTGAGACGCTTGATGAAGGCATCCGCCGCGTTCTGCCCCGCATACTGCGTGATGCATACGCCGCCGACATAAAGCCCCAGCGAGCGGAACGCGTCAATCAGGCGCAGGCAGTCGTCATCATAGGTGATGCCGAGGTCGCCGCGCACCTTGTTCTTTTCAATGTCGTTCGCGTTGACCGCGATGACGATCTCCACGTCGTCGCGCAGCTGCTGAAGCATGCGGATCTTGCTGTCGGGCTGGAAGCCGGGCAGCACGCGCGAAGCGTGAAAGTCGTCGAAGAGCTTGCCGCCGAACTCCAGGTACAGCTTGCCGCCGAACTTGCTGATGCGCTCGCGGATGTGCGCGGACTGCATGGCAAGGTATTTGTCGTTATCAAAACCGATTTGTCCCATCGTAAAAAGCACCCCATTTTCAATTTACACATAATATATACCTATTATATAGAACGTACGGCGGCTTGACAAGAAATGTGCCCGCAGAAAAATAGATGAAAAATGGCGGCGAATTTCTGCTATTTTCCCCTCTTTACATCAGCGAGCTCTTAGCGTATGCTATAAACAGTCTCTTCACGGGGGTGAGAAAAATCCGCACTTTTTGAAAAAAGGTGTTGACAAAAGAATGCGGATATAGTAGTATATCACTGTTCGATTCGCGCGGTTAGCTCAGCTGGTAGAGCACATGCTTGACGTGCATGGGGTCACAGGTTCGAGTCCTGTACCGCGCACCAGAGAAAAACCTTGAAGCTTCAATGGCTTCAAGGTTTTTTTGTTGCCTTGAAAGGGCTTTTTGTTCCACGTTTGTTCCACTATGCCTTTTTCTTTCCAAAATTGACCGGGAGCGATGCCGCGAGACCGGCACTTGCTTCCGCTTGTGCAGTCTCGAAGGCGGGGGAGCAGATGTTCAATGTGGTCGACGTCTGAGAGGGGCCAAGGGCGGCAGAGACAGTGCGCACGTCGGTGTGATTGGCGATGAGCAGCGAGGCATTGAGATGCCGAAACTGATGGATGCCGTACCACGGCAGGCCGTGACGTTCGCAAAGCTCTTTTCCCCAGTCATAGAAATCCCCAGGACGCGCCGGCGATCCGTCGAGCTTGGTAAAAAGCCGACCGCTCTCATGCCACTGATCGCCCAGCTCCAGCCGTTTCATTGCCTGCTCTGTACGTAGAGCCTTTACCATGTCGAAGATCCATGCGGGGAGCTTCAGGGAACGATGAGAGCGTGCTGTCTTTGGCGGGCCTGTGAATATCCCGTGTGCCGGATCATAGAGGGAGACGCGCTCGACTGTGACGACGTTGGTGGTGAAGTTGAAATCTCGGAATTCGAAGCCGAGCAGTTCTTCGCGGCGGTACCCGCCGAAGATGGCCAGCACAAAGAAAACCACATAGCGTAGCGGTTCACCGTCAAGTGCATCAAGGAATGCTTGTGTTTCCTCGATGGTGAAGATGTTTTTCTCCCGCTCTTGACGCTCCGGTAGTACGACACGCGGGCAAGGATTTTCTTTGACCACGCCCATTCGTAAAGCATAAGCGAAGACGCTGGAGATGAACGAGAGATAATTTCGGATAGATTTTGGATGAAGGCCCTTAGTAGAGTCCTTTTCACTTGCCCCAGGCTCGGCC
>ENA-UEQP01002474-UEQP01002474.1-human-gut-metagenome-genome-assembly--contig:-NODE-2474-length-13849-cov-3.337932_pt1 | contig 13849 bp, 10 predicted proteins | sample MGYA00242951_ERZ507951 | MGnify/ENA primary metagenome ERZ507951 (study PRJEB26167, sample SAMN06115539) | human gut metagenome | host: Homo sapiens | place: China:Shanxi | collected 2015-11-18...
CCATTATTGTTAAATAAAAATCTGCTTCTGCTTCCTTTTTGGTGTAGCCCATAATCGGCAAATAGTCCTGCTCAATGTTTACATGTCCCAAAAACACTTTATCTTCCGCAGACCAATAAATTGCCGCTTTATACCCTTTGTATGGTCCTAATACTATCTGTTCAGTCATTTTCAATTTCCTTTCTTTGCGCAAATATACAAGATATACTTACTATTTTTTGTCCTTTTACTGCTCTAACAATGTTTTCAGGATCTGCAATTCCAAATACTAATAATGGAATATTATTATCTCTACACATTGCAGTTGCTGTTGAATCCATAACTTTTAAGTCTTTATTTAAAACATCTAAATATGATATTTCCTCAAACTTTATTGCATCTGGTTGAATCTTTGGATCTGCAGAATAAACTGCGTCAATTGCTTTTCCTAAAAGTATAATGTCTGCTTTTATTTCTGTTGCTCTTAATACTGCTGCTGTATCTGTTGTAAAATATGGATGCCCTGTTCCGCATGCAAATATTACTACTCTCCCTCTATTTAAATGTTTTTCAGCTTTTCTTTGTATAAATGGTTCTGCAATTTCCCTCATTTCAATTGCAGTTTGAACTCTAGAATGTACTCCTCTTGCTTCAAGTGCATCTTGTAATGCTAATGCATTCATTGATGTAGCAAGCATTCCCATATAATCTGCTGTTGTTCTTTCCATATCTAGACCATTTCTTCCTCTCCAGAAATTTCCTCCGCCTACTACTATGGCAATTTGAACTCCCATATCAACTACTTCTTTTATTTTATCACAAATTTTTCCTACAACTTCTGGATTTACTCCTACTTTTTGATCTCCAGCTAATGCTTCTCCACTTAATTTTAGTAGAACTCTTTTATATTTTGCTTCTGACATTTCTTTTCTTCCTTTCTAATAAAAATTATCCATATATAATGTATTTTATGCCATTTTATTTTCGTTAATCATTCTATCATACTTTTATAAAAAAAGAAAGTATTTCTTAAGATTTTTCCATATAAGAAAAGAGCCTAAGAATATTCTTAGACTCTTTATAGTAATTATTGTAATTCAATAACTGCTCCAACTTCTTCTAATTTAGCTTTTAATTCTTCAGCTTCTGCTTTAGAAACGTTTTCTTTTAATGTTTTAGGTGCACCATCTACTAAATCTTTAGCATCTTTTAATCCTAAACCTAATGCATTTTTAACAGCTGTGATAACTTTAATTTTTTGATCTCCAGCTTCTTTTAATACAACATTGAATGATGTTTTTTCTTCAGCTGCTGCTGCTCCAGCTGCTGCTGGTGCTGCTGCTGCAACTGCAGATACTCCAAATTCTTCTTCTATAGCTTTTACTAATTCTGATAATTCAACAACAGTCATAGCTTTAACTGCTTCTATTATTTCTTCTTTACTCATTTTAAAATCCTCCTAATAATTTTTTGCGATTTAATCGCATTTTATTTTTTAGCAATTTAAGTTTTGCAAAACTTATTTAATTTACTTATAAAAACTAAGCGTTTTCTTTTTGTTTTTGTACTTCACCAAGTGCAACTGCAAGTATCTCTCTATTCAGCTCAATGTCATCGACTATCAATACTTTTTCTCTCATTTAATTAACTCCTCAACATAGTATTTTTAATGTCCCAGAAAAAATATGTTAAAGCTTTACAACCACCCACAATAATTTTATAATTCCTAAACAATATTGTCTATGGAATTAATTGCCATTAATATAGATTTTTTCTCTCAAAATAGGTAAAATTGTCTTAAAAACAGAGCTTTATATATTAATATATCAAAAACCTACACACATAAAGGGGTGGTATTTTATGGATAATTTTGTTATATTACAGCAGATGGTTGCCATTGACAGAGCCCAAAACCGTTTTGAACTCCGAGCATCCATACAGACTCTGCTCCGGATCATCGGAAGTTGCACTTCGTCAGAACGAGTTTATATTTTTGACTGGGATGAGACTGAAAACATATTCCGCAACTCATATGAGTGGTGCGGTGACAATGTGCAGCCATGGATTGACAATCTTCAGTCCGTGGATTCCGCCGACATGCCTTACTGGCTGGAAGCATTTGAGCGCGGCGACAGTATGATCATAGATAACGTGGAGGATGTGAAGGATCTCATGCCTTCCGAGTATCAGCTTCTGGTCATGCAGGATATTCACTCTGAAATAGCATTTCCTATCTTCTATAAGGACCAGCTCAAAGGCTTTATCGGTGTGGACAATCCCCACATAGAGAGTTCGGAATCCTTTATAAGTCTGCTTGGGGTTGTGGGCGGTCATCTCGGAAATGTAAGGGAGACTCTCAGAATGACCGAGCTTCTTGAGCAGCGCAATAATTCTCTCGAAAAGAGCCTGTCGGATCTGAACCGTGAAAGGACGTTCATGTCTGTTCTGTGCACGGACTACATATCCGTCTACTGCGTGGATCTTCAGAATGATTCTCTCGAGCCTTTAAAGCTTGACCCAGCGGCAAATGCTGCCCACATACACGACATCAAAGCTGGGAAAACATTCGGCTACTCAGAGCTGATCGGACAGTATTACGAAAAATATGTCATCAAAGAATCTGCCCCGGACTTCACAGAAATCCTCAGCGCAGAGCATATACAGAATCATCTTGCCGCTCACCCTAAGCTTTCTTACAGATACCGGGTGACTCCGAACGCAGCGGGCCAGGAAAACTTTGAGGCTGAGATATTCCCTTTTTCAGCGGCTTCATCTTCAAGGGTGCTGATTGGCTTCAAGCAGATAGACGAGCTTGTGAGCTTTGAACAAAATTCGAGGAGGCAGCTCCAGGAGGCACTTGACGAGGCTAACCTGAACAATGAGATCATATCCGCCATAAGCAAGATCTACTTCTCAATATACAGGATAGATCTTACACAGGACATGTACGAGGAGGTGTCCAGCGATAACAAGGTACACAGACTTACAGGCCGCATGGGAAGAGCTTCCTCCAAGATGAAGGAGCTGTGTCACCGCTTCGTCGTTCCCGAATATCAGGACAAGATACTTGATTTCTTTGATCTGTCGACCATCGCAGAGCGTCTCCACACAGACGAGACCATAGCCATGGATTATCTCGCCAACGACGGCAACTGGCACTCGGCAAGATTTATTGTGAAGAAGCGAGATGCTCTTGGCAACGTGACCAACATACTGTATGTAACAAGGCTTATCAGCGAACAAAAGAGACGTGAACAGAGCTGGATGCTCCTGGCAGAGGAGGCCAACAAGGCAAACGAGGCAAAGTCCGAGTTTCTGTCCAAGATGGCTCACGACATAAGAACACCTCTGAATGCCGTAATGGGATTTGCCGACATAGCAAAGCGATCACTAGGCGATCCAAGCAAGATAGACGACTGTCTGGGCAAGCTCAGGACGTCCGGGGCTTATATAGAACAGCTCGTCAGCAACATCCTTGACATAACGAATCTGGAAAACGGCAGACAGCAGCTTAAGCCTTGTGAAACATCTGTATCCGAGCTGTGTCATACTCTGAACATGGTTTTCGATCAGGCTCTCATGAACGACGGACTCAATATAACCTTCAACTGTCACGATATATATCACGACTACATCCTGGCCGATGGACTCAAGCTGAAACAGATCTACTCTAACCTGCTGTCTAACTCCATCAAGTTCACACCTGGTCATGGCGACGTTGGGTTTGAATTATATGAGGAGACTATACCGGGCTCCGATAAGATACGTCTCGTCGCCAGAATAAGCGACACGGGAATTGGAATAAAGCCTGAATATCAGGCGAGCATGTTCAACAAATTCTCCCGCGAGACAGACACCAGGATCAGCAAAGTGCGCGGAAGCGGTCTGGGGCTCGCCATAGTGAAGGAGCTTGTGGATCTAATGCAGGGTACCATCACAGTACAGAGCAATCCGGGTGGTGGAACTATCATCGAGGTAAACATCGACGTCCCTTATATCATAAAGGATGATCTGTGGTCTGGACAATCCGGTGATAGCAGCGACGCAGAATCCCTGTGTGTAGGAATGCACCTTCTGGTGGCAGAGGATAACGAACTCAACTATGAGGTCGTGTCTGAACTTCTGGGTATGAATGGTATTTCCTGTGAGCGCGCTGAGGACGGCTCCGTGTGCGTTGCCATGTTCTCCACATCTGCTGCCGGAACCTACGACGGCATCCTTATGGATCTTCAGATGCCTGTGATGGATGGAATCTCGGCGTCCTACGCCATAAGAAAGCTCGAGCATCCGGATGCACAGAACATTCCTATCATCGCCATCACCGCCAACACATTTGCTAAAGATCTCGAAAGATGCCGTCTGGCGGGCATGAACGAACACCTGTCAAAGCCGCTGAACATAAGGCAGCTTATAAGCATCCTCTCAAAATTCAAGAAATAAAAAAGTCAAGAAATAAAAAAGTCCCTGTATGATATTTCAATCATACAGGGGCTTTGCCGTTATTACTTATTCATGATTGCATCTATAGACTTAATGCATGCACTCCTGAGGCCTGACTCCTCGAGGGATGCAACACCGCAGATGGTTGTTCCCGCAGGGGAACATACATTGTCCTTCAACACGCCGGGATGCTCCCCTGTCTCTAGCTGAAGTTTTGCTGAACCAAGTATCATCTGTGATATGAGTCTGTACGCAGTCTGTCTAGGCACACCATACTTAACCGCTGCATCCGCATATCCCTCTATGAACAGATCTACAAATGCAGGACCACAGCCGGTTACTGCGCCTCCTATTCCCATGAGATTCGATGGAAGCTCCTCCACAATTCCCACAGCCGCGAACAGCTCTTTGATCTGTGTCCTTTCTTCCTCCTCAAGGGAATTCTGTGCTTCAAAGAGCATAACTCCCTCATATACCATTGCCGGAGTATTCGGCATCACAAACTGCACTCTCACCGAACTGTCAAAATACTCACTGTACTTCTTAAAATCCCAGCCAGCTGCCACCGACACAAGAGCCTTGCCGTGAAGTCTCTCTCCTATCTCAACGAGAACGTCATTGATCTGATAAGGCTTGCATGCCATGATGACCGTATCCACGGCATCCACCAACTCTGCAAGTGTCTTACACGGGGTAAATCCATACTTCTCTGAGTTCTTCACCAGCTTGTCATAGTGTGGTGCATATGCATATACACTCTCAGCCGCTATCTTCCCTGAATTCACAAATCCTGCACAGAGTGCCTGTGCCATATTACCCATGCCTATGAAACCTAACCTCTCCATGATACATTCTCCTTCTTTCAAGCCTTTATATATTTTGTCTTTTATATCTGTCTTACTCAGCCATCCGGCGAAGCTTCTTTGCACGCTTCTCCTGATAGAGAAGTCTGTCGACAGTTGCAAGCGCCTGGAACACGTCCACATCCTTGTCATTATCTATGGTGCAGAACATGAACAATCCTCTGGTACCTTCAGAAGCAGTCTCCATATATCTGTTGACCATCTCCGGGCATCTGTCTGCAAATCCTCCGATTATGCCCTAGTGCAGCAGACTGCTTATAGTAGCCGCCACATCTTTATCTCCTATGAGAGATATGTTATTTATACAGATAAAATCATTGACCTTTTTGCTCTTCACAAAGTCAAGGATGTTTACCTGTGAATATCTGTAATCTATGATATATATTTTGGAGTAGTGATCCACAAGAAATGGAATAAATGCATTTCCGTAGGACTCCTTCATTACTACACACGATGAACCGTCTGTCACCTTCGGGTTCTCTATCACTGCCATAGGCGTGTCACCGCCCACAAATGTAGAATACATGGTTCCCTTATCCCATCCATTCACATCCATTATGACATTCCACTTCTGCTCCGAGCCATCCTCGTTCCAGTAGGTCATGTCATTTGTTCCTATCGGTTCGTAGGCGTATATCGTATCAGGATTATTCTTCATGTCAGAGTTCTGCAGGGTGCTGTAGAAGCTTCCGAGGAATCCCTTGAAGGTATCCGTCTTCCTCTTGTCACGTGGAATGGCCGTTATGCCCTTCGTCTTGCAGAAATCCTCATACGCATAGTACGCGCCATCCGCGGTCCAGTGGTGATCTGTCCTGAAGAATATATATTCATCCTTATGCGCCTTTAACGTGTCAAATATATCGACCGTCTTCACGCCATTCATCATGCCATAGTAATACTCTATCGCCTGTTTCTGATCGGAACCGCCAAGCTTATCCAGCTCGTCATCCGATAGCATGACACCTGAATTGTTCGGCACAAGAATATCGTACACATTTGTCTGGCCCGAGAGCTGTGCCGCTGCATTGTTGATAGCATCTATATATTCTGTTGCGGAGTCCTGAACGAAATAGTACAGGCTGTACGCAGAACCATCCTTCACATACAGGTTGTCCTGAAGCTGCTTCTGGAACGCCTTGTCCATAGCCTTTGAATCTGGTGGATCGACCGTCTGGACCGAACCGCTCTCAGTTGTCGCATCCTGCTTGTTCTTCGATGTCAGACTCGCAGGAAGTCCTATCTCAGGATCCTCTGTCGTAACCTCCGTGGTACTCTCAGTTGTCGCCTTGCCTGCATCATCAGGAGTGGCGGTCACCGCACTCTTGTCCACCTCAGGTATCTCATCGCCCTTGGCATTTCCTCCAACCACCTGCGTTCCGAGCTGTATTCCGTACAGCTTCTTAAGGCTCTGGTCAGCCGACACAAGCTTATCCCTCATAGGGTATGTGTCAGAATACCACAGTGACACGTCCTCGAAGTATGATCCGTCGAGGAATGACGTTATGGTGAATGACGGAAACTTTGCAAGTGTCCTCTTCTCCATCGTGGATTTCTTAGGTCTGACAAAAAACAGCAGACCGATAAATGCTCCTATCGCCATGACTGCGGCAAATATAAGAACACCCAGAGTTCTGAATTTCTTTAATTGTTGTCTCTGACTTCTGGTATATCTTCTCTTCATAAAAATCACCCATTAAAACTGGAAATACAGGAAAGGATTATAGCTTGCACCCACAAGCGCCAGCACTGAGATCACGAGCATAAGTACCGGTGTTATCATCTCAGTTACATTGAACACGTTGAATACAAGTGGGTTGACCTTTCCAACTTCTATAGCCCATTTTCTGAGTCTCTTGCCCAGATCCGTACACGCAATACATGCAAATATCAGGAAGAATATGTTCTTCACAAATATTGTTCCAAGTGCCATATTTGCAAATCCCGATGTTCCTATTCCAAACATTCCCGCAAGCACTGTTCCAAGCTCACGAAGGCTCTCAAATCTGAATATGGTCCATCCGAACAGGATAACAAGCAGCGTATATATTCTGGATGCCACAGGGCCGAGTCTTCCGCCAAGATAAAACTTCTCCAGAAGGAGGAAGCCCAGATAATAAATTCCCCAGAATATATAATTCCAGCTTGCTCCGTGCCACATTCCCGTGAGAAACCACACGATAGCCATGTTGCGGATGTACTTCGCTGTGCTGCATCTGTTGCCGCCAAGCGGTATATATACGTAATCCCTGAAGAATGAGCTGAGTGATATGTGCCATCTCCTCCAGAAATTATTTACCGATGTAGCCATATATGGGTAATTAAAGTTCTCATCATAGTGAAAACCTACCATCCTTCCCATTCCGATGGCCATGTCTGAGTATGCTGAGAAATCAAGGTATATCTGAAGCATATACGCTATCATTCCAAGCCACATTTCAAGTGTCGTCTGAGCCTTGAGGCTCGCCACTCCCGCCGGGAGTAGGGTGTCGGCTATGCTGGCACAGGAATTGGCCAGTATCGCCTTCTTTGCCAGTCCGACTGAAAATCTTCTCAGTCCCATGTATATGTCGTTCGCTGTTATCTTCCTGTTGTCTATCTGATCAGCAACGGTCTCATATCTGACGATAGGTCCCGCTATACACTGATGGAACAGACTTGAATACAGAAGGAGCTTCCAGTATTCTCTCTGTGGTCTGACTTCGTTCCTGTACACATCCACCACATATGATATGAGCTGGAATGTATAGAAAGAGATTCCTATTGGGAGAGCTATTCCAGGCACGGTCTTCGGCACGCCGAACACTGCCTTTATGTTGCCGAGGAAAAATCCCAGATACTTGAATATCGCAAGACAGCCAAGCATTATCACAAGGTCACACACAAGATAAAACTTCTCAGATCTCTTGGTATATCCGGCACGTGCCTCATCTATGCGAATGGCAAACAGCCAGCTCACCAGAGTCTCTCCCGCCAGGAGCAGAAGATATCTCGGGCCTCCCCAGGCATAGAACACCAGTGAAAATATCAGCAATACATTATTGCGTTTCTCAGGGCTCACCGCAAAATATGCTATCAGGTTTGCAGTGAGAAAAACAAACAAAAATATTAAACTCGAAAAAACCATAAATATTCTCCCATCATGTCAATCGGCTGTATTATACTTCACAACAGTCAACAACACAATATTAATAATGATTAACTGTACGCTTCGGAATAGGCGCCTACAGATCGGTCATCTGCACTTCCCTGTTCTTTGATATTCCGTTCACCATGAAGCTCACTCTGCCGTTACCGATCACGATATTTTTCTCCTCTGCACCTATATCAGTTCCCACACTGTTGATCACCTGTGTGTTGATATCCGAGTTGGAAAATTCCAGTCTGGCGGTGTGGGTGCTGTTACCCATGGCGTAGGCATCCTTGCCCTGTGCCACCACCTTGACGTAAGCGTACTGTATGCTGACGTCCGTATCGCCCTCACGGCAGCCTATACCATAACATTCATTTGCCCTGATGTTCATGGTAATATTGATATTCTTCATGGCAACCCTGCAGGACTTTCCATTCATGGTTCCTATGACTGCTGTCGATATGGATGCCCCGGATATCTTGCCGGATATATTGTCAATAGCTATATCCGCGCTTCCGTTATATGAGCCTATGGATACACTTCTGGCGATTCCATTGTATATCTCCATGTCGCAGTTCTCTATGTGAAGAGTGCAGTCGCTGTCCATACAGCCTATCATCACACCCTCCTGACCTCTCTGATCTATCTCGTATCGTCCGTGTCCAATATATATATTACCGCCAAGGCCGGATCCTATTCCAATGCCCCTCATTCCGGTGGCCGTTATGGACAGCGTTCCATCCTGATTGAAATACAGATCTCCGTGTCTCGACGCAAAATCGTTTCCTATTCCAAAGTATCTGCCACCCGCAAGTGTGATCCTCAGATCTCCATCTCCGGCAAGCTCAAGCTTTGACGACTCGGCTACCTGTATACCGCCTGTGCGCAGCTCATTGTCCCCGGTGAGGACTATCCTGACATCGCAGTTGTCTTCTATCTTTATACAAGGTATGCCCTTCTCTCCTCCAAGGCTTATGCTGTCCACCCTGAGCTCACCTCTGAAGCCGTCTCCTATGGTTATCAGCATGTTGGACTTGAAGCCCGGTGTACCTGTCATGTTGACGTACCTGTACTGGTCATCTATCTTCTTGAAATCAAGCGCCGTATATTTGTTAAATGCAAGCTGAACCATCGATATCTCGTCTTCATCGGTTATGACATAGGTCTTCTTGCCATACTTTGTGATCTCGTTCTGATTGTACTGGACTATCTCGTTTATGATCCTCTTATCTATCTCGGCAATCGCCTCCGGTGAAGGCTTCGCCGTGTAGTAACCCTGAATGAGATCTGCGCCAAGTCTGATGACCTCCTTGAGTTCAACATCCAGCTCAACGCCCTCCGCCAGAGTGACGATATCATTGTCATGCGCAAATTCTATAATATCCTTAACAAAATGCTGCTTCTGCGGATCCTCATGTATATTTGTCATGAGCATCCTGTCTATCTTCACGTAACGCGGCATATATCTGAGAAGATTGTTGACATTTGAATAACCTGAGCCATAGTCATCTATGGCGGTCTCTATGTTCATCCTGCCGTACTTGTCCTTTATCTGATCCAGTAGCTGGTCGCTCATCTCAGCCTCCTCGGTGAATTCCACGACCACCTGTCCACCAAATTCCCTAAGTTTGCTCTCTATGACAGCGGTGTCCTCCTCCGACAGCCTGCAGCCCGGTATACTGTTAAAGAATATCTTTCTGCCCTCAAGTTCCTCTCGCTTGTCCTCAACGAGTCTCAACACATTGATAAATGTGGCTCTCTCCACATCGCTCAGACGTCCGAGTCTCTCAGCACTCTGTATTATGTCGAGAGGAGACATGTACTGCTCTCCTGCCGATCTCATGAGCACCTCATAGGCATAGATCTGACCTGTGCGGGCATTAACTATAGGCTGGAAATGATATGTGAGCAGATTCCTGTCAAGAATCTCCGTGGCAAGCTTGTCCTTCTCTATATCCTCCTGTGATAGCTCTGCATTTCTCGTGCTCTCAATGTACGCCTTAATCTTGGCATTGTTCTTGTTGCTTATGAGTGCGTTCACATAGTTGTCCAGAGCCTCCGCATTCGCAACCATCTGTCTGTCCACCGCATAGCATATCTCCATGACAAAATTGTCGCCATTTTTCCTGTTAAACTCCCTGGTACGGCTCTCCACACTCTTAACTATGGCGTCTGCGTGATCCTCCGCATCTCCCATCACCTGATATGCCACGATGAACTCATCGTTACACATTCTCATACATACGTCGGATTTCTCAAGGGATGCCGAGATCATTCTGGCAAGTGCCTGTATGGCCTCGTCCCCGACCTTCCTGCCGAGACTTGCATTTATCTGTCCCAGTCCCTTTATATCTATAGCCAGCAGCTCAATGCTCCTGCCATGTGCAACGGCATCGTTACACATATCCCTGCACCTCGCCATAAATCCGTTATAATTGTACACTCCGGTCAGATCATCACGGATCTGCGATGCATTGACCTTGTCCAGAAGCTTCTGAAGACTCGCCTGTCTGTAGAACGCCTCCATGCCCTGCATGATCTGCTTGATCCATGTGCTATATGAAATATCGTACGCCCTGCACTCGCTTCCATAGCTCACAACCGCATATCCAAAACATCTGTCGTCGAAATTGAGTGGAGTGAATATGTAAGCCTCAGGTCTGTCCCTGTCTGCATCCAGCTCAGGTATCAGTCTGGACACGTCAAAACAGTCATCGAAATCTATCGCACCGTCTCCATCACCGCAGCTTCTGATGACCCTGTACATATTCTTCGTGTATCCGACTCTCAGTGCATTTGACCCCATCATGACCTCAGGAAACTTCCAATATTCATTCAGGCAGAGACTGAAACTGCTCATGTTGCCATCCGTGTGGGCATACTGGAATATGGTATTGTAGAATTCCCTGTAATCTCTCTGGGATAACAGATCCTCCATCATATGGTTATAGTATGAACCATAGCTTCTCGGCTGAGCGTTCATATCCCATGCCGTCACGTCTCTCTTTCCCGGCTTCTCCGTACACTGCTCACATCCACAGCTTTTTCCCCAGTGTATAGACGCACTGCTCCTATAGTTCTCCAGAGATCTTCCGTTTATCTCTGCGTCTATCCATTTTGCGGCGTACTCGCCGTCAACCTTTGCAGGTATATCAACCGATGTCAGCGGTATGACTCTGTCATCGTTCGTCTCCGCAGCGTCATATCCCGTTATCGCTATATCCTCAGGGACCCTCACGCCTCTCTGTTCCAGCTCAGCCGCCAGCCCCAGTGCCATGTGATCACTGGCACACACCACAGCCTGTGGAAGTCTGTCTCTGTTCTCTGTTATCTCCATTGCGGTCTGGCGTCCTGAGTCAAACCAGTTATTGCCATAGTAGACCGACGATTCATCCACATCGATACCATGACTCTTCATGCTGTCAAAGAATCCCTGCTTCTTCAGCTCGGAATTGGCAGTATTCTCCCAGCCATCAAGCAGCACTATATCACGGTATCCGTGCACTTCTATGAGATGATCCATAAGCCCGCATATATTCTTTCTGTGATCAATATTTATGGATTTATATCCTTCTATCTCGTCGCCGACTATCAGTACCGGGCCATCAAACTCATGCTCCACACGCCACCGGAGTCCCTCCTCTGTTCCCGGCGTCCTGATCCTGTCAGTACATATGACCACCGCATCATATTTGTCAAATTCTATCAGGTTGAATATGTTGGCGTCCCCCACTTCTCTGCTAGCTGTATCCTGATACTTCAGATACATTGAGAACACGCACACATCATAATCAAGCTGAAATGCCTTCTCAAAAAACCCCGAGAGGAATCTACCCTGGGTGTACTCATCAGCCTGGGCTGTCAGTACCGCAATCCTCTTCCTTGTCATAACATATACACCCTTTACCCTTTTAATTTTTACCCCCTGGGCACCGTATCCACCAAATAACATGCCCATAATTAGTATAATTCTATCACGTTCTGTCGAAAGTGTATATCTTTTTTATTTTGCCGTATCACCCATGCTTCCGGCACGCAAAAAGGACGCATATACGGAAAATCTGTATTCCGGTATGCGTCCCTTTGTATGGCTTTATAATATGCTCTATCTTACGATTAGAACTCTGCCTCAACACACTCAAGTGCTGCTGCGATTACCTTGTCCATATCATAATACTTGTACTGTCCAAGTCTTCCGCCGAATATTACATCCTTGCGTGTCTCTGCAAGCTCCCTGTACTTCTCGTAAAGCGCATTGTTCTTGTCGTTGTTTACAGGGTAGTATGGCTCTACGCCCGGCTTCCACTCTGCTGAATACTCACGGCTGATAACTGTCTTTGGCTGCTTTCCAAACTCAAAGTGCTTGTGCTCGATTATTCTTGTGTATGGAACATCTCTGTGTGTGTAGTTCACAACAGCATTTCCCTGGTAGTTCTCCTCATCGAGTACCTCTGTCTCGAATCTTACTGAACGGTACTCAAGTGGTCCGTACTGGAATCCGAAGAACTCATCGATCATACCTGTGTATACAGTCTTGTCTGCGATGTCAGGATTCTCCTTGATAAAATCGAAGTAATCTGTGTCAGTCTTGACCTCAGCGCCCTCAAGCATCTTCTCAATGATCTGTGTGTATCCGCCCATTGGGATTCCCTGGAAACGGTCATTGAAGTAGTTGTTGTCGTATATGAATCTCAGAGGCAGTCTCTTGATAATGAATGCAGGAAGCTCTGTACATGGTCTTCCCCACTGCTTCTCTGTGTATTCCTTGACAAGCGTCTCATACACATCTGTACCGGCAAGCTTGAGTGCCTGCTCCTCAAGGTTCTTTGGCTCTCCAATGTTCAGATCTGCGATCTGCTTCTCGATGATTGCCTTTGCCTCTGAAGGCTTCTTGATTCCCCACATCTTGCTGAATGTGTTCATGTTGAATGGAAGGTTGTACAGCTCATCCTTGTATGAAGCTACAGGTGAGTTAATGTAGTTGTTGAACTCTGCAAACTGGTTTACATACTCCCAGATCTTCTTGTCAGATGTGTGGAATATATGTGCACCATACTTGTGAACATTTATACCCTCCACCTGCTCTGTGTAAATGTTGCCGGCAATATGTGGACGCTTGTCTATAACCAGACAGCTCTTGCCTCTCTTGCCTGCCTCGTATGCAAATACTGCGCCGAATAATCCGGCTCCTACTATGAGGTAATCATACTTTGCCATGTTACTTAATCCTCCTTATCTTCCGCCAATCTCTTATCTATAATTGGATATGCTCTATAACCCTCAAACTCCTTAGGTCTGAACAATACTTCCTTAAGCCATGCAAGGGATCTCTCCCTCTCTGACATAAGTATCTTATTGACATTGTCGTAATCCACAGGCTTCAACAGCTCATCATTTCCAAGAATGTCTGCCGCATCCTGAACGTAATGATCTCTCA
>ENA-UEQP01002486-UEQP01002486.1-human-gut-metagenome-genome-assembly--contig:-NODE-2486-length-13801-cov-3.087001_pt1 | contig 13801 bp, 7 predicted proteins | sample MGYA00242951_ERZ507951 | MGnify/ENA primary metagenome ERZ507951 (study PRJEB26167, sample SAMN06115539) | human gut metagenome | host: Homo sapiens | place: China:Shanxi | collected 2015-11-18...
CACGTGTTCCGCCCCCAGAGGGGTGCAGAAATAGGGCTCCTGAGGCACGCCGGGCTCCAGCAGGCCGATGGACTCAAAATCGATATCCAGGGCCCGCAGCCGTGCCAGATCGTCCCGGGTCATCTTTTACACCCCCAGCTTCATGGACACCACGTTGTCCACCATGGCCAGGGCGTTGTCCACCATCAGGGGGTCCTTGCCGCCGCCCATGGCGGAGTCCGGCTTGCCGCCGCCGGAGCTGCCGGCGATGGCGGACACCTGCTTGATGATGTCCCCGGCCTTCACGCCGGCCTTCACGGCATCCTTGCCGCACACGGCCAGGAAGGTGATCTTCTCCCCGTTGACGGCAGCCAGCACGGCCACCACCTTGGGCTCCTTGTCCCGCAGGAAGTCGCCCATCTTGCGCAGGCGGTTGGCATCGGCCTCGGGCACGGTGGCGGTGAGGACCTTCAGTCCGCCCACATCGTGGCCGGAGAACAGGAAGCGCTCGGCCTCGCTGACGGCCTCCCCGACCACCGATACCGCACCGGCCGCTGCGGACAATGGCGATGCCCAGGCCGCCGACGCGGCAGCCGCCGCGCCCCGCAAGCCCGCCCGCCGGAGCAGCCGACGCAAGACCACGGCCCCTGCCGCTGAAAGCCCGGCCCCCGAGGCCGCTCCCGCCGCCGGTGGTGAGGAAGCGCCCGCCCAGACCTCAGCCCCCGAAGCTGCGGAAACGCCTGCCGATGCCGACGGCGAACAGCACGCCGCGCCCCGTCGCGGTACCCGTCGCTCGCCCGGTGCCCAGCGCCGCCAGCGGACCCCCCGTAAAAAATCTCCCGAAGCCGTGAGCCAGCAGGCCGAAACCGCCCCTGTGGGGGACGGCGACCAGGCCGCCGGAACGGCTGAGGCCCGCCCCGCTGACGAGCAGTCCACCCCCATGGCTGCCGAAGCCCCCGCTGCCGGGACACCTGCGGCATCTGCCGCCAAGGCCGCTCCGGAAAGTGCCGATGCGGCGAGCGTCACCGCGGAAGAAAGCAGTGAAGCTACCGCTGCCGACACGGGCAGCCAGGAAGACGGCGAGGAGCAGCCCCGCCGCAAGAGCCGTCGCGGCCGTCGTGGCGGACGCGGACGCAACCGCAAGAACCGTGAGGCCCAGGCGGAAAGCACCGAGCCCGCCGACAAGGACGCCGAGGAGAGCGCCGAAACGGCCGCTCCCGCCGACCTGCCGAACGATCTCAGTGACGAGGAACTGTGGCAGGCTGCCACCGGTGATGTGGAAAGCCTGGAAAGCGCCCCGGCCCGTCCCCGCCGTCGCGGCGAGGACAGCGAAGCCCCAAAGAAGGGCAGCGTGCGTGCGGCCGCGGTCAAAGCCAAGGTGGCCGCGGGCAAGCGGCGCATGTTCATCAGCGTGCTGCCCGGCGAGCAGGTAGAAGTGGCCATCGCCGAGGAAGGCCGTCTGCAGGAATACTACCTGGACATGTTCCATCAGCGCAAACTCAAGGGCAATATCTACAAGGGTGTCATCCACAACATCGACACCAACCTGCAGGCTGCCTTCGTGAGCTACGGCGCGGGCAAGAACGGCTTCCTCCAGATCGACGAGATCCACCCCGAATACTGGCTGACCCATCACGAGCCCAGCAAGGGCAAGAAATTCCCGCCCATCCAGAAAGTGCTCAAGCCCGGCCAGGAAGTGCTGGTACAGGTGGTCAAGGAACCCACCGGCAACAAGGGCGCCTTCCTCACCACCTGGCTGTCGCTGGCGGGCCGCTTCTTGGTGCTGACCCCGGGCCAGGAGCAGATCGGCGTTTCCCGCAAGGTGGACAGCGATGAAGAACGCACCCGCCTGCGCGAGATGATGAACGGCATCGATCCCGGCCAGGGCCTGGGCGTCATCGTGCGCACCGTGAGCGCCGGCACCACCAAGACCACGCTCAAGAACGACCTCCAGTACCTCAAGCGCGTCTGGAAGGACATCCGCAAGAAGGCCACCGAAGTCTCGGCCCCGGCCCTCATCTATCAGGAGCCCGGCCTGCCCCAGCGTGCCGTGCGCGACTACCTGACCGACGATGTCTGCGAGATCTGGGTGGACAACGAAGAAGTGGCCGACAGCATCCGCGAGACCGTTTCCCTGCTCTTCCCCCGCAAGAAGGAGCTGGTGCGCCTGCATACCGACGTGCGCATGCCCCTGTGGGAGCGTTTCAGCCTGCGCCGCCAGCTGGACCAGATCTATTCCCGCGAGGTCACCCTGCCTTCGGGCGGCCGCCTGGTCTTTGACCAGACCGAGGCCCTCATGGCCGTGGACATCAACTCCGGCAAGATCTCCGGCAAGGTCAATTTCGAGTCCATGGCCCACCGCACCAACATGGAAGCCGCCGAAGCCATCGCCCGCCAGCTCAAGCTGCGCGACATCGGCGGCCAGGTGGTCATCGACTTCATCGAGATGCGCGACAAGAAGCACGTGCTGGAAGTGGAAAAGACCCTGCGCACGGCCATGAAGAACGACCGCGCCCGCCACGACGTGGGCCGCATGAGCTCCTTCGGCCTGCTGGAACTGGTGCGCCAGCGCACGGGCTCCTCGGCCCTTTCCATCACTATGGAGCCCTGCCCCTTCTGCGGCGGCACGGGCCAGCGGCGCAACCTCGAATGGCAGGCCCTGCAGGCCCTGCGCGAGATGCGCCGTGCCCTGCGGACCCACGGTGGCGACAAGTACGTCTTCGAGACCACCCGGGAACTGGGCCTTTATCTGCTCAACCACAAGCGCGACAGCCTGCGCGACATGGAACAGGATTTTGGCAAATGTCTGGAAATCAGCATCCGTCCGTAACGGACGCCCCTGTCGAAACTTCCGCGGCCTGCCCTTCGGGGCAGGCCCCTGTTTTTGAACCCGTCAAAGGCGAGCGCAGCCTGCTGCTGCACATCTGCTGCGGCCCCTGCTCCATCATGCCGGTCAAGCGCCTGCAGGACGAAGGTTTCACGGTCACGGCCTGGTACATGAACCCCAACATCCAGCCCCTGATGGAATACCTGCGCCGCCGCGAGGCCGCCGAAGAATGCGCCGCCCGACTGGGCATCGAGCTCATCTGTCAGGACGATACCTGGGATCTGGTGGGCTGGCTGCGCTCCGTGGCCGGACGCGACCTGCCCCCGCAGCGCTGCGCCTGGTGCTGCAGCAGCCGCATGCAGGCCGCCGTAGCCTATGCCCGCGCCCATGGCTACGCCCATGTGAGCAGCAGCCTGCTCTACTCCCGCTACCAGCCGCACGACGTCATCCGGGCCGCCGGGGAACACGCCGCAGCGGCGGAAGACGCTCCCCTGAGCGAAGGCCCCCGCTTCGTCTACCGCGATTTTCGCACCGACTGGCAGGCAGGCATCGACTTTTCCAAGGAATGGGGCGTGTATCGCCAGCCCTATTGCGGCTGCGTGTACAGCGAAGCCGAGCGTTATGACAAAAAATTGCAGCGCCTGATAAAAAAATCCTGAAAAAATGATTTTTCCGCTTGACGAACGGGCCTGTTTTCCGTAGAAAGACTTTCGTTGCTTTTGCAGCACTCCCCGATAGCTCAATCGGCAGAGCGGGTGACTGTTAATCACTAGGTTGGCGGTTCAAGTCCGTCTCGGGGAGCCAGACGATCAAGCCCTTGCGAGAAATCGCAAGGGCTTTTTCTGTTTCTGACACCACCAATGTCGTCAAAGAATGATCTTGCGTAACATGGTGCCCCCACTGGGCTTCGTTGGGGCTGCCGCTACGCCCTTCCCTCCTCTTTTTCAGAATATCCCCTTCTCCCCAAAGATAAAAAGAGGAGACAGGATCGTATCCTGTCTCCTCCGGTACCGTTATTTCGCGAATATGGGATAACGTATCGCTATCCCGTGGATAGCATAAGATAGGGCACCCCAGTATGTTTCTTTTTCAAAAGCATATCTCCTGAACGAACTGGCCGGTCTCCCCTCCTACGGCGTCACCTTGTAACGTTGCAGGCTCTTGGGCACCCACCAGTCCTCAAAGTTGTACATGATGCCCGCCAGGGCGGGCTTGATGCCCATGAAGCGGTTCTGCACCACAGGCAGGGCATAGGGCACGTAGAGGAAGCAGTAGGGCTGATCCTCGTCCAGTATCTCCTGCGCCTGATGGTACAGCGCGGTCCGGCGCTGGCGGTCCGGCGTGGAGCGGGCCTCTTCCAGCACCTTGTCCAGCTCGGGGTTCTTATAGTGGATGAAGTTCAAGCCCCCGGGCACGGCCTGTGAGGAATGCCAGACCGCGAAGATGTCCGGGTCCTGGGTGATGGTCCAGCCCAGGATGATGGCATCGAAGCGGCCGGTATTCACGAATTCCCGGATGAAGGCCGCCCACTCCACGGTGCGGATGCGCACGTCGATGCCCACGGCCCGCAGCTGGCTCTGGATGATGGTGGCCGTGAGGATGCGCGGCTCGTTGCCCTGGTTGGTCAGGATGGTGAAGGCCAGGGGCTTGCCGTCCTTGTCCAGGATGCCGTCGCCGTCGCTGTCCGTGAAACCGGCCTCGGCCAGCAGCTTGCGTGCCCGGTCGGGATTGAAGCTCACAGGGCGCAGGCCCGGATGATAGGCCCAGGTGCCCGGCTTGTAGGGCCCGAAGGCCGGTTCCCCCAGCCCCAGCAGAACGCCCTTGACGATATCGCCCCGGTTGATGGCGCAGGAGATGGCCTGCCGTACCTTCTTGTCCTTGAAGAAGGGATGTTCCAGATTGAAGCCCAGGAAATTGTAGACCGAGGCCAGATAGCGGTATTTGTGGAAGGACTCCGCCCATTTTTTCCCCGATGTCTGGCGCAGGTACTGCTGCGGGCTCAGCTCCATCACGTCCAGGCGCCCGGCGCGGGTCTCCATGAACATGGTGGCCGTATCCGGGATGATGCGGAAGACCACCTCGCTGATGTGCGGCCTGCCCAGGAAATAGGTGGGGGAAGCTTCCAGCACGATGCGTACGCCCGGCTCCCAGCGCTGGAGACGGTAAGGCCCGGCGCCCACAGGCTTGCGGGCTAAGGTGGTGGTGCGGATGTTCTGCCCTTCCAGGATGTGCTTGGGCAGGATGGGGTTCATCCAGGAAGACACGGCCCGGGCAAAGAACTTCTCGTAACGGACCTCGAAGCTGTAGCGGTCCAGTACGCGGAATTCCTTGATCTGAAGGAAGTCGTCCGCATAGGGACTGCCCGTGGCCGGATCGATGACCATCTTGTAGGTGAATTCCACGTCCGCGGCCGTCAGCTCGGTGCCGTCTTCCCAAAGGATGCCCTTGCGCAGGCGGAAGCGCAGCAGGCGGCCTTCGTCCTCCATGCTGAAGGACTCCGCCGCCCAGCATTCCGGCTCCAGATCCTTGTTGAAGCGCAGCGGCGCCACATAGAGCAAATCCGCCACTTCGTGGGAGGCGGAATCCGCCGTCAGATACGGGATGAGGTTGGAGGCCTCGCCGATGCTGCCCAGCAGGATGCGGTCGCCGTCCGTGGGGGGCATGCTGCCTTCCTCATCATCCGCGGCGGCGGACAGCGGCAGGCAAAGCAGCAGCAGGAGCATAAAAAAAACTCTCCAGGGAATGCCGCACCCTGCCGGAGAGCCCTTGCCCGCTGCCCGGGAAGCGGCGAAAAATACCAACTTTTTTTTCATAAAATATTTTTTCATAAGTTACGCGCGTCTATTGCCATTGAAGTGATGCCTGTGATATTACTCCCAAATCTATTACTGCGATTTTTCAACGGAGCCCGCGCAGAAAACCGGGCAGCGGAGAGTATGCATGAGCAGATCTGAGCAGAACGGCGTCAGGGAGATGTGCCAGGCTTTCCTGCACGACGCCGTTCCGGATTATATCCGTGATACGGCTTACTATATCCTGTCCGAAGGCGGGGTGCAAAAAATAAATATCCAGGAGGGCGAGACCTGGGAGGCGCAAGGCGTCATCCAGGGCGAAGACCTCCAGGTCTATACGCCCAGCCTGACTTTCTCCATCACGGATCGCAGCACCCGCCACCAGTGCAACTGTTCGGAGTCCTTCACCAGCACATGCCGCCATGTGGCGGCTCTGGCCCTGCGTCTGCTGGAGGAACTGCGCAAGGAACAGGGCGACGCCGAAGAGGTGGCTCCGCCTGCCAAGGACTGGAAGCAGAGCTTCCGCTCCTTCTTCTCCACGGACATGGAGCCCGAGCCCGGCAAGCACTATCTTATTTTCCGCTTCCAGCCGGAGCAGGGACGTCTGCTGGTCTCCTTCTTCCGGGGCCGCCAGAACAAGTCCGGCCTGTCCAGCGTGCACAACGAGATCACGCTCCAGCAGATCATCAACAACCCCGACTGGTGCGAGTTCTCGCCCCAGCTGCCGCATGTGGCCCGCCAGATAGGCCAGCATCTGGACTACTACGGCCATCGCGTGGAGATCCCCGACGGCCTGACCTCGTGGTTCTTCTGGGCCGTGCGCAAGGAATATTACCTGCTCTGGAAGGATACCGACCGTCCCTGCCGCATCGAGAGCACGCCCTTTGCCCTCAAGCTCAAGCCCAATTTCGACGACAACGGCTTCAGCTTCGACGTGCTGCTCAAACGTGAAGGCCGCCCGCCCCTGCCCATCCGGGCCAACGGGGCGCCCAGCGACCACCTGCACGGTGCCGAGGCCCCCGAGGACGCGCCCATCACCTTCCACGGCCAGATGCCGCTCTGGGTCTGCTACCAGCACAACTTCTATCCCGTGCAGACGGGCCTGTATCCCTCGCTGGTGCACAACCTCATCTACGAACGCCCGGTGGTGCCGCAGGAAGAGATCTCCGAATTCCTGGACCGCGTCTGGACGCGCCTGCCCTCGTCCGAACTCTACGAGCCGCAGCAGTTCCTGCGCATGATGGAGCCCGTGTTCCAGCCGGCCACCTACAATCCCAAGCTGTTTCTGGACGAGGAAGGCAGCCTGCTGACCCTGGAGATCGACAACATCTACCAGACCCGCCACGGCGAGTTCACGCTCAACGGCCCCAACCCCGACTTCCAGACCGGCAGTTACACCTTCGAAGGCCAGACCTATCTGGTGCGCCGCCATCAGGAAGAAGAGGCCCAGCTCATGAACGAGCTGGCGGGCATGGATTTCCAGGCCCGTTCCAGCAAACTTTGGTTCCTGGAGCCGGAAGAGGCCATCGCCTTCCTGCTGGACTCCTACCCAACCCTGGTGGAGAACTACCGCGTCTACGGCGAGCGCGCCCTTTCGCGCTACAAGATGCGCACGGCCAAGTCCTCCATCTCCGCCGAGGTGGTGAGCAACGAGAAGGAAAAGTGGTTCTCGCTGGAGATCAGCGTGGATTACGAAGGCCAGTCCCTGCCCCTGGACAAGATCTGGAAGGCCTGGACCCGCGGCAAGCGCTATGTGCAGCTCAAGGACGGCTCCTATACCAGCCTGCCCGAATCCTGGCTGGAAAAGATCGCCCACAAGCTCACGGCCCTGGGCCTGGATCCCAGCAAGCCGCCGCAGACCAAGTTCAAGCAGTTCGAGGCCCCGGTGCTGGACAGCCTGCTGGAAGACCTGCCCGGTGCGCGCACGGACTCCTTCTGGAACAACCTGCGCGAGAAGATCCGCTCCTTCCGCGAGGTGCGGCCCGTACCGCCGCCAAAGGCGCTGCAGGCCAACCTGCGCAGCTACCAGCTGCAGGGCCTGTCCTACCTCAACTTCCTGTCGGAATACGGCTTCGGCGGCATCCTGGCCGACGAAATGGGCCTGGGCAAGACCGTGCAGACCCTGGCCTTCATCCAGCATATGGTGGAAAGCCGCTTCGAGGGCCCCAACCTTATCGTGGTGCCCACCTCGGTGCTGCCCAACTGGGAGCGCGAAGCGGAAAAGTTCGTGCCCGGCCTGCGCCGCCTGACCATCTACGGTACGCGCCGCGAGGGCATGTTCAAGCACATCGCGGAATCGGACCTCATCATCACCACCTACGCCCTGCTGCGGCGTGACCTGGAGGAGATGGAGAAGTACGAGTTCAACACCGTCATCCTGGACGAAGCCCAGAACATCAAGAACCCCAACACCATCACGGCCCGCGCCGTGCGCCGCATCAATGCCCGCATGCGCCTGTGCCTGTCCGGTACGCCCATCGAGAACAACCTCTTCGAGCTCTGGAGCCTGTTCGAGTTCCTGATGCCCGGCTTCCTCGGTTCGCAGCATGCCTTCCAGCGCGGCATCGTCAAGCCCATCAAGGACGGCGACGCCGAGACCCTGGATTACCTGCGCACCCGCGTGCGGCCCTTCATCCTGCGCCGTACCAAGGCCGAAGTGGCCAAGGACCTGCCGCCCAAGGTGGAGAGCGTCACCTGCTGTGCGCTGGAAGAGGCTCAGGCCGAGCTCTACGCCGCCCTGGCCCGCAAGCTGCGCGCCCAGGTGCTGGCCGACGTGGACGAAAAGGGCCTGGCCAAGAGTCAGATGTCCATCCTGGACGCCCTGCTCAAGCTGCGCCAGATCTGTTGCCATCCGCGCCTGCTCAAGATCGACCTGCCCGGCTTCTCCAACAACCTGCCTTCCGGCAAGTTCGACGCCTTCAAGGACATGGTCATGGAGATCGTGGAAGGCGGCCACAAGGTGCTGGTCTTCTCGCAGTTCGTGCAGATGCTCCAGATCATCCGCCAGTGGCTGGAGTTCTCGCAGATACCCTTCTGCTATCTGGACGGCGCCAGCAAGGACCGCTTCGAACAGGTGGACCGCTTCAACAACAGCCCGGACATCCCCATCTTCCTCATCTCGCTCAAGGCGGGCGGCACGGGTCTGAACCTGACCAGCGCGGACTACGTCATCCACTACGACCCGTGGTGGAATCCCGCTGTGGAAAGCCAGGCCACGGACCGTACCCACCGCATCGGCCAGACGCGGCAGGTGTTCTCCTACAAGCTCATCTGCCAGAACACGGTGGAAGAGAAGATCCTCAAGCTGCAGGAGGCCAAGCGTGGCGTGGCCGAGGCCATCATCCCCGGTCAGGACACCTGGAAGTCCCTGACCCGCGAGGATCTGGAGATGCTCTTCGAAGTCTAGGCAACGCAGTTATAAACAGCCTCATCACACGGCGCGGAAGCAGGGCCCTGCCCCGGCTTTCGCGCCGTTTCCCGTTCCTGAGGGTTGCCTTCCGCACGCTCCGGGCCGCACGGCAACGGTGGCCGCCCGCCGTACGGTTTCTCCCCGGCATCCCCTTCCCGGAAGGGGGCGGACGCATCCTGTCCCTCCCTGCGCGACACGCCTGTCCCGCCTCCCCTTCAGGCCCCCTCCCCGTGATGGCGGCCTGCCCCTTGCGCACCCGTTTCGGGGAGGCTATGCTCCAAGCAGCCTCCGGGCCCGTCATCCCTGCCTTCCCGGCCCGGGGACGCCTCTTTTTCCGGCAGATGCCTGCCAAGGAGACGCCGCATGGACGAAGCTGCCCCCATCACGCCCCGCACCCTGCTTTGGCGCGGCACACGCTGCCTGCGCAATGATTCCCCTGCCCTGCGCCCCTGCGGGCTCCGCCGTCTCTGCCGATTATTCGGCATTGACCTGGCCGCCCGCCAGCGGGAACCCGGTCTGGTCCTGTCCATCTTCGCAGGGCTGGCTCCCCAGCACGGTCTGGACAGGGACCTGGCCCCTCTGGCCGTGCTGGCCCATACGCTGGTGGAGCTGGGGGACGGCACGCCCGATGCGGGCGAGATCGTGCTCACCCATCCCCTCAAGCGCCTCGACGACGCCGGGAACCGGCTGCTGGCCATGGTCCTGACCCTGCTCACCGCAGGCAAGGGCCGCACGGACAAGGTGGAGCCCCTGCTCACCGCGATGGGGTGCCCCCATGACGATCCCCGGCGGCGTACCGCCGTCATACTGGCGGCCATCGTACAGGTGGCCCGCTTTGCCCTGCGTTTCGATCCGCTGGAGATCCGCCTGCCCGGTGAGCCTCCAGTCCTTTTCCTCATCCGGGTACGCACGCCCCTGCGCCTGCGCAAGCAGCTGGTCATCCATGCTCCGCTCTGGGAACGCCTGTTCGGCAAGTCCTCCCTGGAATGGTTCTGGACCTTCGACGCCGATACCGACGCGCCGGTCACGGCCCCAGCCCCGCCTTCCGGTCAATTGTTCAGCAGCCATTTCAGCGCATATCTGCAAAAGCAGGCCCGGGCCCTGCATGAGCTGGCCCGCAGTGACAGCGCCCTGGACGAGGAGCCCATCCACGACGCCCGCGTCATCCTGCGCAGCCTGCTTTCCGTCTTCGGCAGTCTGAAGCCCTACCTGCGCAAGGACTGGCTGGCGTCTGTGGAGCCCGACCTGCGTACGGCCCGCAAGCTGCTGGGTGGTGTGCGGGACACGGACGTGCTTTTGGGCCACATCAGGGACTATGCCCTGCGTCCCGCCTCCGCCGATGCCGCCGAAAGCGCCGCAGCAAGCAGCCAGGCCCCGGAAGGCGCTGCCTCCCTTTTCCGGCCGGTGGATCTGCCCGCCGGTCTGCGCAGCCTGTATGCCGCCCTGCAGGAAGAACGTGCCGGGGCCCTCTCCCGTGCCGCGGCCCACTATGCCTCGGACGCCTACCGGGACTTGCTGCACAAGCTGGACGACAATGCCGCTTCCCAGACCTGCCGCCCCGTACTGGACCGTCGCGGCCGCGCCCGGCCCATGCTGCTGGCGGACATCATGGCCGCCGGTGTGGATCAGGCCACGCGCAACCTCCTTGCCCATGACCGCTGGACGCACGGGTACCTGATCCCCGAAGATCTGCTGCACAACATGCGCATCGCTTTCAAGCAGTTACGCTATCTGATGGCCTTTTTCGGCAGCCAGGGCGGCAAAAACGGCGAACGTCTGATCCGCCTGTGCCGCCGCTGTCAGGAGAGCCTCGGCCAGATGCACGACAACGCCGTAGCCGCGGCCACGGCCCTGCGTCATTTGCAGCGCATGCCGGAGGCCCGGCAGCATACGGAGGATGCCGACGGCCTGGAAGAGTACGCCCGCTGGTGCGAAGACGAGATGCACCGCCATGCCATGGCCTTTCTGACGGAGTGGACGGAGAGCGGCCGGGACGAGCTCTGCCGCCTGGCCCGCAAGCTCTCCCCGTCCGCCGGCGATCCCCTTCCCCTGCTCCGCCCGGACGACTAGGCGCAAACTTTCAGGCAGGCCGATGCCCCGGAGACCGCACGCTGGCAGCCCTAATAAAAAGCGCCCTTTTCAGGGCGCGACACCATAGCACCGGAAAGGCGGGGATGCCCCTGCCCTCCGGCTTCCGGGGCCCTCCGCCCCTGTGAAGGATGCTTCCGCTAGCAGGACGTGCCCAGGAACTGCGTGGACACGAAACTGGCGTACTGGTCGGTCATGCCGGTGATGAAATCCAGCACCCGCAGATAGGAGACGTACAGGTCATCCTCACGGCGCGGCGCATGCCCGCCCATGAGCTGCAGGGCCTGCTGTTCCTTGTAGGTGAGCCGTCCGGGATCGCAGATGCGGCGATGGCAGGCCGGGATAAAGGTATCCAGCAGACGCTTGTAGACGCTGTAGGAACCGATCTCCAGCGCCGTCTTGTGGCTGTTCTTGAGGATGCGTTCGTTGAAGATCTCTTTGGCACTGGCCATGTAGGCCCGTACGTCTTCCGGCGCCATGTCCATGAGCGGGCCTTCGCATTCCCGGCGCATGATGCGCTCGTACTGGGTGGCGAAGGTCTCGAACAGGCTCGCGGTCACATGGCCGATGACGCGGGCCCGCACATACCCGGCCCGCTCCCGGTCGGAGCCCATATCTTCCAGCCGTTGCGGATCGAGTTTCAGGCTGGGGGCCAGAGGCTCCACCACCTTCAGGATGTCCGCCAGCGTGATGATGTCCAGCTCGCGGGCGTCTTCCATATCCACGATGCGGTAGCAGGTATCGTCGGCCGCTTCGGCCAGTAGGGAGAGCGGATGCCGGGCAAAGTCGCCCCGGCGCGTCTTCAGGCCCAGGGCGCGGAACACATCCTCGAAGATGACGGCCTCGGCCTGATAGTAGTTGAACTTGCACTTGCCGCCCCGCGCACGGGACTGCCAGGAATCCCAGGGATATTTGACCATGCTGGCCAGCGTAGGATAGGTGAGCCTGAACCCGCCCTGGTCGCGGTTGTTCTCCACCACGTTGACCACCCGGAAGCCCTGGGCGTTGCCGTCGAAGCAGCGGAAGTCGCTCTGCTGCGTCTCCTCCAGCGCGTTCACATAGATGTGGTTGGCCGGATCCCCGAACCAGTCGCGGATGGCGAACTCGCCCGCATGGCCGAAAGGCGGATTGCCGATATCGTGGGCCAGGCAGGCGGCCTCCAGGATCTGGCCGGGGAATTCCGGCGCGGCGTAGTCCGGCAGCTCGCCCCGGCGGCGCAAAAAATAGCCCGCCATGGCGCCCAGCGAACGCCCCACGCTGCTAACTTCCAGCGAATGGCTGAGACGCGTGTGGATATGGTCATTACGTACCAGCGGATGCACCTGCGTCTTCCGGGCCAGACGCCGGAACGAACTGGAATAGATGATGCGGTCCCTATCCTGCAAAAACGGGCTGCGGGCCGGGTCCAGCTTTTTGAAATCCACACCGCTGCCCCCGTAGCGCAGGGGAAGGAGCAATTTGCGCCACTGTTCCTGAAAATTCATGGGACCTCCCGCGTGCCTGAAACGATAAAAACATGCCAGTACGTAAGAACTTGCCACGCCCGGATGCGGAAGACAAGAGCGCCGGGGCGTGGCGGACGTGTCCCCCTCTCCTGAAGAAAAAATAGGGACCTCCGGCCGGGGCCTCGATTTCAGACCGGGCAGGTACTGTGATCTCCCCCGTCACACCGCCGGACCGTGACCGCGGGCCCCCTCTTGACGGACAGACGCTTGCCACCTATAAGGACAGCACGCGCTCGTAGCTCAGGTGGATAGAGCAGGAGCCTTCTAAGCTCTTGGCCGGGGGTTCGAATCCTCCCGGGCGCGCCACAGATTTCAGGGGCTTGCAGTGATAATGCTGTGAGCCCTTTTTTGGTATGCTATCGAGACCATCTCAGGTGCCTTGCCTAATCTCTCCGCTCTCCCAGTAAGAACTCGGCCCTGCCCTTGCTCCTGGAAGCTTCCGCTCCAGATTCCCCTTGAAGTACTCCCGTATGCCTATCCTCCCACGTTTGTTACCAAGAAATCAGGCCAGATTCCAAGTCTCCCTTGGCTGAAGGATCTCAACCTTATCAGGATAAGTATAACGCATTTTTCTTTAGAAGAAATCAACACTGATTTTCCCCACCCCCTGACCTCTTGCGAAAGAAACAAGGAACGGTGTACTTTGAGTCTGCAAACTGCACATTCCTAACAAAAATTTGCAGTCTCCTTCCAACTGCATTTGTTGCCATGGATTGTTCATATATCGGTAACATCTTAAAAAATAAGAAAAACTATACGCAATCTTCTTCATGAAGGTCAAAAAAACATCACATGCTCGGGGAGATGGCCCACACATCCTGCTGTTTTTATTATAAAAATAAAAATATTGATTTAAAAAATGGTATGCTTGTTGCAATTACAGCTTTTATAGGAACTATTATAGGTAGCTATTGTGGATACCTTTTTTCACAGTCTCAACCAGATGGACTAGGATATATTTCTATGATAACTACAATTGGACTTGGTATAAAGTTTTTAATAAAGCCTATTGAAGAAGGTCATGATGCTGAATCTGGATTAGAACACATAAGTAAGAAAAAAATCACACAATCAATGTTATTTGGATGTGGTATAGGTTGGATTTGTGGATTTACTGGAAGTGGCGGAGGAATTTTAATGCTTACAGTATTTACATTGCATCTTGGTTATAATTTAAAAGTGGCTGTATGTACAAGTACTA
>ENA-UEQP01002499-UEQP01002499.1-human-gut-metagenome-genome-assembly--contig:-NODE-2499-length-13764-cov-4.529773_pt1 | contig 13764 bp, 15 predicted proteins | sample MGYA00242951_ERZ507951 | MGnify/ENA primary metagenome ERZ507951 (study PRJEB26167, sample SAMN06115539) | human gut metagenome | host: Homo sapiens | place: China:Shanxi | collected 2015-11-18...
ATCTGGTCGATGATTTCGGTGTCTGCTGTCGGACCGAATACGCCGGCAAATGCGTCGCTCGCGGACTTGAATACGCCGGTCGCGCCTGCACCGATGCTCAGCACCAGAGCGGCAGCCACGCCGACCGCCGTAATGCGCGGGAAACGGCGTACACGATGAATGGCAACCGGCTGCTCCGGCTGCTCGGCGGCAGTCATCAGGCGATCAACCATGCGGCTTTTCGCTTCTTCGGAGAAGCAAAGCTCGTCCAGTGCAGAATTATACATTTTGTTATCATTATACTCTCTGTTCATAAAGATCCCCTCCCAAGGTGGTGCGCAGGCTTTTGCGCCCGCGGCTCAGGTGTGCGGAAACGGCAGACTCGCTCTGACCGAGCAGAGACGCGATTTCACGCACGGAATAGCCCTCGTAGTAGTGCAGATAGACCGCTTCACGGTATTTGCGCGGCAATGCCATCACCGCATCGAGCACATCGGAATCCGGTGCGGCAGGCGCGGGTGTCGCGGCAGCGGCTTCCAGACCGACGTTACGCCGGTGCGCGGCGCGCAGACTGTCTTTGCAGGCGTTGGCGGTCGCGCGGATGATCCACGCTTTTTCGTGTGCCGGACTGTCAAAGGTTTGACCGCCGGTCAGCAGCTTGAGGAAAACCGTCTGGCAGATGTCCTCGGCGTCCTGCGTGGATTTCAGATAGGTGTAGGACAGACGCAGGATCATGTCGGAATAGGTCTGCACCAGACGTTCCGCCTCCGTCCTGTCGATTGGTTTCATTGAAGGTTTCAGCTCCTTTCAGCAACGTTGCTTTCACCTGTAATACGAATGAGGGGCGCGATTTCTGACAGTTATTTTTCGTTGACTTTTGATTTTTCGGACGGTATAATTACAGTGTAAACGAGTAGCACAACTGCGTAAATCCAGTTTTCGTGCGGCTCGTTTTATTTTTTTGTTTTTTGAGCGTGCAGCATTCCGCGTAAGTCCGGCTTTCGGGGAGCAGCACGCTCTTTTTGCGCAAAAAGAAGGAGGAATTCAAAAAATGACGGAAAACAACAGAATGAAAGAGATGCCGGTAAACCGGCTGATGATGCGGATGGGACTGCCGATGATCCTGTCCATGGCGCTTCAGGCGGTGTACAACATCGTGGACAGCGCGTTCGTCGGAAATATGCGCGAGGGAGGCGAGGCGGCGCTCAACGCGATGACACTGGCCTTTCCGGTGCAGATGTTCATGGTGGCGCTCGCCATCGGAACGGGCGTGTGTGTGAACGCGCTGCTCGCACGCACGCTCGGGCAGGGAAACCGTGAAAAGGCGGCAAAGGTCGCCGGAAACGGTCTGTTCCTCGGCGCGGTCATTTATCTCATCTGTCTGCTGTTCGGTCTGGTGGGGGCAGGGGCGTACATCGCGTCGCAGACAGCGGACGCGCAGGTCATCGGCATGACGCATGACTACCTGTTCATCTGCTGCACATTCTCGTTCGGCGTTGTCTTTTTCTCGCTGTTCGAGAAGCTGCTCCAGGCAACGGGGCGTTCGCTGTACTCGACCATCGGCCAGATCACGGGCGCGGTCATCAATATCGTGCTCGACCCGGTTATGATCTACGGTCTCGGTCCGGTGCCGGAGCTGGGCGTCAGGGGCGCGGCGTGGGCGACCGTCATCGGTCAGATCGCGTCGGCGGCGCTGCTTTTCGTATTCCATCTGCGCCTCAACCGCGGGTTTGACCGCGGCATCCGACAGCTGAAGCCGGAGACCACAGTCATTCGGGATATTTACACCATCGGCCTGCCGGCGATCATCGCGCAGGCGCTCATGTCGGTCATGGTGTATGCGATGAATCTGATTTTGAAATTCGATGCCGCCGCCCAGACCGCCTACGGCCTGTTCTACAAGGTGCAGCAGTTCGTGCTGTTCCTCGCATTCGGCCTGCGCGACGCGATCACGCCGATCGTCGCCTACGGCTGCGGCATGGGCAGCCGGAAGCGCGTCGAGGACGGCATCAGGTACGGTCTGCTCTACACGGCTATGCTCATGGCGGCTGGATTTGCGCTGACCGAGCTGTTCCCGGGCGCGTTCGCCTCGCTGTTCAACGCGGGTCAGTCGAGGGCGTATTTTATCGGCGCTATGCGCGTGATCTCGCTCAGCTTTGTGTTCGCCGGTATCAACATAGCGCTTCAGGGCGTTTATCAGGCGCTCGGCGGCGGCATGGAGTCGCTCGTGCTCTCGCTGCTGCGTCAGCTCGTCGTCGTCCTGCCGCTCGCGTATGCGTTCTCTCTGGCGGTGCGCAGCGGCTCAGCCGGTGTTTCGCTCATCTGGTGGGCGATCCCGATTGCGGAGGCGCTGTCGTGCGCGGCAGGCTGCGTGCTCCTGCGGCGTATCCGGCGGAAAAATTTCTCTTGACATTCACGGCAGGCTGCGTATAATGATTACCGAAGATAATTATCAAGGGTAATCACTGGAGGGACATACATGACCATTGCGATGATAAAATCGCTGCTCGATGCGTGCTATCAGGCCAAGCGCATCCGCGACCTGCTGCCGCCGCTGCCGAAGGGTGTCACGCCGGCATATATTCAGTATCTGGACGCTATCGGCCAGCTCGAACGGCGGGGCGTGCGCGTCAGGGTCTCCGATATCGGAGACACGCTCGACATCCCGCGCCCGGGCGTGACGCGGACGGTCAAGGAGATGGAGACGAAGGGCTATCTGCGCAAGACCGCCTCCGAGGAGGACGGCCGCGTGACCTACATCACCGCGACCGAAGCGGGAAAGCTGCTCTCGCAGCGGTACAGCGAGCACTATTTTTCCCTGCTCGCGCCGCAGCTCGCGGATATTTCGGACGAGGACGCGGCGTGCACCATCCGCACCATCGAGAGGATGCACCGCGTGATGAGCGAGAGGAGGGGACGCATCGATGAGTAACACAGCAGACTTTACGCAGGGCAGCATTCTGAAAAAGCTGTGCCGGTTCATGCTGCCGGTGCTCGGCGCACTGATTTTACAGGCGGCCTATGGCGCAGTCGATCTGCTTGTTGTCGGACGCTTCGGTTCGACCTCGGGCTTGTCGGCGGTCTCGACCGGCAGTCAGGTGCTCAATCTCGTGACATTCGTCGTGACGCAGCTTGCGATGGGCGTTACCGTGCTGATCGCGCGGTATATCGGCGAAAAACGCGAAAAGGAGATCGGCGCGGTGCTCGGCGGCGCGGCCGTCGTGTTCGCCATTCTCGCAGGGTGCCTGTTCGTGCTGCTCGTGCTGTTCGCACGGCCGATCTCGGTGCTCATGCAGGCGCCGCAGGAGGCGCTCGCGCTCACGACAGGCTATGTGCGTATCTGCGGCTGCGGCATTCTGTTCATCGTCGCGTACAACGTGCTCTCGGCGGTGTTCCGCGGTCTGGGCGACAGCCGTTCGCCGCTGCTGTTCGTGCTCGTGGCCTGTCTGGTCAATGTCGCAGGCGATCTGGTGCTCGTGGCCGGTCTGCATCTGGATGCGGCCGGTGCGGCGCTCGCGACCGTGCTCGCGCAGGCGGTCAGCGTCGTGTGTGCGCTCGCGATCCTTCGCCGCAAAAAGCTGCCGTTTACGTTCCGAAAGAGCGATGTGCGGCTCAATGAGCAGTGCAGACGCTTTCTCACAATCGGTCTGCCGCTCGCCCTGCAGGAATTTCTGACGCAGCTCTCCTTCCTCGCGCTCTGCGCGTTCGTCAACCGTCTGGGGCTTGCGGCCTCGTCTGGCTACGGCGTCGCGAGCAAGATCGTCAGCTTTGTCATGCTCGTGCCGAGTGCGCTGATGCAGTCGATGGCGTCGTTCGTCGCACAGAATATCGGCGCCGACAACGTGAAGCGCGCGAAAAAGTCCATGCTTACCGGCATCGCGGTGGGCGTGGCGTTCGGCATCGTGATGTTCGCGCTCGTGCTGCTGAAGGGCGACGTTCTGGCCGGTCTGTTCTCGACCGATGCGGAGGTCGTGCGCAGGGGCTTTGAATATCTGCGCGGCTTCGCGCCCGAGACCATCGTGACCGCCGTTCTGTTCAGCATGGTCGGCTATTTCAACGGCAGCAATCAGACGCTGTGGGTCATGATACAGGGACTCATCCAGACGCTGCTCGTCCGCCTTCCCCTTGCATATTACATGAGTATCCAGCCGAATGCAAGCCTGACGAAGATCGGCATATCGGCGCCGGTCGCAACTGTGGTCGGCATTGTGCTGAACATCGGGTTCTTTCTCTATCTGAACCGGAGAGATGCAGCAAAACGAGGCGCGGAATAAACGGCTTTTACCGTTCTGCCGGTCTCTGTCCGCTCAAAAAACGCGAAACGCAAAAGCCACCCTCGCGGGTGGCTTGAGACTGTCGAAAAACTTCGTTTTTCCGACAATCTGTGTTTTGACTTCGCAAAACACGGACGTCCGAAAGTTCCCATGCGGAAACTTTCTCCCTCTCAAAGTATAAAAACCGAGGTGCACGTCCCCGGTTTTTATGCGTTTGCGCAGCAAACGCTTTTGAATGCGCGCTGCCGCGCGGCTGCTGTTTTGGCGTGAAAACAGAGCTTAACGACAGACTGGCCACCCTCACGGGTGGCTTTTTGCTGTTTCAGATAATATAGTCATACTCGTCCGGGTTGGTGTGGATGAGGTCGGCGATCGTGATGTTGTCGAGGTAGTCGTTGATGACCTTGTCCAGACCCTTCCAGAGCGTCAGCGTGCGGCATTCAGATGCGTGCTTGCAGGCCTTGGCACCCGGCTCCAGACAGGCGACCGGCGCCAGCGAGTCCTCGGTCAGCCGCAGGATGCTGCCGACGGTGTATTCCTCGGGCGAGCGGGTGAGACGGTAACCGCCGCCCTTGCCGCGCATACCGGTCAGCAGTCTGGCGCGGACGAGCAGCTTGATGATGCTTTCCAGATATTTTTCCGAGATGCCCTGCCGCTCTGCGATGAGCTTGAGGGGGGTATAGCCGTCCGTTGGATGCTCCGCAAGGTCGATCATGACGCGCAGCGCATAGCGGCCCTTGGTTGAGACCAGCATACTTTCTTTTCCTCCTTCATTCAATAAACCTATTATACGACACGGGAAATAGGAAAATCAACGAAAAAGTTTTTCTAAAACCTATTGACAATATAGGAATAGTAGGATATAATTCGGATAAACCTACGGGAAAGGTTGGTATAGAAATGCGATACCAGATGACGTTCCGATGTCCGCGATGTTGACCATGGCAGACACGGAACACAGTTTATCATATAAAAATAACAACGAGATATATCGGGAGGAAATTATCATGAGCAAGATTTACACATCCGCAGACCAGCTGATCGGCCACACTCCGCTTCTGGAGCTGGTGCATATCGAGAAGGAGGAGAAGCTCGAAGCAAAGGTTCTGGCGAAGCTCGAGTACTTCAATCCGGCCGGCAGCGTCAAGGACCGCATCGCAAAGGCAATGATCGACGACGCTGAGGCAAAGGGCCTGCTCAAGCCGGGCTCGGTCATCATCGAGCCGACCTCCGGCAACACCGGCATCGGTCTGGCGAGCGTTGCAGCCGCACGCGGCTACCGCATCATCATCGTAATGCCGGAGACCATGAGCGTGGAGCGCCGCCAGCTGATGAAGGCTTACGGTGCAGAGCTTGTACTGACCGAGGGCGCAAAGGGCATGAAGGGCGCGATCGCGAAGGCGGACGAGCTTGCAAAGGAGCTGCCGAACAGCTTTATCCCGGGTCAGTTCGTAAACCCGGCAAATCCGGCCGTGCACAAGGCGACCACCGGCCCGGAGATCTGGGAGGATACCGACGGCAAGGTTGATATCTTTGTTGCGGGCGTAGGCACCGGCGGCACGGTTACCGGCACCGGCGAGTATCTCAAGAGCCAGAATCCGAACGTCAAGGTTGTTGCCGTCGAGCCGGCAAGCTCTCCGGTGCTCAGCCAGGGCCATGCGGGCGCGCATAAGATCCAGGGCATCGGCGCAGGCTTTGTTCCGGACGTTCTGGACACCAAAATCTACGACGAGATCATCACCGTGGAAAATGATGATGCCTTTGCGACCGGCAGGCTGATCGGCAAGCACGAGGGCGTTCTGGTCGGCATTTCCTCCGGCGCGGCTGTCTGGGCGGCGGTCGAGCTTGCAAAGCGTCCGGAGAACAAGGGCAAGACCATCGTAGCGCTGCTGCCGGATACCGGCGACCGCTACCTGTCCACGCCGCTGTTCGCCGACTGATTGCAGCATATCCATTTCAAAGCTGCAAATGTATTTTACAGCCTTAGGGAGACCTGTACGGTCTCCCTTTTGCATAAACAGACGAGAAGGAGAAGGTAGTTATGATGCCGACCCCGGAACAGGCATGGGAGCTGCTGTGCGAATATAACGAGGGTGATTTTCACAGAAAGCACGGACGCATCGTGGGCGATGCGTGCGAGCGATGCTGTCGATTGAAAACAGGCGAAACTGCTGATAAAACGGCGGACGAAGCGCGGATAATTGGACAAGATGACGGAATTAGCAATTCATACAATTCCGATGTTGACACTAGGGAATGAGAGTGCTATTATATAACCAACAAAAACAGTAGGTTAACGGAAAGGAGCAGAAAAGCATGTTTATTCTGAACGAACGAATGTCGGGCTGCATGTGTATGTCTATGCCGCAGTATGCTCATCTGCTGTCTGCCCGATCGGATACGGGAACGGACGGACGCGGTCTTATTTGACGCCGCGCACTGTTCCGGATCATGGATCGTCCTGAAGCGGGGAGCTGTGGGCTCTCCGCTTTTTTGTGTAACAGGGAGGAATTGTTTTGATAGAACTGACACATATCTCCAAAAATTTCGCCTCCGGCGGACGCACGGTGCACGCCGTGCAGGACGTCAGCCTTTCGATCGGCAAGGGCGAGATCTTCGGCATCATCGGCTTCTCCGGCGCCGGCAAATCCACGCTCGTGCGATGCATCAATCTGCTCGAGCGGCCGACCTCCGGCTCGGTCACGGTGGACGGAAAAGAAATGACCGCGCTCTCTGCGAGAGAGCTGCGGCAGGCGCGCAAAAAGATCGGCATGATCTTTCAGCACTTCAATCTGATGCCGTCGCGCACCGTGTTCGGAAATGTCGCGTATCCGCTGCGCGGCAGCGGACTTTCCGGAGAGCAGATCGCGGACAAGGTGCACAGGCTGCTCGAGCTGGTCGGCATCGGAGACAAGGCGGAGGCGTACCCGAAGCAGCTCTCCGGCGGACAGAAGCAGCGCGTTGCCATCGCGCGGGCGCTCGCAAACGACCCGAATGTGCTGCTGTGCGACGAGGCGACCTCGGCGCTCGACCCCCAGACCACCAAGGCGATCCTGCGGCTGCTGAAGGACCTGAACGAAAAGCTCGGCATCACGGTCGTCATCATCACGCACGAAATGGCCGTGGTCAAGGAGATCTGCGACCGCGTGGCGGTCATGGAGCACGGCAGGGTCGTCGAGCAGGGCGAGGTATTCAATGTGTTCGCAGATCCCCGGCAGGAGATCACCCGGAGCTTCATCCACACGACGTCCAATCTCCGCAAGATCGAGGAGCTCATCGAGGAGGACTCTCCGGTGGTGCAGCTGAAGCCGGGCGAGCTCATCGTGCGCCTGAGCTACATTCAGCGCAACGTTTCCGAGCCGCTGATCTCGACGGTATCGCGTAAATTCGATATTACGCTCAACATTATCTTTTCCGATATTGCCATCGTGCAGAATGCGCCGATCGGCGGCACGGTCGCCATCATCAGCGGCGAGCGCGCGCAGATCACGCAGGCGATGCAGTATCTCATCGAGAAAAACGTAGGTGTGGAGGTGATCCGTGATGCAAGAATTTCTGAATAACATCATTCCGAACGTCATGGCAAAGCTGCCGGACTTCTATGCGGCGATCGGCGATACGCTGCTCATGGTGGTCTGGTCGGGGGCGATCTCGTTCGTGCTCGGTCTGGCGCTCGGCGTGCTGCTCACGGTCACAAAGCCGGGCGGCATTCTGGAAAACAAAGTCGTCTACCAGATCGTCGACAAGCTGGTCAGCCTGTTCCGCTCCATCCCGTTCATCATCCTGCTGACGTGGGTCATGCCGTTCTCCCGCGTCATCATGGGCACGGCGCTGTATGTACGCGGCGCGATCGTTCCTCTGGTGTTCGGCGCAGTGCCGTTCTTCACCCGACAGGTCGAGGGCGCGCTCGCGGAGCTGGACGGCGGTCTGATCGAGGCGGCGCTCTCCATGGGCTCGACGCCGCTTGAGATCATCTTCCGCGTCTACCTCAAGGAAAGCGTCGCAGCGATCGCACGCGGCACGACCATCACGGCCATCAGCCTGCTCAACCTCACCGCGATGGCGGGCGTTGTCGGCGCAGGCGGTCTGGGCGATTTCGCCATCCGCTACGGCCACGACCGCAACATGGTCGACATCACCAACGTCACGGTGCTGGTCCTGGTCATTATCGTTTGCATTATGGAGTTCATTGGCGGCCAGGTCGTCAGGAAGAACACGCATTAAGGAGAGTCTGACATGAGTATTTCCAATCGTAAAGTTGTTATCGTGGGCGCAGGCCATGTCGGCTCCCACGTCGGCTACGCGCTGATCTCGCAGAGCCTCGCAGACGAGATCGTCTACATCGACTCCAACCGCGCAAAGGCTGTCGCACAGGCGCTCGATCTGACCGACGCGACCAACTATCTGCCGGTCCGCACCAGGGTCACCGCCGGTGATTACAGCGATGCCGCCGATGCGCAGATCATGATCATCGCGGCAGGCCCGCTGCCGAGCGGCAACCAGACCCGCATGGATACGCTGGGGCAGACCATCGAGATCCTGAAGGAAGTCACCGCGTCCATCAAAAAATCCGGCTTTGACGGTATTATCGTCAATATCTCCAATCCGGCGGACGTTATCACGCATTATATCCAGCACACGCTGAACTGGGCGCCGGAGCGTATCTTTTCCACGAGCACCACGCTCGACTCCGCAAGACTGCGCCGCGCGATCGCGCAGGAGACCGGCATCGACCAGAAATCCATCACCGCCTACGCGCTCGGCGAGCACGGCGAGAGCCAGATGGTCGCGTGGTCGGCCGTCACCATTGCCGGCAAGCCGCTCAGCCAGTGGCGCGAGGAGCACCCGGACACGTTCGGCAGGCTCGACCTCGATGCCCTCGCCGATGCGGGCCGCGAGGGCGGCTGGACCATCCTGCGCGGCAAGGGCTGCACCGAATTCGGCATCGGCGCGTCTGCGGCGGAGGTCGTCCGCGCCATCTTCTACAACGAGAACCGCGTCCTTTCGGTCTCTGTCCTGCTGGACGGTCAGTACGGTCAGCACGATGTCTATGCGAGCGTCCCGGCGATCGTGGGTCGCGACGGCATCGCGCACATCATCGAGCTGCATCTCACCCCGGAGGAGCAGGAGAAGTTCGACGCCTCCTGCCGGACCATGAGCGCCAATTATCAGCTTTCGCTCACCCTGTAAAAGACCTGTCGCGAAACTACAGTTTCGCCGACAAGAGGAACGGATCGTAGACCGTTCCAAAGTCGTCCGAAAGTTCCTATACAGAAACTTTCTCCCTCCTAAAGTATAAAAACGGTGATACATGCTCCCCGTTTGCTCTCATTAAAACACTTTAAGGATAGAGGCCTACGGGCTATGAATTTGCTTTGCAAATTCTATTTCATGCGTGCTGCCGCACGGAAGCCAAGCATTTTGGCGGTTTTCAATATGTCAAATGAAAAAATATATCATAAGATGGAGGAGATCCCAATGAAGCTCAAAAGAATTATCGCACTTTCCTTGTCCGCCGCAAGCCTCGCGCTCGCTCTGACCGCATGCGGCGCCTCGAGCAGCGCTTCCGATGATGCCGCACAGGCATCCGGCAGCAGCGACGCACAGACCACCGTAAAGCTCGGCGTTGTCGGCGCGATCTACGAGGATATCTGGGCACCGGCGAAGGAGAAGCTCGCGGACGAGGGCATCGACCTCGAGTTCGTACAGTTCTCCGATTATGTAACCCCGAACAATGCCCTCGCCAACGGCGAGATCGACCTCAACGCCTTCCAGCACCGCATCTATCTCCAGAGCGAGATCGACAGCCACGGCTACGAGATCGAGAACATCGGCAACACCTTTATCATTCCGCTCAACCTGTACTCCGACAAGGTGAAGTCGGTCGATGAGCTCAAGGACGGCGATACCGTCGCGATTCCGGACGACGCGACCAACGGCGGCCGCGCGCTCAAGGTGCTAGAGGCTGCCGGTCTCATCAAGCTCAAGGACGGCGCGGATTTCAACCCGACCGTTGACGACATCGAGACCTATAACAAGCAGATCAAGATCGAGGAGCTGAAGGCGAACATCATCCCGTCCACGCTCGCGGACGTGACCGCAGGCGTTGTAAACGGCAACTATGCCCTTGATTTCGGCCTCAAGACCGAGGACGCGATCTACAAGGACGACAAGCTGGACATTGAGGAATACTGGAACCTCATCGCAGCGCGCACCGAGGATCTGTCCGACCCGGCGAAGGTCGAGACCTACAAGAAGGTCGTTGCAGCGTTCCAGTCGGACGAGACCGAGGCGATATTCAACGATCAGTTTGGCGGCTACTTCATCAAGGCTGGCTGGGATCAGGACCTGCTCGCTGACAAGTAAGAGGAAACCATACAGTGCCGCCGTTTCGGCGGCACTTTCCACAGGAAGGAAATGACCATGCAAATCAACAGACAGGCTCTGCGGAGCATCATCCCGGACGAGGCGCGCATGAACCGCATCAAGACGGCGCTCGACCCAAAACATATCCTGAACGATCAGAAATCTTACATTGTGGGAGGAAAATAAAATGCAGAGCTTATCCGAACGCACGGCCGGCTTCACCGACTCGGTCATCCGCCGCATGACGCGCGTTTCCATGCAGTACGGCGCGGTCAACCTGTCGCAGGGCTTCCCGGACTTTGAACCGCCGAAGGAGATCCTCGACCGCATGGCGCAGGTCGCCTATGAGGATTTTCATCAGTATTCCATCACCTGGGGCTCGCAGAACTTCCGCGAGGCGCTCGCCGCCAAGCAGTCACGCTGTATGGGCCGGAGGATCGACCCGAACACCGAGATCGTCACGACCTGCGGCAGCACCGAGGCGATGATGGCGGCGATGATGACCGTCACCAATCCGGGCGACAAGGTCATCATTTTCTCCCCGTTCTACGAAAACTACGGCGCGGATACCATCCTGTCGGGCGCAGAGCCGATCTATGTACCGCTCGTGCCGCCGGATTTCCATTTTGACCCGGCCCTTCTCGAGGATGCGTTCCGCCAGCACCCCAAGGCGCTGATCCTGTGCAACCCCTCCAATCCCTGCGGCAAGGTGTTTACGCGCGAGGAGCTGGAATTTATCGCGACGCTCGCGGAAAAGTACGATACCTATGTCATCACCGACGAGGTCTACGAGCACATCGTCTACGCGCCGCACAAGCATACCTACTTCGCGACCCTGCCGGGTATGTGGGAGCGCACGCTGTCGTGCTCGTCGCTGTCCAAGACCTACTCGATCACCGGCTGGCGCCTCGGCTACATCATCGCGCCGCCGAACATCATCGACCGTGCGAAAAAGGTGCACGATTTCCTGACGGTCGGCGCGGCGGCGCCGCTTCAGGAGGCCGTTGTCACCGGACTGAAGTTCGGGCCGGACTACTATGACGACCTGCTCGCCAAGTACACCCATAAAAAGGAGCTGTTCCTCAAGGGTCTGGACGAGCTGAACATCACGCACACCGACCCGGAGGGCGCGTATTATGTGCTGCTCGACATTTCCGAGTTCGGCTACGAGAGCGATCTCGAATTCTGCGAGGATCTGGCGCATTATGCCGGCGTGGGCGCGGTACCGGGTTCGAGCTTTTTCCGCGAGCCGGTCAACCATCTCATCCGCCTGCATTTTGCGAAGAAGGACGAGACGCTGCTCGAGGCGCTGAACCGTCTGGAGGGTCTGCATACGAAGATCAAGCCGAAAAGTAAGGAGGACGTATCATGGACGTAAGGAAAGCGGCGGAGGCGGCGCGCGACTATCTCGTTTCCATCCGCCGGGAATTTCATCAGCATCCCGAGCTGAGCATGCAGGAATTCCGCACCGCGCAGCGGATTGAAGAGGAGCTTGACCGGCTCGGCATCCCGCACACCCGTGTCGGGGAGACCGGCGTGCTCGGCACGCTGCGCGGCGAAAAGGAGGGCGGAAGAGCCGTCGTCCTGCGCGCGGACATCGACGCACTTCCCATCAATGCAGTCAGCTACCTGTTCCGCCGCGACGAGATACCGCCCGAGCTGACCCGGAGCATCATGCTGTACTGTCTGGACTGCTTCGGTGAGGACGGCAGCACGGGCAGGCGCGGCACCTCGCGGATGGCCATGATGTTCCTCAGCAACTGGCTCAACGGCTATGGCGAGACCGGCCATCTGGCGGTATCGAGCCGCTATCTGTCGGGCCGGGAGGTGAACTTCTCCCAGAACGGCCCACTCCGGGACGCTCTGCGGCGCGGCGGCGCGGCGGTCGTGCGGCTCGACCTGGAGGGCTGGCACTATGTGCTGCTGACCCGTGTCGAAGGCAGGGACGTTTATCTGTTCGACCCGTATTACCATGAGGGACCGTTCGACAACGCCGAGCTGTGCGTCACCGACGAGCATCCCTGCTCCTATAACCGTATCGTTCCCGTTCACTATTTCGAGCGGGAGGAGATCAGCGTCTATTCGCTCGGGCCCTTCGATACTCGGGAGGCCATCCTGCTGTTCAATACGGATACCGAGCTGACCGAGGACAAGACGGTCGAGTATTTCATCTGAGATTGCCGCGAAGCTGCGTTTTTTCGTCATTCTCTTGCCAAGGCCGCCCTGTGTGCGTATAATGAAAGTGCATAACGGAATTCAGACAAGGGAGTGAGTGATATGGAACGGGATTTCCTCAAGCAGAGCATTCGTAGAGAACTGGATTACTATCGGGACGGCCTGTTCAACGAGGATGGGGACGAAGAGTGGGTGCGTGCATGGTCTGCGCCGGATGATGATGACTCGATGGCGGAAAACGGCTTTCTGAATGTCGCGATGGCGCATCTCACAGGCGACGAGTGCGATGAGATCGTGCTGCTCGGCACGGAATACGGCTATCATCAGCCGGATTACGACAGCTATATCGACATCGGCGCCGCTTTTGTCAACGATATGAGCACCGGCTTTCTTCAGACCGAGGGAAGCGAGGAGGACTGGGAACAGCTGATCGACAGTATCGCGGATATTCTGGGGAAAAACCTGTCGCGAGACTGACGCTTCGGTGACGGGCAGGACAGGAGCCGCACAGAGGGCGTGAACAGAAAAAGTAAAAATTTTTTAAAATCCCTATTGACAATTTGCACCCTGCATGATATTATATATAAGCACTCTGAAGTGAAGCTTCGCTGACGGAGTGAGAAAATGAATATCGCGGGGTAGAGCAGTTGGTAGCTCGTCGGGCTCATAACCCGGAGGCCGCAGGTTCAAGTCCTGTCCCCGCAACCATGTTTAACCGCTGATTTCGTAAGAAATTAGCGGTTTTTTTGTATTTTTTAGAGCACTTAGAAAGCCTCCGGGCAGGCGACTTCAAAAGTGGAAAGTCGTATGGAAGGGTAGTGGTATCAAAAAAATGCACGACGTGAAGGTGCATTTTTTGATACCTAAAACAAAAATTCTGAGTATACTTCAAGCAGCAGGCGAAAAACATCAAGGAGATATAAAAGCAATACTATTAAGCGGGGAATGCATCAACACCTGCATAACTTTC
>ENA-UEQP01002509-UEQP01002509.1-human-gut-metagenome-genome-assembly--contig:-NODE-2509-length-13717-cov-7.588710_pt1 | contig 13717 bp, 10 predicted proteins | sample MGYA00242951_ERZ507951 | MGnify/ENA primary metagenome ERZ507951 (study PRJEB26167, sample SAMN06115539) | human gut metagenome | host: Homo sapiens | place: China:Shanxi | collected 2015-11-18...
TCCCTCAAGCGGAACAGTCACTATTATATCAGGCTCAGTTTCATTTGTCAAGTACTTTTTTCAAATCTTTTTCAGATTTTTCTTTCCGATCTTTTCAGATCTTCAAGCACCCGACTCATTCACTTCATCGCCGTCAAACAGCTTAGTTAGAATACCAGATACTTCTCCGTTTGTCAACGGTTTTTTCCAAGTTTTTTTGATTTTAATTATTAGTATTTCTTATCCCTTACTATCGCCTTAACAGTGTCGAAAATAATCTGTGCAAAACAGCCCCGATATGCTATACTGACACCATATTATATATGCTCTGCGGAGGTATCACTGTGCTGATTCAACGTATGTCCGCCGTCTTCGGACGGCTACGGAATGAGACCTTGCAGCTCCAGGATGGTCTTAATATCATAGAAGCCCCCAATGAAACCGGAAAATCCACCTGGTGTGCCTTTCTGACCGCCATGCTCTACGGCATCAACAGCCGCGAACGGGACAAGGCCGGTTTCATCGCCGACAAAAACCGCTACGCCCCGTGGGACGGCGGCTCCATGTCCGGACGGCTGGAATGTCACGCTGACGGCGCCGACCTCACCATCACCCGGGCTACCCGGCGGCAGACCGCCCCTATGGCGGACTTTCAAGCTGTCTACACCAGCACCGCCTCCCCTGTCGATGGATTGACCGGGACGAATTGCGGGGAGACGCTGCTGGGCGTCAGCCGGGAGGTCTTTGAGCGCAGCGCCTTCATCCGCCAAAGTGGACTGGCCATCACGCAGGACGCCGGCCTGGAGCGCCGCGTAGCGTCCCTCATTTCCTCCGGCGACGAGGATACCTCTTATACAGAGGCCTATGACGCTTTGAAAAAGCAGTTGAACCGTCGCCGTTTCAATAAGAGCGGCCAGCTCCCGGCCTTGGAGGCGGAGCTCGCGGAGGTCCAGCAGCAGTTGGACTCCTCCGTTCAGCTTCAGCAGCAGCTCGCAGACGCTCTGGAACGTTCTCAGGCGTTGGAGTCCGATGTGCAGGCCCTCTCCGATGAATTGGCCCAGCACGACCAATGGGAAGCCGCTCAAAAGCGCCGCCAATTAGCCGCCTTAACCACCGATGCCGACACCGCCGCCCAGCGAGTCCATAGTTTGACCCAGCAGTTGGAGGAAGACCGGGTCCCGGACATGGAGACCATCGGACGGCTGCGGGGCGCCATCGTCAATCTGGAAACTGTCCGTAAGAACGTAGAGAAAGCCCGCACTGATCGGGACGAGGCCATGAAAGCCCTCCTCCGGGCGGAAAAGAACGTCAATGACAGCCCCTTTGCCGGTCAGACGGCGGAGAGCGCCCGGAAGGAAGCCCAAGGCACTTCATCCGACCGGGTCCCCGGCCCTATCGCTTTTCGAGAGCTGGCGATTTTCTTTTTGTTTCTTGCGGCGGCAGGCGGCATCTTTGCCCTGCTGTACTCGCAGTTGTCCGTCCTCTCACTGCCCCTCTTTCAGTTGGTGCCCTGGGCCCTTCCCGCACTGGCGGCAGCCGTTGTGGCAGCAGCCGGCACCTATATTTCCCGCCAGTACCGACAGCACGCTTTAAAAAAGCTGTGCAATATCACCCTCATGAAGCGGTTCGGCACCACGGATACCAACGAGATTACTGCCTTTGCGGATGCCTATACCGCCGCCGTGGAGGTCCGGGACGCCGCGCAGGCGGACCTGAACACCAAATCCGCCACCGCCGACGCTTACTACAACACCCTGACCACCAACGAACAGGCAATTTTGTTGGAGGTCCGGCGCTTTGCCACCGCCTTTGACATCCCCACCGCCGATCAGGTCCTGCGGCAGGCCGCCCAGCGCCGTAAGGCACTGTCCGAGGCCCAGACCGCCGCCAGAGAAGCTCAGGTCCGTCTGGATCTTCTGGTTCAGCAAGGCATCCCGGACAGCTGTGATATGGAATTGTCTCCTCCTCTTCGCAGTCGGGAAACCGTCGTGGATGCGCTGGCACAGGCGCAGGTCCAGTTGGTTGCCGCCCGTTCCGCCGCCGACCGCCTGACCGGTCAGTTTCACGCTATGGTGGATCCTGACGGGCTGCGGGCTTCCGTCGAATCTCTGCAAAGCCAGACCGGTCAGCTTCAGGAGGAATATGACGCCCTGCGTCTGGCCATGGACACTTTGACCGGTGCCAACGCCGTCCTGCAAAACCGATTTTCCCCCCAGCTCAGCCGCCGGACGGCGGAGATCTTCCAGGAGCTGACCGAGGGACGCTACACCGCCGCCGCTCTAGACCGGAGCTTTCACCTCACTGCCCGCCCCGCCGGGAACCCCATTGACCGGGACATCCAGCTTTTGTCCGCCGGGGCCGCAGATCAGCTCTACCTCTCCGTCCGGCTGGCCATCTGCGAGCTGGTGCTGCCGCCGGAGAAATCCATCCCCATCATTCTGGATGACGCTCTCACCAATTTCGACGACGAGCGCTGCGCCGCCGCCCTCCGTTGGCTGAAGCAGGCCGCGGCCCATCGGCAGATCCTCCTGTTCACCTGCCACAGCCGGGAGGCCGATTTCTTTGCCGGAGACCCGGAAGTGGCCGTTCAGCGTCTGTGATGACCGGTTATTTATTCAGCGTGTCGAAAAAGTCTTTTCGCCTCACTGAACAAGCTTTCAGAGCTTTATAAAAGTTCTGAAAACTTGGGATTTCAATGGCGCAGGACACCCTTCTTGGGTTTCCCGCGCACACCCTTTACCCGCAAGGGGTATGCAGCATCCGTAAAGCGGCGGAGCCGCTAACGGCTGCCCTACCTTACCGTCGCGGAGGATTTACCACTTTATCGACAGTCTCTCCCCGGCGGGAGACCGCCGGGGAGACAATGGGAATATACGATATGAATGAGCATACGTTTTTTGAGTGGAAACGCTCCGAAAGACTGACGGCGGCGCTGGCGCTGGCGTTCTGCCTGCTGGGACTGGGATTGCAGCGCCTGCCGGGGGTGGGCTTTTCCGGAAAGCTGAGCTGGGGACTGGCGGTGATCTGTCTGGTGCTGCTGGGCCTGAGCCGGTTGAGCCGCCGCCACCGGGGCTGGAAGATTTTGCTGCGGATCGCCCAAATAGGACTGGCGGCGCTGGTTCTGGGCTTGTCGGCGGTGGAGGTCTGGGTCATCCGGGCCGGACACCGGGACGAGTCAGCCCAACCGGCGGACGCGGTGATCGTTCTGGGAGCCGGGGTCAACGGCACCACGCCCTCCGTGGCCCTGCAAACCCGCATCGACGCGGCGGAGCGGTATCTCAAGGCACATCCGGACATCCCAGCGGTGCTGTCCGGGGGACAGGGGCCGGGGGAGGATATCTCCGAGGCCCGGGCTATGTATGACGCGCTGACGGACCGGGGCATTGACCCGGAGCGGCTGATCTTAGAGGAGCAGTCCGCCAATACCCGGCAGAACCTGCAAAATTCTCTGGCGCTGCTGCCGGATGACTACCATAAAACAGTGGCCATCGTCACCAACGATTTCCACATGGGGCGGGTGCGGCTGCTGCTGAACGCCGCCGGACCCGGCAGGGTGGTGCAGGTCCCGGCGAAGCTGCCGTGGTGGTGGCTCAGCGCCAACTATTACCTGCGGGAGAGCTTCGCCGTGGTGAACGATCAGGTGGTGCGTCCTCTGCTGGCCTAAAAAAATTTGAAATTTTTTGGAAAAATGTGCAACAAAATCGGTGTTCAAATCGTCTTATAGGTACAGGAACAAAAAACGCTCCAAGGGGCGCTGAAGGAGTCATGTGTGTATGAAAGGAGAAGCACGCACTATGGAAACGACAATGACCAGGGAACCGATCTGGAAGCTGTGGGTAGATACCCAGCGCCGTGTGGTGTCCTTTCATGAGGAGGCCGGTTCTCAACTGATGGAATTCCGGGACCGGGAGATGTTTTTGCGGTGTATCGACGGGTACACGGCCCAGCTCTACCGGTATCAGTGACATGAAGCTTATCAAGTGGGTATGACCTTCCACTATCAGTGGAAGGTCATACCCTTGTTTTGCGTCAAAGAGCAGGATGATCTATATGAAAAAACAACAAATAAATCGAAAAAAAGAGGAACCGATTCTGTTTGTTTGGGGTTGCTTCTGAAAGGGACTGATAGTATGATAAAGGTATTACTTTTAAAACGGAGGTAGAGAGAAGTATGAACCGACTCTTCAAAAAGACCCTGTCCCTGATGCTCGTCATTGTCATGACGGTATCTCTGGGGGTTTCCGCCGCAGCTGCGGGTCAGACAGGTGCCGCGCAGGCTGAGGGCCCGCTGGGTATCGTCAGCGCTATGAGCGTGGAACTGAACGCACTGGTGGAGGCGACCAAGATCTCCAAGACGGAAGAGATCGCAGGCAACACCTTTTATGAGGGCGTCCTCAACGGCGTGGATGTGGTGCTGGTCAAGGCCGGTATCGGCAAGGTGCTGGCGGCGTCCTGCGCTGAGACCCTCATCGACACCTATCATGTGGGCGGCATCGTCTTTACCGGCATTGCCGGCGGCGTGGGCGACGACGTGAACGTGATGGACATGGTCATTGCCACCGAGTTGGTGCAGCATGACTACGGCACCGAGACCAACAGCGGCTTTGAGTGGAACGGCAAGGCCGGCAGCAATCAGGAGACCGGCATGATCCCTGTGGATGAGAGCCTTTCCAAGATCGCTTATGATTCTGCCTGCACCGTGCTGGGCGCGGAGAAGGTCCATCAGGGCGTGATCGCCACCGGCGACCAGTTCATTTCCAGCGAGTCCTATGTCAAGGAACTTCAGACCAAGTTCAACGCACTGGCCTGCGAGATGGAGGGCGCTTCCGTGGCCCGCGTGGCAGACGAGTTCCATGTGCCCTGCGCCATTCTGCGCTGCATGAGCGACAAGGCCGACGGCATTGCCCATGATACCTATGCCTTCAACTACACTGAGGCTTCCAATACCTCCGCCTCTGTGGTGAAGGAAATGCTGAACACCATTGCCAAGGATCGGGTCGCGCTTCCCGCTGCCAAGGATGTCGCAACAAAGGACACCACGCCTCGTACCGCCATCATCAGCGCCATGAGCGTGGAACTGAAGGCTCTTGTGGATGCCGCCGACATCCAGAAGGAAACCGTGATCGGAAGCAAGACCTACTATGTGGGTAAGCTCAATGGCGAGGACGTGGTACTGGTTCAGGCCGGCGTCGGCAAGGTCCTCTCTGCCAACTATACCGCGGCCCTGCTGAATAATTTCACGGTCAAGGGCGTTGTCTTTACCGGCATTGCCGGCGGCGTGGGCGATGACGTGAACGTGATGGACATGGTCATCGGCACCAGCCTTGTGCAGCATGACTACGGCACTGAGACCAACAACGGCTTCGTTTGGAACGGCGAAGCCGGCAGCAATCAGGAGACCGGCATGATCCCCGTGGATGGCACCCTTTCCAAGATCGCTTACAACGCTGCCTGCGATGTGCTGGGCTCTGCCAAGGTCCATCAGGGCGTGATCGCCACCGGCGACCAGTTTATCTCCAGCGAATCCTATGTCAAGGAGCTTCAGACCAAGTTCGACGCACTGGCCTGCGAGATGGAGGGCGCTTCCGTGGCCCGCGTCTGCGATCAGTTTGGCATGCCCTGCGCTATTCTGCGCTGCATGAGCGATAAGGCAGACGGCATTGCCCACGACACCTATGCCTTTAACTACACCGAGGCTTCCAACACCTCCGCATCCGTGGTACAGGAAATGATGAAGACCCTCAGCACTACGCTGCCCTTCACGGATGTGAAGAACACCGACTGGTGCTTCAGCGAAGTGGCGCGGGTCTATGCTGACGGCATCATGGGCGGCACCTCCAACACCACATTCAGCCCCGCCGGTACCCTGACCCGTGGTCAGGTGGTGGCGATGCTGTACCGTATGGCCGGCAGCCCCGCTGTTACTGCCAATACTACCGGCTTTTCCGATGTGGACAACGGTGCGTACTATGCTGATGCCGTAAAGTGGGCCTCCGGCAAGGAGATCGTGGGCGGCTATGCCGACGGCACCTTCGCGCCCAACCGTGCCATCACCCGTGAGCAGCTGGCTGCTATCCTGTACCGCTACGCCAAGGCCAACGGCGCGGACATCAGTGTGGGTGAGGACACCAATCTGCTGAGCTACAAGGATTTCCAGAGCGTTGGCCAGTATGCGGTGCCTGCTCTGCAGTGGGCTGTGGGCAGCGGCCTGATCGGCGGCACCACCAATGCGATGCTGTCTCCCAAGGGGACGGCAACCCGGGCACAGGCCGCTGTGATCCTGGTTCGTTTCGTCGGAATGACCGCCGCGAAGTAATTTCACCAGTTCCTCTGCACCGGCTCCGCCCTTGGGCGGGGCCGGTTTTTCCACGGGAAGCGGTTGGAACGGAAAAGTCTGTATTTTCCGGGGAAAAACCGGGAAAATACGGTTGACAAACGGTGAAAATGTGATATGATAACCGAGTAACTGGATATTTGGCGAAGAAAAGGAAGAGTAGCCGGTCGAGGGTCTGTAAAGAGAGCCGCCGTTTGGTGCGAGGCGGACAGGCGCGGCGGTGAAAATCACCTTGGAGCCTCCTGCTGAAAGACGACGCGAGTAAGCGTGGACGTGTGACGGGCGTTATTCCGTCAGCCTGTAATGGCAGGCGTGAGTGGCCGCGCTCCGCAAGGGGACCGGCAAGAAGAGTGGTACCGCAGAGTGTTTTCAAACGCTTTGTCTCTGAGTTCAGAGGCAAAGCGTTTTTTGTTTTGCGTGAAGGAGGATTGCCTGTGGAGTGTCCTGTATGCGGTAAGCCTATGGAAGAGGGATACCTTTCCAGCAAAGGCCCTGTGTTCTGGTCGGAGGAGGTCTCCGGATTTTCCCTGCCGACCCGGTCGGGAGATGTGCTGCTGGGAAAAGCTATGGGGCTGCTGCGGCCAAAGGCGTACCTCTGCCGGGATTGCCGGACGGTTACGGTCAAATACTGAGTAATACTAAGCTAAGGAAAACTTACAATATAAAAGGAGACGCATCATGGATTACAACAAGACCATCAATCTGCCCAAGACCGACTTCCCCATGCGGGCGGGCCTGCCCAAGCGGGAGCCGGAGATGCTCAAGCGCTGGGAGGACATGGACCTCTACAACGAGCTGCTGAAGAAGAACGAGGGTAAGCCCCGCTTCTCCCTTCACGACGGCCCTCCGTTCTCCAACGGCAGCCTCCACATGGGCCACGCCCTGAATAAGTCCCTGAAGGACATCATCGTCCGGTCCTACGCCATGCGTGGCCGGTACACACCCTATATCCCCGGCTGGGATAACCACGGTATGCCCATCGAGAGCGCCATCATCAAGGAGCAGAAGCTCAACCGCAAGGCCATGAGCGTGTCTGACTTCCGTACCGCCTGCCACGCCTATGCCGAAAAGTATATCGGCATCCAGATGGAGGGCTTCAAGCGCCTGGGCGTGGTGGCCGACTGGGAACACCCCTACAAGACCATGAACCCCAGCTTTGAGGCCGAGGAGGTCAAGGTCTTTGGCGAGATGTACAAGAAGGGCTACATCTACAAGGGCCTGAAGCCCGTGTACTGGTGCTACCATGACGAGACCGCTCTGGCTGAGGCTGAGATCGAGTATCAGGATGATCCCTGCACCACCGTGTATGTGAAGTTCCCCATGCATGACGATCAGGGCAAGCTGAGCCATCTGGACAAGTCCAAGCTGAACTTCGTGATCTGGACCACCACCATCTGGACCCTGCCCGGCAACCTGGCCATCGCGCTGCATCCCTCTGAGAGCTATGCCGTGGTGAAGAACAACGGCAACGGCGAGATGTATATTATGGCTGAGGCCCTCACCGACAAGGTGATGGGTGTGGCGGGCATCTCCGATTACGAGATCGTGGAGACCCACGAGGGCGCCTTCTTTGAGAATATGCTGGCGGACCATCCCTTCCTGCCCAAGACCAGCCGTCTGGTGCTGGCCGATTATGTTACCATGGATTCCGGTACCGGCTGCGTCCACACCGCTCCCGGCTTCGGCGCGGATGACTACCAGACCTGCAAGCGCTACGGCATGGACATGGTGGTGCCTGTGGACGATCAGGGCCGCCACACCGACTATGCCGGCAAGTACGCCGGGATGGTGGTGGAGGAGTCCAACCCTGTCATCCTGAAGGATATGAAGGAGTCCGGCGCTCTGCTGGCCAGCGAGGAGATCGTCCATAGCTATCCCCACTGCTGGCGCTGCAAGCACCCCATCATCTTCCGGGCCACCCCCCAGTGGTTCTGCTCTGTGGACGCGTTCAAGGACGAGGCCTGCGCCGCCTGCGACGAGGTCCGCTGGGTCCCCGGCTGGGGCATCGACCGCATGAAGAGCATGATCCGGGAGCGCGCCGACTGGTGCATTTCCCGCCAGCGCCGGTGGGGTCTGCCCATCCCTGTGGTGTACTGCAAGGACTGCGGCAAGCCTGTGGTGACCGATGAGACCATCGCCGCCATTTCCGAGATGTTCGGCAAGGAAGGCTCCAACGCCTGGTTCGATAAGGACCCCGCCGATTTCCTGCCCGCCGGTATGACCTGCCCCCACTGCGGAGGCAAGAGCGGCTTCGAGAAGGAGACCGACACGCTGGACGGCTGGTTCGACTCCGGCTCCACCCACTATGCCTCCATGAAGCGGGATCAGAACTTCTGGCCTGCCGATATGTATCTGGAGGGCCTTGACCAGTACCGCGGCTGGTTCCAGTCCTCTCTGCTGACCGCCGTGGGCGCCTTCGGCAACGGTGCGCCCTTCAAGGAGTGTGTCACCCACGGCTGGACCGTGGACGGCGAGGGCAAGGCCATGCACAAGTCTCTGGGCAACGGCGTGGACCCCGCTGACATCTTCAACAAGTACGGCGCGGACATTCTGCGTCTGTGGGCGGCTTCTGCCGATTATCACGCCGACGTGCGCTGCTCCGACGCCATCTTCAAGCAGCTCTCTCAGAACTACCTGAAGTTCCGCAACACCGCCCGGTACTGCCTGGGCAATCTGGACGGCTTTGATCCCAACAATCTGGTGGCTCCCGCCGACATGCTGGAGTTGGATCGCTGGGCCGTCACCCGTCTGAACGCCCTGATCGAAAAGTGCGCCCAGGCGTACAATGACTACGAGTTCCTGGTGGTGACCCACGCCGTCAACGATTTCTGCGTGGTGGAGCTGTCCAACTTCTATCTGGACATCATCAAGGACCGGCTGTACTGCGATGAGACCGACGGTCTGGCCCGCCGCAGCGCCCAGACGGCCCTGTATCTGATCCTGGATACCATCACAAAGATCATGGCTCCCATTCTGTGCTTCACCGGCGACGAGATCTGGCTGGCCATGCCCCACAAGGCGGGTGACGATGACCGGAACGTGCTGTTCAACGATATGAACGGTGTGTTTGCCGACTACGCTCTCTCCGCTGACGAGATGGCCAAGTGGGAAAAGATCATCGAGGTCCGCGACGCCGTCAACGGCGCGCTGGAGACCGCCCGTGCCGAGAAGAAGATCGGCAAGAGCCTGGAGGCCGATGTGGCCCTGACGGTCCCCGCCGAGGACGCCTTCCTGGCGGAGATGGACGGCGCTGCTCTGGCGGACCTCCTGATCGTCTCCCAGGTGGAGGTCACTGTGGGCGGCGAGCTGGCGGTTTCCGTCAGCGAGGCTGCCGGCACCAAGTGCCCCCGCTGCTGGAAGCACAGCACCGCAGCGGACGAGAACGGCCTGTGCCCCCGCTGCGCCAGCGTGATCGCAAAGTGCGCTGACTTCGGCGAGGTCTAAGCGTCTTATCCAATTCAAAAGCATACAAAACACCTCCGGTGCGCATCCGCGCACCGGGGGTGTTTTTGTTGAGGAAGCGGTGAAGCGGATGTCGGCGGTGTACGCAAGGAGACGAGCGGGAGTTGCTTTTTGAGAAAATATTTTTTAGAATGACTGTAACGAACCGGTCTGGTTCCGGCACAAATCAACAGAAAGGGGGGGAGAGCATGACGGATTTTGACCGGGCGTACCGGGAAAACGCGGAGCTTGTGTACCGCTATGTGTTCTCCCTCACCCGGAATGCGGATCTGGCGGAGGAGGTGACCCAGCAGACCTTCTACGAGGCCATCCGGCATCCGGGGAATTACCGGGGAGAGGCGGCGCTGTCCACCTATCTCTGCGGGATCGCCGGAAACCTGATGAAAAAGGAGCTTTCCCGCCGGGCCAGGGAGAATCACGTTCCCATCGAGGAAATGACGGACCTGCCGGGGGAGGGCAGCGCCGAGGATGCGGCAATGGGGAATCTGAGCCGGCAGGAGCTGTTCCGCCGTATCCACGCCCTGCCGGAAAAGACCCGGGAGGTGGTGTATCTCCGGCTTTCCGGGGAGCTGCCCTTTTCGGAGATCGGGGCGATCTTAGGGGAGAGCGAGACCTGGGCGAGAGTGACCTTTTACCGGGCAAAGCAGAAATTGTTGGAAGGAGGCGGTGTGTAATGCTGCCGTGCCATATTGTGAGAGACCTGCTGCCGTCCTATCTGGAGCACCTGACGGGGCCGGAGACGGAAGCTGATATTTGCGAGCATCTGGAATCCTGTCCGGACTGCCGGGCAGCCCGGGACGCCATGGCGGCGGACCTGAAAGCGGAAAAAGCGCCGCCGCCGAAGCTGAATTTTTTGAAGCGGCTCCGCTGGCAGCAGCGGCTGGGGGCCATATTGTCCGTGGCGGCAACGCTGCTGTGCCTGGTAGGGCTGTATCGGCTGGAATACTGCTATGACCTGACCGACACGGCGGAGATGAAGGAGATCATCCGGGAGGATCTGGCATCCATTTCTGGATTTCCGTATCACGGAGAGGTGGATGTTCTGGAAACTGCGACGGTAAAGGATCGGATGTTTGTTCTGTACCGGCTGGAACAGAATGGAACGTTTGAACGGCAGGGTATTTATCAATTCCAGCGGGGCTTGTTTGGCGGATACCGCTTTCGGAGCAGAGAATATGACACCTGTCCCATTGTGAATACGAGCCTGATCCAGATAGGCAGACAGCGGTATCTGGAGATCTATACCGCAAACTGGCCGAAGGAGGCTGCCAGCTTCCGGGTATTTCCCGGGTACCGTCCGCCTGCTTATGACGGCGAGGAGGAGATCCTGCCGGACATCAGCACACTGGCGCCGGTGTATGAGGGAACGGCGGCCAAGAGTATCCTTCAGGTGATCCCGGTGACGGAGGAGCAGGGCAAGGCTGGCTTTTTCGGCAGCATGTCCGTGGCTTACTATGATGCGGAAGGCAGCCAGTTGGATACAGGGGAGTTGATAAAGCTGTACCGGAATTCGGAGGGCGGCTCCGGCGGCGGGGGAGGCGGCAACGGAGCTATTTGGCCTGTGGATGTTTTCCAGGTGATCCTTGTCATTTTGGGTATCATTATGACCCGGTATTTCCTCTGCCCGGAGCCGAAAAAGGAACGAAAAGATCATCTATAAAAAGATCCCCGGAGCAGCGCTCCGGGGACCTTTTATACGGTTCTTGTCTGTTTAGGCTGCGGAGTCAAAGGCTTCTTCCATCAGGAAGATGGTGCCGTCCTTTCCGCTTTCCACAATGGCGTACTGGCGGAGGGCACCGTCCGCGTCCACATAGGAGACGCCCCGGTTAGGGAGCGTTTCCACAAAGGGAATGGCCAGCAGGAGGGGACGGTCCGGGGAAAGGGCATCCGCCGTGTAGAGGTCATCATCGCGGGTGAGCGTGAGCTGGTCGCCGCCCTCCCGGAAACCTACGATGAAATAGTGGAAGTCCGTGACGGAACGGGTGGGCAGGAGAACGATCTCGGTCATGGGGTCCTCCTCCCGGTAAGCGTCATAGCCGCCCTCTGCCAGACCGGCATCCTCTGCGGGAAGGATGGAGAGGGCCTCGCCTTCCAAGGCGGGGGGTTCGGTTTGGTCGGGAGGATCGGAGGACTCCGTCTGCTGGGGCGTCTGCTCCGGGGCGTGATCTGCTGGTTGGCCGCAGGCTGCCAGACACAGCAGCAGGGAAACGGCCATCAACAGGGTCAGGATGCGTTTCATGGGATCACTCCTTTACAAGCGGGAAAGCTCAGTCCTTGTCCTTGGCGGCTTCGATGGCCTTGACCTCCTTCAAGGTCCAGCCGGAAACCGTCAGGTCGGCGGCCATCACCGGGTCCACAGGGACAGCCAGATACATATTGTTGCCATAGGTATAAGCGCCGGAGGTGACGCCGATGACCTGACCGTGGGCGTTCATCAGCGCGCCGCCGCTGCTGCCCCGGGAAATGTCGGCGGAGTTGACAATGCAGGGCAGGGCATAACGGTCCAGCTCATGAGCGGTGGAGCCGATGATGCCGGAGCTGATGGCCAGCCCCAGACCCAGAGGGTTGCCGATGGCGTACACCGGATCGCCGGGGCGGATGTCCGCCGTGCCCACCAGATCCAGATAGTTGAAAGCGGAGGTGGTGCGGCGGGACTGATTGGTCCGGGAGACCTTGATCACGGCGATGTCGATACCGGTATCGTAGTAGAGGACCCGCTCTACCTCGTAGGTTTCTCCGTTGAGGAGGGTGGCGGTGGCCTTGATGGAATCCTCGATGGAGTGATAGTTGGTGACGGCCAGACCGTCGGCGCTGATGAAGAAGCCGCTGGCGTCGGCGGAGGAGACCTCATCGTGGACCTGCTCCTCTGTCTCATACAGGCTGAGCTGGAAGGCGGCGGAGAGGTAGCGGTCCGCCAGCTGGCGGGCGGTATAGTCCTTGTTCAGCAGCCCCAGAGCGTTGGCGGCAGAGGCGGTGCAGACGCCGAGGTCCATCAGGCGGGAGAGCAACGTGGTCTCCGTTCCCTTATAACAGAAATCCAGAGCGTCATAAATGGATTCCGCCAGATCGCCCATGGAGAGGATGCCTGTTAGCTGGCGGCCGGTGAGCCCGATCCGCCAAGCGAAGGCCGCGGCGTCGGAGATCTCAAAGTCCCCGGTCTTGTCGCTGTAGCCCAGCATCCGCAGCAGCATAGCACACCAGGCGTCGGCGTTCAGGTGACCGTTGGGATCAAACTGTACGTTGCTGACGCCGGAGACCCAACCCCGGCGGTTGGCGTAGTTCACGGCGGCTCTGGCCCAGTCCGGCACATCCCGGAAGCCGGCGAACCAGCCGTCGGTGTCCGGTTTTTTCTCGCCGCCGGCAAGACGAACCAGCAGCACGGCGGCCTGGGCCCGGGTGGCGGGCTTCGTCAGATCCCGACTGGGATCTTCGGAGAGCAGATGCAGCACCGTCAGGGCATCGGCCCGGCGGGCAGCATCCCCGGTCTGGGCGCTGGCCATGGGGACGGCGCAGATGAGAAGCATCACCGCGCACAGCGCGGATAACAGTCGTTTTTTCATGAAAAAGGCTCCTTTTGGATTTGGTGGCCTACATTGTAGCACCGAATGGACCGGATTGCAAGACACCGGAGCGTTGGGCAAAAGAGGGGGGAGATGGACGGTAGACAGCAATCAAAAAAACTGGTATGATAAACGTATCGAAGAAACAAACTTAACTTTATGATAAGGAGTGACTTAAAATGGAACTGAAAGACATTTTGAGCAAGTGCGATCACACGCTTCTGGCCCAGACGGCCACCTGGGACGAGATCAAGGCCATCTGCGATGACGGCATGAAGTACGGCTGCGCCAGCGTGTGCATCCCCGCCAGCTATGTGAAGCAGGCGGCGGAGTATGTGGCGGGCAAGCTGCCTATCTGCACCGTCATCGGCTTCCCCAACGG
>ENA-UEQP01002526-UEQP01002526.1-human-gut-metagenome-genome-assembly--contig:-NODE-2526-length-13615-cov-3.161545_pt1 | contig 13615 bp, 10 predicted proteins | sample MGYA00242951_ERZ507951 | MGnify/ENA primary metagenome ERZ507951 (study PRJEB26167, sample SAMN06115539) | human gut metagenome | host: Homo sapiens | place: China:Shanxi | collected 2015-11-18...
ATCAAGAGTCATACATCAAAAAATACGCCTGTAGAACACATGCAGACATTCTATACTGACTTTGAAAAGATGCGTGGCGAGAAGTACGACGGTATGATTATCACTGGTGCCCCTGTAGAACAATTGGATTTCGAAGAGGTGACTTACTGGGATGAAATAATGGAAATATTCGATTGGGCGCGTACGCATGTTACGTCCACCCTTTATATATGTTGGGCTGCACAGGCCGGACTTTATCATCATTATGGAGTACCCAAGTATGCGTTGGATAAGAAAATGTTCGGCATATTCGAGCATCGTCCTTTAGATCCGTTACACGCCATTTTCCGTGGTTTCGATGATATGTTCTATGTACCCCATAGCCGCCATACCGAAGTACGGAAAGAAGATATCTTGAAAGTGCCGGAACTTACTTTACTTTCGGAATCGGAAGATGCAGGCGTACACCTGGTGGTAGCACGTGGTGGACGTGAGTTCTTTGTTACCGGACATTCGGAATACTCTCCATTGACATTGGATACGGAATATCGCAGGGATGTAGATAAAGGTCTACCTATTGAAATACCTCGTAATTATTATGTGGATAATGATCCGGATAAAGGTGTGATGGTACGTTGGCGTGCCCATGCCAATCTGTTGTTCTCTAATTGGTTGAACTATTTCGTTTATCAGGAAACTCCGTACAATATTAACGATATAAAGTAGCTACAAGCTACGGGCTACGAGTGACAAGACCTTGCGGTGTATAGCGTATCACTCGTAGCTTGTAGCCTGTAACTTGTAACTAAAACGATATGATAAAGCAACGGAAGATAGAGTTACTAGCCCCTGCCAAGAACATGGAATGTGGCATTGAAGCTATTAACCATGGTGCGGATGCAGTGTATATCGGTGCACCTAAGTTTGGTGCACGTGCAGCAGCCGGCAATTCGTTGGCAGATATAGCTGCTTTGGTGGCTCATGCCCATTTATATAATGCCCGGATTTATGTGACTGTCAATACTATCTTAAAAGAAGAAGAACTGGCAGAGACGGAGAAAATGATTTGGGATTTGTATCGTGCGGGAGTAGATGCCCTCATTGTGCAAGACATGGGAATCACTCGCTTAAACCTGCCGCCTATTCCCTTGCACGCCAGTACGCAAATGGATAACCGTACACCGGAGAAAGTACGTTTCCTTGCAGAAGCCGGTTTCCGACAAGTAGTATTGGCACGTGAGCTTTCCCTTCAGGAAATCAGCCATATTCATAAAGCTTGTCCGGAAGTGCCGTTGGAAGTATTTGTACATGGAGCACTTTGCGTTAGTTATAGCGGGCAATGTTATGTCAGCCAGGCTTGTTTCGGACGTAGTGCCAACCGGGGAGAATGTGCACAATTCTGCCGTTTGCCTTTCAGTCTGGTGGATGCCGACGGAAAAGTAATTGTACGTGATAAGCATTTGCTATCTCTCAAAGATTTGAATCAGAGTGATATTTTGGAAGAGTTACTTGATGCTGGTGCCACTTCGCTCAAGATAGAAGGCCGTCTGAAAGATGTTTCTTATGTAAAGAATGTTACGGCTGCTTACCGCCAAAAGCTGGATGCTATCTTTACACGCCGTAAAGAATACGCCCGGGCCTCTTCCGGTACTTGTAATTATACATTCCGTCCCCAGTTAGATAAAAGTTTTAGTCGTGGATTTACGCATTATTTCCTGCACGGACGCAGTGAAGAAATCTTCTCTTTCGATACTCCGAAATCCCTCGGTGAAGAGATGGGCACCATGAAGGAACAACGCGGAAACTACCTCACAGTAGCCGGATTGAAATCATTCAATAACGGTGACGGTGTTTGTTATATCGATGAGCAAGGACGTCTGCAAGGCTTCCGTATCAACCGTGTAGATGGAAATAAACTCTATCCGGCAGGTGAGATGCCTCGTATCCGTCCGCGTACTGTGCTTTACCGTAACTATGACCAGGAGTTTGAGAAGTTGCTGGCACGTAAGTCTTCCGAACGAAAGATTTCCGTATCCTTGCTTTTGGCAGATACCGCCTTCGGCTTTGCTCTGACTGTCACGGATGAGGATGATAATAGCGTTACACTTTCTTTCCCTCATCAGAAAGAACCTGCCCGTACCCCGCAGGCAGATAATCTGCGTACTCAACTCAGTAAATTGGGAAATACTCCTTTTGAAGCCGGAATATTAGCGGATAATCGTTCGCCTGAAACAAATTCCGCCATAGAAATCCGCTTTTCAGATAACTGGTTTCTTCCCGCTTCCGTAGTAGCCGATTGGCGCCGTCAAGCCGTAGACAAGCTGGTTACCGTTCGCCGTATTAATTATCGGCAGGAAGTGGCAGTCTGGAAACCTACAACTCATGCTTTCCCTTTGTCGGGAACTTCTTCTAAGACAACAGCTTCCGCTACTTCATTAACGTACCTCGGTAATGTAATGAATACCCGTGCCGCCTCTTTCTATACCGATCACGGCATTGCTACCGTAGCTCCGGCTTATGAGAAACAATCTGTACCGGGTGCTGTTTTAATGTTCTGCAAGCATTGTTTGCGTTATAGTATGGGTTGGTGCCCTACTTATCAGAAGGGACGTTCACCTTATCGGGAGCCTTATTATTTGCAAGGAACTGATGGTAAGCGCTTCCGCTTGGAGTTTGATTGTAAGAATTGTCAGATGAAAGTATATGCGGAATAAGAGAGAACATATTCGTTATCACCACAGAGCGGTACAGAGTAACACTGAGTTTCTTAAATATCAGAAAAGACTCCGTGCAACTCTGTGCTACTCTGTGGTGATAGCTATTATTATCAGTCTGGTTTCCTGCCGTTACTCCCGTCCCAATCTGGATGATGAAGGTATCAGTGATAAAACCCGCGACTCTCTGACCTACCTTTACGACCGGCATTATACGTTGAATACGAATCTGGAAGTGGTGCAGGATTCCGTGGTGCTTGCCTGTCTGCCGGTGAAGGATTGCTACAATACTCTGTATAGAGGAGACCGTGTAGTAGTGGCCGAATTTGCCATTCATTCTGCTGATAGTGTGGACAGTGTTTGGGTAAAACTGGCTCATTCTCAGGAGATACAAGGTTGGATCGGGGAGCGGGAAATGATGCAAGCTTTTGTACCTACGGACAGTATCTCACAATTCATTTACTTGTTCAGTGATACGCATGCTTCTTACTTCGTGATTATTTTCGCCTTGTTTGTCGGTGCCTGGGTGTTCCGTTTGTTTCGTAGGAAGCAGTTGAAGATTGTTTATTTCAATGATATTGATAGTGTATATCCGCTTTTGCTCTGCCTGTTGATGGCATTCAGTGCTACGGTGTATGAGACGATGCAAGTTTTTGTGCCCGAAACGTGGGAACATTTCTATTTTAATCCTACGCTTTCACCTTTCAAGGTGCCGTTTATTCTCTCGGTCTTTTTGCTGAGCATCTGGTTGTTTATCATTGTACTGCTGGCAGTACTCGATGACTTGTTCCGTCAGTTGACTCCTGCCGCTGCCGTATTTTATCTGTTGGGATTGGCATCTTGCTGTATCTTCTGTTATTTCTTCTTTATACTGACTACACAAATCTATATCGGCTATATTTTCCTTGTTGTTTTCCTTGGGCTTTTCCTAAAGCGAATGTGTGCTACACTTGTCATTTACCGCTATCGTTGCGGGCGTTGCGGACAGAAATTAAAAGAAAAAGGGCCTTGCCCAAGCTGTGGTGTTATCAATGAATAATAGGGTGTAGCAAGTTCTCTTAACCCTTTCATGCTTATGATACTTACTTTTCCCCTCTTTCCTGCTTAGATGTAATGTAAAAGATGGCATCTTTTGCTGCGAAAGATGCCATCTTTTGATGTTAGAGATGCCACCTTTTGCGACAAAAGATGCCATCTTTTGCATAACGGGTTAGGGAGATGTATGGGGACGGAAGTAATGATCTCTATCAGAACCTGCAACGTAGTTCGATTCCCGCCTGTATGGGGCGGCCTTTCTGCATGAATCCGTTGCCCATGCTTTCAAAGTAGAAAGCAGCGTAGTCTTTATCCAGTGCATTGCGAACCCAGAAGTCAATCTGTCCGTTGCCTTTTTGCAGGCTGAGGCGTCCGTTCAATGTGCCGTAGAAAGCTTGGCTGACATCATTCTGCTCGGTCCAATAGATACGTCCTGCACCGGTGTAGTTGGCATTAAGTTGAATACGGTCCAACCAATGTCCTGGGTTGATGCGGAAAATGTATTGTCCGCCCAGGCTCAGGGTGTGCTTCGGAACGAAAGGAACATAGTTGCCGTTGTAACTTATTTCTTCTAATTTACTGTTGGTTGTTATGTAATCTTTGAATGTGGCATAAGTATAACCGTAGCTTGCAGTCAAGGTAAAGTTAGTGGTAACTGCACCCATCAGAGATATTTCTGCTCCCAGGCTGCGGCTCTTTCCTGCATTTACCGTCTCGCGTCCAAGTCCGCTCTGGGCGAAGCGGGAAATCTGCTGGTCGCGCGTTTCAAGCCAGAACAGGGCGGCATCGGCACGCAGACGGTTTTGGAAAAGGTTTAGGTGAGTCCCTATTTCATAGTTCCAGGTTTGTTCCGGTTTATATACGGTGGCAGCCCGGGCATCCGGGTTTTCGCCGGCATCGGGTATAAAGTTCACCATATCTTTAAGGTTTTCGGGAACCTGGGACATGATTTCATCTTTGGTCAGCCTCATCATATCGTTCTTCAGACTCGCTTGCAACAGGTCGGAGAACATCTGGATGTTGTATCCTCCCGAACGATATCCTTTGCTGACGGTGGCGTATACATTTCCGAGGTTCTTCGGGAAGTCATATTGCAGGGCGAACTTTGGCAATAGTTGCAGATAATCCTTGCTGATGGAGCCTTGATAACGTGAGGTGACGGTCAGTGCTGTTTCCGGCATCATGGGAATAGGATTTCCTGTGGGCGCTCCATTCATCATCATCTGGCCCGTAATACCTATGGTGTAGTCCATTGCTGTACCGGAGTTATAATCCATCTTCATTTTCTCATAGTCCAGTCGAAGGCCAGCGGTGAATGATACTCCATCGATACCGAATAAATCTCTGAATGTGGATTGGTGGAACAGAGCTCCGTTCAAAAGCGGTGTCTTGAAGTCTCCGTTGATAGGCAGGCGGGCGCTGGTTACTTTCAGTGCGGGCATGATGTTCATATTTCTTCCGGGTCCCATCGGTACCTCAACCAGTGCGGGGATGAAGTTTCCCAACATCTGATCCATCATTGCCATACCATCTTCTTTGAATGTGACCGGTGCAGTAGTATTTAGCCATTGGTAGAAACCGAAAATGCCTGTAGCCCATTGCCAGCGGTGGCTTTCCTTGCTCTTCATTACGATTTCTTCACTGATGGTGTTGATGCGCTGCTTCTGTTCGAGGGTATAGGTGTTTTTAGCTGTGAAATCCTGATCCAGAAACATACGATCCTTTAGATGTTGATATCCGGTTACGGCACTGAGTGTGAAATTCTGTGCCTGGTACTCTACATTAAGTCCGGCATTCAGCAGGTTGCGGTAATAGCTACTTTCATCATTGTAAGCCGTTTTGGCTACATCTCCGGTTTCTTTATTGTAGAGTCCATACGGGTAACCGCCCTGGTCACCATATTCATAACTTACATTAAAGTCGAGCTTCCAATTGTCGCTGGGCAAGTAGATGGCGCGGATACGTCCACCGGCAGACTGCCCTTTATCTACCTTTTTATTGTTGAGCGCTGCATTGCGGAAGAAACCGCCTTCGTATTCATAAAATCCTCCAGCCGAGAATGCAAAGCGCTCATTCATCCGGTGATAGTGAGTGACGGAAGTATTGTATTGATTGTGTGTACCTGCCCCTATCCGGAAGTCAGTACCTTGATAAGAGAAAGGAGATTTGGTATGTACTTTAATGAGTCCACCCATCGCATTTCGTCCGTACAATGTACCCTGCGGACCGCGCAGCACATCAATACGCTCGATGTCGGAATAATTGAAATCGAATGCGGATTTATCTATATAAGGTATATTGTCAACATAGAGGCCTATGGAGGGAGGATTGATTCGAGAACCGATACCACGAATATAGACGGCAGATGTCAGTCGCGAACCGTAATCAGGAATAAATATATTCGGGACCAGTGCTGTCAGGTTCTTTATGGAGTTCACTTGTGCAGCTTGCATGTCTTGTTGCGAAAGTAAGGTGACGGCATTGGGTAGCTCGCGCAACTTACGGTTTTCTTTAGGTGCTGCAATGATGAGAACCTCTTCAACGTCCACTATTTTCAGGGTATCCACTTCTTCTGCCGCAATGTTTCCTATAGGTAGGAGTGCCAGGGCAAAAATCAACAATTTACTCTTATTCATATCAACTCGTTTTATTTCGGTTGCAAAGTAAGAGCATTTTCCCTGTCTCCGCAATCCTCATTTATTAGGATTTAGATACGGTCTGCTTCGACGTATCCGTGCATTACAGCATAAATCGTCAGTCCGGCCACTGATTTAATGCCCAGTTTCTCCGTAATATTCTTTCGGTGGGAGATGACGGTAGTCAGGCTGATATTCAGTTTATCGGCTATTTCTTTATTGATAAGTCCTTTGGTTATCAGTACCAGTACTTCTATTTCGCGGGGAGAAAGATCATGTTCGCTGTCGGCATGAGGATTACCGCACGGATGTGCTGTTACACCGTGGGGATGTCCGTGGGGGTGGCTATGAGGATGTCCGCCTTTGTGTCCGAACTGATGCAGTTGCAGGATGTTTCTGATCAGTGTTTTCTCGTCCTGATAAATATTCAAGGTCGGTATTCCTGCCAGTTGAGGCTGATTGTCACCGTTTGCCAATACAATGGTCTTGGGCTTGCGCGGTAGGAAAAAAGCGGTATGCTCAAAATATATCTGTGCTGAAACGAAATAATGCGCGTACATATCGGGGGTATCGTCCATCAGTTCCTCGAACGAACTGAATACACGGATGACGGCCATCGGGATAATTTCTTCTAGAAGGCTTTGCAATCCCATACATGATAAGGTGTTGGAGTCAGCAATTGCTATTTCGGGAGCTACCATAGTATTTCTTAAATTTCTGCAAAAGTACAGATAAATTTTAGGATGTAGGCTATTGTGATTGAAAAACAGTAACTTTCCTTAATAGGTTGTCATAGAACTTTGCGCTCTTCTCTTTTGTTGTTAAGTATATAATTTACTTAATACTACTGATTTATGAAATATGATATAGCTATCATTGGCGGTGGCCCTGCCGGATATACGGCAGCCGAAAGAGCGGCTGCAAACGGGCTGCAAACTGTTTTGTTTGAAAAGAAAGCTATTGGCGGTGTTTGTCTCAATGAGGGGTGTATCCCTACCAAAACTCTGCTCTATTCCGCCAAGTTGTGGGATAATATGAAAGGCGCGTCCAAGTATGGCATCTCTGTGCCCGATGGTTCGTCATTCGATATGAAAAAGATTATCGACCGTAAAGATAAGATTGTGAAAAAGCTGACCGGTGGTGTGAAGATGACCGTCAGTTCTTACGGTGCTGTTATTGTGCCGCAGGAAGCCGTTATTGTGGGGGAGGCGGACGGACGTTTTCGGCTTTCGGCTGCCGGCGAAGCATATGAAGTAACCTATCTGTTGGTATGTACAGGTTCCGATACATTGATCCCTCCCATTAAAGGATTATCTGAAATTGATTATTGGACATCAAAGGAAGCATTGGAGATCACAACTTTGCCCCGTTCACTTGTCATTATCGGCGGTGGTGTTATCGGAATGGAATTTGCCTCTTTTTTCAATAGCATGGGTGTGCAGGTGCATGTTGTTGAAATGATGCCCGAAGTATTGGGCGCCATGGATAAGGAAACCAGTGGCATGCTGCGTTCGGAATACCAGAAGCGTGGGGTTAATTTCCATTTGAATGCCAAAGTGATTGAAGTCGGCAAAGAAGGTGTTACTATTGAAAAGGAAAGTAAGACTGCACTTATCGAAGCCGAAAAGGTACTCGTCAGTGTGGGTAGGAAAGCTAACTTGTCCCAGGTCGGTTTGGATAAACTGAACATTGAACTGCTGCGCAACGGTGTGAAGGTGGATGAACATATGCAGACTTCCCATCCTCGTGTTTATGCCTGTGGTGATATTACCGGACACTCTATGCTGGCACATACTGCCATTCGTGAAAGTGAAGTTGCTATCAATCATATTCTGGGAGTGGAAGACCGTATGAATTACGATTGTGTACCCGGTGTGGTGTATACCAATCCCGAAGTAGCGGGAGTAGGTAAGACTGAGGAAGAACTGAAAGCATCCGATATCAGTTATCATGTACAGAAGCTACCGATGGCCTATTCCGGTCGTTTTGTAGCCGAGAATGAATTGGTGAACGGGCTTTGTAAGTTGATATTGGACGATGATGATCGGGTGATAGGCTGCCATATGCTGGGAAACCCTGTTTCCGAATTGATTGTTCTTGCCGGACTTGCCGTGCAGCACGGATATACGGTGGAAGAGTTTCAAAAGACTGTTTTTCCGCATCCGACGGTCGGTGAAATCTTCCATGAAACTTTGTTTGCGTAATGTTCTGTATTGATAATCGCTGTACGGATATTTATTTTAATCTGGCAGCAGAAGAGTATTTGTTGAAGCAGAAGCGAGGTAACTTCTTTATGCTTTGGCAGTCGGAACCTTCCGTAGTGATAGTGAAACATCAGAGTGTGGCGGCGGAAGCGGACGAGAGGTTTCTGGATGAAAAGGGAATAACCCTGGCACGCCGTTTCTCCGGTGGAGGTGCTGTATATCATGACCGGGGAAACATTAACCTGAGTTTTATTGAAACCGTAAAGCAGCCGGACTTTGTATATTACCTGCAACAGGTCGTCGATTTCCTCGAAAAGGTAGGCATCTCAGCTTATGCTGACCAGCGTTTGGGCATTTATGTGGATGAACGGAAAATATCAGGTAGTGCGCAGTGCATACACAAAGATCGTGTGATGTATCATTGTACTTTGTTGTTTTCCACTGATCTGGATGCGTTGAATGCGGCATTGAATGGCGATCCGGATGCGGAAAGCCGTTTACCGGGCTCTCGTACTATGCGTGCAGTACCTTCCGTACGGAGTGAAGTTGCTAATATAAAAGAGTTTTTGTTGGAGCCTATGGACATCAAGCGTTTCATGCATTTGCTCTTTCACTCCTTTGTGGATGATGATGATAACCGGATTTACCGCTTCTCTGCCGGAGATATGGAAGCCATCGAACGGTTGAAAGCGGAAAAGTATGCCTGCAAAGAGTGGATATATCATAAATCCGCATTAACTTTTACTTAAGTTAAAAACTTACTACTCAGTTGTTTGTTGTATATATAATAAACCGAGAACCTAAAACTTAACTATATGTCAAGATTTGAAATAAAGATGCCCAAATTGGGTGAAAGTATAACCGAAGGTACCATCATCTCATGGTCGGTACAAGTAGGAGACATCATTAAAGAAGATGATGTGTTGTTTGAAGTAAATACCGCTAAGGTTAGTGCCGAAATACCATCTCCGGTAGAAGGTAAAGTCGTGGAAATTTTATTTAAGGAAGGGGATACCGTAGCTGTGGGTACGGTGGTGGCTATTGTCGATATAGGAGGTGAAAACTCCGAGGATGAGGATAGCGTAGAGGCTCTCCAAAGTTCCGCTACTGATGAGAGTGTTGCGGTTGTTTCTAAGGCTGCCTCTGAGGAAACTCCTCAAGTCAAGGCTGTAAAATCGGAAGAAGAACGTTGGTACTCGCCTGTAGTTCTTCAGTTGGCTCGTGAGGCCGGCATTCAGCCTAAAGAACTGGATACTATTCCGGGTACCGGATATCAGGGACGGGTGAGCAAGAAGGACATCAAGAGTTACATTGTCCGGAAACAAAGTGGCGGTACCATCACGGCACAACCTGCTGCTAAACCAAGTCCGCAACCTGTTGCAAGCGTTGCACCGCAACCGGTAACTACAGCACCTGCCCAGTCGTCTGCTAAACCTGCTGCAACTCCTGAAGTACAACGTACTACACCAGCTTCCGGCATATTCTCAACAGAAGGTGTTGAAGTAAAAGAGATGGATCGTGTACGCAAGGTGATAGCCGACCACATGGTAATGTCTAAACATACTTCCCCGCACGTAACCAATGTTGTGGAAGTGGATGTAACGAAACTTGTGAAGTGGCGTGATAAGAATAAAGATGCTTTCTTCCGTCGTGAGGGAGTGAAACTTACGTATATGCCTGCCATCACAGAAGCTGTGGCGAAGGCGCTGGCTGCTTACCCGCAAGTGAATGTATCGGTAGAGGGATATAATATCCTGTTCAAGAAACATATCAATGTCGGTATTGCCGTTTCTCTGAATGATGGCAATCTGATTGTTCCGGTGGTTCGTGATGCCGATCGTCTGAATCTGAATGGACTTGCCGTAGCTATTGATTTACTGGCACTCAAGGCTCGTGATAATAAGCTGATGCCCGATGATATTTCCGGTGGCACTTTTACGATTACGAACTTCGGTACATTCAAGTCTTTGTTCGGTACACCTATCATCAATCAGCCTCAGGTGGCTATCCTGGGAGTAGGATACATTGAGAAGAAGCCTGCCGTAATAGAGACTCCGGAAGGGGATGTGATTGCCATCCGTCATAAGATGTATCTGTCCCTTTCTTATGACCATAGAGTCGTAGATGGTTCATTAGGTGGCAACTTCCTCTATTTTATTAAAGATTATCTGGAAAACTGGAAAGAATAACTTAATACCTTGATAAGTATGAAAAAGTACAATATAAAAACCACAGATGTGGAACTGCTGAAGAAATGGTATTACCTGATGACGCTGGGGCGTGCGCTCGATGAAAAGGCGCCCGCTTATCTGTTGCAGTCCCTTGGCTGGTCCTTTCACGCTCCGTATGCCGGACATGACGGGATACAGTTGGCCATCGGACAAGTATTTACCAAAGGAGAAGATTTCCTTTTTCCTTACTACCGTGATATGCTGACTGCCCTTTCCGCCGGAATGACGGCAGAAGAACTTATACTGAATGGTATCTCCAAAGCTACTGATCCGGGAAGTGGCGGACGCCATATGTCCAATCACTTTGCCAAACCCGAATGGCATATCGAGAATATATCTTCGGCTACAGGTACGCATGATCTTCATGCAGCCGGTGTGGCACGTGCAATGGTGTATTATGACCATAAAGGAGTCGTTATTACTTCACACGGCGAATCTGCCTCATCCGAGGGCTTTGTCTACGAAGCTGTCAATGGTGCCAGCCTTGAACGCCTGCCTGTTATTTTTGTATGGCAGGATAATGGATATGGTATATCTGTTCCGAAGAAAGATCAGACGGCAACCCGTAAAGTGGCGGATAATTTCTCCGGATTCAAGAATCTGAAGATTATCCATTGTAATGGAAAAGATGTGTTCGATTCCATGAATGCCATGACTGAGGCCCGTGAGTATGCATTGCTGAACCGGAATCCGGTAATCGTACATGCCAATTGTGTCCGTATCGGTTCTCATTCCAACTCTGACAAAGATACTCTGTACAGGGATGAAAATGAACTGGCTTATGTGAAAGAAGCTGATCCGCTGCTGAAGTTCCGCCGGATGCTGTTGCGTTACAAGCGTCTCACCGAAGAAGAACTGAAAGAAATAGAGGAGAAAGCAAAGAAAGACCTGGCTGCTGCCAATCGTAAGGCGCTGACAGCTCCTGATCCCGATCCTAAAACCATTTTCAACTATGTATTGCCGGAACCTTACGAATCGGAAAAATATAAAGATGGAACACATCGTGAGACAGAAGGAGAGAAGAAATTCTTTGTAACCGCTATTAATGAAACGCTGAAAGCAGAGTTCCGTCATAATCCTAATACCTTCATCTGGGGGCAGGATGTTGCCAATCGGGATAAAGGGGGCGTGTTCAATGTAACCAAAGGAATGCAACAGGAATTCGGTGAAGCTCGTGTATTCAGTGCACCTATTGCCGAAGATTATATTGTCGGCACAGCAAATGGTATGAGCCGTTTTGATCCTAAAATCCGGGTAGTGATAGAAGGTGCGGAGTTTGCCGACTATTTCTGGCCTGCCGTAGAACAATATGTGGAATGTACGCATGAATATTGGCGTAGCAACGGACAGTTCGTTCCTAATGTAACTTTGCGTCTGGCTTCCGGTGGTTATATCGGTGGTGGACTCTATCACTCGCAAAATCTGGAGGGCGCTTTGGCTACTTTGCCCGGAGCGCGGATTGTTTGTCCATCCTTTGCTGATGATGCTGCCGGACTGCTCCGTACAAGTATACGTTCTCGTGGTTTTACACTGTTTATTGAACCGAAAGCATTATATAATTCCGTAGAAGCAGCCACCATTGTCCCTGATGATTTTGAAGTTCCTTTTGGGAAAGCGCGCATTCGTCGTGAGGGCAGTGATCTGAGTATTATCACCTATGGTAACACAACGCATTTCTGCTTGAATGTTGCCGAACGTTTGGAAAAAGAAGGTAGCTGGAGTGTGGAAGTGATTGATATCCGTTCTTTGATACCGTTGGATAAAGAAACCATTTATGAGTCTGTGAAGAAGACCAGTAAAGCCCTGATTGTTCATGAAGATAAAGTCTTTGGTGGCTTCGGTGGTGAGATAGCAGCCAGTATTGGTACAGACTTGTTCCGTTACCTGGATGCACCGGTACAGCGTGTAGGCTCTACCTTTACTCCTGTAGGTTTTAATCCGATACTGGAACGTGCCATTCTGCCGGGTGCAGATAGAATTTATGAGGCAGCCAAGAAGCTGCTGGAATATTAATTTAATAATAAGTTATTATGAAAGAGATAGGATTATTTTATGCAATGAATGCTGCCAAGACTTCTCATATCGCAGAGAAGATACGCGAGAAGCTCGGACACAAAGAAGTAGAAATGATTATGATAGAAAAAGCTTGGCAGAATGATTTCCAGGCTTATGATAATCTGATACCTATTGGGATGAAATGATACCGGAGATAGAAAGCCTCGATCTGAAAGACAAGAAAGTTGCTCTCTTCGGACTTGGTGACCAAATCGGTTATCCCGATAATTTTGTTGACGGCCTGGGAATACTGGCTGATGCCTTTGAAAAGGCAGGGGCTATCCTTGTCGGATTTACGTCTGCCGAAGGTTATTCATTTAACCGGTCAAGAGCTTTGAGGGATGGTAAATGGTGTGGACTGGTGATTGATATAGAGAATCAGTCGAAATTGACGGATAAACGGATAGCAGACTGGTGTGAACAGTTGAAGAAGGAATTCTGATAAATTATCAAGGAGGGTATATTTGAATGAGTTAATATACCCTCCTTGAATTTTATAGATTGAAATAACCGGCTACCGCTTCCGCGCATCGTTCCCCGTCAATACCGGCAGAAACAATACCACCTGCATATCCTGCTCCTTCTCCGCATGGAAACAATCCTCTAATTCTTACATGCTGCAAAGTTTCCCTGTCTCTTATGATTCGTACGGGTGCAGAGGTGCGTGTCTCTACGCCAATCATTACTGCTTCATTGGTCAGGAAACCGTGACTGTATCGTCCAAATTGCTGGAATCCTTTGCTTAGTCGTTCATTAATGAA
>ENA-UEQP01002532-UEQP01002532.1-human-gut-metagenome-genome-assembly--contig:-NODE-2532-length-13570-cov-3.410954_pt1 | contig 13570 bp, 9 predicted proteins | sample MGYA00242951_ERZ507951 | MGnify/ENA primary metagenome ERZ507951 (study PRJEB26167, sample SAMN06115539) | human gut metagenome | host: Homo sapiens | place: China:Shanxi | collected 2015-11-18...
TGAACGCGAAAGGGAACCCTGACGGTTCCCTTTCACACTATCCTTCCCTCCGATACTTGTAACCGGGCAGGTTTTTTTGACAGTCTGTTATCCGCCGAGGGTGAGGGCACCCCGTCCATGCGTATGTCTGTGGATGCTGCTTCGTAGGGGACGGCGTCCTCGACGTCCCGTATCGTAGGGGCGGACGACTCTGTCCGCCCTGCAGCATAAACCGGTATGGTCACGGACGGCGGTACTCCTTGGGCAGTTGACCGTACTGCTCCTTAAAGGCGGCGGTGAATTTGCTCTGGCTCTCGTAGCCCACCTGCCGCGCCACCTCCGCCACGGGCAGGTCTGTCTCCCACAGCAGCTGCGCGGCCTTCTCCATCCGGTGCTTCTTCAGGTGGGCGGCGATGGACGTGCCGTACACGTCCTTGAATACCTCCTTCAGCGTGGTGGGGTTGATGGGATAGAGGTGGGTCAGCTCCTCGATGGTGATGCGCTGCTCCATGTGGGTGAGCAGATAGTCGTGTATCTGCCGGATCAGCTGCACCTGCTGCGCCTCGGAGCGCCACTGGGGACAGGCCACGTCCATGACCTGCTCGATCATCTCGTGCAGCAGCCGCGCCTGCGCGGTGTCGGCGGCGTGGTAATAGACCTCCTTGCCGTCCCGCCGGGTCATCAGCAGTCCGCTGTCCCGCAGGGTGCGCAGGTGGTGGGACACGGCGGGGCTGGACATATTCAGCATGGCGGCGATGTTCACCACGCACTCCTCACAGTGACACAGCAGCCAGAAAATGCGGATGCGGCTGGCGTCGCCCAGCTGCCGGAAGATGTCCGCCAGGCTGGTAAAGGTGTCGGTGTTGTCCAGCAGCGCCCGGATGACCTTCGTGTGGCTGGGCTCCTCACCATGGTAGTGGGGCAGGGGCATGGTATCCATAGGGTGACCTCCTTTTTCGCCCGAAAGGAAGCGGTTTTCGCCCGCCCGGAAGGGAGTGGGACGAAACCGTTGACAATCGGGATCGCTGCTATTATACTACGGGCATAACGATTAAACAAGTGCTTAATCATGGAAGCGCTGCGAAAGGAGACACTATGAAAAAGACATACAATATCGAGGTCGACTGCGCCAACTGCGCCAACCTGATGGAGGAGGCCGCCGGCAAGACCGAGGGCGTGGCTTCTGCCGTGGTGAACTTTATGACCCAGAAGATGATCGTGGAATTCAACGAGGGCGCCGATCCCAAGGCCACCATGAAGGCCGTGCTGAAGGCCTGTAAAAAGGTGGAGCCGGACTGCGAGATCGAGCTGTAAACACAGTGAAGCGCCCTGCGCACAGGGCGCTTTTCATCGGAAAAGGCACGGAAAGGAGCCGGCTATGACAAAGAAACAGAAAAAGATGCTCCTGCGCATCATCATCGCGGCGGTGATGCTGGCGGCGCTGTATTTCCTCCCCGTCACCGGATGGCTGCGGCTGGGGCTGTATCTGGTCACCTATCTGGTCATCGGATACGACATTCTGAAAAAGGCCGGGCAGGGCATTGCCAACGGCCGGGTATTCGACGAAAACTTCCTGATGGCTGTGGCCACGGTGGGCGCGTTCGCGCTGGCCATCTATGAAAAGAGCGGCGACTACAACGAGGCCATCGCCGTGATGCTGTTCTATCAGGTGGGCGAGCTGTTCCAGAGCTACGCCGTGGGCAAGAGCCGGAAGAACATCAGCGCCCTGATGGACATTCGTCCGGACTACGCCAACATCGAGCAGGACGGCAAGCTGGTGCAGGTGGATCCTGACGAGGTGGCTGTCGGCACGGTGATCGTGGTGCAGCCGGGCGAGAAGGCGCCTATCGACGGCGTGGTGGTGGAGGGCAGCTCCACCCTGAACACCAGCGCCCTCACCGGCGAGAGCCTGCCCCGCGATGTACACGAGGGCGACGAGATCATCAGCGGCTGCATCAACATGACCGGCGTGCTGAAGATCAGAACCACCAAGGCCTTCGGCGAGTCCACGGTGTCCAGGATATTGGAGCTGGTGGAGAATTCCAGCTCCCGCAAGTCCCGCAGCGAGGACTTTATCGCCAAGTTCGCCCGCATCTACACGCCGGTGGTGTGTTACGGTGCGCTGGCGTTGGCGGTGCTGCCGCCGGTGATCCGGCTGGTGGGCGGTATGGACGGTCAGTGGGAGCAGTGGATCTACCGCGCACTGACATTTCTTGTGACCAGCTGCCCCTGCGCACTGGTGGTCAGCATCCCCCTGAGCTTCTTCGCCGGTATCGGCGGCGCCAGCCACGAGGGTATTCTAATCAAGGGCTCCAACTATCTGGAGACGCTGTCGCAGGTAAAGACGGTGGTGTTCGACAAGACCGGCACCCTGACCCAGGGCGTGTTCGAGGTCACGGCGGTGCACCACAGCGACATGGACGAGCAGAAGCTGCTGGAGTATGCGGCGCTGGCGGAGTGCGCCTCCTCCCATCCCATCAGCAAGAGCCTCCAGCGCGCCTACGGCAAGGCCATCGACCGCAGCCGTGTGACGGACATTCAGGAGCTCAGCGGCCACGGCGTCACGGCGGTGGTGGACGGTCATCCGGTGGCGGCGGGCAACAGCAAGCTCATGGAGCAGCTGGGCATCCCGTATCACGACTGTCACAGCGTGGGCACCATCATCCACATGGCGGTGGACGGGCAGTACGCCGGACACATCGTTATCTCCGACGTGGTGAAGCCCCACGCGAAGGAGGCCGTCGAGGCGCTGCATAAGGCCGGCGTGGAAAAGACCGTCATGCTTACCGGCGATGCCAAAAAGGTGGCGGACGCGGTGGCGGCGGAGCTGGGCGTGGACGAGGTACACAGCGAGTTGCTGCCCGGCGATAAGGTCGATAAGGTGGAGTCGCTGCTGGCGCAGCAGAGCGGCAAGGCGAAGCTGGCCTTCGTGGGCGACGGCGTCAACGACGCGCCGGTGCTGGGTCGGGCGGATATCGGCATCGCCATGGGCGCTATGGGCAGCGATGCGGCTATCGAAGCGGCGGATATCGTCCTGATGGACGACGAGCCCCTGCAGATCGCAAAGGCCATCCGCATCTCCCGCAAGTGCATCGGCATCGTGTATGAGAACATCGTGTTCGCGCTGGCGGTGAAGTTCGCCTGCCTGGTGCTGGTGGCCATCGGCCTGGCGGATATGTGGGCGGCCATCTTCGCCGACGTGGGCGTGATGGTGCTGGCGGTGCTGAACGCCATCCGCGCCCTGCGGGTGAAAAAATAAGCAATACAGCAAGCAGCATAGCAGACTGTCGAAAAAGTCTGTCATTGCGAGCCAGTCCGCGCCGCGAAGCAAGTGCCCTTGGGGTACTCCTCGGAATGACAGGGGTGAGGTTTATCGACACGCCTCCGCGGCCGGCAGCGAAGCTGCCGGCCGCGCTGCGCTTGACAAAGCCCTCCGCCTACCGTACAATCCTATAGTGACAGACACCGGAGGGAGGGCGGCGCATGGCGCGGACAATGAGGCTGACAGGGATTTTGTCGCTGGCGGGGACGCTGCTCCTGTCCGCCCTGTACAGGGCGACATCCGGCGGCATCTGGCTCTCCCTTGCCATTACCTGCGGCACGGTGGCGTATCACATCATCATGCGGCTGCTGGTGGGGCTTGCGTTTAACACGGGGATGCAGAACCGCGCGAATTACACAAGCCGCTGGTATCAGGTGAGCCGCCGGGAGATGGCGGTGTACGAGAAGCTGAAGGTCAAGCGCTGGAAGCGCGGCATGCCCACCTACGACCCGTCCCTGTTCGACCCCCGGACGCACACATGGGAGGAGATCGTGCAGGCTACCTGTCAGGCGGAGCTTGTCCACGAGACGATCGCGGTGCTGAGCTTCCTGCCCATTGCGGCGGGCGTGCGGTTCGGAGCCTATCCGGTGTTCATCATCACCTCCGTTCTGGCGGCGGCGTGCGACATGGCGTTTGTTATTATGCAGCGATACAACAGGCCGCGGCTTATAAAGCTGATGGAGCTGCAGAAGCGCAAAGCGCCGACGGGAGAGTAGGGGACGGTGTCCCCGACGTCCCGCTTCGTAGGGGCGGACGACTCTGTCCGCCCTGTGCGACAGCCTTGTGGCATTTTAACACAAAAAGAGCATGACCGTTCCGGTCATGCTCTTTCAACTTCTTCAGTTTGCTTTCTTGTCCAGAATATACACCGTGACGTTGCGGCGTCCCCAGTTGTAGCAGTCGCCCTTGGAGGGGAACCACAGATCCACGATGTTGCCCTTGACGGCGCCGCCGCAGTCCAGCGCGGTGCCCATGCCGTACACGCGGCGGCCGTTGGTGGTCTGGATGAACATCTTGGTGTAATAGGGGATCACCTTGGGGTCCACGGCCACGGTGCCCACGCCCACGCGGGCGCCTACCGCCGTTGTCCAAGCCGCGCCGCCGCTGCCGCCGCTGTAATAGGCGGTGGAGGAGCAGGTCATGACCTTGCTGTATGTCATGGTGTCGCCGGAGGCGAACAGCAGATAGCCGCCCGCGCCCTCCTCGTTGGGGAAGTCCTTCTCAATGGTGTCGCCCTCGGCCACCTCATAGACCCGCGTGCCGTAGAGCACCAGCTGGGCGTGTGAGGTGTCGTGACTGGCGCCGATATACTTGGTGGACACCACCTCGCCGCTGACCACCGTGTCCTCGTACGTCTCCACGATCTGACCGGTGATGCCCTTGCGGATGACCTCCTCCGTGCCCTTGTCCATCAGCGGATCGGGTATGCGGATGATCTTGAAGTCCGTCTCCACCACCACATAGTGCTGGTATGTGAGGGTGTGGCTGATGCGGATGGAGGGCTGGTCGCCGGTGACGTTCAGCTCCACCATTTCGTCCTCACCCAGACGGACGCCGCTGCGCTGCAGCAGGGAGGACAGGCGCTCGGCCTCGGTGGTGAGGGTGCAGGTGTCCTCGCCGTGGGTGATGGTGACGGTGCGCCCCGGCTGGAGCAGCAGCTGCATGGACTTGTCGCCCATGCTGCGGCGCAGCAGCAGGTCGTCGTAGGTGCGCTCCGCGCTGCGGTCGTCCAGCACATGGGGACCGTCGCTGTCCACCACGATGCAGATGGCATCCATGGTGCGGACAGGCTCTGTGGCGGCTGCCACGGTAAAGACCACGGCGGTGGCCGCGATCATGGTGATGATGCGGAGAGATACATGGTCACGCATAATGTCGCGCAGCTCCTTTAGCTCCGGGGCGTGCAGCACCCGGCGGCAGCCGGTCACAAGACGGCTGCGGCAGAACCAACGCCAGTTCTCCCGCGCGTCGGTGGCCACGGCGTCCCACGTCCAGGCAAGGCAGTGACCCACCGCCCGGACGCCGGAGATCACAGCCCGCGCCGCGATATAGGGTGCATCGTGGATGGCCTGGCACACGGTGACAGGCGTGATGCGGCGGCGCGGATGCTTCAGTTGTGTGGCTGATGTTTGTCCCATAGTACCTCGCAGTATAGCCGCCGGAGGGGAATGCTAAACAGGGACGGCTATAGAAATTGAAACAATTTGTAACTTTTGTTACCATTTGGAAATACCTGTGGAGTATAGCATTATCTGCCGGGTTTGTCAAGTTTTGGGGGATACGGCGGGAAAAAGAGAAACTTTTTCCCGGCTTTTCGTTGCGCGGCGGGGAAAAAGATGGTACAATGGCGGCAATGTGCAAATGAAGGAGACATACCATGGATCTGTGTGACCGGAATGATATACAGGCGCTGCTGGCGCGGCACGGGTTCCGCTTTGCCAAGTCGCTGGGACAGAACTTCCTCATCCGGGGCGACGTGGCGGAGGATATCGCGGCGGCCGGGTGCGTGAGCGGCTGCGGCGTGCTGGAGGTAGGCCCCGGCATCGGGGCGCTGACGGTGCAGCTGGCGCGGCGGGCGGAGAAGGTGGTGTCGGTGGAGCTGGACAAGCGGCTGCCGCCGGTGCTGGCGGAGACGCTGGCGGGCTATGACAACTTCTCACTGATCGAGGGCGACGTGATGAAGCTGGATCTGGCGGCGGTGGCGGCGGAGCGATTCGCCGGGCTGCGGCCGGTGCTGTGCGCCAACCTGCCCTACAACATCACCACGCCGTTTCTGACCGCCTGTGTGCACGCGGGCTGCTTTGAGCAGCTGACGGTGCTTATTCAGAAGGAGGTGGCGCAGCGGATCTGCGCCCGGCCGGGAACGGGGGACTACGGCGCGTTCACGCTGCTGATGCAGTATTATACGGAGCCGGAGCTGCTGTTCACGGTGCCCAACACCTGCTTCATGCCGCCGCCCAAGGTGACGTCCGCCGTGGTGCGGTGCGTGACCCGGCGGGAGCCGCCAGTGCAGGTGAAAAGCGAGGAGGCCTTCTGGCGGACGGTGCGCGCGGGGTTCGCCCTGCGGCGCAAGACGCTGGTGAACAGCCTGCAGACGGGGTGGCAGCTGCCCAAGGAGCGGCTGACGGAGATCGTGGCCGCCTGCGGCCTTTCGCCCACCGTGCGGGGCGAGGCGCTGGGGTTGGAGGAATACGCGCGTCTGGCAGATGCGCTGGCGGAGGAAGCGTAGGGGATGGTGTCGCGGCGCCCCGCAAGGGGCGCCGCGTTGTTTTTTTGGGGGGATATGCACCTGTAGGGCGGGACCCATGTGTCCCGCCGCCGGGTACGCATTTTTCGGCGGGGCAGGTGCGTTATCCACCCGTAGGGGACGGCGTCCTGCCGTGGAGCGCAGCGGAACAAATGCCCTTGGGGTACGACGTCCCGTCAGCGCGGCGGTGCCGCGCTGCGAGGCTCCCCCTGGGAGGGGGCTGTCGGCGCAGCCGACTGGGGGAGAGAGAACCGTGTGGAATCTCTCCCTCCGCCAGCGCTTCGCGCTGCCACCTCCCTCGCAGAGGGAGGCAAGGGGGATCCGTCCCCCTGCCGTCCCGTTTCGTGCTTCAGCTCAGGGCGGAAATGACCTCCGCGTATTTGTCGATGTCGGACGCGCCGTTCCACGTCATGAAGCCGCCGGTGCACCCGGCGTCCCGCAGGGCACGCACCTCGTCGCCCAGCTCCGCCGCGCCGTAGTGGTTATACGGCTCCCGGATGGCGTTGTAGCACTGAATCCACGTCCGCACGGCGGCGGGAGACGCCGTCTCGCTCTGCCGCGCCATGGCGCTTTCGCCGAAGTTGTACACAGTGGTGTAGGGGTGCTCCCAGGGCTTATAGTCCCCCTGCGCGCTGTAATGGTCGGGGTAGGGCATGCCGGAGATGGCGTCCACCACGGAGCTGATGGCCGGCCAGTACTGGCCGCAGGCGGTGACATAGGCATTGGCGCACTCGCCGAACACGTCGCCGGAGATATAATACCCGGCCTTGTGCAGCCGCTCGGCGGCATAGAGCAGGAACCGCTGCACGGCCTGCGCCTTGCTCTCGCCGTAGGTGTTCCGGTAGTCGATGGTGCCGGCCTTTTCGTACTTGTACGCGCCGTCGGGGAAGCGGATATAGTCGAACTGGATCTCGTTGAAGCCCAGCGCGGCGGCCTCCAGCGCCAGCTCCGTCTTGTACTGCCATACGGTGCGGTTATAGGCGCTGGGCCAGTACATGGAGCTGATCTTCAGCGGCGTGCCGTCCAGGTCGGAGATGACGTACTCCGGGTGGTCGGCGGCCAGATGCGCGTCATTGAACACGGTGATGCGGCCGATGACGTAGTAGCCCGCGTCGCGGAGCTTCTGCACGTTGGCTCGGAAGCCTTCCATGGTGTCCTGCGCCGCGGCGTAGGCCGAGGGACTGTACTGCTGCATCACCGGCGAGGCGTAGGACACCGCCGTGCCGTCCACAATGTCCACCACAAAGGCGTTGATGCCGCTGCCCTCCGCCAGACGGAGATAGCTGTCGGCGTACTGGATGGCGCTGCCGTTGAGATACAGCGCCCGTACCTCCTCCGGCATGTCGTTGCCGGGGATGGCAGCCTTTTCCGTGGGGTAGTAGTCCAGTCCCGCCGCGTCGCCGCCGCCCCACGCGTCACCCCGGGCGGCGTGGCGCTGGTAGAGCGCGTCGTCGTACTGCGCCAGCGCTTCCTCCTCCGTCATGCGGACGTTGGCGGCGTCGATATAGCCCTCGCCCCGGTCACAGGACACCTGCCAGCGGAGCACCTCGCCCTGCCCGTCCAGTCCGTCGAAGCCGGTGACGGTCAGCGCCATGCCCTTTTCCACGGCGCAGCCGGGGACGGCGCCCGTCTCGTCCACAAGGCTCATGCCCCGCAGGGCGTAGACCGTTTCCACCTGCACCACGGCGGCATAGTCGTCGGTCAGGTTGGCGCGGTCGATGCAGGCGTAGCCCTCGCCGTTGACCACCCGGATGCGCTGGGCGTCGCCCTGGGCATCCTCCAGAACATACTGCACCTCGCTGCCGCGGGGCAGGGAACCCAACAGCTCTCCGTTTTCGTCATATACAGGAGCGGTGCTCTCCGCGGAGGCCACATAGCCCGCCGCCGTCTCCGGCACGGCGGGATGGAACTGCTGCCAGATCACATAGCCCAGCGCGCCCAGCGCCGCCAGGCACAGCACGATGATGACCACCGCCGCGACGGCGCCGCGTTTCTTCTTGGTATTCGTTGACATAAGTTGAACTCTCCTTGCGTGTGTTGTCAGACTGCGGACATTATACGACATTCTGTTCTGTAAATCCACCTAAATCTTGTGGCAGCGCCGACAAAATTTTCGTATTTTTTGTGTTTTTCCCGTTTTTCTGGTAGACAACGGGATATACCGATGGTATACTACCTGTGTATATTATTATGTAAATCGGCGCGGGGATGACCCGCCGCCGGGCTTCCCATACAACTCATAGATAAGGCAGGGTGTGTGTTTATGAAAAGGACGAAACGGGGTATGGCGCTGATACTCTCCGCGGTGATGCTGGCAAGCTGCGTGACAACGATACTGATCGCCGCCAGCAAGGACTGGTCGAACCCGGAGCTGGGCTCCCTGAGCCAATACTACGAGACGGGCACCAACGCCGATCCCGGCCGTATCTCCACCGTGAAGGAGGACAGCGGCGGTACATCCTACGGCATCTACATGTTCGTGGAGAAAACGGTGAAGTCCTTCATGGACTGGCTGTGCCAGCAGCCCTCCGGCACCACATACCGCGCCATCGGCGACAGGCTGTACAACGCCTACGCCTACAACACCAGCGGACAGTATTACCCCGGCTTCGGCTCCAACTTCAAAAACATCTGGCAGGAGATCGGCCGGAACAACCGCACCGAGTTCGCCCAGGCACAGAAGGATTTCTGGGAATCGACACAGTACACCCAGCTGATCGCCAACGTGAAGTCCCTGTTTCCCGGCTTTGATATGAGCAACTACTCCATCGCGCTGCAGAACGTGTTCTGGAGCCGCAGCGTCCACCACGGCGTGGGCGTGACCTCCGGCGCCGTCAAGAGCAGCGACGGCAAGAGCGGCGCCACCGGCGTGATCTACCGGGCGTTCAATTCTCTGGGTGGCTTCAAGAACCAGAGCGAGGCGGAGCTGATCGCCGCCATTTACGCCGAGTGCAGCCGTCTTGACCCCAGCGGCAAGTACAAGGACGACAACATGGAGACGCTGACCGCCAAGAAGTACGGCACCTACGGCCGCTCCATGGCCTATTTCAACGTCAACGGCGGCGGCGTGCAGACCTCCGTATACAGCCGCCTGCATGTGAACGAGCCGGCGGACGCGCTGGTCATGCGCTACCAGAACATCTCCACCACCATCCCGGAGGGACGCTGCACACTGCGGTATTTCTCCGAGCAGACCTTCGGCCTGGCGGCGGGCAGCTCCGTGCTGGTCAGCGGCGATAAGAGCAGTGCTCTGACGCTGACCTGCTACAACGGCGGCAAGTACACCATCAGCACCGATGACGGTAAACGTCTGGCGATGTCCAACGGTGTGCTGACGCTGGAGAAGCCCTCCACCTCCGCCAACCAGTTCTGGACCATCGCAGTCAGCGGCGGCGGCTACACGCTGTACAACTGCGGCGCCGGGCGCTATCTGGCACTGGAAAAGACCACCAGCACCACCCCCGGCCAGCCGGACACGACCCAGCGGGACAAGCTGATCGAGGAGCGGTATGCCGCGCTGGATGCGGGCACCGCAGACGAGGCATTCGCGGAGAAGTTTGACGCGGCGCTGTCCCAGCGGCTGACCGATCTGATGGAGACTGCTTTCGAGGATAAGTCTGTTGACGAGCTTGCCAAAATGATAGCTGCCAATATGCAGAAGCTGTCAGAGGAAGAGCAGGCGCTGCTGACCGAGAAACTACCCAGTCTGTCCGCTGACGAAAAGAAGATGGCTGAGCAGATGAAAGAGTTTGCCACGCAGCTGAACGGACTGGCGGAGCTGGACGAGGCCACCTCTCTGGCAATGCTGAAGCTCTTCACCGGCAAGACCGACGAGGAGCTGGACGCACTGGCAAAGGAGATCGTAGCCGAGCTGGTGGATGAGGAGCTGGCGGCTGCCGCTCCCTCCACCACCGTGAATACATACAAGATCACGCTGACGGACAAAGCAGCGGATGCCGCGGTCTGGGCGCAGCAGGGTCTGTCCGGCAAGGACGGCTGGACGCTGTCCGGTCTGTTCTATCCCGGCTGCACAGATTCCGATGCCATCGGCGGCAAGATCACCCACAATCTGACGGAGGGAAACTCCTCCTTCCCCCTGCGGGGCGTGATCTCTCATCCCAAGGGGCTGAAGTCTGTTACCGTGGAGGTCAGTGGCAACACATCCACCACCTTCTCCGTGTCCGCCAACTGCTCCGGCACGTGGTTCGACCTGTGGACGCTGGATGGACGCTGCACCTTCAGCAAGCTGGCGCAGGGCAGCTACACGCTGACCATCCGCGCCACCAACGCCGTGGACAACAAGTCCGAGGTATTGCTGTCGTCTCCGTTCACCGTGGGTGCCAGGGACAGCGGTACTACGCCGGGGCTGGCCAAGGAGGAATACACCGTCACCTTTGTCAACGGCAGCACCAAGACCACCAAGCTCTATAAGCTGGGCGATACCTACGGCCAGCTGCCCAGCGTCACCGGCGAGGGCTTCCAGGGCTGGTTCATGGACGACGGCACCGAGGTGTTCGGCACCTCCATCGTGGCGGCGCAGGATCACACCATCACCGCCAGGTTCGGCGAGCTGTACACCATTACCTTCGTGGCCGACGGCACCACCGTCAAGTCCACGCGGCTGGGCAGCGGCAGTCTCATCACCGCCCCGTCCAACCCCATCAAGGCAGCAGATAAGAACTACACATACAGCTTCAGCTATTGGGTGGATGAAGAGGGCAAGATCTTTACCGCCGGTGCCACCTATGTGGACAAGGGCAACATCACCTACACCGCCGTGTTCTCCAAGACCGCCAATTCCGGCGGCGGAGGGACAGGCGGCGGCGGAACCGGTGGCGGCGGTGGCGGCGGAACTACGCCGGTCACGCCCTCCGGCAGCTACCTCACCGGCATCTCGCCCAACACCTCCGTCTCCAGCCTGACCGCCAGCGGCTACACCGTGTATAGCGGCAGCAAGCAGGTGACCTCCGGACTGGTGGGCACCGGCATGACCGCCGTCAGCAGCGGCGGCTCCGTGACCATCGTCGTCACCGGCGATGTCAGCGGAGACGGCAAGATCACCATCACCGACGTGGTCAAGCTGCAAAAGTCCGTGGTCGGCTCCGCCTCCCTGACCGGCGCATACGCCAAGGCCGGCGATATCAGCGGCGACGGCAAGATCACCATTACCGACGTGGTGCAGGCTGCACAGGTAACTGTGGGACAGCGCACCATCAACTGACAGGAGGATCCCTATGAAGAACCGATTCCTTCGCGCCGCCGCGTCCGCCGTGCTGACGGTGCTGCTGGTGCTGACGCTGCTGCCCCAGCGGGCGCTGGCCGCCGGCGCCACCCTCACCGGCACCTCCGCGCTGCTGCCCGGCGACACGGTCACGCTGACGCTGTCCGTGCCCAGCAAGGTCTACGGCCTGAGCGCCGACCTCAGCTACAGCAGCAACCTGTCCCTGAGCAATTACAACTGCTCCGTCAGCGGGTGGAGCATCGTCATGAACAACAACAAGTTCAGCGCCTACGGCACGTCCAGCTCCAGCGGCGGCGTGGTCACCATCAAAATGAAGGTGTCCTCCGGCGCCCAGGAGGGCGACGCCCTGTCCGCCGCGTCCTCCAACGCGGTGGTGTCCGACGGCAACAGCGACACCGATCTGGGCAGCGCCAGCTGGTCGGGAAAGATCACCGCCGCGCCCAGCGGCAACTGTGATCTCAGCTCCCTCAACTGCTCCAACGCCACCCTCAGCCCCTCCTTCTCCGCCAAGACCACCTACTACACCTGCACGGTGCCCTTCGCCGTGGAGAAGCTGGATCTGAACTACAAGAAGGCGGACAACACCTCCAGTGTGTCCGTCAGCGGCAACGAGCTGGCGGTGGGTGCCAACACCGTCACCATCAAGGTCACGGCGGCCAACGGCACCACCAAGACCTACACCATCGATGTGACCCGCCAGCAGGATCCCAACTACAAGGCGTCCACCGACGCGGCGCTGAGCACCCTGACCATCGAGGGCACTACCCTGTCCCCCACGTTCACCCCCACGGTGACGGATTACATCGCCTATGTGCCCTTTGAGACGCGGCAGGTGACCATCGCCGCCGCCGCCAAGGACGAGAAGGCGCAGGGTGTCACCGGCACCGGCGCTGTGCAGCTGTCCGCCACGGAGAGCGAGACAGTCGTAACCGTCACCGGCACCGCCGAGGACGGCAAGACCAAGCAGGCTTACACCATCCATGTGCTGCGGATGCCCGCCTACACCGGCATTGTGCCCACTGTGGAGGTCATCGATCCGGCCACCATCCCGGCGGTCGCCCCGCTGGAGATCCCCGGCACGCTGACGCTGCCCCTGCTGGGCGAGGTCAGAACGCTGTATGTGGCCATCGCCGTGGCGGTGCTGCTGGTGATCGTCCTGTTCCTGCTGGGCTTCCTGATCGGCCGCGGCCGCGTGGGGAGCGCTGACGACTATGAGGACGACGAGCCGGAGGAGCCGCAGCCGCCCGCGCTGGAAAAGCGCCATACCGCCCCCGTGCCCCGGCTGGTGCCCCGGCAGGAGGAGCCGGCAGAGGAGCCACAGCCCGTCCGCCAGCCGGCGGCAGTGACCGCAGCCCCGGCGGAGGAGCGCGCACCCGCGCCCAAGGCCGAGCGCAGCGCCACTGACGAGCCGTCCCAGTCCGACGAGGACGAGGTGCGCACCATGTCGCTGGATGACCTGCTGGACGACATCCACAAAATGTAACAAAAAAAGTATCTGCGCCCGGCGCAGATACTTTTTTTTCGCCCGGAGATATGGTACAATGGCAAAAATCACACAGGAGGCCGCCGCCATGAGCTACGCAGACCGCATATTCAAGGATAACTGCCGGGAGATCCTCACCCACGGCGTGTGGGACACGGATCAGAACGTGCGCCCCCACTGGGAGGACGGCACGCCCGCACACACGGTGAAGAAATTCGGCATCGTCAACCGCTACGACCTGAAGGCGGAGTTCCCGATCCTCACCATCCGCCGGACGTACTTCAAGACCTGCCTCGA
>ENA-UEQP01002549-UEQP01002549.1-human-gut-metagenome-genome-assembly--contig:-NODE-2549-length-13517-cov-6.886161_pt1 | contig 13517 bp, 10 predicted proteins | sample MGYA00242951_ERZ507951 | MGnify/ENA primary metagenome ERZ507951 (study PRJEB26167, sample SAMN06115539) | human gut metagenome | host: Homo sapiens | place: China:Shanxi | collected 2015-11-18...
GTCAAGGCTGTCACTCGTGAAGAGGCTTGCCTGTATGCCTTCAACACCCTGAAGGCTACCATGGTCGAGTATGACAAGAACTCCACCGTCACCGTCGGCAACATCACCATCAAGGAGCAGTCCGACGCTAAGGACATGGCCAACACCGGCAAGACCGATGGCAACATCGACAAGGACGGCAAGATGCAGTTCGCTGAGAAGTACTTTGAGGATCTGAAGAAGTTCGGCGCTACTGACGACTTCTCTCGTCCCGCCACTCAGTGGAAGATCAAGGCTGAGGAAGTCGGCAAGTACACCGACACGCCCGACCTGACCTACACCAAGGCTGTCAAGGCCAGCGATATCTACAAGGATCTGGCTTTGGGCTCCACCATTGATAAGAAGGACGTCACCGTCTACATCAACGGCGAAGAGGCCGAGGATGCCGCTGTGGTTCTGAAGAAGAGCAATGACGCCAAGATCGGTAAGGATTATCTGGAGAAGAGCGGCAAGAAGTACAGCACTGCCAAGAACGGCGTTCTGACCGAGGTCTTCTATGACAAGGACGATGATTCTGTTATCATCACCCAGGTCGTGACCTATGTTGGCCAGATCAACAAGTCTGTGGCTGCTACCTCCAAGAAGGATGCCTATGTTGTGATCGACACTCTGTCCTCTACGCAGAACGTGATGGCTGTTCCCTCTGACCTGACCGGCAAGACTGTCAGCAAGTCTCTGGAGTTTGAGACCGATGACAAGTTCGAGGATGACGATTATGTCCTGTACACCTATTCTCAGACTGCTGATGAGGTGAAGTCTGTGGCCGCTGCCGAGAAGGTTGAGGGCTATGTTTCCAAGACCACCAACAGCACCAAGGATGAGGACGAGAACAAGGGCATTACCATTGCTGATACCGCTTACAAGATGTCCGCCGCCACTACCGGTGAGCCTCTTGGCGAAGTGTCCGTGAAGAACGACTACACCGCTTACCTCGACCAGTATGGCTATGTCATCTACGTTGAGGAGATTGAGGAGATCGGCAATTACGCTCTGCTGATCAACGTGGCTGACAAGGGCACCTTTGTCGGCAAGAAGGCTGAGCTGGTCTTTACCGACGGCACCAGCAAGGTTGTCACCACCGAAAAAGATTATTCCAAGGCCGATAACCTGAAATATGACGTCAATAAGGATGGCAAGTTCACCGAGGCCGATAACACTGCTTGGAGCACCACTGCTGGTGTTGCTGATGGTCAGAAGGAGCCCGTCATTGTTACCTATAAGGTTGACAACGATGGCGTCTACACTCTGAAGGCTGTTGATACCGCTAAGTCCTCCTACAAGGTTGCTTCTACCGCTCTGAACCTGAAGAACGACAAGGCCAGCATCTCTGTTGACAAGTGCACCGTCAACGATGTTAAGGATACCACCTATGTCACTGCCAACAGCGCTACACAGTTCGTGGTTGCCGATGCCGGCAGCAACGAGGACTTTACCGCTTACACCGGCATCAAGAACGCTCCCACCATTGCAGCTGGTAAGACCGACGGTTACAAGACCGACGTATTCTTCTACTGCAAAAACGGCAAGATGGTCACTGTCATGTTTGTCCTGCCTCAGTCCAAGGTTACTATCGAGGATGACAACAACAAGATGATCTTCTTCGCCAAGGAGTCCGGCTCTGATTTGGAGCACGATAAGGACAGCAACTACTTCGAGTACAATGCCATTGTCAATGGTGAAATCAAGACCGTGAAGGTTGACGAGAACGCCACTGGCCTGACCGCCAGCGGAGCTAACGGCCTGTTCAAGTCCTTTACCACTGATAAGTACGGTGTTGTGTCTGGCGTTAAGGAGTACAACGCTTACGGCGCTGGCCTGAAGGCCAATCCCAAGACCCAGCCCGGCGATGCCAAGGAGTATCTGGCTGGTGTTGGTATCGACAAGGTCTCCAAGGAGTACACAGTCATCCTGAACACCACCGGCGGCAAGCTGGAGGACGGTACCTCTGCTTCTACCTACACGAACGAGACTATCTCCTGTGATGATGCCATGAAAGTCTACTATGTGGACAAGGACGGCAACATCACCGAGTCCAGCTACAAGTCCATCGCCAAGGATGACAACGATAACGTTTATGCTATCGTTCAGGATTACCTGGTCAAGACCCTGATCATTCAGGAAGTTGAGAGCGAGGATGATGTCTACGGCGTGAAGGTTGTCTCCACCGGCAACGCCACCGTGAAGGTGGACGGCAGCAAGTATGCTGCTGGCAAGACTGCCGAGTATGACAAGAACGATGAGGATGTTGTCATCACCGTGACTGCCGACAAGGACTACACCATCAAGACCGTTAAGATTGATGGTGAAGAGGTTGAGCTGGACAAGAATGGCCAGTACACCATCTCCAAGATCAAGGGTCTGTATAAGCTCGAGGTTGAAACCGAAAAGGTTGCTGACGCTACCATGACTATCTCTGTCCAGTATGTTCTGGATGACAATGCGGGCACTGTGGTCAAGAGCGAAAAGCCCGCCAAGATGACTGCGGACAAGGGCGAAGATTACGTCACCGTTCACGGTACCGCTCCCGATGGCTACACTCTGGTCAGCGCTGCTGAGCAGTATGTTACCTTCGTGGCTAACGGCTCCGCTACCGTGAAGTTCACCGTCAAGACTACTACTCCCTGATTAGATTAGTAGCCAAAATCAAAACTCATCTGAGTTGAGATAACAAGACCCCCCGCGCCGTAAGGCGCGGGGGGTCTTGTATTTATTTGCGCCCATAGAATTTCACAGTGGTGCCGCTGGAGATAACCGCCGTTTTTCCGCTGGAAGCAGTCAGGGATAGGCCGATCCCTGTGATGTCTTTATAAAGCGTCCCGGCGGTAATGGCGGAGCCGGAGAAGGTCGTGCCCTCAATATAGAGATTTTCGTTGAACAGCGGATGGAATACGGCCCCTACATGTGTGCTGTAGGCCGTTCGCACCAGATAATCGTCATTGGGCAAGAAATACAGATTGTAGCTTTTCATGGAACCTTTGTATTCCAGTTGAAAAACCACATAGACCTCCGCCCACTGCGACCAGTCGATATTGATCTCCGCGCTGGCGTAATCGCTGCCCGTGGCCAGCGTCAGCGTCTGGATCAGCTGCAAACCCGCTTTTTTGCCCAGCGCCGTGTCCGCCGCCTCCCGCGCGGCTGTCTCCGCCGCCACGGCCTCGGCATTGCCTTTCAGCGCCGCGTCGATGGCGGCGTTGTCGCGATTGAAGTCCTCCATCATGATGCGGTCCGTCCCCGCCCAGCGGGAGAGCTTGTAGTTGGGTGTCTGTTGACTTGCCATAAAATTACCTCCCAGAATTGAATGTTATTGTTGCATAACAAAATTACGTTATACATACAACATCGATCAAAAACTGGCATTGCGAACTTTCGTCAGGAGTACTTTTTCTTCGGCAAAGGTTTTAAAAAATCGACTTGAAAAAGTGTTGCACAGGCCTCTGGCGGCCCCCTTGACGGCCATCCGGAGACCTGTTATCATGACCCTGAGAACAACACCGGGAGGGGCCTATGATTTTTCAGAAATCCGCCTGCATTGAGACACTGTACACGGAGCTGCCCTTTTTAGAGCGGTTTCGCGCCGCCAAAGCCGACGGCTTCGATTTTGTAGAATTCTGGAGCTGGACCGACAAGGATCTCGCCGCCGTAAAGGCCGCCGCGGACGCCGCGGGCGTCGGCATTTCCGGTTTCAACGGGGACGCGGAGCTGTCCCTCATCGACCCTGCCCAGAAAACGGCCTACAAGGCCTTTCTGCGGCGTTCTCTGGACGCCGCTAGGAGAATAGGGGCAAGGTCCGTCACGGTCCACTCAAACGGTCTGGGGGAGGGAGGAAGGGTCCTTTGTCCCTATGACGACCTCAGCGACGCCGTGAAGCTCTGCACCATGTTCGACACGCTGAAAATCGCGGCGGAATGGGCGGAAAACTGCGGCGTCCGGATCAATCTGGAGCCGCTGAACGTCACCACGGACCATCCCGGCAATTTCCTCCGCCATACCCGCACAGCGGCGGAGCTGACCCGGCTCATTGGCTCCCCGTACTTGAAGGTGCTGTACGATGTGTACCACATGCAGCTCAACGAGGGCAGCCTGTGCGACCATATCCGCGCCTACGCCGACCAGTTCGGCCACATCCATGTGGCGGACGCGCCGGGCCGCCACGAGCCGGGCACCGGGGAAATTCACTACCCGGCGGTGTTCGCCGCCTTGGAGCAGGCGGGCTATGAGGGCCTCATCGGCTACGAGCTGTTCCCCAAAACCGACACGAAAACCGCCGTCCGGGCCATCATGGCGGACTGACCGCCTATTGCAGAAGGAGAGGACCTTATGTCAGATTACAGCGCCTTTTTCTTAATGAAGCCGGAGGATGTGAAGCGGTACGCCGTGGAAGTGCTCCATTTTTTCCAGCCGGATGAGGAAACCGATTGCGTTGAGATCGGTGACGGCAACATCAACTATGTGTTTCAGGTGCGCTCCCGGAAGGACGGCCGCTCCGTCATCGTGAAGCAGGCGGACAAGCTGCTGCGGTCCTCCGGTCGTCCGCTGGATCTCTACCGCAACAAGATCGAGGCGGAGACCCTGATGCTGGAGGCCCGGCTGGCCCCCCAATTCATCCCGGAGGTCTATCATTACGATGAGACCATGGCCGCCCTCTCCATGGAGGACATTTCCACCTACAAAAATCTCCGCAAGGAGCTGGCGGCGGGCCGGGTCTACGGCCATCTCAGCGAAAATCTCTCCGATTTTCTGGCCCAGTCCCTGCTGCCCACCACGGATCTGGTGATGGACCGGCAGGAAAAGAAGAAGCAGGTCAAATTCTTCACCAATCCGGAACTGTGCGACATCACGGAGGACCTGGTGCTCACGGAGCCGTATCTGGCCCAGCCCATGAACCCCCGGAACAAGAATATCGTCACCCCCGGCAACGAGGACTTCGTGCGGGAGCATCTCTATGAGGACGAGGCCCTCCACGGGGAAGTCGCCGCCCTGCGCAACGGCTTTATGAACAACGCCCAGGCCCTGATCCACGGCGACCTCCATTCCGGCTCTATTTTTGCCAACGAGCAGGGCATCAAGGTCATCGACCCGGAGTTCGCCTTCTACGGCCCCATGGGCTACGACATCGGCAACGTCATCGGCAACCTGTTTTTCGCGTGGGCCAACAAGGCCTATACCGGCGGCAGCGCCGAAACGCAGACCGCTCTGGAGCAAACCATCCGGGAGACCTGTGACAAAACGGCGGAAAAGCTGGCGGCGGCATATGACAAGCTAGTGACCTTCCCGCTGTACCGCGCCCCCGCCTTCCGCAAGGCCTATCTGGACGGCGTGATGGCGGACTCCTACGGCTACGCCGGTACGGAGATCATCCGCCGGGTGGTGGGCGATTCCAAGGTGATAGAGGTCACCTCCGTCACGGACCCGGCCCAGCGGCTCCCCATGGAGCGCGCCCTCATTGATTTGGGCATCTATCTCATCAAAAATCGTGCCGGCGGCCTCAACGGGGCGGCTGTGACGGAGGAATTCCGTAAGATCTTGGCAGAGGGGAGGGGAACACATGGTCAGAATGGATGAAAATATGCCGTTTCTGCTGCAATATGAAAATGTTGCGTGGTACGAAAACGGCAAGGTCCGCATTTTAGACCGGCGGATCTACCCCACGGAGGTCCGGTTCGTGGAGTGCGCTACCTATCAGGAGGTGGTGCAGGCCATCGCGGACATGGTGACCCAGAGCGCCGGCCCCTACACCGCCGTTGGCATGGGCATGGCCTTGGCTGCGTGGCAGGTTCGGGACAAGGGCGCTGCGGAGCAGGACGCCTTCTTGCAGCAGGCGGCCTATGATCTGGCCCACGCCCGCCCCACCACCGCCAACCGCTACGGCCAGATCACCTACCGCTGCGCCGAGGTAGCCAAGGAGGCACTGGCGGCAGGGAAGGACCCCGTTCAGGCCATCGTGGAGAATACGGTGGAGTCCCTGAACCGCCGGTATTCCACCATGCAGATCGTGGGCGACCATCTGGCAGAGCTGATCCCGCAGGGGGGCACGATTCTGACCCAGTGCTTCGGGGAGACCATCATCGGCACCGTGATCCGGGCCGCCCGCCGCCAGAACAAGGACTTCAAGGTGTTCTGCGCCGAGACCCGGCCCTATCTGCAAGGGGCGCGGCTCACCTCCGGCTGCTTCGCCCAGATGGACTTTGATACCACGGTCATCACCGACAACATGGTGGCCTACGCCATGGAGCGGGAGGGCATCGACCTGTTCACCTCCGCGGCGGACACCATCGCCCGGGACGGTCACATCGCCAACAAGATCGGCACCTTCCAGATGGCGATTCTGGCCAAGTATTTTGGCATTCCGTATTACGTCACCGGCATCCCCGATCAGGACAAGCACAGTAAGGATGACATCGTTATCGAGATGCGGGACCCCCAGCAGGTCCTCAGCTATCGGGGCATCCCCAACACCGTGCCGGAGGTCAAGGCCATCTATCCCTCCTTCGACGTGGTGCCGCCTCACCTCATTTCCGGCGTGGTCACGGATAAAGGTGTCTATGTGCCCTATCTGCTGGATCACTATTTTGATTCTGATGTAAAAAAGTTCTATTGAGACCGGAAGGAGAGACGCGCCATGCTGATGCAGGAAGAGAGAGAACTGGTTGTTGAATATGGCAAAAAGATGAGCGCCGCCCGGCTGAGCACCGGAACCAGCGGCAATATCAGTATTTACAACGCTGAAAAAGGCCTGGTGGCTTTGAGCCCCTCCGGCATGGATTATTTTTCCACCACCCCGGAGGATGTTGTGATCCTGGATCTGGACGGCAAGGTGGTGGACGGTAAGCGGAAGCCCTCCAGCGAGTGGGCTCTGCACACAACGTTCTATAAGCATAAGCCCCATGCAAGAGCCGTTGTCCACACCCACTCCGTCTACTGCACGACGCTGGCCGTACTGGGTGAGCCCATCCGGGCGGTACACTATGTGATCGGTGACGCAGGCGCGGCGGAAGTTCCCTGTGCCCCCTATCAGCTGTTTGGCACAGAGGCGCTGGCGGAAGCGGCTATGGAGGTCTGCGGCAAGAGTGATGGTGTTCTACTGGGCAACCACGGCCTCGTATGCTGCGGCAAGGATATCAAGGGTGCTTACGGCCTCGCCTGCAATCTGGAATACATCGCGGAGATCCAGTGCCGCGCCATGAGCATTGGCAAGCCCAATGTTTTGACGGAGGAGCAGATGGCTGAGGTCATGGTGAAATTCCAGTCCTACGGTCAGCCCGGTGCGAAAAAGACCGGATATTGAGGGGAGCGTTACGATGCGGAACTTTGATTTTTACAGCCCCACCTACTTCGTGTTCGGAAAGGACCGGGAGGCGGAGACCGGCAGGTATGTCAAGCGCTTCGGCGGCAGCCGGGTGCTGGTGGTCTACGGCGGGCAGTCTGCCAAACGCTCCGGCCTGCTGGACCGGATCATGGCCTGCCTGAAGGAAGAAAACCTGTACGCCGTGGAGCTGGGGGGCGTAAAGCCAAATCCCCGCAGCGGCCTTGTGTACGAGGGCATTGACCTCTGCCGCCGGGAGAAGATCGACTTCATTCTGGCCGTGGGTGGCGGCAGCGTCATCGACACCGCCAAGGCCATCGCCATCGGCGTACCTTATGACGGTGATTTCTGGGACTTTTTCTCCGGGAAGGTGCCGGAGCAGGCTCTGCCCGTGGGCACCGTCCTGACCATCGCCGCCTCCGGCAGCGAAGGCTCTCCGGATTCCATCATCACCAACGAGAAAACCCTAGAGAAGAACGGCGCGGAAGCCGACTGCCTGCGGCCCTGCTTCTCCGTGCTGGACCCCGCCCTTACGGAAAGCCTGCCCGCCTACCAGACCGCCTGCGGCATCACGGACATCATGGCCCACACCTTTGAGCGCTATTTCACCAATACGCCGGACGTGGAGGTGACAGACCGGATGCTGGAGGGCGTGCTGCTGGCCATGCTCCACGAGGGCCGCCGGGTCATGGATGATCCTCACAACTACGAGGCGCGGGCAAACATCATGTGGGCCGGTATGGTGTGCCACAATGACATTATGGGCGTGGGCCGTCAGCAGGACTGGAACAGCCACCATTTGGAGCACGTGCTCTCCGCCAAGTATGACTGCGCCCACGGCACGGGTCTGGCGGTCATCATGCCGGCGTGGATGCACTACTGCGCGGAGCACGGCGGCGAAAAGCGTCTGGCCCAGATGGCTGTCCGGGTCTTTGGCTGCCAAATGGACTTCGACGATCCCAAACGCACGGCGCTGGAGGGTATCGAGGCCTTCCGGGCATTCCTCCGGTCCATCGGGATGCCCCTGACCTTTGCCGAGATCGGTGCAGACCCGGCAGATATCCCGGAGCTGGTGGAGATGAACCGCATCGGCGACGGCAAGACCGGCGGATATATCGGTCTGGACCGGCAGGCGCATTTTGATATTTACAATCTTGCCGCCGGGAGCTGCGTTCCCGAAAACTGAACGGATATGACATAAGTGCCGCGAGGGCGCTCCTATCAGGAGCGCCCCCGCAGTGTTCTCTGCTTCTGCTGCTTTGTGACCGCCAAAGCTAATGTATAAGGTATACAAGGTACAGGTTACTTACCGTTTACAAGCTATTAGCGTATACACAAATCAGAAAAGTGTGTTCGCTGCGAAGCTGATGAACGGATCATCCTCGCAGCTTTGGCGTTCCCAATGCGCCTTGCTTCATAAAGAAGCGGAAGACCTTGCATCGTAAGGCTTTCCGCAAAAGCGCCGCCCGTGCTTTGGTAAAAAATCCGAAGCATGGGCGGTGTTAAATTTTGTCAAAATTTATCTTGACATCTAACCATGATCAGAGTACCATAAAAACAACTTTTTTGGATTTAACTCTTTAATCCGAAAAAGCGTACGTCATGTAAGGAGAGACGAGAGGAGAAACACTATGTACAATTTTGCACTCGCGTTTGTGATCTGCGGCGTCGTGTATTTCATCGGCGAAGCAGTCTCAAACCTGACGAAGGCCTGGATCCCATCGGTTTTCGTCACCGCCGCCGTACTTCTGGTAGGCTTCTGGACTGTTATTCCCACCACCGTTGTAAGCGACTCCATGCTGATCCCCTTTGGCAGCACCATCGGCATTTACCTGCTTATCACCCACATGGGCACGGTCATCTCCATCAAGCAGCTGCTATCCCAGTGGAAGACCATCGTCGTGTGCCTGGCCGGCCTTGCCGGTATGTGCGCGCTGTGCCTGATCGTTCTGCCCGGCGTGATCGGCCGTGACCTGGTGGTTGCCGGTCTGCCTCCGCTGACCGGCGGCATCATCGCTGCCACCACCATGAAGGCGGCTGCGGAGGCTAATGGCCTTGCTGAAGCCGCCATCTTCGCCATCGCTATGTACTGTGTGCAGGGCTTTGCCGGTTATCCCCTCACCGCTGTCTGCCTCCAGCTGGAGGGCAAGAAGCTGCTCAAGGGCTATCGCGCCGGTGAGTACAAGCTGGAGGGCGCCGTCAGCGATGTGGACGCCGTCAACGGCAAGCTCAACAACGGCACTGTTGAGGAGCACAAGAAGCTGATTCCCCCTCTGCCCGCCAACTGGAACGGCCCTGTGGTCATTCTGCTGAAGCTGGGCATCGTGTCCTGGATCGCGACCCAGCTGGGTACCATCGTGATCCCCGTCATCAACATGAAGATCAGCGGCGCTGTGTATGCGCTGGTTCTGGGCGTCATCTTCACCAGCATCGGCTTCCTGGATGAAAACGCCATCAATAAGGCCAACTCCTATGGCATTATCATGTTCGCTCTGATGATGTATGTGTTTGACGGTTTGAATGGCTGCACCCCCGAGATGCTCGGAAACATCATCGGCCCCATGATCCTCCTGATCGTGGTGGGCGTTATCGGCATGGTCATTCTGTGCTTCATTGCCGCCAAGATCCTGAAGGTTTCCTTCCTGATGGCCACCGCCACGGCGTTGACCGCACTCTACGGTTTCCCGCCCAATGCCATCATCACCGAGGCTACCTGCACCGCTCTGGCGCAGACCCCGGAGGAGAAGGAATTCCTGATGAGCAAGATGTTCCCGCCCATGATCGTGGGTGGATTCACCACTGTGACCATCACCTCCGTGCTGATCGCCGGCTTCTTTGCCGAAATGTTCTGATCCAGTCATCCGCAAAGCTGTCCGGCCCTTTCCGCCGGACAGCTTTGTTCATAAAATCACTCTTGCGCATCCCAGAAAAACCGATACAATAAAGCTACCACAGATTATATGAAGAAAGGATCTTGTGTATTATGGATATCAAAACTCTTGCGGAACAGTACAATGATTACATCATTGATCGCCGTCGGTATTATCACACCTGCCCGGAGCTCTCCGGCGAGGAGAAGAACACCCGCGCCCATCTGAGGGAAGATCTGGAGGCACTGGGCATCACCGATATTCACGAGTTGGAGACCTGCTACGGCCTGACCGCCACCATTCACGGCGGCAAGCCCGGCAAGACCGTGGCGCTGCGCGCCGATATTGACGCCCTGCCTGTCAAGGAGGAGACCGGCCTGCCCTTCGCCTCCCACAACGAGGGCAAGATGCATGCCTGCGGCCATGACAACCACATGGCCATGCTGCTGGGCGCCGCCAAGATCCTCAACGAGGTGAAGGACGAGCTTTCCGGCGATGTGCGCCTGGTGTTCCAGCCCGCGGAGGAGACCGCCGTGGGCGCTCTGCGGATGATGGAGGAACACGCACTGGACGGTGTGGACGCCATTTACGGCGTGCATGTCTGGGGTACCTATGACGCCCCGGGTATCGCTTTCCCCGCCGGCAACCTCATGGCCTGCTGCCACGGCTTCACCATTGAAGTGGAGGGCAAGTCCGCCCACGCTTCCGCTCCTCACGAGGGTGTGGACGCCGTGATGGTGGCAAGCTCCATTCTCCAGTCCATCCAGCAGCTGGTCTCCCGGATGAACGATCCTCTCAACCCGCTGGTCATCACCGTGGGCAAGGTCACGGCCGGCAACCGCTGGAACGTGCTGGCTGGCCACGCCACACTGGAGGGCACCGTGCGTACTTTCCTCACCGGCACGCAGGTGGAGGACGCGCTGCGTAAGGTGGCCGAGTGCACCGCTGCCGCCTTCGGCGCCAAGGCGACCCTGAGCTATCAGTATATGACGGAGCCTGTCATCAACAGCGATGAGCAGCTCAACCGCATTGCGCAGACCGCCGTCACCAAACTTTACGGTAAGGAATCCCTCATTACCCCCGCACCCCTGATGGGCAGCGAGGACTTCTCCTGGTTTGGCAAGGACGGCACCCCCTATATCTACGGCTTTGTGGCCAGCCACAATAAGGACTGGGATTATATGTACGGCAACCATCACGAGAAGTACGACGTGGACGAGACAATCCTCCACCGCGGCGCCGCGGTGGCCGCACAGTTCGCCGCTGACTACCTCGCTGAGACCGCACAGCAGTAATTCAGCTGAGGAAGGAGCGGACCATGGACATCAAAGCATTGGCACAGGACGCTGCCCCTTATGTGGTGGAGCGTCGGCACTACTACCATCAGCATCCGGAGCTGACCGGGGAGGAGAAGAACACCCGGGACTCCATCCATCGGGATCTGGAGGCACTGGGCATCACCGATATCCGGGATATGGTCAATTGCTATGGTCTGGTCGCCACCATCCACGGCGGCAAGCCCGGCAAGACCGTGGGCCTGCGGGCAGACACAGACGCGCTGTCCTTCCAGGAGGAGACGGGACTGCCCTTCGCCTCCTGCGAACCGGGGAAAATGCACGCCTGCGGCCACGATACCCACATTGCCATGCTGCTGGGCGCCGCCAAGCTCCTTCAGGAGCACCGGGAGGAGCTGCGGGGCGATGTGCGGCTCATCTTCCAGCCGGCGGAGGAGCACGTCATCGGCTCTAAGGCTATGATCGCAGAGGGTGCGCTGGACGGGGTGGACGCCATCTTCGGCCAGCATGTCTGGGGCACGCTGGATATTCCCTATATCGACGTTACCGCCGGTCCCCGCATGGCCTACTCCGGTCGCTTCACGGTGGATGTGCTGGGTACCTCCTCCCATGCGGCCACGCCCCATCTGGGCGCGGATGCCATCACCGGCGCTGCGGCGATCATCAATAACCTCCAGCAGTATGTCTCCCGCATGAGCAACCCCCTGGACCCCGTGGTGCTCACCATCGGAACCATCTCCGGCGGCAATCGCTACAACGCGATCGCCAATCATGTTACCATGGAGGGCGTCACTCGTGCCTACTTCCTGGATAAGCACGAGGAGGCCATGCGGCAGATCGTGGAGAACACGGCGGAGGGTCTGGGCATGAAGGCTGTGCTCAAGTATGCCCATGTGGTGCATCCCGTGATCAACGATGACGATGACCTCACAGAGATCGCCCAGAAGGCCGTGGTCAAGCTCTTCGGCGAGGAGACGCTCTGCCATATGCCCGCCATGATGGGCAGCGAGGACTTCGCCAACTACGCTGCGGAAATTCCCGCCGTGTTCGGCTTCATCGGCTGCCGGGACGAGGCCAACGGCATGATCTACAACAACCACCACGAAAAGTTTACGGTCAACGAGTCTCTGCTTCCCAAGGGGACTGCGCTGATGGCGCAGTTTGCCGTGGATTATCTGGCCGGCAACGCGTAACACAGGGCAAACAGCAGGGGGGGAGGGACCCTTTCCGAATGGACCCGCTCCCCGCCAAAAGACGGCGAAAGAATATAAAAAACGGCCAGCAGCCAAAGCGCTGCTGGCCGTTTTTTATGCGGCACGGCGGGCCAAAAAGACTTTTTCAACACGATAAGAGGGGAGGCTGTCGATAAAGAGGTAGATTCTCCGCAACGGAAAGGAAGGGTGTGCGCGGGAAACCCAAGAAGGGATACACCGTCGGCTCAAGCCAAACAGCGAATCCTGCGTATCCAGTGTGAACGCATCCTTCGTGACGTTTTGCAGTCCGATGCGCTCCATTTCCGCCTTGAGCATATCGCCGGTGGCAAGCTCTGCGTCGGAGCCTGCTGTCCGGTAGCCAAGCGTTTCGTTGCTGCGGATGTCCTCCAGCTTCAGCGCCAGATCATAGGCGTAATCCACGTTTACCGTGTCGAGATAGGCTTGTGTGGGGTCAGCCGCGGGCTGTGCGGCGTCCGCAGCGGGCTGCTTGCCGCAGGCAGTCGCGGATACCAGCAGGAATCCTGCCAGCAGTGCATTCACGATTCTCTTTTTCATGTTTTTACTCTCCTTTGCAGTCATAGACCGGCGGAAGAACGAAAAAAGCCACAGACGCACCTGCGCCCGTGGCTTGAAACATCCAAACAGAGAGAATTACCCTTTTCCGCATAGACCGGGGAGCACCGTGCATGCAGTCCATTTTATCACTCTTATTGATTAACAAAAGGCGCACACCTCTTCCAAAGCAGTTTGGGAGGGGTTAGCCTTTTTCCTTATTCCTCTGGTTTCGTATATACTC
>ENA-UEQP01002553-UEQP01002553.1-human-gut-metagenome-genome-assembly--contig:-NODE-2553-length-13506-cov-3.704148_pt1 | contig 13506 bp, 5 predicted proteins | sample MGYA00242951_ERZ507951 | MGnify/ENA primary metagenome ERZ507951 (study PRJEB26167, sample SAMN06115539) | human gut metagenome | host: Homo sapiens | place: China:Shanxi | collected 2015-11-18...
ACATCCGGATGTAGCCATTCCGGACATCCGGATGTAGCCATTCCGGACATCCGGATGTAGCCATTCCGGACATCCGGATGTAGCCATTCCGGACATCCGGGTGTGGAGAGCGGTAACATCCGGGTGTAGAAAGGCGGAAGATGGGCATGTTACCAAACTTTTCTGCTTGCTTTTCGTTCTTTTCCTACTTGTTTTAGTAAAAAAGGACCTTTATGTTGAGGGAACTATCTCCACACAGATGTATATCGGCACGGTTCCCTGCGTTTTTGTAAACAATACCGGCTACCCGTTTCAACGGCAGGTAGTGATACAAGTGTGATACAGGAATCCGGTATGTATCACTCCTTGCACACCATGTTTGTCAATGCTTGCAAAACAAAGTGTGATAGAGTGATAGAGAAACTGGATTATTGTGCAAGAGAGAACCGCAAACTGATACCGTAGTTTGAGTTTGAAGTCGGATAGGATGCACTCGATATCAACGGTTCATTGATCTGAATATCATAGAATGCACGGACCGTCAACGCACGGCTCAAACCGTAATCAGCCGAGAAGGAGATTGTCTTTGCGATGTTACCGCTAGTAGCCTGCGTCAGTTGCGTGTCGATTTTACGAATCAACGACTGCATCTTGTTGAACGAGAAATCAAGGCGAACGGTGAGGTCATTGCTGAAATCACGCGTTTTCTTCATCTTCAAAACCTTGTTGAACTCGGCATATTTGTAACCCAAACCGATCGTCACTTTCTTGGAAAGTGCTTCGACCAATTGGTAGGATGTCGTGTTCAGGCTTAAATTGCGGGTAGTCGAATAGTCCGCCCGAACCGTCACGTTATTCAACAGCGTCGCATCTGCACCCAACAAAGGACTAAACGCTTCGGTAAGGCTGACAGACGAAATCGAATAAGGAGACGATGGTGTCGGGTTATCGTTCAGAATCGACTGGATATATCCCAGTCCGTCCTGCCCGGCATCCACCCAATTCAAGAAGGATGTGAAAGCACCTACCGAATAAGAACAACGGTACTGGTGACTCAACGTCAAGCTCTTGAAATATTTCTTGACAGCCGGAATCTTGATCAAGCCGTCGTAAGTAACGCGCCAGTTAGGCAACATGCTCTTCAACGAAGGGAAAGCCGTCAAGCCTACCTTCTTCGGGTCCTTACCGGTATAAGCGGCCAGAAATGCAGGAATCAGGACATCCGCCGAATTCCGGTTGACGCCGTTCACATTATCTGTTCCCGGATTATAAGGCATTCCTCCCAAGCCTTTATCATGGATAAAGCCCACATCCGGATATTTCAAGCCGGAATACTTGCTTTCGATACGTTGGGCAATGATCTCGCGGTTTGCCAACAACTTGTCAAAGGCTTTCGAAGAATAGTTATTCATAGCATTGCCACTGCCTCCGAATGCGCTTCCCAACGCGATTGTCGTCATGGTAAAGTTTCCCCCCATAATCTCCGGCATACCTTCATACATAAATTGTATTTCCGTATTACGCGTATCGTTGCGAAGAGCCGTCAAGTCGATCTTCAATCCAGTGATCGGTTCGAGGTTCGCCCGTATATTCAGATTTTTCGTACTGGTCATGACTGCGGCATTCACGTCTCTCTCGGTATCCGTAATCAGCCAGCCTTTTTCATATGCCTCGTCTATATAGCTACGACGCACGTCACCGAACGCAAAACCGATCCCCGGGGAAAGTCCGAATGAAGAACGTCCCTGGCCAAAGATATCACCGATCTCCGGACGGAAACCGGGCAGCATCATACCGGCAGAGTTCGTAAACTGAATATTGAAACGGCGCACCATCATCAAAAAGCGGGCACTGTGTTCAACCGCCTTGTAAAGAAAATCCTCAGTAGGGGCCGGTCCCGGTATGATCGTCAACTTCAAGCGCACCGTGTCTTGGTTCAAAATCTTAACCTGTGCGAAGTTGATCGGCTTGAACTTTACTTTGTAGACACGCCCGTCCGTTCTTCTGGCCGTGATTTGCACCTTTTTCGTAAACATTCCATGCTCGACAACCGTAGCGCTGTCCGGACTCAAGACAATTTCTTTTTCCAATTTCGGCTTTTTCTTCTTCTCCGTTTTTTTAGCCGTAGTCCGGGTATTGTTAAACTTCTGGTTGATCTTCTTCAAATATTTGTTTTTGTTGTAGAGAGATAACAGGTTCAAGTTCGCCTGCAAATCGAACTGACGCTGGTTCTTGATCGTATTACCCATCTCGATATCTTCGCTTACCGTCGCTCCACGATCCCAGTTGTAAGTAGCATTGTAGCTCAAAGAAGCATTGGTCCAATCCAGGACCGGGATCAGCTGCAACGGCAACTGCCAGGTCGCCATAAACTGTTGGTCATACTTCATCGGGGTTCCCAGGTCAGCGATGCTCTTCTTCACGGAATCTTTCCATAACTGGTAACCGTCCGGGTTCAGTTCCTTATTCACCTGCACATACGGTTCTTCGATACGGGCATTCGTACCGGAACTGAACGTTATGTTCAGGTTATTCGTAAAAGCCCAGTTCAAACTGAAAGCACGGTCCCAATAGAAGTTCTGGCTGAATGTCACTGGTATATCGTTGGGGACACCTGTTGCCGCTCCTGTCAGGTCGCGTAATTTTATTTCGTAATAATTACGCATCATGGCCGTCTGGAAGTTGATAGACGGGGCCACATTAAACGCCAGTTGTTTGGCATAGCGCGTATAGCCGTTGTTTTTCTTCAATAACTTATCAAATGGCTTGATCGGCTTGACATAAGGCACATAGCTATAGGCGAAATTGGCACGGTAATCCTTTGTCGTTTCATATTCAGTCTCCGGGTTTTTCTTATCATTAATGCTGTACGAATACCCGAGCGTGAAGTTTGCCGGATCGTAAGGCATCGGGTTCTTACTCTTGATATTCACACGCACATTATTAAACGAAACACTCTTGATAACCGTCCTATCTTGAGAATAATTACGAATCGAGTCCTTCTCGGCTTTCGTTTCCGCCTTGTCGATAGCATCCTTCAACTTGACATCCTGATCCAGCGGATTGTATTTTGGATCATATGTTTCCTTCGAATAAGCATAATAGAACGGGATACTGACTTGCGCCTTTTCCGGGAACAGCTTACCCAATTCGATAGAGGTCGCCACGTTATACTGTTTGAAGTCTTCCATCCGGCGTTCGTTCAACGACTGGTCGAGAGCACCGAAACCAGCCGTTTCGATACGTCCGCCCACATTCACCGTTCCCAAGTCGGAAAGCGCAACATTCAAATTCGCATTGGCCGCCCATCCACCTTCTTCATTGAAGTCGGTCAGGCGCAATTCGTTCACCCAAACTTCCCCACTCTTCAACTTATTACGCACGTTACGCACACCGATCATGACTGTCTTCACTTCGGAAAGACTCGGATTACCTTTGACACGGATCGTATTGCCATCGTTGTCCGGATCCCTACCAGAATAGACAGTCTGGAAAGACACTCCATTCGTACCGGACCGTTTTTCCCGGTTACGCTCCAGTTTTAGGTCCGTCAAAATCTCCAAACGGAAATTCAACATGTTTTCTGCCGGCCAAACGATTTTCTGGTGTTCCGAATTGTTATAGTTATACTCCCCGTGCGGAGTCAATTTCAACGGTACTTCATATTCGTAATAGTTATTCTTATAGTCCGATCCCAGGCGGATAAAAACAGCGAGATCGCCATCTGCAAGATCGTTTACATCCAATTTCGGAGCCTCGGCATGTGTAAACAGTTGCAAGCGCTTATACTGCCGCAAATCATAATTCGTATTCTTATACACGGCACGTGCATCTTGAGCGGCAAGGTCCGTTATCTTTAAAGAAAGCGCCTGTTCGTTCTCCTGACGGATCTGAGGCTGGCTTGGATCCAGTACACGGCTGACGCCCGGGGGCAATGTATAGCTGACCGGATCCCTGTCACTGTTTTCCTCGATATTGACAGTCGAGACTTCCAATTTACCCTTCACTGCGGGCGGCATCTTCGGATCGGACAAATCCTGCTCGTAGGATCGCCATTCTCCGCGTACCAATTGCAGAGTACCGAAGCGCAACACGACCGATTCCTTAAATCCTGTCATATACATACGCATGAAACGAATCGTCTTGAAATCATTGATTGCCCCCACACGACGCTGGTATTGTTTTACCGGAATCTTAAATTGATACCAGGTAACGGATTCTGTCGTACCATCCGCCAATCTTACTGATGAAGTACGTTTATCCGCAATGAAGTTTTCACCGACAACCGTATCCTGCGGAGTTATCCTGACTTTGTATTCGAAATATTTTTCATTTTTATTCAGAGTATTGTCCTGATTGATGTCTTCTACATCAGGCACGGTCTTGGAAGAAGTGCTGTAGCGCTCGCCCGAATCGTTGATATCTTTCGAGTTTCCTTCCGTTCCATTATAGCGTTTGTAACGTGTTAAGATATCCACCTCCTGAGAATCATAGTCCGAACCACGAAAATAGTGGAACTTGTCACCGGCCGGATCAAAGAAAGGGGACAGCTGTAACGGATCGTTCTCCATCTCGGTTAGGGTTACCGCATTCAATTTCTGGCGTAATTTATTCAGATAATCCTGGTAAGCCGGATATTCCTTTTCTTCATCCGAGGATAAACCGTTCAGGCCGACATCCTGCAACAGACGTGCACCTGCCGTATTGTCGAAGGCATAAACTGTACTCTGCTGTTTTGGAACCTTACCCCAAACAGTATAATCGACCTTAGACGTATCGCCATCGATTGGCAATCCGTTTTCGAAGAACTTCTTTTCATCCTTCAATATGTCTTCCGATATCTCACCCAAATTAAAATACAGATCCCCCCCTGTTGTCTGACGATCATAAATGAACGGATCGAGCATCCAAAATTCGATATATTCGACATTCGCCGTCTCAAAGTCACTCTGGTCTATCTTTCGCATCATTCCACCGAAACGCTTTTCCGGGTTTTGCAATGTTCCGTCAGGATTAATATTATCGGCATCCAAGTTATACGGTCCGCGTTCCTGCGGATAGTAAGCCATGTTCAGAACTGTCAACGTATTACTTTCACTCATGCTTTGCTGCCGTTGCGGGAACAACTCTCTCGTCTCGATAGCACGGACATAATGGTTGGACAAATCTTTTGTCGTAATATATTTCGGACGCAAAGAAGAATTTTTACGCGTGAACAATCCGTCGATCGTGTACCAAGCGAGCAAAGCACGACTTTTCCCGTAATCGATATTATTGGTCAGCCCGGCTTCCGGGAACAATTGGGGCGTACCATCGTCATAAGGCACACTGGACAACTGCCAGGGATAAGGGTCGGAGAGGTCGAAATTGCTCTGTGTCGACTCGAAGTCATCCAGATACGAATATCCCCCCGTGTTCTTGTTTTCGTAATGCCCGGCAATCAAATGAGCGAACTCCGCATTGAAAGATATCTGGCTGGGTTTGCTTAGGTTCAGCAACGGCAGCTTGTCGAACATATTGGTAAGCCACTGACTCTCGCCCTTATAAGCCATATTGACACCCCAGAGCGTATTCTTTATCGCTTCGTCGCCCATCGTCGTCTTGGTGGTCAACGGCATTTCGGACATGTGCATGATGGTAGCGCCTACCATCAGATTCGGGTTGAACTGATAGTTCAAGTCCAATCCCATCATGGTCTTACGCTGCATGTTATAGGCTGTCTGGTTTTCCAGCGAGACACTGACCGGCGTGCCTGCAGAAATAATACTTTCGTTCAGGATCGTTACCACGCCGGAAGTATAGTCAACAGTATAATCTACATTCTCGGTTAATATCGCTCCGCCAGCCGTTACTTTCACTGAACCTCGCGCTACGTTGGAAGCTCCCAACTGTATCTCGGCACCCGAAGAGGCTTTGTATTCCCCCTCCAGTTTGAACTTATTCTTTTCAGCAATCTGTCTGGCGACAGTCAATGTCGAGTCGTAGAGTTCCTGGAATACATATTTGTCAGCAATCGCATCATTGTTAATCTTTTTACGCAGATAGGAGCCGAATGGTTCCACACTTGGAAAAATAATTTTCCCATTATCGGCAAGGACGGTCACACCTTCAATAAAGTCGTATATACCATCCGGATGCGGCTGATTGTTGGAATCATAGCTATCCAGGTTCAGCACTCGTAACAAGATTTGGTTGGCAATCGCCCCTTCCGGCAAATAGTTGACATACGTACCGGTTGTATCGCTTTGATACATGATATTCAACTTGAACTTCTCTTTTTGGACAGAGTAAGCTCCTAATGAATAGATATTTTTCATCATCAGGTCCCAAAAAGGCATATCAGGCGACATGGTAATTCCTTTCAACAACTTCACATACAGGCAAGAGGCAGCCGATGAAGGATTGTCAGTCGAGAACTCACCAACCTGATAAGTCTTTCCATCCGAATAAGTATAATTGTAAGCGACAGCCAATACCTCATCTGCCTGCAACTGTGTTTTCAGCGAGATATACCCCAACTTCGTATTGACCGTATATTCGGACGCATCCAGCAAACGAGCACTTTCCACTTCTTCATACTCCGTACCGTTAACAAAAGTTCCTCCCAACGCCTGATTTACCGTGCTGATATCACGAGCACCGGTAAATTGCTGGTTAAGGGTATTATATAATGTATTCGTATTATTATAGGGGATAGACAGCGCCCCCGAAGGAGAAACGACCGTCGTATTCGAAATATTATCATGCTCGGCCAGATCAGCAAAAGCGACCACGTTACGCGCCTGGTCATAAGTAGCCCGTTTGTTTGTCACCCAAACTTCCACCTTGCTAATCGTGACGGGAGAGGAAATCGTATTCAGGTTCTTCACCGCCTCATCATAGCGGTCGCGAAAATAGTGTGACAGGAAAAAGTGACGATTCTCGTCATACTGGTCAATCGTCAATTCGAAAGGTTTTGTCTGCACGCCCCCTTTAGAACTGACCGTTTTCGATTCCGACTCCTGCTGTGCAAACAACGCATTGACTCGCAGCTTCCCGAACTGGAGATCCGCTTTCATACCGAACAGGGCTGCTCCTCCGTTGATTAGGGAGTTACTAGTTGTCATACTTACATTTCCGGCTTCCAGCGACTTGATAATTTCATCTTCCTCCCCGGTATAAGCTAATTTCAGTTTTTTGGAGTCGAAATCAAAAGAAGTTTCGGTATTATAGTTCATATCGAAATTCACTTTGCTACCAACCGATGCCTGTACATTCAATTGAACATTCTCATCGAAATTAAAGAAGGTACGGTTACGAGCACGTTCCGGCAAAGAGGGATTTTTGGTTTTATTCTGCTTCAAGCCTAACTCCACTTCGGCCGAACCTTGCGTTTTCACCCGGACACCGCCCGGCCCAAAGATACGTTCCGCCGCACCGATATTGAACTGCATATCAGCTAAGTTGAACTGCTTATTAGCCGCCTTTTGAAATTCTTCCTCGTTTTTCTGGCGATAGTAGGATTGAACGGATTTTTGGAAACTATAATCCTGGTATTCCTCAGGGGTCAACGAAATAGGAGTAGTCAGATCGGCATCACCTAACTTGGTACGGACTACATACGTCCCGGTTCTGATATCATATTCGACCACTGATTTCACGTTATCCGGCGTCTTCAAGTCAGCAGGTGATTGCTTGGTAAGATCCTGATATTCTTCAGGGACCGTCTTAGCTACCGGAAAGCGGGTGCGCACCTTCGGCACCGTATCATCCGGAACGACCGGCTGTTCAGTATCCGGCAACGACATCTAATAGGCCAGAAAATCCGTATTCATAGAATACAGACCTGCACCAAACAGTAGAATTGTTATCCAGAGTATAAATTTCAGTGTCCTTCTCATGTTAATTGACAATTGACAACAGACAATGACAACCGACAATTCCAAATTCTCCTAAATTGCCAATTGCCAATTATCCATTGCTTAAAGCATTCTTAGGGCTGTTTTAATGACCTGCTCGACAGCCAGTGCAGGCGAACCTTTCAATATCAAGTTAACCGCCTTTTGCGAAGCGGCCTTCTGGAATCCAAGCATAACCAATGCCGCCACTGCTTCTTCTGTGACAGCACCACTGGCAGCGACAGAAGAGGAGCCACCTGTCACTGTCATTCCCTCTATCGGCTTTACCTTGTTTTTGAGATCAACTAGAATACGTTGAGCTGTTTTCAATCCGATTCCTTTGACTGACGTCAGAGCTGTTTCGTTCTTATCTGCAATCACCCGGATCAATTCGGATGGTGACAGGGAAGAAAGGATCATCCGGGCAGTATTGGGACCGACTCCCGACACGGAAGTCAACATCAGAAACAGTTCGCGCTCATCTTTTCCTGCAAAGCCAAAAAGCAAATGGGCATCCTCACGTATCACTTCGTACACGTAAATCTTCCCGGTCGGTTTCCCATTATAAAAAGTATATGTATTCAAGGAGATATTCAGTTCATAACCGATTCCGGCACATTCCAAGATCATCCTGGCCGGTGTCAGTTCTACTATCTCTCCCTTGATATATTCTATCATGTATCTTACGTCTTTATGATTCGCACCTATTATAACGCAAAATTAGACAAAAGCGTATATCCGAACTATCTTTTTTGGTATTATTGTTTCCAAAACCCCGGCAACAAGATTGTCAGCACCGTAAAGATCTCCAAACGTCCGACCATCATCAGAAAAGACAAGAACCATTTCGATACCACCGGAACATCAGCATAGTTTCCGACCGGTCCCAGACTACCAAGTCCCGGTCCAACGTTACTGATCGAAGAGATAGTAGCCCCGATCGTCTCCTCAAATCCTACCCCATCGATCATCAGCACCATACAGCTGACAAATATTAAAGCAATATAGGCAAAAGCGAACGCCAATACCCGGTGGACGATATCACCAGAAACAGCATGCCCGTTCATTCGTACCGGAATAATGGCATGTGGATGCGTCTGCTTCTTAAACTCATTAAAGAGGTTCTTGGTCAAAATCACAAAACGGCCCATTTTCAAACCTCCACAAGTAGAGCCAGCACAACCACATACCACCATCAGAACTAGCGCTAACAGCCAGAAAAACGGTCCCCACGGAATATAATCGACCGTTGCAAACCCACATGTAGACACCAATGTCACGACCTGGAATACCGTTTGCCTAAAAGCTGTACCAAAATCGTCCACAATTCCTTTATACATGATCCAGACTGTCGATATTGCCGTAATAATCAGTACGAACCAGAAAAACCAGCGTGTTTCTTCATCCGCAAATAACTTCTTGGGCCTACCGTTAAAAAAGAAATATATCAAAGTAATATTGGTCGCACCGATAAACATAAAAATCGTAATTGTATATTCGATATAGGCAGAGTCCCAGTAAGCGATACTGGCATTTTTCGTGGAATAGCCACCTGTAGAAATACAAGTGAGCGCATGATTGACAGCGTCATACAAGTCCATTGGACCCGCCCATAAAAGACCAATAAGGATAATGGTCAGGAACAAATAAACTCCCCACAGGCGCTTGGCCACCTGGGTAACACGCGGACGGAAACGTTCGTGCGTGATACCCGGAGTCTCGGCATTGAACATCTGGGTAGCCCCACCTCCGATAATAGGCATCAGCGCTACGGTAAACACGATCATTCCAATACCGCCCTGCCATTGCGTAAGGCTCCGCCAAAACAATATCCCGTGCGGAAGAGCTTCGATATCGGTCAATATGGTAGAGCCTGTCGTCGTAAAACCAGACATCGTTTCGAAATAAGCATCCGTCACATTATCTATATAGCCACCTAAATAGAATGGTAACATCCCCAAAAGGGAGAAAAGAGCCCAAGTTAATGTAACAGTCAGCATCCCTTCCCTGCGCCCGGCCGTATGTTCATTGGCTCGTAGTCCGATCAGCATAAAAAGGACTCCCGTTCCGAACATGATACCACTCGACTGAAGAAGCGGATAGAAGTCATTTCCTTCATATAAGAAAGCGACTGCCGTTGCAGCCAGCATAAACAACGTCTCAAGGATGAACATCATCCCTAACATCTTAATTATAAAACGAATGTTCAGCATAATATGCTATTAACAATTGACATATTGAACAGAGAAAAGAGACAACCCTGAGTTGTCCATTGACAATTAATTAAAGTAGTCCTCCAATTTACGCATAGCCGTATCCAAACAGAACACCACAACGTGGTCATAAGCTTGGATATGTGTATCACCCTTGATCATCATAGGCTCACCGTCACGAATCAATCCGCCCAACGTCAAATCTTTCGGAAGATTCAGATCTTTTACCTGCTTACGGGTAATTTTCGAATCGGGACGGGCAACAAGTTCCGCCACATCTGCATTGGCAAAAGTTAAACACTTCACGTTCGACACGTCTGCATCCAACAGGAATTGGTAGATATGGCTGGCAGCAATCAGTTTCTTATTGATAACCGAGCCGATGTCCATGCTCTCCGCTAAAGGTATGTAGTCGATATTTTCGATCTTGGCGATAGTCTTGAATACTCCGGCGCGTTTAGCAGCCAGACAAGCCAAGATATTCGTACTCGAATTATCCGTCAGTGCGATAAATGCCTGTGCATCTTTGATCCCTTCCTGCATCAACAGATCGGTATCGCGTCCATCTCCATTGATGATCAAGACATTTCCAGGGACAACCTCAGCTATACGGTGACTCTTTTCTTTGTTAGTCTCGATTACTTTTACACGGATATTGTTCGGAAGGTACTGGCAGGTACGGATCGCAATACGGCTTCCTCCCATAATAATGACTTTCTTTACTTCGGGGTCTCGCTTGCCCGCATGCAACCGGACGTCTTCGATATGGCTTTTAGTCGTTGTAAAAAAAACGATATCTCCCGATTCTATACGATCTGTACCACGGGGAATAATGGTCTCGTTCTGCCGTTTGATGGCAACGATATGATAGAGTTTCTGTTCGTTCAGTAATTCGGACAGATGTTTGTTCACAAGTCGGGAATTATCGCGCACCTTTACACCGATCAGAATCAGAGCGCCTCCGAACAACTCCCAGTATTGCCGAGTCCACGGGCGTCTGACAGCCGTGACAATTTCTTTGGCTGCCAGCATTTCCGGGTAAATCATGGAATCGATCCCCATTTTTTCAAACAGTTCCTTGTTTTTAGGGAGCAAATATTCGTAATTGTTGATACGCGCCAACGTCTTATGTGCTCCTAATTTAGAAGCCAGAATGCTGGCTGCCACATTGGTCGTTTCTTCCGGCGTGACACTGACAAACAGGTCGGCCTTTCTGATACCGGCTTCTTCCAGGTCCCGAATGGATGTCGGATTACCCACCATAGGAAGGATCTCCATGCTTGAATTCGTGAAATTCAAACGTTCCTCATTCGGATCCATCAGGATAATATCCTGCTTCTCCTGTGATAACATTTTTGCCAGGTGGGTTCCTACTTCACCGGCTCCGGCTATAATAATTTTCATTTTATATAATAGATTAATTATAAGGATATATTATCCTCCGATAACCATCTTTTTTATTTCTCCTGCAATACTTTTGGCATCCATACCACACAGTTTATACAGTTCGGGAATCGATCCATGTTCGACAAACTCATCCGGCACACCAATCCGTTTTACCTGAGGAGCATATCCGTTATCAGCCATAAATTCCAAAACAGCACTGCCCAGTCCACCTTTGATTACGCCGTTTTCAACAGTGATGACACGACTGAACCTCTTACCGACTTCATGCAGCAGTTCTTCATCCATCGGTTTAAAAAAAATCATATCATAATGGGCAATCGATATACCATCACTTTCAACCTCCTTTATGGCCTTTATCACTTCGTTGCCAATAGGTCCAAGTGACAAGATCGCAATATCATCCCCATCACGAAGTTTCTTGCCTTTCCCGATCGGAAGGATATGCATCTCATTCCTCCAATCTGCCATCTCTCCCTTACCGCGTGGATAACGGATCACAAAAGGGCCGTTACATTCCTTATACCCGGTATACATCAAATTCCTTAAATCCAGTTCGTTCAAAGGAGATGAAATAACCAAGTTCGGGACTGGACGCAGATAAGCGAGGTCGAACACCCCGTGATGGGTCGCCCCGTCTTCGCCTACTAGACCGGCACGGTCCAGACAGATTACCATATGAAGATTCTGAAGTGCAACATCGTGTATCACCATATCGTATGCCCGTTGCATGAAAGAAGAGTAGACATTGCAGAATGGGATCATTCCCTCTTTGGCAAGTCCGGCAGAGAAAGTTACCGAATGCCCTTCGGCAATCCCGACATCAAACGCCCGTTTCGGAAACGCTTTCATCATATAAGTCATAGAACAACCTGTCGGCATAGCAGGAGTGACCCCCACGATCCGTTCGTCCTGTTCAGCCAGCTCGACAAGGGTATGTCCGAAAACATCCTGATAAAGTTGAGGTTCGTTCAACTTATGGACAATGATCCGTTCTCCTGTTTCTTTATTGAACAGCCCTGGTGCATGCCATTCCGTTGCCGACTTTTCAGCAGGCTTGAATCCTTTGCCTTTTTTAGTTTTGATATGTAATAGTTTCGGACCTTCCATATCCTTTATATCATTCAGAACCTTGATCATATAACCGACATCATGCCCGTCGATCGGACCAAAGTAACGGATGCTGAATCCCTCAAACAGATTATGTTGTTGAGTAAGCAATGCTTTCAGACTATTGTTAAAACGAAGGATATTTCCCCGACGGTCATTATTGATCAGTTTCATCTTCCGCAATCCGCGGTACACATCATAACGCATTTTATTATATGCCTGACTGGTTGTGATATCCACCAAATACTGACTCAACCCACCGACCGCATGATCTATTGCCATATCATTATCATTGAGAATGATAAGTAGGTTGTTTGGATTAGCCGACGCATTATTCAGACCTTCGAACGCCAACCCACCCGTCATGGCTCCATCACCGATCACAGCTATTACATGCCTGTCTTTTTCCCCTTTCAACGCAGAAGCGACCGACATACCCATAGCCGCCGAAATGGAATTTGAAGCATGTCCGGCAACAAATGCGTCATAAGGGCTTTCCAGAGGATTAGGAAATCCACTGATTCCTTTAAATTTTCGGAGCGTATGAAAAGCCTCTCGACGTCCAGTCAGTATTTTATGACCATACGCCTGATGCCCCACATCCCATACAATACGATCATAGGGAGTATTAAAAACATAGTGTAGTGCAACCGTCAGCTCTACCGTACCGAGACTTGCCCCAAGATGTCCCGGATTCTCCGATAGTACATCTATTATATATTGACGCAACTCTGCACATACCTCTCCCAATTTATCGGGGGACAACTTGCGCAAATCCTCCGGGTAATCAATGGAATTTAATATGTGTTCATCCTTGCATTCTGTCATAATCGCTATAATTTTGTGGCAAATGTAAAGAATTAACGGGAGATAACATAGTTTTAGTATGTCATTCTTTAGCAGTATGACACAATTAACCCGCT
>ENA-UEQP01002558-UEQP01002558.1-human-gut-metagenome-genome-assembly--contig:-NODE-2558-length-13483-cov-8.507459_pt1 | contig 13483 bp, 8 predicted proteins | sample MGYA00242951_ERZ507951 | MGnify/ENA primary metagenome ERZ507951 (study PRJEB26167, sample SAMN06115539) | human gut metagenome | host: Homo sapiens | place: China:Shanxi | collected 2015-11-18...
TGTATGCAATTTTATACTGGTAAGTTCCAGCTGTAAGACCTGATGCATTGAAAGTAACGGTAGCTTTGTTATTAGAATAAGTAACAGCCGAGAAGTAACCATTTGCAGATGTTACATTTTCTGTCTTAATATCCTTAGCATTAGTGCTCAGGCCAGTAACTTCTACTCCTTCTGTAACGTCAATATCCTTAGCATACTGATCTTTGAAAGAAGCGGTGACCGTAGCGGTCTGTGACAATCTACTAGTATTAGAAAGTGTAGCTGATGCTTTGTTAACATCCATTGTAGCTACTTTTCTTTCAGCTACAACAGTAACTGCAACCGAATTAACAATTTTATCATCTTTCTTGATTAAAATATAAGCAGTACCAGCCTTTACAGGTGTAACAAGTACTTTCTTATCTGTATCAAGGTTAGATGAGCCAAGCATTAAGATACTCTTATCACTAGATTCAACGGAATAATTGTAGTAATTTGAAACTTCATTTCCATCAGCATCTTTGATCTGGAAGTATGCAAATTTAGCATTTCCATTTGCAACTGTTTCTCCAACAGCAATCTGTGTATTTGCATCAATCTTGTCAAACTTCTTTGTTGTAACACTTGAAATCTTAACTGCAAAGTTATTAACAGCAGCCTGATCTACAGCTGTGATTGTAACTTTTCCAGATGTAACATTTCCTTCTGGCTTACCATTCTGATCATACTTTCCAGTCTTGTAAGTAACCTCTGCTGTAGCAGTGTCACCAATCTTGTTTAAGTATAACTTAGAACCATTTACATATCCATTACTTGTTGTAAGTGAGAAATCATACTTAGAGGAATCCTGAGATCCATAAGCAAACTCATCAAGAATAACACCGTTAGCATCCTTAGAAACTAACTTGATCTCTGTCTCAGTTGCAACCGGAACAGTGAGTTTATTAACAGTTACAGATACAACTTTGCCATCAGATACAACAACCTGCTTTGTTGTTCCGTCAAGAGTCACATCATATGTCTTTCCATCTGTTAATCCAGCAAATGTTGTGAATGTAACCTTTGTTGCATCCTTGCTGTCTACAGATACAGATTTAACAGGAACGATAACATTGTTTTCTGTATTCTTAACTGTGATATCAGTAGTTTTGATATCTTTTGTAGCACCTGTGATAGATGTTTCAAAAGTATCTGCCTTAGTCTGTGCTACAGACTTAAGAACGTATTTCTTAACTTCTACTTCCTGAGTAGCTGTAGCTGTATCTTTACCGATAACTAACTTAGCTGTGATTGTAGCCTTACCAGCCTTAACACCCTTTACAGTTCCGTCTTCAGAAACTGTTGCGATTGTCTCATCACTGGATGTGTAAGTGATCTTAGCTCTTGAAGAAGCCTTCTTAGTTGTTGTTAACTTAGTTGTGCTTCCAACTGCTACTGCTGAATCTCCAGATAAAGCAACGCTTGCCTTAGCAACTTTCATTGTGTAAGTAAGCTTCTTTGTCTTTGCCTTAGCATTCTTCTTTGTAGAAGTCTTGTAAGTTACCTTAACCGTAACTTTAGCGGTACCTGGCTTAACACCTGTAACCTTGATCTTCTTTGCTGCTGTCTTCTTAACTTTTGCAACAGACTTCTTGTTGCTTGTTGCAGTTACTTTAACAGACTTCCAAGACTTTGGAGTTTTAACTGTAACTGTCTTGTAGCCCTCAGAATAAACTGTGGCTTTTTTTGCGCTAAGCTTTGCTGTAGAAGCTGCCTGTGCGTTTGTAGCAGGAACTGCTGTTACAACCATAGCTGCAGCGAGAGCAAAAGCTAACACTTTTTTGCTTGATTTCATGTTTTTTCCTCTCTTTCTTTTTGACTAACTTCCATCTCTTCTACCCGTTTAACCCTGCACGTTTAAGCTCCTTCATCTTCTCTTCCAAACCGCTGCGGACGATTTTTCCAGTCCAATGTTCTCGCTAATTGCCTCCACTGACCTTCCTCGGTCTTACTGTTAAGTCCATCGTCAGTTTCATCTACAGACACACAAATCATAAATGACCAGAAACTTTCGTACATCAGACGTCGGCGTAGAGTGTGATATCAACGTTGATTGTCCAGCATCAAGATCAGCAAGCTGAGGTTCCGATGACTTATATTTCTAATATGTATCTGTAATTGTAAGGTCTGTCTGGAACAAGTTCCAGTTTCCATAGCCTCGATAGTAGTTCATCACTTGTCGTACTATTTATAGTACTCTTTTAACTACTCTACGTGACAATCATACACCAAGTATTGTATCTTTGCAACACCAAAATTACATTTTATTGAAAAAATTCTTTAATATTTTCTTAAGCATTTAAGAGTTTTTTCACTTTTTTCTATTATTAAAACTATTTCACGCGTAGTTCGAGTGAAACTACGCGTGAAGATAAACAATTCTATTTAAAGTAAGCAACTCCGGATTCGAAGATCTTCATATCCTGCTCTCCGTAGATGTTCATGGCAACGGCCTCACCACGGCGCTCGCTGTGTGCCATCTTTCCGAGTACACGTCCATCCGGACTGGTGATACCCTCGATCGCCATGTACGAACCATTGACATTCCACTCTTCATCCATGGTTGGCTCGCCGGCTTCATTGACATACTGGGTGGCAACCTGTCCGTTTGCAAAAAGCTTGTCCAGCCATTCCTTCGGAGCTACGAAACGTCCCTCTCCATGGGATGCCGGGTTGCAGTATGTTGCACCAAGCTTTGCCTGCTGCAGCCATGGGGATTTGTTTGTCACAACCTTGGTATATACCATCTTGCTGATGTGGCGGTTGATGGTGTTGTAGGTCAGTGTCGGGGAATCCGCACTCTGTGCCTGGATCTGTCCGTAAGGAACAAGTCCCAGTTTGATCAGCGCCTGGAATCCGTTGCAGATACCAAGTGCCAGTCCGTCACGTTCTGACAGCAGTCTGCTTACTGCCTCGGTCATCTTTGCATTCCGGAATGCCGTTGCAAAGAACTTTGCAGATCCTTCCGGTTCATCTCCTGCGGAAAAGCCGCCCGGGAACATGATGATCTGTGACTGATCGATTGCCTTGACAAATTCATCGACAGAATCACGGATGTCTGCTGCACTCAGATTCTTGAATACTTTTACAATTGTATTGGCACCTGCACGCTCAAACGCTTTCGCACTGTCGTACTCACAGTTTGTTCCAGGGAATACCGGAATGAATACGGTCGGCTTTGCTACTTTGTTTCTGCATACATAGATGTTCTTTGTATCGTATACGTCACTCTGTACTTTTTCTTTATCCTCGGTTGCGCGGGTTGGGAAGACTCTTTCGAGTGTTCCGGTCCAGGCTGCAATTGCTTCCTCCATGGAAAGTGACATTTCTTTGTATACAAATTTCTGTGCATCGTTCACTTCACCGACAACAACTCCGGATGCTTCTTTTATAATAGGAAGAAACTCTTCTTTTACTTCTGCTACGATATTACCGAATCCCGGTGCAAATAAGGTTTCTGCAGTGACATCATCGGCAATTGTTACACCCAGTTTGTTACCGAATGCCATCTTGCTGACTGCTGCTGCCAGACCTTTTCCGTCAAGTGCATAGGCACTGCGGATTGCACCCTTGCCGATCAGCTCATGAATCTTATCATACAGTTTCATCACCTGTTCATATACCGGCAGATCATACGCGTTCTTTTCGATCGTAAAGAGTACCAGCTTATCTCCTGCTTCTTTCAGTTCCGGTGTGATCACGTCTTTTTCTCTTGCCACATCGACTGCGAAAGAAACCAGTGTCGGAGGCACGTCAATATCGTTAAAGGTTCCGGACATGGAATCTTTTCCACCGATGGACGGCAGTCCAAAACCGATCTGTGCATCAAATGCACCGAGCAGTGCTGCAAACGGCTGACTCCATCTCTTTGGATCTTCACTCATTCTGCGGAAATACTCCTGGAAGGTGAAGCGTACTTTCTTGTAGTCACCACCGGCGGTCACGATACGGGAAAGGGATTCCAGTACGGCATATACCGATCCGTGGTATGGACTCCAGGAGGATAAGTACGGATCAAATCCGTAGGACATCATGGTTACGGTATCGCATTTTCCTTTCAGAACCGGAAGTTTGGCAACCATGCTCTGTGTCTCGGTCAGCTGATAGCGGCCGCCGTATGGCATGTAGACACTTCCCGCACCGATGGAACCGTCAAACATCTCGACAAGTCCCTTCTGGGAACATACATTAAGATCCGCAAGCATGGCAAGCCATGCTGATTTGTTGTCGTTTTTCTGTAATGCATCTGCAACTTTCGGAAGTTCGATCTTTTTAAAGAAGTTGTCTTCCTCTTTTGGCATCTCGACTTCGACATCTGCTTCCTGATGCGCACCGTTGGTATCGAGGAATGCACGGGAAATATTGACAATGTCTTTTCCTCTCCACTCTAAGATCAGTCTCGGCTCCTCGGTAACAACTGCCACCTCGGTTGCTTCAAGGTTTTCTTCTTTTGCATAAGCAAGGAACTGCTCGACATCCTGCGGAGCGACAACCACTGCCATACGCTCCTGAGACTCGGAGATTGCAATCTCCGTTCCATCCAGACCAGCATATTTCTTCGGTACTTTATCCAGATTCACGCGCAGTCCGTCTGCAAGCTCACCGATGGCTACCGATACACCGCCGGCACCGAAATCGTTACATTTTTTGATAATATGGCTGACTTCTTCTCTGCGGAACAGGCGCTGCAGTTTACGCTCAGTCGGTGCATTACCTTTCTGTACCTCGGCACCACATACAGACGTAGACTGTGTGTTATGTGCCTTGGAAGATCCGGTTGCTCCACCGATACCGTCACGTCCGGTACGTCCGCCCAGAAGGATAATCTTATCTCCCGGATCAGAGGTCAGTCTCTGTACGGCACGTCTCGGTGCGGCACCCATGACAGCACCAATCTCCATACGTTTTGCCACATAATCCGGATGGTAAACCTCTTTGACATATCCGGTTGCCAATCCGATCTGGTTTCCATAGGAGCTATAACCTCTGGCAGCCTCACGCACGATCTTCTTCTGTGGCAGCTTACCCTCAATCGTATCTTTTACGGATACGGTTGGATCTGCGGCTCCGGTCACACGCATTGCCTGGTAGACATAAGTTCTTCCGGAAAGCGGATCACGGATGGCTCCACCCAGACAGGTAGCAGCACCACCGAACGGCTCAATCTCGGTCGGATGGTTATGTGTCTCATTCTTGAAGTTTACAAGCCACTCTTCGGTCTTTCCATCTACCTCTACCGGTACCACGATGGAACATGCATTGATCTCGTCAGATTCTTCCTGATCTGCAAGTTTTCCTTCTTTTTTCAGACGTTTCATGGCAAGCAGTGCCAGATCCATCAGGCAGACAAACTTGTCATCGCGTCCCGCATACAGTTTCTTGTGGGTATCAAGATATTCTTCATAAGTCTTTTTGATTGGTGCCTGGTAAAATCCTTCATCAAACTTCACATTTTTCAGTTCTGTCGAGAAGGTGGTATGACGGCAATGGTCACTCCAGTAAGTATCAAGCACGCGGATCTCTGTCACGGACGGATTCCGCTTCTCGGTATTTTTGAAGTAATTCTGGATATGTAAGAAATCCTTAAAGGTCATGGCAAGATTTAAAGAGCTGTACAGTTCCTTTAAGTGTGCTTCTGCCATGTCGATAAATCCGTCGAAAACTGCCACGTCTGCCGGCTCATCGAAATTCTGTACGAGGGTATCCGGCTTGTCCATACCGGTCTCACGGGAATCTACCGGATTGATACAATACTTTTTGATCGCCTCTAACTCATCCTCTGTGATGTCACCCTTGATCACATAGGTCGTCGCGCTGCGGATGATCGGCTCCTCATCCTCATTTAAAAGCTTCACGCACTGCTCTGCGGAATCCGCTCTCTGGTCGAACTGTCCCGGCAGGAATTCTACGGAAAATACGTTTCCGCCTTCTGCGTCAAAGTTCTCCTCATAAATATCATCCACTGGTGGCTCGGAAAATACCGTCTGCAATGCCTTCTGGTAAGTGGCATCCGATACATTTTCCACATCATAACGGATCAGAACACGCACCTGATCTGCAGCGATTCCGAGATAATGCTTTACCTCATGTTTTAATTCTTTTGCCTTTACGGCAAAATCCGGTTTCTTTTCTACGTACACACGACGTACATTGCCCATTGGATTTACCTCCTTCTTTTGCGAAACGGAATGCCCCCTGCATTTGGGGGCATTCTATTGATCTTTATGTTATTGTATCATGGGTTGACAATTAAGTAAAATTAATATCGCTTACGATATCTATTACCTGTTCTTATGAAATTACTGTACGGTAATTGCACTTTCCGTTACAACGCCCGGAGTGTCCGGTTCCGGCTGATCCGGCTGATCGGTACCCGGGTTTGGATTTACAAAATTAATCTTTACTTTCAGCTTTCTGGATTTATTTCCTGCCGTATCTTTGACATATACGGTCACGCTATAAGTTCCATAGGTTCCTCTTTCCATAGCGGTAACTGCCTTATGTGCTTCTCTGGCATCCACGAAAACATATTTTGACGCAAGTTTTTTGCCCAGATCTTTTGCCACTACATCTGCCTTAATTGCAGAAACCAGTTTTTCTTTGGAAACGGCTTTATTGTAGGTCAGTGTCTTTCGCTTCAGGCTGATGGATGGTGCTTTCGTATCTTTTACGGTAATTACGATGCTCTTTTGGGTCTTGTTTCCTTTGGCATCTTTTGCGGTGTATGTAATCTTATATTTTCCGGTCTTTGCCGCATTGACTTTTCCGGAAACGGTAAATTTAAGTGTCTTACCTCTGTAATCGGTAGCTTTCACACCCTTTTTCAGATCTACTTTGCTGTTTGTTCTCTCGATGGTTTTATTCTTGATTCCCTTAATCGTCGGGCGAAGTTTCAGCCATGGATTTCTCGGATCCGGATCGGTCGGATCCCATCCGCGGTACGGACTGTTTACATCAATACGGATCGGGGTAGGCTTGCCCAATGGTCCCGGATCTTTGCTGTCATAGATGGTTACTTTGGTTCCTACCGGGCAGTTGTCATAGATCCACTTGGCATCTTCCACATTCAGACGGACACATCCGTGGGATGCCGTCTGTCCCAGACGGTTATAAGAATTGTATGCCAGCCTGCTCGGATCCTGTGAACTGTAAAACACAGAGTGGAACAGCACACCACCGTGAATACGGCTGCAATACTGTCCGTACACACCGCCCATAAGTGTATGCCAGCGGTATTTTGCCGGAATCGAAAATGTTCCTGTCGGGGTGGCATTGTTGACACCGACAGAGCAGGCAAATGCTTTGACCGGTTTGGTATATTTGCCTTTGGAATCAAGTGCATATACGGTCACACAGTTCTGCTGACGATTGATTTTAATGTAATATGGCAGTTTTGCTGCTTGAGTTGTAACGGGTGTTCCTGCGAACACAAGCAGCATGAGTGCCGCCATCAATCCGCATAAGGTTTTCAAAATTCCCTTTTTCATGATAATCTCCTTTTCTCTCCTTTGTGAAAGGTATATAATATATCCTATACTATACTATACTACTGAGGATATGATCGATGGATATCAATTATGAATTATACAAGGTTTTCTATTATGTTGCAAGCTCTCTCTCATTTTCGGATGCAAGTAAGAAGCTGTTTATCTCCCAGTCAGCGGTAAGCCAGTCTATCAAAACATTAGAGCGCAAGCTGGGACAGCCGCTTTTTATCCGCAGCACAAAAAAAGTGCAGCTGACTCCTGCCGGTGCTCTGCTTCTGAAACATGTGGAACCTGCCATGAATCTGATCTCACGCGGCGAAAGCCAGCTTTTAGAATCCGGCTCTCTTGGTTTAGGACAGCTGCATATCGGTGCCAGCGACACGATCTGCCGCTATTTTCTGCTGCCGTATCTGCAGAAATTCCATCGGAAATTCCCGGATGTTCCGATTAAAATCACCAATGCCAGCTCGATGGGCTGTGTAGACCTGTTAGAGCAGCGCCGGGTAGATCTGATTATCACAAATTTTCCAAACCCGCATCTGAATCCTTCCTATATTCAGAAAACGGTTGGCTCTTTCTCGGATGTGTTCGTCGCCAATCCGGCATATTTTGATCTGGCGGACCGCATCGTTCCTTTCTCGGAGCTTGGCACCTATCCTCTCATGATGTTAGACCGCAAGAGCACAACGAGTGAGTTTCTGCACCACATTTTCCTGCAGCATCAGCTGGAACTGCTGCCTCAGGTAGAGCTCAGCAGCAACGATCTGCTCATTGACATGGCCCGCATCGGTCTTGGAATTGCTTTTATCCCGGATTTTTGTCTGAAACACAAGCCGGAGGATCTCTTCCTCGTCCGCACGCAGGAAACGATCCCGCAGCGGCAGCTGGTGGCTTCGTTAAACCCTACCCTTCCGGTTTCTGCCTCCACCGAAGAGTTTTTAAAGCTCCTCCCAGACGTCTGACCAGAACCGGCTCACTTCTTCCCGCAGCTGCGGCAGACCACAGACGCTTCTCTTTTCCCATTCTCTCGGAAAAAGCGCTCCGTATTCGCGCTGCAGGAAACGTTCATCCAGCAGAAGGATCACGCCGCGGTCCTCGCTGGTCCGGATCACGCGCCCTGCTGCCTGCAGGACTTTGTTCATTCCCGGATAGCGGAACGCATAGTCAAATCCGGACAATCCCCGCTCATCATAATAATTCTTTAAAATTTCACGTTCATCGCTGACCTGCGGAAGTCCGGTTCCCACGATGATGGCACCGATCAGCCGGTCGTTTTTCAGATCAATGCCTTCCCCGAAAATTCCACCCATCACACAGAACGCAACGAGTGTCCCCTGGCGCTCTTTTTCAAATTCTTCCAAAAACGCTTCTCTTTCGTGTTCTTTCATATTACTATGCTGCATCAGAATCTCGCACGAATCGGCCGCCTTCCCGGCAAAGACCTCATATACATCCTGCATCAGCCGGTAAGACGGGAAAAACACCATGTAATTTCCCTGCTGTGCTTCTGTGACTGCACCGATATAGTCCGCGATTTTTTCGTATTCTTTTCTGTTCCTCCGCGTATATTTTGTGCTCACATCCCGGCCAAATGCGAGAAGTCTCTGTGTCTGGGCAAACGTACTCTGCGCATAAATGGCATAGTTATCCTCGTCCGTGGAAAGTAGCCGCTTGTAGTATCCGATCGGCAGGAGCGTTGCGGAGAAAAAGATCGTGGAATTGCTTTTATCGATGCATTTCTGCAGATTGACCGACGGATCTACGCAAAAGAGCCGGATCCGGAACTGACCTTCCTCCGTCATCTGGCTGTAGATCACGTAATGGTCATCCACCAGATCATAGATATTCAGGAAATTGCGCAGCGCAAAGTAAAAATCCAGCACCGTTTTCTTCTCCGGAAATTCCCGCGGTTTTTCCAAAAATTCATCCATCTGGGAGGCCAGCCGCATAAGGTGGAAGGTCAACGTTCCCACACTGTCCAGAATCTGGTAGTGCTCACACTCACGTTTCATTTCCAGCATGGCTTTGTTGCATTTGTCCAGGATACGGCAGATCGTACGGCTGTGCGCTTTCATGATCCGCTTCACTGCAAGCACGTCTTCTTTGTACAGATCGGCACTGTACATCTCCCTGCTGCGATCCACGAGGTTATGTGCCTCATCCACCAGGAACAGATAGTCTCCCTTTATCCCCTCCTGAAAAAAGCGTTTCAGATATACATTCGGATCAAATACGTAATTGTAATCACAGACAATATTGTCTGCCCAGGTTGCCACATCCAGACTCATCTCAAACGGGCACACCTGATATTCTTTCGCCTGCGCTAAAACTTCCTCTCTGGTAAACAGGTTGGATTTCTGCAAGAGATCAAACACCGCATCGTTCACCCGGTCAAAATGTCCCTTTGCATATGGACAGTTTACCGGGTTGCAGTCCATCTCTTCACACAGGCAGAGTTTTTCTTTTGCTGTAATCTGGATCACTTTGGCACGATAGCCCTGTTCTTCCAGCAGTGCAAACGTTTCTTTTGCCACAGTTGCTGTGATGGTCTTTGCCGTGAGATAAAAGATCCGGTCTGCCAGCCCTTCTCCCACTGCTTTTACCGCCGGAAAAATTGTGGAAATTGTTTTGCCCACTCCGGTCGGTGCCTCGATAAACAGGTTCTTCCCCCGCAGAATGGTGCGGTAAACATCGGCAACCAGCTTCTTTTGCCCCTGCCGGTAGGGAAATGGAAACTCGAGTGTATGAATACTCTCCTGCCGCTGTTTTTTCCATGCAATCTGCCAGTCTGCCCATTTCCGATAATCTTCGATCAGATGCGTAAACCACACGGTCAGCGTCTCAAATGTATAAATTTCCCGGAAATACCGAATTTCTTCCGTATCCAGATTGCAGTAGGTCATCTGCACGCCGATCCGCTCCAGACGGTTCTGTTTCGCATAGATATACGCATAGCACATTGCCTGGGCTTTATGCACGTAGACCGGCTGTTCCATTGCTGCAACATTCCGGTATACTCCCTTGATCTCATCAATGAAACTGATTTCCTCTGCAGGCATTTGTGCACGGAAATCCATCTGCGGCTGCCGATCAGACACTGCTGCTGCCGGAAGATCGGGCTGAAAGTCCCCATATGCAATTCCGTCTGCACGTCCTTCCACCACCAGCAGGTAACCGCCGGCTTCCAGTTCTATTCTAAGGGGCACCTCCGCCTGATAGGAGGCGTCCATGCTTTTTTGAATTTTCCGGTGGATACGGCTGCCTTCCATCATGGCTTCCGCGCTGGCCATTTTTCCTGCACGGTTATCGATATCTCCTCCACGGAAAATAAACTCTACCAGATTTCTCACAGAGATATGTAATTCCTGCATGTACACCTCCTTTCTCCCGCGGGTATTTTCCTGTTGTATGAAGCGGGTTTTTATTTGTTCCATTATTTTACAATAAAAAGCCCCGCTCCGGAATACGGAGCGGGACTTAAAGTTCCATAGTCACGATATAATAATTGTATTATGCCACTGCAAATTTAGCAACTACGTTTTCGAAATTTTCATTCTTTCCACCGTAGCAAACCTGAAGATTCTTTTTTACGCCAAGTCCAATCATACCAAGCAATGACTTTGCATCAATGAATGTTCTGTCGCATTTTACATCGATATCGAAATCACAACCACCTGCTGCACGTACAAAATCCTTAACTTCATCCATATCTGATAACCGAATTACTTTAACAGTTTCATACATAATCCAACACCTCTTTCTACCTTTAAACAACATACTTTTATTATCATCCCCAAGTTTAGAAAAGATTATGCCACTTTTTTTCTCATCTGTCAAAGTTATGCAAACTTCGCATTTCTCCGGTTTTTCCTGCATAATGACGGTAATCGCGCAACCGTTTCCATCAGATTCTTACCGTTTTTTTTCGTGTATTTATATTTATACCTGCTATCTTATGCAATTTCTCCAAAAAATTGCCTTTCCAATCACCAAAACAAGCATTTTTTGATGAAAACTATTTTTATCAAAGTGGTTTCCCACTTTTTTTCAGAATATCCACATATAATTCTCCGATCGGACTGACCTTTATCCCCTTGTGCCGGATATAGCCAATCCGCATCTTTTCGCTCTCTGCCAGCGGCACTGCCGCATAATCATTTCCGTTTAATTCTTCACAGATAATCCCGGAACAGAGCGTATAACCATTCAGCCCAACCATCAGATTCAGCATGGTCGCCCGGTCATCCGCATGGATCATCTTCTTATATTCATAGGTACTTTTCATCTCTTCGGCAAAATAAAAGGAATTATTTTTCCCCTGTTCGAACACAAGACATGGATATTCCTGCAGTTCTTTCATGGAAATTACATCCCTTTGTGCCAGCGGATGTCCTTTCCACAGATATACATAGGTGTCACAGGTAAACAGTTCTTCAAAAACCACATCATTTTCCTTGAAAAGTTTCTGGAGTACTGCTTCATTAAATTTGCTCAGGAAAAGAATCCCCAGCTCACTTTTCATGTTGCGCACATTTTCGATTACCTGATTCGTCTGTGTCTCATGCACGGCAAATTCATATTCGTCCATTCCCACCGCCTTGACCACTTCCACAAATGCCTTGACCGCAAAGGTATAATGCTGCATGGACACAGAAAATTTCTTTTTGGATGCAGACGAAATATAACGGGATTCCAGCAAATGATATTGCTCCACGACCTGCTTGGCATATCCGATAAATTCCTCTCCCTCTGGTGTAAGCACGATTCCGCGGTTTGACCGGATAAAAATGGTGATTCCTGCTTCTTCTTCCAGTTCGCGCACAACCGCAGACAGATTGGGCTGTGAGACAAACAGTTTTCGGGATGCTTCGTTCATGGAGCGGCTTTCTGCAATCGTAATTACCTGATGTAACTGCTGTAGGGTCATATGTCTTACCTCTTTTCCTTAAGCAAATGATCTGTTATATACCGGACAAGGATCTGAAGTATCCATGCAATCACAATGGAACTGCATACCAGCACCAGTTCGTAACGCAGATGGCATGTATGAAATGCTGCTCCCTTCATAAATTTTCGTATAGTAACATGTACCAGATACAATTCCAGCGAATGAGCACCAAACCATTCCAGTATTCTTATAACTGGGCGCATAGATAACCGGGAAAAGATCCAGGCAATTCCCGCACAACATGAGATATTAAAAATTCCGGTCACATACCTTGCAAAAATAGGAGATCCACTTGGAAGCATGGTGAGCAAATAGCCGGATAACGCAAAAAGAATCAACCATTTCCAATAACTTTCCCTTTTTTCATAGCTGGATCTGCCATAAAAACAGCCCGCTATAAAAACAGGCAGACGAAGCAAAGCAATATTCACATTTCCAAACATATCTTTCTCATATAATGCAATTACAAGTGCTAATACTGTAATAGCACTTACCATGGAAATCAGCCGGATCTCTCCATCTATTGCGTCTCGTGCGCTATCCACAATCTGAAAGATATAGGGATAAATCAGATAGCATAACAACATCAGGCCAATATACCAATAAAGCCTGTCTCCATCACTGAAAAATGTGATAAATCCAGTAACTGATGGTTCAACTTCAACAGAAGGAAAATATAAAATATTAAGAAGTTATAATAAACTTGGAGATTGTAAGAGGGTACGGCTACGATGCAATAAGGAATCAGGATTCTTTTTAATCTTCTTATGTAAAAGCTTCTAACATCTGATCTTTTTTTCATGGAATAATATAATCCCAGACCAGAAAAGAATAAAAATGCATCAACACTCGATGATGAAATATATCTCCAAAAGAAGGAAATCCAGCCACTAAAATGATAGGAGTAATAATGACAGTCATCCGTAAAATGAAAAACTATAATCAATATGATGGATATTCCCATTAACGCACCCCGATATTGCGAAAGCACGCTATTACTTGTTTTTAGCATATATATTCTCCTCTATAA
>ENA-UEQP01002559-UEQP01002559.1-human-gut-metagenome-genome-assembly--contig:-NODE-2559-length-13481-cov-3.071173_pt1 | contig 13481 bp, 9 predicted proteins | sample MGYA00242951_ERZ507951 | MGnify/ENA primary metagenome ERZ507951 (study PRJEB26167, sample SAMN06115539) | human gut metagenome | host: Homo sapiens | place: China:Shanxi | collected 2015-11-18...
GTTCTGTGCTATAATCAGCACAAATATATCACCAAAGGAGATGCCGCTTTATGGCAAAGAAACAATTCAAGGCAGAATCCAAGCGTCTGCTCGACCTGATGATCAACTCCATCTACACCCACAAGGAGATCTTCCTGCGCGAGATCATCTCCAACGCGAGCGACGCCATCGACAAGCTCTGCTACCTCTCGCTGACCGACGATAAGGTCGGCCTTGACCGCGGCGATTTCAAAATCGAGATCACCGCAGATAAGGACGCGCGCACGCTGACCGTGAGCGACAACGGCATCGGCATGGACAAGGACGAGCTGGAGAACAACCTCGGCGTCATCGCCTCGTCCGGCTCGTACAAATTCCGTCAGGAGGCCGAGCAGAAGGAGGACATCGACATCATCGGTCAGTTCGGCGTGGGCTTCTACTCCGCGTTCATGGTCGCGGACGAGATTACGGTCGTCACGAAGAAGTACGGCGCGGAGACCGCCTACCGCTGGCAGTCCTCCGGCGCGGACGGCTACACCGTCGCCGAATGTGAGAAGGACAGCGTCGGCACCGACGTCATCATGCACCTCAAGGCGGACACGGACGAGGAGAAATATTCCGAGTACCTCGACGGCTATCGGCTCTATGAGCTGGTGAAAAAATATTCCGACTACATCCGCTACCCCATCCGTATGCTGCGCCCGACGCGCAGGGTCAAGGAGGGCAGCGACCCCGAAAAGCCCGAGTACGAGTATGTGGACGAGATGACGACGGTCAACTCCATGGTGCCGCTCTGGCAGCGTCCGCGCGGCGAGGTGACGGACGAGGAGTACGAGAAGTTCTACCAGTCCATCGCCCATGCCTTCGACAAGCCGCAGCGCGTCATCACCGCGGGCGTCGAGGGCGCCGTGACCTATAAGGCGCTGCTGTTCATTCCCTCGCAGCGGCCGATGGACTTCTACAGCGAGGGCTATGAAAAGGGCTTGCAGCTCTACTCCGCGGGCGTGATGATCATGGATCACTGCGACGCGCTGCTGCCGGATTATCTGCGCTTCGTGCGCGGCGTGGTGGACTCCCCCGACCTGAGCCTGAACATCTCGCGCGAGCTGCTGCAGCACGACCGTCAGCTCAAGGTCATCGGGAACAGTCTGGAGAAGAAGCTCCGCGCCGATCTTGAAAAGCTGCTGCGCGACGACCGCGAGGGCTACGAAAAATTCTACGAGAACTTCGGCCGCGCCATCGGCTTCGGCATTGCCGGGCCGGACGGGCTGAGCCGCAAGGAGGCGCTGCAGGATCTGCTGCTCTTCTACTCCTCGACGGAGAAGAAGCTCGTCACCCTGCGCGAGTACGTCGACCGGATGCCGGAGAGCCAGAGGTACATCTACTACGCCGCGGGCGAGAACGTCTCCGCCATTGACCACCTGCCGCAGACCGAGCTGCTGAAGGACAAGAACTACGAGATCCTCTACCTCACCGGTGAAACGGACGAATTCGTTCTGCAAATGCTGGGCAAATACGCCGACCACGAGTTCCGCTCCATCGTCGACGGCGAGCTGGACCTCGGCGGCGAGGAGCAGAAGGACATCGACGAAAAGCCGGAGCTGATGCAGTTCGTCAAAGAGACGCTCGGCGATAAGATCAAGGAAGCCCGCGCTTCCCGCCGCCTCAAGACGCATCCGGTCTGTATGACCGCGGGCGAGGGCCTGAGCTTCGAGATGGAGAAATACTTCAAAAACTTCCAGATGCCTACGCCCGTCAAGGCCGACCGCATTCTGGAGCTGAACACCGACCATCCCGCTGTGCAGGCGATGGAGGCCGCCATGACCTCCGACCGCGCCAAGGCGGAGCTGTACGCGAAGATCCTCTACGATCAGGCGCTGCTCATCGCGGGCCTGCCGCTCGAGGACCCGAGCGAATACACCGATCTGGTCGCAGAGCTGATGAAATAAGGATCGCCCCGAAAACGCATTTTGGAGGACGCCGCTATGAAAAAGCTGTCCGCGCTGCTCCTGTCCCTGCTGCTCCTGCTCACCGCCTGCGGCACGCCCGCTACGCCGGGCGACGCCGTGACACTGCCGACGCCGAACGACGAGATCCTGGTCGAGGAGGGGCTGCGCGCCGAGGATCTGCCCGAGGTCTGCCGCCTGTGGTTCGACCTTGCCGAGACCTCCGGTGCGGCGGACAAGAACAGCAATCTTCCGCTTGCCTCCCGTGCCGACGAGGGCGCGTGCGATTACCTCGCCGTCCGCCTGCCGGACGGAACGTACACCGATCTCATTCAGGAGGGCAAGCTTGCCGATGAGGGCGTCACGCTTGCCGATTTCTCCGGTGGCAGGGCGAAGCAGGAGGGCTCCTACGGTCAGCTCGCGTGGAACGGCGAGCTGTACCACGCCTTCACCGTCTCCGCGGCGGACTGCACCCTCCCGAACCTCACCGCGCCGGACGGCGGCATCCTCCGCCTGAATATTTCCGGCGACTGCACCGTGGACGGCGGCGGCACGGAGTACGCCTGCTTCGAGGGCTTTGACTGCGTGCTTGTCACCGGCGGCCGTGCGCTCACGGTCTCCAATGCCGCCGCCCTCGACTGCGGCGGTGGGGACCTCCCCATTCCCTCGCTGGTGCTTGACGGTGATGTGACCCTGCGCTGCGACGACATTCGCCTCGCCGCTCCGAATACAGTCGACGTGCCCGCGCTCGCCGTGCTCGGCGGCACGCTCTGCACCGATATGCTCTGGCTCAGCAACGGTATGCTCGTCAACGCCGGCGGCACGCTCAGCGTGCAGGGCTCCGTGCAGGAGCTGAAGCGCGCGGTGTTCCGCGGCGGCACGACGCTCCTCGGCGCAGCCGAGCAGAAGGCGGAATTCATCCTCTCCGGCGGCACGGCGCACCTTGCGGGCGGTCTTGCCGAGGGCTCGACCGTCGAGGGCGGCGCGGGCGTTTTTTCCGCGCAGAGCTTTTCCGGCGCGGCGGTCAACGACTATGGCGCTGTCCTGTGGGACGGCGCGGATGGCTCCGCCTATCGCGGCGTTTATGGCGCGGGCTATTACCCGACGGACTACAGCCCGGATTGGGCGGGCACGGTCCCCAGCGCGGTGTGGGATGCGCTGAACGCCGAAAACCCTTATGAAAACGATTGGTTCGCCGGTACGCTGACGCTGGAGAACGCTCACGCGCCCGAGCTGCTGCCGTGGGGCGGAGCGCACCTGCGTGTCCTCGGTGAAAACGTAGTCGACGGGACTCTCGGCGGCACGGGTCTGCTCTTCACGGGCGGCGGTTCGCTCGCCGCGGGCGAGCTGAACGTTTGGGCATGGGGCAGCGTCCGTGCGCCCCTCCTCGCCGTGCAGGACGGCACGGACGTCCGCTGCGGCGCGCTGCACATGGGCAGCAATGCCGAGGAGAAGGGCACGCTGCTCGTGGAGAGCGGCAGCCTTACGGCGGACGGTGAATTCTGGCTGCAAAATGCCGCGCTCGGAGTCACCGACGGCGAGCTGACGCTTGCGGGCGACGCGAGCATCGACCGCGGCGAGGTGCATATCTCCGGCGGCACCGTCTCGTTCGGGCACGGGCTGTGGCTCGGTGAGGGTGACATCGTCATCACCGGCGGCACCGTCATCGTTCCCGGCGGAGAAGCGGGTCTGACCGCCGAAAACGGCAAGGTCACCACCTCCGGCGTCTCCGTTCGTTAGCCGTGACCGCATAAGGAAAAAGAGGCGCGAGCCGGCTGCTCGCGTCTCTTTTTGTCGATTGTCGGCGACAAATCGTATGATTCATAGGCGATAATACATTTTGTATTCATATTTTCAGCCATATCACCGCCAGATGCACGGCAAAGCAGACCGTCATGCCCACCGCCGTTGGCAGCGCGACGCCGACGAGCGTCCATTTCAGGCTCTTCGATTCCCGCGCGAGCGTGAGCGTGGTCGTGCCGCAGGGGAAGTGGAACAGCGAGAAGAGCAGCATACACAGCGCGGTCATTCCCGTCCAGCCGTTCGCCAGCAGCATGGTCTTGAGCTCCGCGAGCGACGCGCCGTCCACCAGCGTTCCCGCCGAGGAGTAGCCCATGAGCAGGATCGGCAGCACGCGCTCATTCGCCGGAAAGCCGAGCAGAAAGGCAAGCAGGATCATGCCGTCCAGCCCCAGCGCGCGCCCCAGCGGATCGAGCGCCGCCGCGCCGTGCGCGAGCAGCGTCGTGCCGCCCACGGTGCAGTTCCCCAGCAGATAGATGAGCAGGCCCGCGGGCGCGGCGACCGTCACCGCGCGGCCGAGAACGAACACCGTCCGGTCCAGAAGCGAGCGCACCAGCACCTGCCCCACGCGCGGACGGCGGTAGGGCGGCAGCTCGAGGGAAAAGGCGGAGCCTTCGCCGCGCAGCAGCGTGGTGGACAGCAGGCGTGAGACGAGCAGCGTCACGCACACGGAGAGCACCAGCGCCGCGAGCAGTCCGGCGCTTGCACCGAGCATGGCTTCTCCGGAAAGGAACGCGGTCAAAAGCGTGATGAGCAGCGGAAAGCGCCCGTTGCACGGCACAAGGCTGTTCGTCAGCATCGCGATGAGCCGCTCGCGCGGCGAGTCAATGATGCGGCAGCCCGTCACGCCGCAGGCGTTGCAGCCGAGACCCATGCACATCGTCAGGCTCTGCCGCCCGTGCGCCCCGGCGCGGGCGAAGCAGCGGTCGAGCACGAACGCCACGCGCGGCAGATAGCCCACGTCCTCGAGCAGCGTAAAGAGCGGGAAGAAGATCGCCATCGGCGGCAGCATTACCGATACGACCCACGCAAGCGTGCGGTACATTCCGTCCACCAGCGCGCCGCGCCAGAACGGCGGCAGGAAGGTGAGAAGCTCCCGCAGCGGCTCCTGCGCCGAGAACAGCGCCCGCGAGAGCAGCTGTGACGGCACATTCGCGCCCTCGACCGTCAGCCATAAGATCGTCCCGAAGAGCGCAAGCATTACGGGGATGCCCGTCGCGCGGGAGGTAAGCAGGCGGTCGAGCCGCCGGTCACGCCGCTGCGCGGCGGTCTCGTCCCGCCGCTCGCACAGCCGCACCAGCTCCGTGGCGCGGGCGGAGAGCGCACCCACCAGCGCGTCGCGCAGGGCGTCGCCGGTCAGCTCCCCCAGCTCGGCGCGGGCGCGGACGCAGACCTCCCCGATGCGCTCCGCCGCCAAAGCGGGCAGATCGGCGCCGAAGCGGGCGAAGAACAGAGCGTCGTCCTCCAGCAGCCGCAGCGCGTAGAATCGGCTCTGCTCCCGCGCGAACGGCGCGAGTGCCGGCTCCAGCACGCGCACCGCGCGCTCGACCGCGCGGGGATATTCGACCGCCGTCTCTCTCCGCCGAGGCTTTTCGCGGACGGCGGCGGCCAGCGCCGCGTGCAGTTCGTCCAGCCCCTCTCCGCAGCTCGCTGCCGTGCCGACGACCGGCACGCCGAGCGCGCGGGAGAGCGCGGGCAGGTCGAGCACGATGCCCTTCTTTGCCGCTTCGTCCAACAGATTCACGCACACGACCGCAGGAACATCCGCCGCCTCGAGGGTTTGCAGCACAAGGTTCAGGCTGCGCTCCAGACAGGTCGCATCCGTCAAAATGAGCACGGCCTCCGCCTCGCCGGAGCAGAGATAGTCCCGCGCGATCTCCTCCTCGGCGGAGTTGGGGAACAGCGAGTACGTCCCCGGCAGATCGACGAGCGTGAAACGCTCGCCGCCGTATGTAAGATCGCCGCGCGCCGCGGCGACGGTTTTCCCCGGCCAGTTGCCCGTGTGCTGCCGCAGCCCGGTGAGGGCGTTGAACACGGTGGATTTGCCCACGTTCGGGTTTCCCGCCAGAGCAATGATATGCGCCTCGTTCGGCATGGGGCGATCCCTCCTGAAAAATCAAAGCATTTCGATCTGCACGCCGCCCGCGTCCTCGCGCCGCAGCGCGATGACCGCGCCGCGCACACCGTAGGCGACCGGGTCGCTCCACGGGGAAACGTGCAGGGCGCGGACGCACGAGCCCGGCACGAAGCCGAGGTCGAGCATCCGGCGGCGCTGTGCACCGGTGGAGCGCAGCGCCGTCACCACGGCGCTCGCGCCGACCGGCAGCGCGTCAAGTGTCATCTGCATCGGGGCCACTTCCTCTCCCTTTGTCAGGGTATGCGCGAGGCCGTGCGGTGGTGCGGAGCCGAAAAGACGGCTGCCCCGAAGGGCAGCCGTCCGGCATGATCTGTTGTTTGATTGTCTGTCGGGGCGTTACACCTGTGGGTCCCAGGAGATGCTGTTTTCCCCGACGCGGATGTCTGTGGCAAGACAGATGCTGCGGCTCTCCGCCCCGTTCGTCACGGTGGCAGAAAGCGTAACGCCGCCGTACCTCGGAACATTCAAAAGCCGCACGGTGCAGATGCCGCCGTCCGTCGTCGTTTCAACGGAGATCAGCCCGTTGTTGTCCGGCGCGCAGCTCGCCGACCACTCGTAGCCCTCGCCGCTGACGCTGGGGACGAAGCGGAATACCAACGCAATACCATCGATGTCGAGCGTCAGACCGCTGATGGTGATCGTGTCCGGCAGGGGTGCGGGCGTCGTTATTTCATTGCTCGGTGCCTTGCTGTTTTGGAGTGAACGGTATCCCGACAGCATGGTCAGCACGCCGCAAATCAGCACCAGTATGCCTACGACGTAGCGCAGAGATCTATTCTGCTTTGCGATCCTCCGGAGCTCCTCCGCAAAGGCCGCTCGCTCGGCAGTCTCCTCCGCCGAAGCTGTCGCAGGTACCTCACCGCATAAAGCCGCTTCGCGGCCGCACAGCTCGTCCGTGCTCACGCCCAGCTCGTCGGCGAGCGCCGCGAGCTTATAGAGGTCGGGGAGCGATTCCCCTGTCTCCCACTTGCTCACCGCCTGCCGCGAGATGCTCAGCCTTGCCGCCAGCTCCTCCTGCGTCATACCGCGCAGCTTGCGCGCACGGATCAGATTTTCCTGAAAGCTCACCGCCGCTCTCCTTTCTGTTTTCTGTCCCCATCGTAGCGCATTCTGCGGTGGCAGGCAAGAAAAGCTCTCGGGATTTGCGCAACGGACGGTTGCATCAGCCGTTTTTCACGGCCCTTTCGGCGCGTTTGAGCTTGTAGAGCTCCTCGGCGGCGAGCCGCGTCTTGGCGACCACATCGCCATTCCCCTGCGGGAAGCAGTAGTAGAGCACGTCGCGGTCGCCGATGCAGATCATGTCGCCCAGCTCATACCAGAAGTAGTCAGCGTAGAGACTGTAGCTGGTCTCGGGCTTCTGCGTGAAGTCCAATTTTCCGCCGCAGCCCGCGAGGTGGAAGCCGTTCGCATCGTGGCGCAGGCGGCCCTCGCCGACGCGGCAGATCTGCCGGAAGTTGACCATCACGCAGATGCTCACCGGAGCGTCGAGCAGATAGCTGCCCTGCTCCAGCTCCTCGCGCACGCACGCGCGTTCCCACGCATACCAGTCGGGAACATGGGTGAATTTCGCCTCGGCGTTTTCGCATTCCAGCGCGCCCAGCTCCGTCAGACGGTAGCGCACGCCGCAGTCGCGGCAGATAAGCTCCGTGCCGCGGCCCTCCGTTTCGCCCTCGGTGCCGCAGTGCGGGCATTTGTAGAGCACGCGGTTGAGACCGTCGGCGCGGAACGGCTCGTTCACGACGACGCCATTTTCCTGCTGCCAGCGGAAGTTATCAAAGGAAAATTCATCCGCGAGCAGCGCGTTGATCTCGTCCGCGCTCTTCTCCGCGGCCTCCTCGGGCGAGAGCAGATAGCGCAGCTCGGCGGAGACATTGACCCTGCGGTTCTGCAGTCCGTTGTAGAGCGGGTCGCGCGCGAACGCGCCGCAGGTACGCAGCAGCACGACCGGCACGCCGAGCGCCTTGACGCACTTGCCGAGGCTCTCCGGCAGCGGCGTGGCTGTGCCGTCGAAGCTGTAGCTCGCCTCGGGATAGAGGAGGATGGAGCTTTTGAGCTTCTTCACCGCGTAGAGCATATCGCGCACGAGCGCGGTATCCGGCTGAAACTTCCGCGTGGGAATGCAGCCGAGCGCGCGCATCAGTCTTGCCTTGCCCACAAAGCCGTCCGACGTGCAGACGATGTTGAAGGGGCGCGGATAGAGCACCGCCGCAGCGATCTTCAGGTCCAGAAAGCAGGAGTGATTCATCAGAACGAGACAGGGCTCGTCGGGGCCGAGCCGCTCCATGCCCACGCGGTCACAGCGAAAATGCGTCGCGCGCAGGTCAGGCGCGGACAGCGCGCGCAGGAGCGCGCGGAACAGCATGGACGGACGGCGCGGCAGCGTGTGCTTTTCTCTCGGCTGCGCGAGCGCCTGCTCGTAGGGCATATCCACGACCTTGATCTTCATGGCAGACCTCCTGCAAGGGGATTTATATTTCCTCAACAGGATACCATGAACAAGGGCGCAATGCAATCCAAAATCAGGCGCGGGCGAGAACGTGGCTGCGGTCGAGCACCGCGTAGACCGCGATGCCGGCGGCAATGCCGAACACGCCCTGCACAAGGTTGCCGGGGATGGACGCCGCCGCGGCCAAGCCCTTGCCGAGCCACAGGCTCGCATAGCCGAAGTAGCCGAGGACCATGATGATCTCCGCCGCCGCGCCGCCGATGAGCTGCGCCGCCAGCTTGCCGCTGCGCTCCCGCATGGCCTCAAAAATATACGCCGCAGCAACCGCCATCGTGAACTTGATGACGAGCGTGCCGGGGGCATAGTGCGGAAAGCTCAGCAGGTCGGCGAGCATCGAGCCGAGGCCCGCCGCCGCGCCGCCGTACCACGGCCCCAGCACCCACGCTGAGAGCAGCACGGCGCAGTCGCCGAGGTTGACGTAGCCCTGCATGGGCGAGGGCACCTGGATGACCATCGTCATCACGGTGCAGAGGGCGGCGAACAGCGCCGCGAGGACCAGCTTACGCAATTTCATATCCGTCATGAAAATCATCTCCAAAAAAGTCTTGCATTTCTGCTTGGTCTGTATTTTAATCAGAATTGGACTTAATAAAAGCATCAAATCAATATATTTTCATAGAACCAGATTGGAGATGCCCATGCTCACCTACGATTTTGACCGGCGCGGCAAGCTCGCGCGCTACGATTATCTTTACCGCTGCATCCGTGAGGACATTCTCGCGGGCCGCCTGACGGCGGGCGAAAAGCTGCCGAGCAAGCGCTCACTTGCAAGCCATCTGCAAACGGCGGTCATCACGGTGCAGAACGCCTATGCCCAGCTCGAGGCGGAGGGCTATCTCTACACGCGCGAGAAGCGCGGCTACTACGTCGCCGACGTGGAGCGGCACCCCGCCGCGCCCGGGCGCGCCCCGGCCCGGAGCGCGCCGCAGCCGCAGCGTTCATGGCTGCTCGATCTCAGCTCCGGCGGCAGCGGGACGGAGGACTTTCCCTTTTCCGTGTGGGCAAAGCTCATGCGCCGCGTGCTGAGCGAGGAGGGCGAGGCACTGCTGCGCGCCACGCCGCCGAACGGCGCGGACGCGCTGCGCAGGGCCATCGCGCAGCATCTCTACCGCTTCCGCGGCATCTCCGCCGCGCCGGAGCAGATCGTCGTCGGCGCGGGCACGGAGTACCTCTATAACCTCATCGTCCAGCTGCTCGGGCGCGAGGCCGTCTACGGCGTGGAGGACCCCGGCTACTCCAAGGCCGCGCGCATCTACGCGCTCGGCGGCGCAAGGACTGCGCCCGTGCTTGTGGATGAGGGCGGCGTAAGCCTGAGATCTCTGGAAATGAGCGGCGCACAGATCCTGCACACCTCGCCGAACCACCAATTTCCCACCGGCGCGGTGACGCCCATCGGCCGCCGCCAGAGCCTGCTGCGCTGGGCGGAGGCGCGGGAGGGCCGCTATATCATCGAGGACGATTACGACAGCGAGTTCCGCTTCACGCTGCGCCCCATCCCCACGCTGCAAAGCATCGACCGCGCGGGGCGCGTGATCTACGTCAACACCTTCTCGCGCACGCTCGCGCCCTCGCTGCGCATCAGCTATATGGTGCTGCCCAAGAGCCTGACCGAGCGCTACCGCGCGCAGCTCGGCTTCTACTCCTCCACTGTGCCGGCGATGGAGCAGCACACGCTTGCGCGCTTTTTGGACGAGGGGTATTTTGAAGCGCACATCAACCGGATGCGCAAGTCCTACCGCGCGCAGCGCGACGCGGTCATCGACACCATTCTGCAAAGCCCGCTCGGCGAGCACTGCCGGGTGTCCGGTGAGGACGCGGGGCTGCACTTCCTTCTGACGATCGACACGAAATGCACCGACCATGTGCTGCGTGCCGACGCCGAGGGGCGCGGCGTGCGGCTCTCCTTCCTCTCGGATTTTGCCCTGCGTCCCGGCTCCGCGCCGCAGCACACGCTGGTCATCCATTACCCCGGCATCGACCTTGGACGGCTTCGCTCGGCGCTGTCCATTCTGGAGGCGCTGCTGTATTTCCGCGACTGGAAATACAAGGTCAGAAAATGAACTCCGTGTAAACATTTCTATAATTCGCTAAAATATTTATATAAATCTATTGACAAAAGTTTTCGCTGTGCTATGATACGCTACAGCAAAGAAAAACCCGGTAAGGAGGCGCATGATGAAAAAGAATCTATACAGTCTGACGCTCTCGGACGAGGTGGTGCGAGAGGTCGACGCGCTGGCGCACCGGCTGGGCACGAACCGCTCGGCGCTGGTAAACCGCATCCTGTCCGAGTACGTCTCCGTCCCCACGCCGGAGCGGCGCATCAACGATATTTTCGAGGCCATCGAGGCGCTCGTTTCCCCCTCGCGCGAGCTGGTGCCGTTTTTCGCGCCGAACTCGCAGTCCATGTCGCTCAAATCGAGCCTCGCCTACAAGTACCGTCCGACGGTCAAGTATGAGGTCGATCTCGGCGGCGGCGAGGATACGCTGGGCACGCTCAACGTCGTGTTCCGCACGCAGTCGGCAGAGCTGATCGCCGCGCTGACGGACTTCTTCCGTCTGTGGGCGCGTATCGAGAATGTCTGTCTCGCGCCGGCGCTCGGCGGCACGATCGCCTGTTCGCTCTACGACGGGCGCTTCGTCCGTCCGCTCGCCATGCCGCGCGGACACGCCCGCTCGGCGGAGGACATCGCCGGCGCCATCAGCGCCTATGTGCAGCTCTTCGACCGCCTGCTCAAGGGCTATCTGAGCGGCGATCTGAGCGCCAAGGACGTGGAGCTGGCCTACCGCGGCGACCTGCGGGGCCGCGGGCTTCTGATTTAAGCGATTTGCAGTTTTGTCAATAGAGGTGAATTTATATGAACGCTGAAAAATATACCCAGAAAACGCTGGACGCCGTCAAGACCGCGCAGAGCATGGCGCAGGAGAACGGCAACCAGTATCTGACCCCCGAGCATCTGCTCTATGCCCTTGTCGATCAGGACGGCGGGCTGATCGCGTCGCTCTTCGGCAAGATGGGCGTGGACTGCGACGGCCTGCTCTCCGAGCTGGACACGCTGATCCGGCGCCTGCCGAAGGTCTCCGGCGGCAGCGGTGAGGTGTACGCCTCACCGGAGACCGGCAAAATTCTGAATCTCGCCGAAAAGACCGCCGAGAAGCTGCACGACGATTATATCTCCGTCGAGCACCTGATGCTCGCCATCTTCTCCGAGGGAACGAGCGACGTCAAGCAGCTGCTCCAGAGCCACGGCATCACGCGCAGCCGCTTTACCGACGAGCTGAGCAAGGTCAAAACCGCTCCCGTGACCTCGGACAATCCCGAGGAGACCTACGACGCGCTCAAGAAATACGGCACCGACCTTGTCGGGCGCGCCCGCAGCAAGGAGCTTGACCCCGTCATCGGCCGCGACGCGGAGATCCGCAATGTCATCCGCATCCTGTCGCGTAAAACCAAGAACAACCCTGTGCTCATCGGCGAGCCGGGCGTCGGCAAGACCGCCATCGCCGAGGGCCTTGCCCAGCGTATCGTGCGCGGTGACGTGCCCGAGGGGCTGAAGGACCGCACCATCTTCTCGCTCGACATGGGTGCGCTCATCGCGGGCGCGAAGTACCGTGGCGAATTTGAAGAACGCCTGAAGGCCGTTCTGAACGAGGTCAAGAAGTCTGAGGGGAAGATCATCCTCTTCATCGACGAGCTGCACACCATCGTCGGCGCGGGCAAGACCGAGGGCAGCATGGACGCAGGCAATCTTTTGAAGCCTCTGCTCGCCCGCGGCGAGCTGCACTGCATCGGCGCGACCACGCTTGACGAGTACCGCCAGTACATCGAAAAGGACGCCGCGCTCGAGCGCCGCTTCCAGCCTGTACAGGTCGATGAGCCGACGGTGGAGGCCACCATCTCCATCCTGCGGGGACTCAGGGAGCGTTATGAAATTTACCACGGCGTGCGCATCCACGACAACGCGCTCGTCGCCGCCGCGACGCTGTCCGCGCGTTATATCACCGACCGTTTCCTGCCCGACAAGGCCATCGATCTGGTCGATGAAGCCTGCGCGATGATCCGCACGGAGATCGACTCCATGCCCGCTGAGCTGGACGATCTGCGCCGCAAGATCATGCAGCAGGAGATTGAGGAAATGGCCCTCAAGAAGGCGGACGACCAGCTCTCCCGCGACCGTCTGGAGGAATTGAAGAAGGAGCTTGCCGACGAGAAAGAGCAGTTCAACGCCATGAAGTCCCGCTGGGAGGCGGAGAAAAACGGCGTGGAGAGCGTCAAGAAGCTCAAGAGCGAGATCGAGCAGATGCACGGCGACATCGAGCGGGCGCAGGCCAATCTCGAGTACGAGAAAGCCGCGAAGCTCAAGTATTCCGATCTGCCCGCGCTTGAAAAGCAGCTCAAGGACGCCGAGGCTGCGGCCGAGAAGCACAATAGCAACAACTCCATGGTGCATGACACCGTGACCGAGAACGAGATCGCCGACATCGTCGGCAAGTGGACGGGCATCCCCGTCAGCCGTCTGATGGAGGGTGAGCGCGAAAAGCTGCTGCGCCTCGACGAGATCATTCACAAGCGCGTCGTCGGTCAGGACGAGGCCGTGCGTCTCGTGACCGAGGCCATCCAGCGCTCGCGTGCAGGCATCGCGGACCCGAACCGCCCGATCGGCAGCTTCCTCTTCCTCGGCCCCACGGGCGTCGGCAAGACAGAGCTTGCAAAGTCCCTCGCCGACTGCCTGTTCGATGATGCGCATAACCTCGTGCGCAGCGACATGACCGAGTACATGGAGAAATTCTCCGTCTCGCGTCTCATTGGTGCCCCTCCGGGATACGTCGGCTATGAGGAGGGCGGCCAGCTCACTGAGGCCGTGCGCCGCAAGCCGTACAGTGTCGTGCTGTTCGACGAGGTCGAAAAGGCGCACCCGGACGTCTTCAACATCCTGCTGCAAATTCTCGACGACGGCCGCATCACCGATTCGCAGGGCCGCACGGTGGACTTTAAGAACACCATCATCATCCTGACCTCGAACCTCGGCTCTTCCGAGCTGCTCGACGGCATCCAGCCGGACGGCAGCATTTCCGAGAGCGCCCGCGCCGCCGTCATGGGTGAGCTGCGCCG
>ENA-UEQP01002560-UEQP01002560.1-human-gut-metagenome-genome-assembly--contig:-NODE-2560-length-13477-cov-10.514627_pt1 | contig 13477 bp, 13 predicted proteins | sample MGYA00242951_ERZ507951 | MGnify/ENA primary metagenome ERZ507951 (study PRJEB26167, sample SAMN06115539) | human gut metagenome | host: Homo sapiens | place: China:Shanxi | collected 2015-11-18...
GAATAAAGGCTGTTATGATACACGATAACGAAGACCCGAAATATCATTATAACTTATTCTGTCAGATTAAAAACAAGATATACCCAAGAACAGTGGAATTTGATATGAACTGTTCAGATATAACAAGGACTTGCTTTATCTGCCATGACCCTGATGTATGGGTTAATCCAAGGAAAGATGATATTGAACCTTATCATTTTGAATATGATCCTTCCTACCCTATGTCTAAAGAGAAGGACAATTCCGGTTCTAAAGATAAAGCTGATTCCGGTTCTGGTAATTCTGGAAGGTCTTCAAACTCTTCTGAATTCATACATACGGAAGACGAGAGAAACCTGAATGCAGAGTGGCAGAAGCAATGGAAAGACAAGACACTTATAGATTATGCCGATAAAGGATGGAGAAGACAATATCCGGATTCATATAAAGACGGAAACAGGCATCTTTCAATATTATCAAGAGCTAAATGGTTATGTCTTTATGGTGTACTTTTCGAGAATGCAAAGAACTATCTGATAAACACCTTTGGAAGACATGGAATTTCTGAGTTCGAAATAGAAGGTATGTTGAGAAATAACTATCATTCTAACCGGGGAAAATTCGGAAATAAAAGGATGGAGATATATGAGAAGAAAGAAGAAGGAAAGGCATATAGGGGAAAATATCTGAGGGGTGAAGTATAATGATAGCAGCAATATTAAGCAGGAGACCGATAAAAGGTTTACTATTATATTTTTGTTTACTACGGTTATTATATTTATCTTAGTACTTTGATTATGAACAAAGTAAAGGAAGCTATAATTAAATGTTTTATAGGATTCTTTACAGGTGAAATTAAGAAATATTAGATTATGGATAGTGAAAAAGATAATAAGTTAGATTCTAATTTTAAGACTTTAGAGAGATTTGCAGAGGACTATTTGAGTAAAATAGAAGAAATAGTTAATGATGTAGAAACAGTTTCTAAGTTTTTACAAGAATGTGAAAGTATGATTGATACTATGAAGCCGTATTCGGATATAGTATCTTTTTTAAGATGTTTGCAATCAATTTGCTGTTTGGATTATACTTATGACTATGGGTATTTTAAGAGTATCGATGACTCCTTCTTGGCTTCTGCTGAAGGATATATCCAGAAGGCGATAGATCTCAATAGTTCAGAAGTTGGGTTTCAGGTAATGAAATTGCTATTTCAGCGTTTAAGATGCAATAAAGAAGATGGATATCAGCAGCAATTGGAGATTAGTGAAGCTTTTAAAGTCATAGATAAGGATAAAATTACCATATGGAAGAAGGATATCCTTGTTCGTTATGTGCAAGTATCATGGGATGTATTGTATAATATGTCAAGAACATATGAAAAAAAGCAGAATTCATTTCACTCTGTTTTATGTGCGAAGTTAATTCTTGAGTTAGACAATGAGTATTTCAAGGTATGGGCTTGTTACATGATTAGTTATTTTTATATAGATAATGAATCTATTTCTGAAGGTTATGTTTATGCAAAACAAGGTGCTGATTTGTTGGATTGGAACTCTGAAGTGGGTGAAGATGATATGTTTGTAAAGGCATGGAAGAATTGTATTCATAATGTATGTTATTGCCTATTAATTATGGATAGAGAGGAAATAGATTTGAAATATTTTTTTAAAGATGCCGAGTTTGGTGAAAATACTTCAATGTATTACATAGGCCTTTGTTATAAAAATGGGAAAGGAGTTGAAAAAAATAACAACTTGGCTTATGAGTGGTTTAAGCAAGCTTATGAGCATGGTTTTGAAGATGCGAAAAATCATATAAATATAAAAAAGAGCTGGATAAGGCCGATAAATATTATAAAAAGCAGAGATATGAGGATGCTATAGCCACATATCAGAAAATATTGAAGCAGGGTGGTTATTTTCCTTATACGAGATTGGCTTTGTGTTATGATAAACTCAAAGACTATGTAAACGCTTTTAAATATTTTTTGAAAGCGGCAGAAAATGGTAATGAATTTGCTAAATACTGTTTGGGAATGTATTGTTACAGAGGAACAGGAACAGAGCAGGATTACAAGAAAGCTGCTGAATGGTTTCAGGCAGCAGCAGAAAAAGGTAATCATGATGCCCAATTTGCTTTAGGCTGCCTATACATTGAAGGTAATGGAGTAGAACAGAACTATGAAAGTGCTGTATATTGGTATAAAAAATCAGCTGAACAAGAAAATGAAAAGGCTAAGGAGGCTTTAAGAAGATTGGTAGATAAAAGTGATATATGAGAAGAAAGAGGAAAGTAAACTATACAAAGGGAAAATTTCTAATGGGTGAAGTATAATGAAAGCAGTAATATTAAGCAGGAGACCAATAAAAAGGTTTCCTGTTTTTATTTTTTGTTGTTTAAATTATTTATCTTTACGGATAATTAATATTAAAGCTATGAAACAGTTATTTATCTTATGTATAGGACTTTTATGTCTATTTCCTATCCGAATGGAAGCAAGAAAATATTATTGTGAAATAAAGGGAATACAAAAGGAGTTATCGTCTGGACTTAAGATTGTTTTTGATTTTGGTGAGAGTCAAGTTTATTCTATCTGGGGTGGACTAAAGAATAAACAGAAGCTTGTGGATGAAAATGGTGAAGAGATAGAGTTTAATAGTATGGTTGATGCTGCAAACTATATGTCTGAAAAAGGATGGAACTTTCAACAGGCATATACTTCTTTCTATTCCGGTAATGTAATTCAACACTGGATATTTTACAAGGAAGCTGAGACAAAGGAAGAAGCAGGAAAAGGAATTATGACGAAAGAAACATATAGGGAGTTAAAGAAATAAAAAAATACAACACTTAAACAAGAATATTACAATGAAAAAAGAGCAGTTTCTTAAAAGTATAATTGAAGAGATAATGGGTTATTCAAGCGGTTCTTCTTTCCCTAAAATAAGTCAATTTGAGATTGAGTATGCAGGTCTTGAAGATGAAATACTGGACATATACAAGAAACTAGGTGGAATTCAAGAATCTTTTCCTATAAATTATAGCTGGGATATTAAATATCCCGATTTTATATTAGAATTGGATGAAGAATTACATTTCAATAGATATAGACTGATAACACTTAGTTCTAGTATATATAATAATTATAAGTTTTTTTCTATAGACAAATATAAAGTATACTGTCAATTATATGAAAACAAATGCTTATCATCAGGGAAATATGGAAATAAATGGAAGTCAAATTCTTCAGATAAGCTTTTTCTAAAAAGTAGTGATTATGGTATCTTAGAAGGAAATGGTAGCTCAAGATGGAGACAACGAGCTTTTAATGACTTTCTTAAGGATGTAAATTCAGTAATAAGAAACAAACCAATTATAAGGGTATCTATATATGACGAGTATAATGGTGAAACCATAGGTTCTATACTTAACCGTGGTGATAGAAAAAAAACTACAGACTTTGTAAACTCAGTTCTGAAGGAATATAAACTAAAATAGGCTATGGATATTATTAATACTGTTGTAGAAACCAAGCGTACAAGGGATAATGTTCGCTTAATGATTCCAGTTCTTATTCATTGGGCTAAGACTGGACAAAATAAACGAACTTATGGTGATCTGATTCATGCTATTGGTAAGACAAAATTCTCAGGTATAGGTTACTCGCTTTATGCTGTGCAAGAAGTTCTAAACAAGCTATCAGAGAAAGAAAAAAGAGAAATTCCTACATTAAACTCTCTCTGTAAAAATTCAAAGTCAATGCTACCAGCAGAAGGGTTTGAATATATTGAAGCTAACTATAATAAATGGAAAGACAAAGCAAAAAGAATATTCGTTGAGGGACTTGATAGCAAGGCTATATCTTACAAATACTGGGATTGGGTTCTTGAGAAGCTCGATTTAAAACCTTATGAAGCTTTTACTTCTGAAGAATTGGATAAAATTAAGAATCCATTTACTTCTTGTGGTGGTGAAGGCAAAGAACATAAGAAACTTAAAGAATACATCAGTGAACATCCTGAAGTCTTAGGTTATAATAATGTAGAGTTAGTAAAAACAGAACATATACTTCCTTCGGGTGATAGATTAGATGTTTACATTGAGTTGTCTGATGGTACTCACGTTGCTGTTGAAGTTAAACCTAAAGATGCACCTGATAATGATATTTCAAGAGGAATTTTTCAGTGTATAAAATATGCAGCGGTAATGGAAGCTATGAGAAATTTAGAATCTCAAAATTATGAGATTGAAACATTACTTGTTACGACAGGACATTTATCTGATATGAACAGGAAAATAGCTGACGAGTTGAATATTGAATACGTTGAAGATTTAGTTCTTTAATAAATGCAGAGCTGTCAGAATTAAGGATATCGCAGAAAAGAAAATGGGATATTATGCTAAGAAATTTAAGTTTGAAGCGTTCTGATACAGTGAGATAAACAATAAACTTTTATCTTTGCAGGAAACAGAAAAATCAGAGATTATGATATTCGGAGAAATAAAGGAAAAATAGCACCATACTTTTGTTTCGGATCATGGTGATATAAGCCTTGAAACTCTGGTCAATGAATCCCCCAGGCTTTTCAGGCTGGAAGCCAGACTGAACAAGTTGCCCACGCCGTAATCAATAATTGCGATCATATACGTTCCCCCTTTTTGTATGCTGCTGTTGCAGCGCCCCTCTTAATACCTGGGGTTAATGTAGCCCCAGGGCCAGCCGGACCTCGTTCATTTGGATCTGGTCCGTGTCATATTGGTAAACCGTTCCATCGGCAAAGGTATAACGCACAAAAACGCCGGTGGGGTTTTTGGCGGTCTCTTCGGGTATTTCCACTTCCCACAAGTCCAGCACCGCGCCGCTGTGGTAGCGGACGGTGAGCGGCTCCCCCTGCGGGCAGCTTGGCTGCACTTTGCCCGCCCCGGCGGCGCAGATCAACCGGCATAACCGGCTGCTGGCATCCGGGTCCAGGGAGGAGGTTTCGCCGTTGCGGGTCAGCGCAGCGCCGATCTTGCCCGCGTTTTCCACACTGGCGGCAAAATCGGTGGAAAACCTGCGGTAGCGCTGGTGGTAACGCGCCGCCCAGCCAATGGTGCCAATGCAGATTACCAGAACCACACAGGCCGCCGCCAGGAACACCGCCCCGCCCCAGCCACGCCGCCGTTTGCCGGGTTTAATTCTGTCATACAGGTTCATGGTGTTCCCTCCTGATACAGTGGGTCCAAAACCCATTTGAGTGGGTTTTATTGCACAATGGCCCAGTAATCGTTTTCAGTGCGGATGATGTGGTCGTAGAAAGAGCGTTGGAATACGGAATGCCCGGCCCTGTGAGCAACGCGCCCTTTGAAAATGCGGACAACCTGGGAAATATTTGTAGGGGACGATGCCTGCATCCTCCCGTCCGCTTTGGGTTGGATACCCACCAAAAAATGAATATGGTTTGGCATAATTACATAATGCAGCAAACCATCCATTTGCAATAATGCCTGTTCAGCAATGCGGCCCAGCGGTGATAATTCAATATGCACATCAGGGTTGAGCCCGTCATGCGGGCCGATGCGAGCATCGGCCCCTACAACTGAACCAAGGTTACATACACGGTTTTGGGTGCATATGGTAACAAAATACACGCCGCGGGCACTGTAATCATACCCCTTTAACCGGTTCCCTTTGCGGTCTGGTAATTCCGTCCCCATGCCACTTTACCCCAAAATCAAATCCAGCTCCTCAAAGAATCGCTGCATCTGTTCCGGGGTACCGATGGTGATGCGCAGATAATCGGAAAGGCGCGGGGCGCTGAAATAGCGGATCAGCACGCCTTTTTGCCGCAGGCGCTCAAAAATCTGTTTGCAGGGCATGCGGCTGGTGGTAACGAACAAAAAGTTGGTGGCGGAATCCGGCCCGGTAAAACCGCGCTCCCGCAGCTTGGTCATTGTGTCGGCGCGGGTGGCGCAGATCTTGCCCACCGTATCACGGAAGTAATTCTCATCCTCCATGGCGGCCACGGCGGCAGCCTGGGAGAGGGAATTGACGTTGTATGGGCTGTAGCTGAACTTGATGCGGTTCATATCGGCAATCAACTCCGGGTTTGCCACGCAGAAGCCTACGCGGGCACCGGCCAGATTGTGGGATTTGGAGAAGGTCTGCACCACAATCACATTGTCATATTTCTTGGTCAGCGGAACGCAGCTGGCGTTTGGCCCGGCAAAATCAATGTACGCCTCGTCCACAATCACAATGCTGTCGGGGTTGGTGCGCACCACTTCCTCAATGGCGGCCACCGGCTGCAGCAGGGTGGTGGGGGCGTTGGGGTTGGCAATCACGATGGTCTCATTCAGGCCGTGGTACTTGCTCAAATCCAGCGAGAAATCTTCCTCCACCAGGATCACATGCTGCGGAATGTGCAACAAATCGCACAAAACCGGGTAAAAGCTGTAGGTGATATCGGCAAATGCCAGCGGGTGGGTTTCATCGCAGAAAGCGCGCAGCGCCAGCAGCAGGTTTTCATCGCTGCCGTTGCCGCACAAAATATTTTCCGGCTGCACGCCGCAGTGGCGGGCAATGGCGGCGCAGAGCGCGGCTTCGGTCAAATCGGAATACAGCCGCAGCCCCGGCACTGCTCCGGCCACCGCCGCCGCCACGCCGGGGGCAGGCGGGTAGGGGTTTTCGTTGGCGTTCAGCTTGACAAGGTCAGGCAGTTTCAGCTGCTCGCCGGGGGTATAAGGCTCCAGCGCAGCCAGTGTTTTGGTAAAATAACGGCTCATTTGGGTCACCTCTTTGTTGGTGCAGCAGCCGGGCCGCCGCACCGGATCAGGAAAGTCCGTGACATAACGTGTATCCTGCGCCCATTGGCGGGGTTGGTGTCGATGTAGTGCCAGATGGTGTTGTAATCGTCCGGGGAGCGGATGATGTGGTCGTAATATCCGCGCTGCCAGAGTGCATGCCCGGCAGTTTTGTTGGTCAGCCGTTTCAAAGTGGAGATAAACATCGAGATGACCTGGCTTGCGCGGGCGGATGTAGGGGGCGGCGTCCTCGACGCCCCGGATGGGCCTTGCTGAATGGCAATCAATAAATGGATGTGATTGGGCATTACAACATATTTTTCAATCCGCACATGGGGATAAAATGCAATCATATTCCCCAACTGCCGTGCAACAATTTTACCGGTTGGTGACAATCGGGTTCGCGGGGCGTCGGGGACGCCGCCCCCTACAATCGTTCCAAAGGTGCAACGCTTGTTTTTGGAACAAATCGTAATGAAATACACACCGGATTGGCTGTAATTATATGTTGCTAAACGGTTGGCCTTCCGCTCCGGTACCCCATCCTTCACTGGTCTTCAAAACGGATGGTAACGCTCTTGGCGTGGGCGTGCAGGCCCTCATGCTCGGCAAAATCGGCAATGCGAGATTGAACTTTGCCCAGGGCATCGCGGGTGTAATAAATGAAACTGGACTTTTTCACAAAATCGTCCACGCCCAGCGGGCTGGAAAAACGTGCCGTGCCGCTGGTGGGCAGGGTGTGGTTGGGGCCGGCAAAATAATCGCCCAGTGCTTCCGGCACATTCTTGCCCAGGAAAATGCTGCCCGCGTTCTTTACGCTGTTCAAAACGGCGAACGGGTCGTCCACACAAATTTCCAAATGCTCCGGGGCAATGATGTTCACGGCGTCAATGGCCTTGTTCATATCGTCCGTCACAATGATCTTGCCGTTGGTGTCCACGCTGGCGCGGGCGATGGCGGCGCGGGGCAGCTGTGGGATCTGCACTTCCAGCTCGGCTTGTACGGCCTTGGCCAGCTCGGCGCTGTCCGTTACCAGCACGGGGCTGGCCAGCTTGTCATGCTCGGCCTGGCTCAGCAGGTCAGCTGCCACCCAGGCGGGGTTGCAGCTGCCATCCGCCAGCACCAGAATCTCCGAAGGCCCGGCGATCATATCAATGCCAACCTTGCCGAACACTTTGCGCTTGGCGGTGGCAACGTAAATATTGCCGGGGCCGACGATCTTATCCACCGCGGGAATGCTCTCGGTGCCGTAAGCCAGCGCGGCCACGGCCTGGGCGCCGCCGGTCTTGAAGATCTTGTCAATACCGGCAATCACCGCAGCAGCCAGGATGGAGGGATTCACCTTGCCATCCGGCCCAGCGGGGGTGGTCATCACGATCTCCTTCACACCGGCCACCTTGGCGGGGATCACATCCATCAGTACGGTGCTGGGGTAAGCGGCGGTACCGCCCGGCACATACACACCGGCTTTTTCAATCGGGGTATATTTCTGGCCCAGCACAATGCCGGGGGTATCGTTCATCACAAAGTTCTTGTGGACCTGGTGCTCATGGAAGGCGCGGATGTTGGCGGCGGCCATCTTCAGGGTAGTCACAAAATCCTCACCGGCGGCTTCAAAGGCTTCGTCAATTTCCGCCTGGCTCACCCGCAGCTCGTCCAGCTGGGCGTGGTCAAATTTCAGGGCGTAATCTTTCAGGGCGGCATCACCGCGGGCGCGCACATCGGCAATAATGGCATCCACGGTTGCTTCCACGCTGGCTTCCGCACGGATATCACGGTTCAGGATTTCTTCAGGCTTCAAAGCGTCAAACTCAAAAATGCGGATCATTTGGCAAGCGCCTCCTTCATCTTGTTCAGCAGTTCGGTCAGCTGCGCGTACTTGAATTTGTAGCTGGCTTTGTTGGCAATGAACCGTGCCGAAATGGGCATGAACTCTTCCAGTACGGTCAGATTGTTTTCTTTCAGGGTGGTGCCGGTCTCCACAATATCCACGATCACATCCGAAAGCCCCAGGATGGGAGCCAGCTCAATGGAGCCGTTCAGCTTGATAATGTCAATATCGCGGCCAATGCTCTCGTAATGGGCGCGGGCAATGTTCACAAACTTGGTGGCAACGCGCAGGGCGCGGCTTTCATCGTCCACAAAGTTCCTGGGGCCTGCCACGCACATGCGGCACTTGCCCATGCCGGTATCCAGCAGCTCGTACACATCGGCACCGGATTCGGTCAGGATATCCTTGCCCACAATGCCAATGTCAGCAGCGCCGTGCTCTACATAAATGGCAACGTCGCTGGGCTTGACCAGGAAGTACCGCACCCCGGCTTCGGGGTTCTCCACCACCAGCTTGCGGGTCTCGCTGTAGTTTTCGTTGGCTTCATACCCGGCGGCGGCCAGCAGGCCATAGGCTTTGTCGCCCAGGCGGCCCTTGGGCAGGGCGATGTTCAGCCACTGGCGCTCGGTGCCCTGCTGCTGCACCGGCGGCAGGGGAGCGCTCAGGCGTTCCAGCTCGTCCAGGTAAAGGGCAAAGCCCAGGGCGCAGGCACCGGGGGTAAAGCGCTGAGCCAGCAGGTCATACCGGCCGCCTTTCAGCACGGCACGGGGCACCCCGGCCACATAGCCGCTGAACACCAGGCCGTTGTAATATTCCATATCACCGGCAAGGCTCAGATCCAGCTGCATGCCGCGTCCGGCATCGCCCAGTTCATTCTGCAGGCTCTGCAGTTCCAGCAGGGCATCCCGCTGAGCTTCGCACTGGCACTGGCTGCGGGCGGCGGCCAGCGTGGTGCCAAAGGGGCCGTGCAGGCTTAAAATAGCGGTCAGCGCGTTGGCGGCGGCTTCATCCAGCCCGCTTTGCAGCGCGGCGGCATACAGCTCGTGGGCGTTTTTATCGCGCAGCAGCTCCAACAGGCGCGGGCGGGCGGCGGCATCCACATGCAGGGTGTCCAGCAGGGCGGTCACAAAGCCCATATGGCTGACTTCCAGCACGGTGGGAACTTCCAGACTGGCCAGGCTTTCCAGCGCAAGGCGCACAACCTCGGCCTGTTCGGCAGCGCCAACCGCACCGATGCACTCCAGGCCCATCTGGCTGATCTCCGAGAAGGTGTGGCTTTCCCGGCTGGGGCGGCAGATCTGCTCTGTATAATAATACTTTTTGCATTCCCCGGCGGTGGGCTGGGCGTTCTTGGCGATCGAAAGCGTTACGTCTGGCTTGATGGCGCGCAGCTTGCCGTCCAGGTCGGTAAAAGTAATGACCTGGGAATCCGAAAGAAAGCGCTCATTCTGCTGATAGAGCGAATATTCCTCAAAATGGGAGCAGCGAAATTTGCGGTAGCCTGCACCCTCGTATAATACACGCAGCTGCAAAGTGCTGCGCTCAGCCGGTGAAAACCGGGAAAGATCAAGTTGCATGAATATACTCTCCTCTTTTAATCTCTTCCGAACCTCTTCCATTCCTCTTCATCCACAACCCACCAAGTTACGCGGGAATAGATGAATTTATTATACTTTTATGCATTAAAGATGTAAAGAGATTCCGCGCAAAATAATAGAATAAAAATACGGCCATCCCGCGCCCCAAAGGGCGCAGAACGGCCGTATGCTCAATGTTTGGTGCGCTGAACGTTGTAGGCTTTGACCATCAGCACGGTGTACCACAGCAGCAGTACCGAAAATACCACAAAGCTGCCGGAAGAAGCCTTGCCCAGCGGCACGCTGGCAGGCGCGGCAAGGCTGGCAATGCGCAACACCGTGTGGGCAGCCAGCAGCACCCCGCAGGCAACCAGCATCATGCGGGTGGAGCGGGTGTATTTCAGGTCGTCCACAGCGCGGCGGGCCGCAGGCAGGCTGCCCCACACAAGGCCCAGCAGCAGCCACAGGTCAGCCAGCCGAAAAAACGGCGCAGCAGCGGCCAAAGCCCCACCGGCCTGCACCCAGGAACCGCACAAAACAAGCTCCAGTGCTGTGGCCGCCAACCCGCACACAAGCGCAGCCAGCCCCTGCCGTGTCAGCAGCAGGGCGCCGATCACCAGCAGCACGGTCAGGCTCAGTTCCGCCATGGTAACGCCTTCCGGCACACCCAGGAACGCCCGCCCCGCTGCGCCGATCCCCAGCAGCAGGAATCCGGCAGCCGCATAATTGTGGCGCTTTTCCATCTTAACACGTCCTTTTTGAGAAAGTCTGTTGCATAAAATCTTGAAAGGTTAAAGGGTATTATATCACGCGGTTCCCTCTTGCGCAAGGTGTGCGGCGGTGGTATAGTAATTACTATGCAATCCAAAACGCAGCTTTTTAACTGTACCTCAGGAGGTTTCTTGTATGCATATCCCAAAAGGCCCCACCGCCGGGCTGGAATTGGCGCTGTTTGAACCCGCTTTGCAGGCGGCGCTGCAGCCTTCCCCGGATTATGATGCGGCCCGCTGGCTGTATGTGCCCAATACCTATTCCGAGTACCGTTACATTTTGGGCACCCGCGGCAAAAAGCCGCTGATTTGCGTAGGTATCAACCCATCCACCGCGGCCCCGGATGCCCTGGACCCCACCTTGCAGAGCGCCCAGCGCATTGCCCTGGCTAACGGGTATGACAGTTTTTTGATGTTTAACGTGTACGCCCAGCGCGCCACCCGCCCCGATGATATGGAGCATGCGCTGAACCCCGCCCTGCACGCGGAAAACCGCAAGGCGTTCCGGTATCTGCTGTCTTTATCGGACCAGCCTGCCGTGTGGGCGGCGTGGGGGAACATCATCCTGAAACGGGATTACCTGATGGACTGTATGCGGGATTTTGCCGCCGACGGCAAAGCGGCAGGCGCAAAGTGGTACACGGCAGGCCCGCTGTTAAAATCTGGTCAGCCGCACCACCCGCTGTACTTAAAAAAGGATACGCAGCTGCTGGACTTTGATATTGATGCCTATTTGTGCGCTCAGCGTGCAAAGTGAGATAGAGCAATACCAGATGATTCCCGCTGTATCGGCGCTTATGGCAACACCGCACAATTCCCGCCTTGCGGCTTAAGCACCGCTCCGGCAGCTGCGGCACGGCAGCTGCGTTGCCAAAATGCTCGATAAGACATCCAGTATTATCTGCGCTTTTGGCTTGGCATCTGCCGCACCTCGCTCGCCGTATCGGCACTTAGAATTATGCGGTATTGCCTTAGAATGATTTGGTATTGCCGGATAGAGGATAACCTCAGGCTTGGGAGAGGAGATAGAAAATCATGGCATTTGAAGTGGAATTTTCAAAACGGCTGGACCTGTTCGGCGCGGAAATTTTTGCCGCCCTGAATGATAAAAAGGTGGCCCTGGAAGCACAGGGCAAAAAGCTGTACAATCTTTCGGTCGGTACCCCGGACTTTGAGCCGATGCCGCACATCAAGCAGGCATTGTGCGATGCCGCCATGGTGAGCGAAAACTGGAAGTATTCCCTGCGGGACCTGCCGGAACTGCTGAATACCGTGTGCGCTTATTACAAGCGCCGCTTTGATGTGGACGGCATTACCCCGGACCAGATCATGAGCTTTAACGGCAGCCAGGACGGCATGGGCCACATGGGCCTTGCCCTGTTGAACGACGGCGATGTGGTGCTGCTGCCGGACCCCTGCTACCCGGTGTTCATTACCGGTGTCAAGCTGGGCGGCGGCGTGCCGTACTACTACCACCTGACCAAAGAGCATAACTTCCTGCCCAATGTGAAGGAGATCCCCGACGATGTAGCCGATAAGGCCAAGATTATGATCGTATCCCTGCCGGCCAACCCGGTGGGCAGCGTGGGCAGCCCGGAGCTGTACCAGGAGATCGTGGATTTCTGCAATGCACATAAGATTCTGCTCATCCATGATAACGCCTACAGCGATATCATCTTTGATGGTGCCGTGGGCCACAGCATCTTCAACATTCCCGGCGCCGAGACCTGCGCAGTCGAGTTCTTCTCCCTGAGCAAGAGTTTCAACGTGACCGGCGCGCGCATCAGCTTTTTGGTGGGCCGCCGCGATGTGATTGCCGCATGCAAGAAGCTGCGCACCCAGATCGATTTCGGCAAGTTCATCCCGGAGCAGAAAGCCGCCATTGCCGCTATGACAGGCCCGCTGGAGCCCATCAAGGCCCAGTGTGCCGAATACCAGCGCCGCCGCGACGCCCTGTGCGGGGGCTTCCGCTCCATCGGCTGGGATGTGCCGGACAGCCACGGCTCCATGTTCGTCTGGGCACCGGTCCCGCAGGGGCACGGCACCAGCATGGAGTTCTGCATGGAAATGATTGAAAAAGCCGGCGTGATCTGCACCCCCGGCTCCAGCTTTGGCCCGTCCGGTGAAGGCTACGTCCGTTTTGCCCTGACCCTGCCGGTGGAAAAAATCACCGAAGCCGTCCAGGCTGTCAAGAACAGCGGCCTGATTGGGTAAAGCAGGCAAACGGGAAAGCAATACATAAAATATAGAGCAATATAGAGCAAGGCCCAATACCGTGCGGTGAGATTCACCCCGGTATCGGGCCTTGCTGATTTTTGTTTGTGTTAGGGCAGGGGAGCAGCGGGGTCAGTGACCCCGCCCTACAAAGAAGGCAATGGTTTTATCAGTCACTAGCAGGGTACGGGGGTGGAAAACGCACTTGTACAACTTAGGCAACACCGCACAATTCCCGTCTTGCGGCTTAAGCACCGCTCCGGCGGCTGCGGCACGGCATCTGCGTTGCCAAAATGCTCGATAATGTCGGGTTGCGGTAC
>ENA-UEQP01002563-UEQP01002563.1-human-gut-metagenome-genome-assembly--contig:-NODE-2563-length-13467-cov-3.514638_pt1 | contig 13467 bp, 10 predicted proteins | sample MGYA00242951_ERZ507951 | MGnify/ENA primary metagenome ERZ507951 (study PRJEB26167, sample SAMN06115539) | human gut metagenome | host: Homo sapiens | place: China:Shanxi | collected 2015-11-18...
CAGGAGAACAAACAGCATAATGCAGATACGCCCGCCAAACCGGATGGTATGAACGATCTTCAGTCCATTGCGTAGACGCGAGGATAGCCCTTGTATTTTTGCAGATAGACGCAGGCCTTGACGCAGACCAGGCACTGGCATTGCAGGCAGCGTCCGGCCTCCTGCCGGGCCTCCGCCTCGGAATAGGTTTCCGCGACGGGCAGGACCCGCTCCACCGGCGCGATGCCGTCCAGCTCGGTGAACAGGCTGCGTTCGTCGGTATCCCGGGCCGCGGTCAGGGACACGCCGGCCACCAAGCGTTCCAGGGTCCGGGCAGCGCTCCTGCCCTGCCCCGCCTGCCGCGACGCGGACGCGAAACGGTGGCCCGTAGGCGTGACGCTGGCCCAGCCCGCGCAGCAGATATTGTCCCGCCAGTGCAGGATCTGCGCCTCCATGCCGGATTCCGCGGGCGCCAGTTCCGGCAGGGCACCGGCATCCAGCAGGACGCCGTCGTACTCCCCGGCAGCCTGTTGCAGACAGGCCGCATCCGTGCGGGCCTGTTCAAAGCGCACGCCCCGGCGGCCCAGGGCCTCCCATTCGGCATCCAGGGCAGCGGCCCCTGCCCCGGCCAGCACGGGCCAGCAGGACAACAGCTGCGCTTGAGGCTCGCCTTCATGGAAGACGGTCACGGGATAGCCCTTGCCTGCCAGATCCCAGGCGCAGACCAGACCGGCCAGACCGGCACCGATGACGGCGATGCGCTTTTGTTTGCGCGGCATGGGCAGGGAACGGGTCTGCACGCCCAGATGCTCCGTGCAGAAGATCTCCAGTCCGTGCAGGTTGACGGCGCCCCCCAGATCGCCGCGCAGGCACCCCTGCTCGCAGGGATGGTCGCAGATGCGGGCCAGCAGGCCCGGCAGGGGCAGATAACGTTCCAGCTGTTTGCGGGCATCGCTCCAGCGGCCTTCGGCGGCATGGCCCAGGAAGGCGCGCGCATCCAGACCCAGCGGACACAGGGACTGGCAACGGGGCGGGCGCTCCTGCGTGCAGCGGGACTCCACTTCATGCAGCGCGCTCTGGCTGTTCATGGAAATGCTCATGGGGACCTCGGGATGCCAGCGGGCAGGGGCCCCGCATCGTCATGCCCCATGGCGAGGCAGGCAACGGATACGGCACACGGCACGCCTGCGGCGGGCAGGGAAGAAAAAACGGTGCAGGGCAAGACGGCATCCCTCCAGCAGGATGCCGTCAGCCTTGTCTGCATCTGACGGGGGACCGGCGGACCGGTCCCCCTGACAGTCATTGTTCCATTTACTTCTTGGGCATGGCCGCCAACACCTTTTCGGGGTACGCGGGCAGATGGGTCACGCGAGCGCCGCAGGCGTTGTAGATGGCGTTGATGATGGCCGGATGCGGGCCGCACAGCGGGATCTCGCCCGTGCCGGAGGCGCCGAAGGGGCCGTCAGGACGCGGGGTCTCCACGTAGATGAGCTCGATGTCGTCCGGGATATCCTTGATGGTGGGGATACCGGCGCCGGCCATGGTGCTGTGCTTCTTGATGTCCTCGTAGTCTTCGGTAAGGGCCAGACCGATGCCCTGGGCAAGGCCGCCGTAGAGCTGGCCGTCGGTGAGCAGGCGGTTGACCACCTTGCCGATGTCGGCCACCATGGTCATCTTTTCCACCTTGGTCTTGCCGGTGGCCACGTCCACGGCCACTTCGGCCATGAACAGGCCGTACATGTAGCAGCAGAAGGGTTCGCCCTGGCAGTTCTTGCCGCAGTCGCGGGCCGGGGCGGTCCACTTGCCGTCCTGATGCACGGCGCGGCCTTCGGCTTTCATTTCGTCATAGGTGTAGAAGCCGCCGTCAGGCTTGCGCATGGCTTCCACCAGCTGTTCGCAGGCCACGCGGATGGCGTTGCCGGTCATCACCTGAGAGCGGGAACCGCCGGCAGGACCGGAGTTGGGGGTCTTGCTGGTGTCGTTCATGACCAGGCGGATCTTTTCCACAGGCAGGCCGATGGGACGCAGGGCCTCATGGGCGGTGCACTGCGCGCCGGAGTCGGCGCCCTGGCCGTGATCTTCCCAGGAGCTGCCGATGGTCACGGAGCCGTCGGGGTTCAGTTCGGCCCAGGCTTCGGAGGAGTCGGGACCGTCCAGACCGGCACCGTACACGGCAAGGGCCAGGCCCACGCCGCGCTTGACGGCATCGGTGGATTCCGCCTTGGCCTTGGCTTTGGCGGCCTCATACTTGGGACGCAGGGCCTTGAACATGGTGGGCAGGTTCATGACCTCGGGCTTCTGGCCGGTAGGCGTGGTGTCGCCTTCCTTGTAGCAGTTGAGCTCGCGCAGGTCGAAGGGATCCATGCCCAGCTTTTCCGCCAGTTCGTCCATCAGCACTTCGGAGGGGAATTCCGACTCGGGACCGCCGTAACCGCGGAACGCCGCGCCCCAGGCGTGGTTGGTGGCCACTGTGCGGCCGTCACCACGGATGTTGGGGATGCCGTAACCGGCACCGATGAACTGGGCGCCGCGCAGGGTCAGCAGGTCGCCGAATTCGGAGTACGGGCCGTGGTCGCAGGTCCAGTCCGTCTCCATGGCCACGATCTTGCCGGTCTTCTTGTTGGCGGCCATGCGCACCTTGGTCCAGAAGGGCGAACGCTTGCCGGTGTACTGCTGTTGCTGCTGGTAGTTGTAGCGCAGGTGGCAGGGACGACCGGTGGCCAGCACGGCCACGCCGATGAGGGCTTCCATGGTGGGGCTGAACTTGTAGCCGAAGGTGCCGCCGGTGGTGTTCTGCACCATGACCAGCTCTTCGGGGAATTTCACGCCCAGGCCGGGGGCGATCATCAGGGCATGCAGATGCAGGCCGATGGACTTGGAGTGGATCACCAGCTGGCCCTGCTCGTTCAGGTAGCCGTAACCCACGTCAGGCTCGATGTTCAGGTGCGGCTGACGCTGGGTGTAGAAGCTGTCTTCCACCACCACGTTTTCGGGATCGTCGAAGAAGGGCTTGGTGTCCTCGCCCTTTTCGATGTGGGGCTCATAGTAGATGTTGGGCGTGCCGGGGTGGATCTCGATGGCGTCGGGAGCCATGGCTTCGGGCGCGCTCATGTATTCGGGCAGCAGTTCCAGGTCGAACTTGACCTTGTCGGCGGCGGCGCGGGCGTGGGCCTCGCTGTCGGCGCAGACGATGGCCAGGGCGTCACCATACTGGAACACCTTGGTATCGTTGAGGATGGGGCGATCCCAGCCGTCGCCCTTGTTGTCGGCGAAGGTGATGAGGCCGGTGATGCGGTTCTTGCCCTTGACGTCCTTGTGGGTCAGCACGCGGACCACGCCGGGCATCTTTTCGGCTTCGGAGGTGTCGATGCCCTTGATGATGGCATGGGAGACCTTGGCCTGGGCCAGGGCCAGGTGCAGGGTGTCGGGCGGCATGTGCACGGCGGCGTCGGCGCCGTATTCGGCCAGACCGGTCACCTTGACCAGGGCGCTGGGACGGGGCAGACGCGAGCCGAAGGCGCGGCCGTCGGCGGGCAGCTTGTAGCGCAGCTCTTCGATGTCCTTGTCACCGCGCATGACGGCGGCGGCGTCCATGACGGCGTCCACCAGGGGCTTGTAACCGGTGCAGCGGCAAATATTGTGATGTTTCTGGAACCAGTCGCGCACTTCTTCACGGCTGGGGGCGGGATTGGAGTCCAGCAGGGCCTTGGCGGACACGATGAAGCCGGGCGTGCAGAAGCCGCACTGGGCCGCACCGTGGAACATCCAGGATTCCTGGAGGGGATGCAGTTTGGCGGGGGTGCCCACGCCTTCGAGGGTGGTGATCTGGGCCTGGTCGGGCACGCGGCGCATCTTGACGATGCAGGCGCGGGTGACCTTGCCGTCGAGGATCACGGAGCAGGCACCACACTGGCCCTGACCGCAACCGACCTTGACGCTGGTGATCTGCAGCTGGTTGCGCAGCACGTCAACGAGAAGAGTGTCGGAATCCACCAGGACCTGACGGGGAATACCATTGACCACAAGCGTTTTCGTTTCCATATGCGACTCCTAGAAACGGCTTGCAAGTTGAGACGGTCGCTGCCGCGCCGTCTATTTTCCAAACGGACAGATGGGATACCGGCATTCGCCACAGCCGGAGCAGAAGCCCCCGTGACCCATGCCGGCGATATCCTCGGCTGTCACCTCCAGTCCGGCCAGAAGGCGCGGGACTACGAGTTCGAAGATGCTGGCCTTGTAATACATGACACAGCCGGGCAGCCCCAGCACGGGGACGCGGCCGCGTTCCGTGGGCACATAGCCCAGCAGGAACATGGCCCCGGGATAGACCGGTGCGCCATAGCTCACCACCTGCGCGCCAGCGGCACGGATGGAAGCGGGGGTCTTGTCGTCGGGATCCACGGACATGCCTCCCGTCACCACCACCATGTCGGCTCCCTGTCGGATGAAGCCGCTGATGGCTGACGAGGTCATCTCCACTTCGTCACTGGTAAAGACCTGATCCATGACGGTGCATTCAAGGCGGGCGAACTTGTCTCGAAGCACAGGGCCGAACGCATCCTTGATGCGGCCCGTGTAGACTTCGCTGCCGGTAGTGACAATGCCTACCTTGAACTTTTGCAGGGGCAGGACTTCGACCACGGGACGGGAAACCAGCTGCTCGAGGGCGACGATCTTGCTCTCCTCGATGAGCAGGGGCACCACGCGGGTGCCTGCCAGATTCTGTCCCGGCCTGACCTGCTGCATGCTGTGCAGCGTGGCCAGGGTGATCTCTCCCAACGAATTGATGCGGGTCAGCGTGGGGACATCCACCCGCAAGAGGCCCATACAGGACGCCGAATAGTTGATGCGCCCTTCCTTGGGCTCGCTCAGCGTGATGTTGGCCCCGGCCGTAGCGGCCGCGATGCGCCGGGCGGCTTCATTCTCATGCAGCACGCCCTCCTGCGGCTCGTACACGTACAAATGTTCCTTGCCTACCTCCAGAAGGGTTTGGATGTCTTCCTCCCTCACGATATGTCCTTTGCGGAACACGGGCCCTTTGTCCCCTCCGGGCACGATGCGGGTGATATCGTGACAGAGCACGCTGCCGACAGCGTCCTTGACGTGAATGGTTTTCATGGCAGCAGCTTTCATTGTCTCTCCTGAACAAACTATGAGATACAGAAAAGGAATAGCAAGTTTTCATAAAAAGTGCAAAGAAAAACCTTATAAAATAAGATGGCTTGATACGCCATCGCAGGATGCACGCTTTTGCAATGATTTCCGGGAGAATGTCACGCTTTGAGCTTTTCCGGTGACAAAAGTGCGCCTTACGATCATTGATTGTGAAAATATATACAAATATTTCCATCCCCCCGTACCTTCCGGCCAGTATTTTTTGCAACCTCTTCTGTCTACATCCATAAAAGGGCAGGAGCATCCGGGCTCGCCTGTTGCCGACCGTTCAGCTCCTCTGCCCGACCGGCATGACATCCATTCCCGGCGGTCAGCCCGCGCACAGATCCGCAGACGCAAAGAGCCCCGCCAGACGAACTGACGAGGCCCGGATGCATGACGGGATCACGGAAAACGGCGCGCCGCCTCCTTTCCTGCACAGGGCAGACGGCATACGCCGGGCCGGTGCGGCCTCTCCCCTTCCCTCCTCTCCCATAAACGCAAAAGGCCGGAGCCTTTGGGGCCCCGGCCTTGCTGATGCACTTGAGAGGACGTCCCGCTAGATGCGCAGGCTGTCGCGGATGTCTTCCAGACGGTTCTTGGTGAACATCAGGTAGGAGATGATGAGCTCACCGGAGTTGAACGACGAGGTGATGTACATGGGATCGTAGGTGCAGATGTCGTTCATGAACTGCATGGCAGCGGCCATGTTCTCGGCATTGTTCTTCTGGGCGATCTCGGGATACAGGTCGTACAGGGCCTTCACGAAATCACGGATGACCAGCACCATGCCCTGCACCTCGTAGATGCGGTTGTCCAGGGTGTAGAAGGGGATGTCCTGGGCATCGGCCAGCAGGCCCAGAGCGTAGCCCAGCATGTTCTCGCCCACCACCGTGTTCAGGGCCGCGTACAGGTCGTCAGTGCGGCAATTGTAGGTGCCCTTGCCGGTATCCAGGGACTTCTTGTATTCCTCCACCTGCTTCAGGGCCTTTTTGTAGGAGCCTTCCGCCGAGGGGAACATGAAGCTGCGCGGGTCCACGGCAAAGCCGTTGAGGCGGGCCTGATACAGGAACTCGCTTTCGCGGTCATTGGAGCCCAGCTTGGCGATCTGGGTGGAGTACAGGTCCATGAGCACGCGCGTGGCGTGGTAGACGCCGTACTGGCGATAGGCGCGGTTATCCAGCACGAAGCGGTTGAAGACGATGTCGTTCATGGTCCAGCCGAAGGTGGAACCCATCTCGCGACGCAGCTGATTGGTGACGGAATCCACCAGCAGCTTGCCCTTGTCGTTTTCGCTCAGGTTCGCGGTCTCGCCCACGCTGTAGGCCTGGGGGAATTTTTTGGTATCGATGACGCCGTAGAAAGCCTGGCTGCCCCAGACCAGCACCAGCAGGCCCACGAAAAGGCACACCTGGATGCCCAGGGTCTTGGCCACCACACGGGCCTTGTCAAACACATGCATGTCCGTCAGTTTCATGTCATCCTCGCAGGATTGAAAATTTCATTCTTTTTATGACAGGGTATATTTCCATAAAAAGGAAACAGGCAAGACGGCCTTTCCGTACCAGCATGGCCGGGCCATCGGCCGCCGCACCCTTGCGGTCTAACAAGACAGGCGTCAGTCAGCCGTCAGGATGCTTTATTCAGAGATAATCCCGCCCGGGCAGCGGTCAAGATGGCGGGCCTGTCCGGCAGACACAAATGCCCCTGCCGTAAACAAAAGGGGAAGGGCCCTGCCCACGGCCGGAACCCTTCCCCTGTCTTCATGATCCTGTCCCTCTCAGCTAGGGCAGCAGGGTCACTTCGTACATATTATCCACCAGCAAGTACTTGCGGGCGACCTCACGCAGCTGTTCCGGCGTCACTTTGGCGGCCTTTTCCAGCAAACGCTTCTGGAAATCCTGGGGCTGGCCCAGCAAACGCTCGCTGGCGGCCTCGTCGGCCCGCGCGCCCAGGCTCTGGCGACCACGATAATAGCTGCCTTCCATGCGGTTCAGGCCCTTGGCCAGCAGATCGGCAGGCAGCAGATCGGTCTTGATGTCCTTGATGATGCCGCTGAAGCCCTGCCGGGCCACGTCCAGATTGCGAGGCGTGGTCCCGATATAGAAGGCCATAAAACCGGCCTTGGGCAGGCTGCGGTAAAAAGCCGTCACCGTGTAGCCCAGGCCCTGCTCGTCACGCAACTTGTTGAACAGCAGGCCGCTCTGGCCGGAAAGCACGGATTCCAGCAGCATGAGCGCCGGAGCGTCGGGATGGTCCAGCGGCACGGCATGGAAGGCCAGCAGCAGATGGGCCTGCTGGCGACCGGGCAGGGACAGGGGCAGGCGCTTGTCGGCGCCCCAGGACGGCTGGGCCACATCCACGGCAGACGCGGTGGGCACGGGCAGGCTGCGGGCAAAAGCCAGCACCTTTTCCCGGTCGAAGTCCCCGGCCACGGAAAGGATCCACGGCTGGGCATTCTGCTGCTTCCAGAAGGCCTGCACATCCCCGGGACCGAAACGGTCCTGGTTCTCCGCCGTGCCCAGGCCGTCGAAGCCGTAGGGCTGACCGCCGGGGAAGAGGAAGCCGTTGATCTTGGAGCCCATGAAACTCATGGGATTGTCCTGACGGCGCACCAGGGCCGCCTTCAGCGTATCAGCCTGACGGCGCACGTCCTTCTCGGCAAAGGTGGGCTTGTGCAGCAGATCGCCCAGCAGGGCGAAGTAATCGGCATTGAAGCGGGCCGGGCCCGTCAGGGAGACGGTGAAACTCTGCACGCCCGCCGAGGCGCTCAGGGAGGCGGCACGTTCGGCCACGAAGCGTTCCATGGCGTCCAGGTCACGCGTGCCGCAACCGTCGGTCAGGGTAGCAGCCGTAAGCTGGGCCAGGCCCTGGTCGGCAGACTTGAGCAGCGCGTTGCCGCCGGGACGCAGGATCTCCAGCGACACATAGGGGATGGTACGGTCCGGCTGCAGGATCACGGTGCGGCCCTGCCCCAGATCGACGATCTCGCGCTTGCCCACCTTTTCCGCAGCGGCGGCGGCCTTCTGCCGCTCCGCGGCAGGCGCGGGCCAGTTGCGCTGCAGAATGGCATCCAGATCGGGCAGCTGGGCCTTTTCGGGCGCCAGCACACGCACGCGCACCTGGTCGGGACGCAGCCAGAGGTCCTGGGCCTGGCGCAGACGCGCGCTGTCCACGACGGCCAGAGCATGCCGCACGTTGGCCTCGCCCTGCGGTCCGCCCAGCTCGAATTGCACCGTGGCCTTCCACGAGGTCAGGCCGTCCAGGGTCTCGCTGGCGCGGTCCATACCGTCCTCATAGTTGAAGCGGGCCCGCTCGATGACGTCGGGCGTGATCTTGCCGGCGTCCAGCGCGGCCAGATCGCGGGTGAACTCCTGCCAGAAAGGCTCCACCTTGTCCGCATCCAGCTGGGCGACCATGTAGAACAGACCGGCACGGTCGAGGCTCATGTTGCCGACGCTGATGCTGTCCACCAGCTGCTTCTCGTAACGGTACTTGCGGTAGAACTGCGAGGTGCCGTCACCGCCCAGCGCATAGGCCAGCACGTCCAGATCGATGGAGCGCTGGTCGCCCAGAGCGGGAGCAGGCAGGGCGATGCCCAGATAGACCTTGTTCCACGGCCCGCGCGTCACCTCCACACGGGGACCGCCCGCGGCGCCTTCCAGCCGCACGGGGGCGGGCTCGGGCAGGATGGCATCGTTTTTCAAATCGCCGAACAGCTCTTCGGCGTGGGCCAGCACGGCCTTGGGATCGATGTCGCCGGCCACCAGCAGCATCATGTTCTGCGGCTGGTACCAGGTGCGGATATAGGCACGCAGATCGTCCGCGGTCACCGCGCGGATGGTCTTTTCAAAGCCGATGATGGGGCGCCCGTAGACCGTATGGGCCAGGCCGGCCACCTGCAGGTTCTCGAACAGGCGGCGGGTGGGCGTGTCGTCACCGCCCTTGAGCTCGGAAACGATGACGTCCTTTTCCGCTTCCAGCTCGGCCGGATCCAGCGAGGGATGGAAGGCCATGTCCTTGACCACGTCCATGCCCGTCTTCCAGTGCTTGGCGGGCATGTCGGTGATGTACCAGGTCTTGTCGAAGCTGGTGGCCGCGTTGAGATAACCGCCCAGGGATTCCACATCCCGGGCCACCTGCCCCTTGGGACGTTTTTCCGTCCCCTTGAAGACCATATGCTCCAGCACATGGCTGATGCCCGCCTGCTCGGCGGTCTCGTTGGCGGAACCCGTGCCCACGTAGAGGCGCGTGCAGACCAGCGGGAAGCGGCTGTCCCGGATGATGTAGACCGTCAGGCCGTTCTTGAGACGGACGAGCATGGTGTCGTTACCAGAGGTTGAAGGATTGGCCGGGGCGGTCTGCGGCGCGGCAGCGGCGAGCTGCGGCAACAGCAGTATCCCCAGCAGAAGGATGAGCAATGCATGGCGGGAAATGCGCAGCATGGGTACTCCTTATGAAGGGTTGCGGACGTCTCCGGCCCCTCCGAAGACATCCGGGGAACAGCACGGACCGGTCCCCCTGCCTGACGGCAGCCGGCCCTGCATCCTCCGTTTTCGGACAGTAATGTCAGAAGGCCCGCCTGACAAGAGCCGACACAGGGCTGTGATGGCGGGCACGAAAGGACGGCGGGGACGGGCCTCCCCTCCCCTGCCGCCATACATAAAAAAAGGAGGGGCGCCCCTTGCGGAAACGTCCCCTCCCCTGCATGCGTATGATGACGGCACTAGCCGCCCAGATAGGCTTCCTTGACCTTGGGGTTCTCCAGCAGTTCCTGACCGGTACCTTCCAGCACCACGCGGCCCACTTCGAGGATGTAGGCGTAATGGGCCACGGAAAGGGCCGCGAACGCGTTCTGCTCCACCAGCAGCACGGTCATGCCGTCTTCGTTGATGCGGCGGATGATGTTGAAGATTTCCTTGACCAGCAGCGGGGCCAGGCCCAGCGAAGGCTCGTCGAGCATGATCATGTCCGGACGGCTCATGAGCGCGCGGCCCACGGCCAGCATCTGCTGTTCACCGCCCGAAAGCGTGCCGCCCTTCTGCCAGTGGCGTTCCTTCAGGCGGGGGAACAGGGCGTAGACGCGCTCGATGTCCTCGTTGATGCCGTCCTTGTCGGTGCGCGAGTAAGCGCCCAGGCGCAGGTTTTCCACCACGGTCAGATGGGGCAGGATGCGGCGCCCTTCCGGCGAAAGCGAGATGCCCCGGCGCACCATCTCCTCAGGCTTGAGACCGATGAGGGAGACAGGCTCGTCGCCCTGCGGGTCAGCGAGATCTCGCCGCTGATATTTTTGTTCAGGCCGGCGATGGAGCGGATGATGCTGCTCTTGCCCGCGCCGTTGGCGCCCACCAGCGTGACGATGCTGCCGCGCTTGATGTCCAGGCTGACACCCTGCACGGCCTCGATGCCGCCGTAACGAACGTAAAGATCCCTGATTTTCAGCATACTACACCACGTCCTCGCCCAGATAGGCCCGGATGACCTCGGGATTGCTGCGAATGGCGTCCGGGTCGCCGTGTGCGATAAGCGCACCGTATTCCATCACCCAGATGTACTGGCACACACCCATGACCACCTTCATGTCGTGCTCGATGAGCAGGATGGTCAGGTCGAAGTGGTCCCGGATGGCCTGGATGAAGTGCATGAGTTCGATACTTTCCTGCGGGTTCATGCCGGCGGCGGGTTCGTCCAGCAGGAGCAGGCGCGGCTCCGTGGCCAGGGCACGGGCGATCTCCAGACGGCGCTGCGCCCCGTAGGGCAGGCTGCCCGCCTTCTCGTCCATGTATTCGGCCAGGTTCAGGTGTTCCACCAGGTCGCGGGCCTTTTCCGTGATGGCCTTCTCTTCCTTGTAGTACATGGGCAGGCCCAGCGGCGCCATCCACCAAGGGCAGCGGCGGCGCACATGGCAGCCCACCATCACGTTCTCCAGCACGCTCATGTGCGGCGAAAGACGGATGTTCTGGAAGGTGCGGGCCATGCCCATGCGGCAGATCTCGAACGGCTTGCGGCCGCGGATGCTCTTGCCCGCAAAACGCACGTCACCTTCCTGCGGCGTATAAAAACCGCTCAGCACGTTGAACAGGGTGGTCTTGCCCGCACCGTTGGGACCGATGACGCCCACGATGCTCCCCTCGTCCACCTTCAGGGAAAGGTCGCTGACGGCCGTCACGCCGCCAAAGCGCATGGTCACGTTTTCAGCCGTCAGGATGGGCTGGACTTTGCTTGCACTCATGCCTTGCGCCTCCCCAGCGAAAAGATGGATTTCCAGGTGATCTCACGGGTGCCCATGATGCCCTCACGCCGGAACAGGATGATGGCCAGCAGGATGAGCGAGAAGACCACCATGCGCATGCCGGGGATGCCCGGGATCTCGAACACGCCGAAGTCCATGGGCTCCTCGATGGCACGCAGCCATTCCAGCAGGATGGTGACGATGGTGGCGCCCAGCAGGCTGCCGGTCAGCGAGCCCAGACCGCCGGCCACAACGAACATCAGCACGTTGAAGGTCAGCAGGAAGTTGAACATCTTGGGGTCGATGGTGGACAGGTGGCTGCCCAGCAGCGCGCCGCCCACGCCCGCGAAGAAGGCCCCCACGCAGAAGGAGAGCACTTTGTAGCGGAACACGTTGATGCCCATGACGCCCGCGGCGATCTCGTTATCGCGTATGCAACGCAATACGTTGCCGAAATTGCTGAATATGAGCCGTGACAGCACCACAAGCGTGATGACTGTCCAGATATAACAGGTCAGCAGGGTCGCCTCGCCGGGGATGCCCTTGATGCCCAGCGAACCGTTGGTGATGGACGTGGCATTGACGATGACCACGCGGATGATCTCGGCAAAGCCCAGGGTGGCGATGCCCAGGTAGTCGTCCCCCAGCCGCAGCACGGGCACGGCGATGATGAAGGCGAAGATCATGGCCACCAGACCACCGGCGATGACCGCCACCCAGAAGGGCGTGTGCAGCACTGAGAAAGGCCAGATGATGGGATCCAGGATCCACATGATCTCTTTCTGTTCCGGCAGCAGGGTGCACAGGGCGCCCACATAGGCACCGATGGCCATGAAGCCGGCATGCCCCAGCGAGAAGAGGCCGGTGAAGCCGTAGATCAGGTTGAGCGACAGGGCCAGGATGGCGTTGATGAAGATCAGTTTGAGGATGTAGATCTGGTAGTCGCCCATATAGGCCTCGGCCTGGGTCAGGGCCAGACCGAAAATGACGATAAGCGCGATGTTGAGCAGGGTCGTTTGATTGAAGCGCATTAGATCTTCTCCTCCATGCGCTCGCCCAGCAGGCCCGTGGGCTTGAACACAAGCACCAGCACCAGCAGGATGAAGGCGAAGGCATCACGGAAGCCCGAAAGCTCCGGCATGAAGGCCACGGTCATGATTTCCACAAAGCCCAGGGCCACACCGCCGATAACGGCGCCAGGGATGGAGCCGATGCCGCCGAACACGGCCGCAATGAAGGCCTTGAGGCCGGGCATGATACCCATGTAGGGATGCACCTGCGGATAACGCAGGGCCCACATGATGCCCGACGCGGCAGCCAAGGCGGAACCGATGAAGAAGGTGAAGGCGATGATGTTGTCCACCCGCACCCCCAAAAGACGCGTGGTCTCGATATCCTTGGAGATGGCGCGCATGGCCAGACCAGGCTTGGTGTGGTGCACGATGTAGAGCAAGAGCGCCACCAGCACGATGGTCATGACCGGCACGAAGGCCGTGAGTTTGAGAATGCGCACATCACCGAACTGCCAGACCGAGAGCAGCCAGTCGGGCTGCAGCACGGGCCGGGGCTGGCCGGTGAAGACCACCACGGCCAGACTTTCGATGAAGAAGGAGACAGCGATGGCGCTGATGAGCGCCGAAATTCGGGGCGCGTCACGCAAGGGCCGGTAGGCCACGCGTTCCACCACCACACCCAGCACACTGGCACCGAGGATGGCGATGATGGCGGCCACACCCCAGGGCCAGCCATAGGCGAACGTGCCGAAAAAGACGAAGTAAGCCCCGACCATCAAGATGTCGCCGTGGGCAAAGTTGATCAGGCGCAGAATGCCGTAGACCATGGTATAGCCAATGGCGATCAGCGCGTAGAGCGAGCCTAGCGTCAAGGCGTTGAAACAGTGCTGCAAAAACATGTCAAGGGTCATGGGGCCACCTGGAAATAAGCTTTATCCGCCCGAAGGGGCGCGAAGACGGAACGGCGGGGCCCGTCGGAGCCCCGCCGTGAACAGACGGATCCCTTACTTGGGAGTGACTTCGGTCAGATAAACGCGCTTGCCGTCCTTGTACTCAATGATACCCACGGGCATTTCGGCGTCGTGGCTG
>ENA-UEQP01002566-UEQP01002566.1-human-gut-metagenome-genome-assembly--contig:-NODE-2566-length-13455-cov-5.157796_pt1 | contig 13455 bp, 10 predicted proteins | sample MGYA00242951_ERZ507951 | MGnify/ENA primary metagenome ERZ507951 (study PRJEB26167, sample SAMN06115539) | human gut metagenome | host: Homo sapiens | place: China:Shanxi | collected 2015-11-18...
GCCGGGCGGCGGCAATGCGCACGCCCTCCGAGGGCGTAAAGTCGCCTCCAGCGGCACACCGCTGTATCGGCGGAACCGTTTTCTCTCTGCTGAGGGTATAGAAGAAAGTCGGCGGCGCCCTGTGGGGCGCTTATTCCTCCTCGCCGAGAAGCTCCATCACGTCGACCACCGTATCCCCCCGGGATGCCTCCACATGCACATGCGTGCCGATCGCTTCCTCCGCCGGAATGCCTGCCGCGCACACGCCCAGCGCCTCTCCCGACGAGACCGCCTGCCCCTCGCGCACGCGCACCTCGCTCAGACCGCGGTACGTGGTCCTGAGGTCGCCTGCATGCGCGAGCGTGACGCACGTTCCGTACAGTCCGTCCTCAAAAACAGCCTGCACCGTACCGTCGGTCAGCGCCGAAACGTTCTCCCCTGCCTCGCAGGCGAAATCCGTGCCGCTGTGCACGCGCCAGTCTCCGAGCGTCGGCTGAAACAGCAGCATATCGCCCGAAAACGGCGTCAGCACCGCGCCGGCCGTCGGCCGGGTATACACCGGCGCGGAAACCGTGACCACCGGTGCCGGCTCGGGCACGGAAACAGGCTCTTCGGCCTCGGCGGTCGTTTCTTCCCTGTGCTCCGGCTCCTCCGCCGTCACGGGAACATCCTGCACGGTCAGGTCGGGAACATCCTCCGCCGGCGTGATGACCGGCGCGCCCGTCTCGGGAACGGCAGTCTCTGCACTCGACCCGGCGTGCATCCAGAGCACCCACGCGCTCGCCGCGATGATCAGTCCGCACACGGTCAGGATCGTGTAAAATCCGCGGTCGGACAGCGCGGCGATATGTTTCGGTTCATAATGTTTCATGGTTTTTCCCTCCTTTTATCCGCAGTATGTCCGCGCGGCTTTCCGCTTATACAAAATTAGCCTTCGCTAACTAAAAAACTTTTCTTTTTGCGATAAATGTGGTATAATATCTATCAAGCGAAAAGCAACTAATGAAATGGAGCGACAATCATGACTAAAATTGATATTATCTCCGGTTTTCTGGGCGCAGGCAAGACCACGCTCATCAAGCGTCTGCTCGCGGACGCGCTCAAGGGCGAACAGGTCGTTCTGATCGAGAACGAGTTCGGCGAGATCGGCATCGACGGCGGCTTCCTCAAGGACGCAGGCATCGTTGTCAACGAGATGAACGCAGGCTGCATCTGCTGCTCGCTCGTCGGTGATTTCGGCAAGGCGCTGCACGACGTCGTCGACCAGTATCACCCCGACCGCATCCTCATCGAGCCGTCCGGCGTCGGCAAGCTCTCCGACGTTATCGCAGCGGTTCAGAACGCGCACCTTGACGTTCAGCTCAACAGCTTCGTCACCGTCGTTGACGCGCTCAAGGCCAAGATGTACCTCAAGAACTTCGGCGAGTTCTTCGAGAACCAGGTCGCGCACGCAGGCGCTATCCTGCTCTCGCGCACCGCAGAGTGCCCGGAGAAGCGTCTCGACGAGACCGTCGCCATGCTGCGCGGCCTGAACGAGCACGCACGCATCGTCACGACTCCGTGGAAGGATCTGACCGGCGAGCAGCTGCTCGCGACCATGGAGGGCAGCCGTGATCTGGTTGCCGAGGTGCTCGAGGAGATCGCGCACGAGCCGCATCACGAGCATCATCACCATCACCATGACCATGATGAGCACGACCACGAGGAGCACGAGCATCATCACGATCATGACCATGACGAGCACGACCACGAGCATCATCATGAGCACGGCGAGGACTGCACCTGCGGCTGCCATGACCACGAGCACCATCATCACGATCATGACCACGAGCACCATCATCACGACCACGACGGTCACTGCTGCTGCGGCCACGATCATGACCACGACGCGGACGAGGTATTCACCTCCTGGGGCCGCGAGACCACGCACAAGTACACCGAGGACGAGCTCACCGCAGCGCTCACCGCGCTCGGCGATGTTACGCTCGGCACGGTTCTGCGCGCGAAGGGCATCGTTCCGGCGGCAGACGGCGGCGAATGGCTGCACTTTGACTACGTTCCGGGCGCACCCGAGATCCGCCGCGGCTCGGCCGACTACACCGGCCGTCTGTGCGTCATCGGCTCCGAGCTGGACGAGGAGCGCATCGCTTCCCTGTTCGGCGTAAACTAAGGGAGGAACCCCCACATGGCTAACAATCCCATTCCGGTATATGTCTTTACCGGTTTTCTGGAGAGCGGCAAGACCAAGTTCATCCAGGAGATCCTTGCCGACCCGAACTTTACCGAAAACGAAGTGACCGCGCTGCTGCTCTGCGAGGAAGGCATCGAGGAATACGACGAAAAGTGGCTCGCCCACTACGGCACCGCTCTCGTCCCGATCGAGTCCGAGGACCGTCTGACCCCGAACATTCTCAAGCGCATCGAGCAGAAGTACAACCCTGACCGCATCATCGTCGAGTACAACGGTATGTGGAAGCTCGAGTCGCTGATGCAGGCGTTCCCGGCGCGCTGGGAGCTGTACCAGATCATCACGACGGTCGACGCGACCACCTTCGAGGTCTACTCGAATAACATCGGCCCGCAGATGTTCGAGCACATCACCACCGCCGACATGGTCGTTTTCAACCGCTGCACGGACGCGCTCAAGGAGATGCTCTACAAGAAGAACATCAAGGCGATGAACCCGCGCGCGGCCATCTATCTGGACGATCTCAACGGCAATTCCGAGGACTACTCGCGCAATATGCCGCTCCCGTTCGACATCGACGCCGACATCATCGACATCAAGCCGGAGGACTACGGTCTCTGGTACATCGACGCGACCGGCGAGCCGGAAAAGTACGACGGCAAGACCGTCCGTTTTCTCGCGCAGGTCTACCGCGGCAAGGATGTTCCGGCAGGCTCGTTCGTGCCCGGCCGCTTCGGCATGGTCTGCTGCGCAGACGATGTGACCTTCCTCGGCTTCATCTGTCGCTATGACAGGGCCGAAGAGCTCGGCGTCCGCGACTGGGTCACGGTCACGGCGTCCGTGACGGTCGAGACGCTGCCGCAGTACCGCGGCGAAGGCCCGGTGCTCCACGCCATCGAGGTCGTTCCGGCCGAAAAGGCGAAGGAAGACATCGTTTATTTCAACTAAAAGATAAAAGAACCCCCTGCATGACATTTTCCGTCCATGCAGGGGGTTTTTACGTAAAGCTTCAGTGGATAACGTTCTTCTCCATCTGCTCGATGCGGCGGAGCTCCTCCTCCGCCTTGCGCTCGACGGCGGCCTTGAGCCGTTCCAGCTCTTCCAGCTCCTCGTCGATGTGGAACTCGTCGCGCTTGCGCATCTCGTCGCTCTGGAGAGGCTCCGCAGCAGACGCTTCCGCATTCTCTGCGGCGAGCGACGGCGCGCTTCCCTTCTGCTTGTCCTCTTTCTTTTTCCGTTCCAGCTCGCGCCGCTTGTCCAGACGGGAGATGTACAGGAACTTTCGAATGACGAACAGCACGCCGACCGACAGCACGGCAAGCAGGTTTTCCTGCGGCGAGGTATGCTCGACGATCATCTGACGCGCGATGGCAAGAAGCATGACGTCCACCACCGAGTCGATGGTGTAGCTCGTGATCATCTTGAGCATCTCCGCGCCGATCAGGATCAGGCAGGCATCACTCATGCGGTCCTGCAGGTAATGCGCGTCGCCGAGCAGCTCGGCGATGCTGGTCGTGCCGATCAGACCGATGCCCGATATGATGCATCCGATCAGGATAAGGCCGCCGACCACCATCTCGATCATGGTCGCGCAGAACGACAATCGTTCTCTGAACTGGTTCTTCATCTCTTTTTCTCCTCTTGCTGCTACTCTTTCTCTCTTCTGTTTTTTGACAAAATCTTAACAATTCATCTGTGAACATTATAGCACACGCCCTCGGCCAATAGCAATGCTATTCGACATTTTTCATAAAATAGCCAAAAATACCGACGAATTTTTGTCACAAAAAAGGACACAGCCCGCAGGTCTGCGTCCTTTCTGCTCTTTACTGTTCTTCCGGCGGCTCGACCAGCGTATAGTTTCCGGTCTCGCCGCTGCCGATCACGGTCAGCACATCCTCATGCAGCAGGAAGCGCGTTTCGCCGTCCTCGGAGGCTGCGCTGTCGCGGTCGGCCGAGGCCGTGCCCGTCACGCCGTCCGAGAACGTGAAGGTGAACGTTCCCTCGCCGGTCTGCTCGAGCGTGACCGACGCGCCCGAGGAGGCGGCATAGCAGCCTGCCCAGTCGGTCTCCGTGTCCCCCGGCTCGCTGAGCAGGGCGTCATACTCCCCCAGAACGCCCTCGCCGTGATAGCTGTACCGGTCGCCCGTCACGCGGTCCACGGCCACCTGTCCGACCGCGCCGCCGTCCGCGCGGCGGCTGACGTCGAACACGGCAAACGAATGGGTTTCTCCCTCGACCTCGCATTCCAGCGTTTCGCGCGACGGCGCTACCGCATAGCTTTCGCTGTCGAACTGCTCGCCAGCGAGCTTCTGCGCCTCATACACGCTGAGCAGCTGCGGCTTTTTCTCCTCTTCCCGGAGCAATCCCGCCTGCTCGGCGCGCTCGAGCGCCTGCGTCTGCGGATTGACGGTCGCGGTCGTTTCCCCGGCACAGCCGGTGAGGCATGCCGCAAGCACTGCGGCGGCAACAGGCCATCGTTTCATGGACTGCGGTCTCCCCTCTCTCAAAATCTGCTGAAAGGCCGGAAAAACGGCTGCGCTGACGCAGCCGTCTCCGCTTTCGGGCGTTGATACACCTATCATACAGTATTTTACTGATTTTTGCAACGGTAATCTGGCGGGTTTATTCGGCAGAAGCCGGGTTTTCCTCCGTGTTCTCGCCGCTGCCGCCGCCCTTTCTGCCCTTGCCGCCCTTGCGGTGCGGCAGGTGAACAAGCTTTTTCAGGCGCTCTGCGATGCTGTCGGTCAGCGAGTAGTAGACCGGCGTGATGAACAGCGTCGCGACGGTCGAGATGACCATGCCGGTCATCATGACGACGCCCATCGGCTTCATCATCTCCGAGCCCTCGCCGTTCGAGAATACCATCGGCACGAGGCCGAGGATGGTGGTCATCGCGGTCATCAGGACCGGACGGACGCGGCGCGGGCAGGCGTTGAGGATGGCGGTGTTCTTGTCCTCGCCGCGCTCCCGGCGCTGAAGGGTATAGTCGATCAGGACGATGGAGGAGTTTACGACCGTACCGGCCAGAATGATAACGCCGAGCAGCGCGACCATGGAAACGTGGTTTCCGCTGGGCGCGAGCAGCATCATCGAGCCGAGCAGGCCGATCGGCAGGATCAGCATGATCGCGATCGGCAGCGCGAACGAGTTGAACTGGGTCGCGAGGATGAAGTAGACAAGGGCGATCGCGACCGCGAGGGCGAGCATGAGCGTGCCGGTGGTCTCGGCCATCTGGGAGGCCATGGTGTCGCCGTCTCCGATCTCCACGCCGTCCGGCGTCTCATAGGAGCCGAGCACCTCGTTTACCTTTTCGGTGATGGCGTTCGCGTCGCCGGACTCGCTTTCGCCGGTGATGGTGACGGTCTCCTTCTGGTTCTTTCGGACGATGGACTGCGGGCTCAGCTCGGTATAAACGTCTGCGACCGAGCTCAGCGGCACATTGCCGCCCGTTGCGGTCGGCAGCTGCATCGAGCGCAGCGCGTCCAGACTGGTCGCGACGTCCGCGTCGCCCGAGACCGTAACGTCGTATTCCTCGCCGTTCATGCGCAGCGTGGTCGCCGTCGAGCCGGTCAGCTCGCCGCGCACCAGACCGCCGATGGCGGCCGGGGTCAGACCGAAGCGCGAGGCGTTCTCGCGGCGCACCTTGACCGCGACGCGCGGCGTCTGCTCGCCGGCAGAGGACTCGACGTTGATCGCGTCCGGGATGGCGGAGAGCTTCTCCACGAGGTCGTCCGCCGTCGCGGCGAGCTGGTCATAGTCGTCGCCGGTCAGCTCCACGCTAATGTCCGAGTCGGTGGACATGCTCATGGATTCGCTTGCGGAGACCGTGATCTCGCAGCCGGCGATGTCCGCAAGGTCGCGGCGGAGCTGTTTGGTGATCTCTTGCGCGGAGCGGTCGCGCTTGTCGAGGTCGACGAGCGAAACCGTGACGCTCGCGCCGGAGGCGGAGGACATGATGGAGGTCGAGTCGCCGGTCGAGTAGTAGATCTGCTCGGTCTCCGGCACCTTATCCATGATAATGCCCGCGATGCGGTCCTGGATGGCCGCGGTATCCTCCATGGTCGAGCCGTTCGGCATGGAGATGGAAACCGAAACCTGACCCTGGTCCATCTCCGGGATAAGCTCCATGCCGGCCATGGCGATGCTGATGACGCTGACGACGCAGATGGCGAGCGTGATGGCGATGCCGGCCCAGCGGTGGGTGATGAGGAATTTCAGGCTGCTGCGGTAGCGGCGCATGAGCGGCTTTTCCACGATCGTGGTGGCCTTGAGCTCATCCGAGCCCGCCGAGGCGGCCTTGCTGACCTTGGACGCGCCGAGCAGCATATAGCACAGCAGCGGCACGAGCGTCAGCGCGATGATGAGCGAGCTGAGCAGCAGCGCGACGATGGTGATGCAGAATTCCCGGAACATCATGCCGGTCATGCCGCCCGACAGCGCGATCGGCAGGAATACGGCGATGGTGGTCAGGGTGGACGCCGTGACCGAGGTCATGACCTCGCCCGTGCCCTTCGTGCAGGCGTCCCAGCGGCTGTAGCCGTCCGCGCGGTAGCTGAAGATGTTCTCCAGAACGACGATCGAGTTATCGACGATCATGCCGACGCCGAGCGTAATGCCGCCAAGCGACATCATGTTCAGCGTGATGCCGCACACGTTCATGATAAGGAAGGTGAACAGGATGCAGCACGGCATCGCGATGGTCAGCGACAGCGTCGCGCCGAGGTCGCGCAGGAACACGAGCAGGACGACCGCTGCGAACAGCACGCCCATCCAGATGTTCTGCACCGCGTTGTCGACGGTCATGTTGATGTAGTCGGACTGGTCCATAACGACGTCTGCCTGAAGCGCATCGTTTTCCGCGATGACCTCGTTCAGGCGGTCGACCGCGCTCTGCGCGACCTTGACGGTGTTCGAGCCGGACTGCTTGTTGACCGAGAGCATGATGCACTCCTCGCCGTCGACCTTGGCGATGGTCGAGCGGTCCTTGGGCTGCATGGAAACGTCCGCGATCTGGCTGAGGCGGACCGTGCCGCCGGCCGGGAGCGAGATGAGCGCGTTCTTGACATCATTGAGCGAGGAATACTCGCCGTCCGTGCGGACGGCAAGCGTCTGCGAGCCGTTGTCGAGGTCGCCGCCCGGGATGGCCATGTTGTCCGCGCCGAGCTGCTGTGCGACCGAGGTAATGGTGAGGTTGTAGCCCTTGAGGCGTGCGGCGTTGGTCTTGACCGCGACTTCGTCCTCGTAGCCGCCCGAAACGTCGACGGATGCTACGCCGTCCAGACGCTCGAGCGCCGGGGAGATCTCGTCCTCCGCGATGGACTGGAGCGCCGCGAGATCAGAGCCGCGCAGCGCGACCTGCACGACCGGCATGGAGTCGATGTCGATGCTCATGACGGTCGGGTCGGAGGCGTCGTCGGGAAGCTGACTCTTGACCTGGCTGACCTTGTCGCGCAGGTCGGTCATCGCGTCGTCGAGGTCGGTGGAGTCGGTGAACTGGACGATGAGCATCGCCATGTTCTCCGACGAGGTAGACTGGAGCGTATCCAGACCGGACAGACCGGCCACCGCGCTCTCGAGCGGCTTGGCGACCTGCTGCTCGATGTCCTCCGGGCCTGCGCCCGGATAGGTCGCGTACACGATCGCCGCCGGAACCTCCATGGACGGCATCAGCGCGAGCGGCAGGGTCGAAAAGCTGTAAAAGCCGAACACAATGACCATGAGATACAGAAGGATGGTCATTACGTTGTGCTTGATAAAGGTTGCTGCTACTTTCATCGGGTCTTAACCCTCCCCGCCGTCACTGGTGACGACACGGACGGCAGAGCCGTCGGACAGATAGGACTGACCCTTGGTAACGACGCGGTCGCCCTCGTTCAGGCCGGAGGTGATCTCGGTCTGGGTCTTGCCGACCAGACCGGTTTCAACCGTGACGCGCTTTGCGGTCGTGCCGCTCTCGTCGACGGTGAACAGGTAGCGCTCGTTGTCGTTGCCGGTCAGCACGCACTCGGTCGGAACGGAGAGCGTGTTCTCGCGGCGGTCGGTGTAGAAGATGACGGTCGCGAACGCGCCGATGGCCGGCTCGGTGCCGTCCGGAACCGAGACCGATACGTCATAGAGGTTGGTCTGCTGGTTGGCCGCCGCCGGGAGCGAGACGATCTTCGCGCTCTTGACCTCGTCGGACAGGACGGAGATCTGCACGCCCGCGCTGTCGCCGGTGTGCAGGCCGGCGAATACATCCTCAGAGACCGATGCGTTGATCTTGACGCGGCTGTCCTCGGCGATGACGACCGCCGGCTGTGCGGAGGAGGCCATGCCGCCCTGCACGACGTTCACCGCCGTGACCGTGCCCGCGCAGGGCGCGGTCACCGTGCCGTAGGAGGCCTGCTTGTTGATCTGATCCATGCTCGCCTGGATCTGGGCGAGAGACGCCGCCTGCTGCGCGCGCGCCTGCTGCACGCCGGCCTGCGCCTGCGCAAGGCCCTGCTTGGCCTTGGTCAGATCCTGCTCAGCGGCCGCGCCTGCCTCGAGCAGCGCCTCGGTGTTCTCGACGGCGAGCTGCGCCTGCTCGACGCCGATCTGCGCGTTCTCGATGGCCTTTTCGGTCGCGGTCTTGGTCGCATTGTACGACTCGCGCAGCGAGGACATGGTCGAGGTGACCGACGAGGTGTCCACGTTCAGCAGAGTCTGCCCCTTCGCGACCTTGTCGCCCTCGCTGACGCTGAGCGTCAGCACCTGACCGGCGAGCATCGGGAACACCTGCACCTCGTTGTCCGCAGCGACCTTGCCGTTGACCGAGTATTCGGTGCTCATCGCGCCCTTTGTCACCTCGGCTACCTCAACGGCGGTGCCTGCTGCGGTCTGCTCCTCCCCGTCGTCGCTCGTCTGGCTGCCGCAGCCTGCGCAGAGCGCCATGGATGCTGCGAGCAGCGCCGCTAAAATACGTTTTTTCATCGGTCTCCTCCTTAAAATTCGCCTGTCTCCTCAGTTCGCGCTCGACATCACGCCGCGCGTTGCCCACTCGTAATTGTTGTATGCGGTCAGCAGGTCGGTACGCGCGTTTTCCGCCGTCTCCTGCGCGGTCATGTACGTGTCCTGCGCCTCTTCGTATTTCAGCCGCGAGATCATGCCGCGCTTGTATTGCAGCTCGGAGACCGCGAAGGTCTTCTGCGCCTGCGTCAGGTCGCCCTGCGCGGCGGTCATGGCGGTGACCTTCTCCTGCATGGTCTTGTACAGCTTGCGGAACGAGCTCTTTACGCTCTCCTCGGTCGCGTCGCGCTGAATCTTCGCCGCCTCATAGGCGTGCAGATTGTTGGTGACGTCGTTCTCGTAGTCGTCGGACGCCTTGCGCACGCTGTCACCGGCGGACCAGATGGAATAGCTGTTCTCGAGCGCGGACGCGAGGTCCTTCTCGTAGTCGACAGCGGCAAGCTGCTCATTTGTCACGCCCGGCAGCGCCTCGATGGTGATCTCGGTGCCGGTCGGGTAGCCGCACTGGATGGCGAGCGTGTTCCTGAGGCTGTCCGCCGAGGTCTGTGCGCTCTTCTGCTGCGCCGCGAGCAGCTCACGCTGGCTCTGCAGGCCGGAGAGCGTGTTCTTCGTGGCGATGCCGAGGGCGACCTGCTTTTTCGTCTGCGCGATGGTGCGGTCGAGCTGCTGCAGGCTGCGCTCGGTCTGCGCGAGCGAATACTGCATGGACGCGAGCGAGATGTAGTTGTTCTCGGCCGACATGCAGATGGTGTCCGCGTTGTTCTGCATCTGACGGCGCGTCGAGTTGACCGTGTTCTTCTGCTCGTCCTTCGCGTCGTCCTCATCGTCGTCGAGATCGTTATACTGCTGGTACAGGCTCTCGCGCTGCGCCTGCAGCACATTGATCTGCGCGTTGATCGATTTGAGCAGCTCCGTATCCGTGATGCCGTCTCGCGACTTCTTCAGCTCCCTGATCTGCCTGTCGTAGGCGTCGATCTGCTGCGACAGATTAAAATACTTGTTGATGTACTGGTCGGAAACGTCGGTCTTTTCCGCGCTCTCCACCGTCTGCTGATACGAGCGGATGGAAACGTTTCCCTCGCGCACGGTCTTTTCGAGCGTGTCGAACGTCAGCTTGACCGGCGCTTTCACCTCGGTCTGCGCCGTGGTCGTGGTCTGTGCGGGCTTTGCGGCGTCCGCGGCGTAAGCCGGGGCACACATGCCGCACAGCAGAGCCGCGCAAAGTCCTGCGGCAGCTGCTCTTTTCATATATGTATCAACCTTTCTTAAATAGCGAAATGGGATTTATCAAACGTTGAGGCAATACCGTACAATTGAACAAGAGCGATTTGCGAGCAAATTTTGCGTACTGACGAGGCGCGGTTTTGCGGTAATACTTGATGTATTACCGTGAAATCGAAACGAAGTCAGGGCACAAAATTTCCGCAAAGCGCCGCAGCTTTCATTGTGCGGTGTTGCCTTAAACACCGGTCGGGAGCGTCAGCACGCCCTGCTCGGCCCACTGGCACGCCGTGTAGCTCTGCGCGACCTTGAGCTGCGCCAGCTTGACGTTGATTTCAGCCGAGGCCACGCTGTCCTGCGCGGACTGGTAGCCCAGCCGGCTCATCGTGCCGAGCTTATACTTGACGGAGGCCAGACGGAGATCGTCCTGCGCCTGCGTCAGCGCGTTCTTCGCCGCCGTGAGCGACACCCGGCTGTCCTTCATATTCTGAATGACCGTGGCATAGGCCGCTTCGACCGACTCCTGCGTCACCGCAAGCTGGTCCTCCGCCGCCTTCACGGCCTCGGCCGTGCCGGAAATGTCCTTGTCGTAGACGTTCTGCGCCGCACGCAGCGACACGCGCCTGCTCCAGATGTCAAAGCTGTTCTTTTTCGCGTTCTCGAGGCCGGTCTTCGCATTGATGCGGTCGAGCTCGCCTTCATAGGGCATGACGAGCGTGGACGGCTCGACGAGCGTATCCGCGTCCAGTCCGCACAGCTGCGAAAGCGACAGACCGATCTGCTCGCGCATATTGGCGAGCGTCTGCTGCGAATTGACCAGCTGCACGCGCTGGTTCTCCACCGTGTCGAGCTGGAGCTGACCGATCATGCCGCGGCTGCGCTGCACCTTCATCACCGCGAGATTGCGGTCGAGGGTCGCGATGCCGTTTTTCAGGCTCTCCATCTGGCAGTCCAGCGTTTCCATCGTATACAGCAGGTTCTGCGCCGCCATCGCCATCTGATTGGCGATGCTGTCCGCCTGGCGGCGAAGCTGATACGCCTGATCGTCGAGCTGCGAGAGCATCGCGAGCGCACTCTGATACTGCACGCTCACCGACAGGTTCATGTTCTCCGCATTGCCGCGCAGCGCGATGATCTGCGCCTCGTAGGCCTTTTTCGTGTCCCCGTCCAGCGTTCCGGTCTCCAGGATCTTCTCGAGCGTGTCCGCCAACTTGCTATATGCCGCGCCGGGACTGACCGTGCTCCCCATCGACGACGAACCGCCCGTCGCGCCCTCGATAGCGGAGGCGTTCCTGCGCAGGATGCGCACTGTGCTGTTATCCTCCTGCACCGCCTTTTTCACGGCCAGCACGCCCATCTGCCGGACCTTGAGCGCGGGCGCCTCCGCGCCGATGCCGGCAGGCGTCTGCCCCGCCGCCGTCTCCCCGGCCGCGAGCGCCGGCACGGCCGACCCTGCGAGCAGGGTGCAGGCGAGCAGTGCGCTGATGACTTTTCGTTTCATATAAATACCTTGTCTCTCCTCTCGCTTGCGGAGAACGCGCGCCCCCGAGCGTACTCTTGCAATATTAAAGCAGTTCTCTCGTGATGATGCTCGTGTGGATATATTCTATGCTCCGGCGCGGCGATTCGCCCGTGCGCAGCGTGTGTGCGAGCACCTCGATCGCGCGCGTGGTCTGCGCGGAGAAGTCCTGGTCGATGATGAAGTCCAGTCTCCCCTCCTCGAGGTATTTGCGCGCATAGGGCGTCAGGTCATGGCAGATCACGTGGATACGGCGCGCCGGCCTGACACGCTCGAGCGCGTCCATGCAGCCGCGCACGGACTCATTCGCCATGTAGATGCCGCGCAGCCGCGGATGACCCTTCGCGTAGTACAGCACGCCGTCATAGGTCAGCTCGTACTTTTCGACGCTCTCGATGACGTTCACGACCACGTCGTCGCCGCGCAGCTCGTGCAGCCGGTCGAGAAAACCGCGCACGCGCAGGTCATGCGCCGCAAACTCGCGGTTGCCCGTAACGACGAGGATCTCGCCGCCCTCCGCATAGGGCGCGATCAGTCCCGCCGCGACGCGGCCCGACTTTACCATATCCTGACCGATGTGATACAGGCGGCGGCTCTGGCAGACATCCGAGTCGCAGGTCACGACCGGCACGCCGGAGGCGACCAGACGGTCGATCTCCTCACGCATGACGAGCGTGTCGGGCGCGGTGACGATCAGGCCGTCGATGCCGCGCTCCTCCATGCGGCCGATCGCCTCGAAGTACGAGCGCGGAGAACGGTTCTTCAGCTCCTCGACCAGCACGGTGATGTCGTTCAGGCCGCGGTTGTGCACCGCGGTGCGGATGCCGTCGCGCATGCGGCGGATGAAGAACGCATCCCAGCTCGGCAGGATAACGCCGATGCGGTACACGCCGCGGCCCGCCCGGGCCGCCTGCCGCTGCGTCGGTGTTTTGTAGCCGTATTCGCTGATCAGCTTCTGAATGCGCTCGCGCACCTCGGGCGAGACGTTCGGACGGCCGTTTACCACGCGGTCTACCGTTCCGCGCGATACGCCGCACTGATCCGCGATCCACTGTGCAGTTACCTTCATAGCAGGATTCTCCCTTTTACTCTCTCGTGCATTTTTTGTTCACAGCACGAAATCACGGTAAATTGTGCATTTTAGTTCACGATTGCACGGTTTATTCTATCATACCAGACAAAGCTTCACAAGCAATTCTGTGCATTTTAGACACTGCGCGCGAATTTGTCGCATTCGGTTGTGCATTTTTTTGTTTTTGCACAACGCACGGCTTTTCTGCACGTTTTTGCACGTGATTTCCTGCACTTTTCACCAAACAGACATGCAAAAATTGGGCGGTACGCTAAAAATGAAATCCCCACTTGAAGCACGATGGCAAGTGGGATATAATAAAGTTATCCAAGGGGAGAGCTGCGGAATGCGGTCTGCGCTGTGCAGACTGACCATCCGGAGCCTCGACCTACTGAAAAGGAGAGAATTACAATGGGCATTCTGAAAATCGGCGTAGTTGGCTGCGGCCGTATCGGCAAGCTGCACATCAACAACCTGATCAACTCT